>Ga0210396_10004230_pt1 | contig 14105 bp, 16 predicted proteins | sample IncBWH17OmetaG_FD_155466 | JGI IMG/M metagenome (GOLD analysis project Ga0210396, IMG submission 155466) | Forest soil microbial communities from Barre Woods Harvard Forest LTER site, Petersham, Massachusetts, United States - Inc-BW-H-17-O ...
AGCCGAATGTCTATATCGACCTCTCCGGCTGGTCGCCGAAGTATTTTCCGCCGATCCTGGTGCGCTACATCAACTCCATCCTGCAGGACAAGATGCTGTTCGGTTCGGACTGGCCGGTGATCACGCCGGACCGCTGGCTGGCGGATTTCGCCAAGCTCGAGATTCGCGACGATATCCGGCCCAAGGTGCTGAAGGCCAACGCGCGCAAGCTCCTCAACATCTGACGCGCGGGCGCGCGCATGATCTCCCTTTATTGAGCATGATCTTCGGGCAAACGCTTCGCGTTTGTCCCGAGGGAAAACCGGTTCCCACTTTTCCGGATCATGCTCTACGGCTGCATCACGATACATTCGAGATTGCCGGCCGTGGCCGCGGCTTCCATCGCCGTTGGCAAATCCGCGAGCGGGTAAACGCGCGGACGAATGGCGCTGATGTCGAGCAGTCCGCTGCGCAGCAACTCCAGCAGCCGCCGGTAGGCGCTGGCCGGATACATGAACTGGCCGATTATTTCCCAACTGTTCAGCATGACGGCGGTATAGGGCAGCGGAAGATCGGTTGTCATGCTCCCCATCAGCACCAGCCGGCCTCCGCGGCGCAGGCTGTGCAGTGCTGATAGCGTCGAGTTCGGATCGCGCGCCTGCCCCACCATGTCGAACGCCATATGCGCGCCGCCGCCGGACGCTTCGCGGAGCGCGGCCACGTCGTTCTGCAGCTTGCCCGTCAGCGTTACCGGCACAACGCGCGGGCCGCCAGCCTGCGCTACCGCCTCCAACACATTGCGATTGCGGCCGGCGGCGATCACGCGGGCCACGCCCATGGCGACCCCAAGCAATACCGCCGCCGTGCCATAGGCGCCGGTGGCGCCATTGACGACCAGCGTCTCGCCCGCCGCGAGCCGGCCTCGCAGCAGGCCGCCGAACGGAATGATGCAGCGGCCTATCGTCACGAGCTCGGTGGAATCGAATTCCTCCAACCCTTCCGCCGGCGTGACCGCAGCGACCGGCATCAGCGCATATTCGGCCAGCGTGCCGTCCGGCCAGTCGGCAAGAACGGCCGCCGCGTCCGGGCTCGACGTCAGTCCGATCAGGACCTGTGCGGGATCTTCTACATTCTCCGACGCAACAAAATGCGACGAAAGCACCACCCGCTGGCCGGGCCTCAGATGCCAAACGTCCCGGCCCACCGCCTCGATGACGCCGACGCCATTGGTTCCGATCGTGAAGGGACCAGGAGGCGGATTGTAGACCGGCAGTTTTCCTTCCACATAGGCTTTCAGGTACGACATTAACGCCGACGCCTCGATCCGTACCAACACGCTGCCGGGGCGAGGTTCGGGCGTGCGCACATTATTGAAACGCAGCTCTCCGCCGAGCCGATCCAACTGCCAGGCCTTCATGCTGTTCTCCCTCGATAGTGAAAGGGTTGATATGGCGCGGTGGTCGCGTATTCGCTAGCATACGCCGCGGACGTCGGGTGCCTGCCCAGCTGAGTTGCCGATCATTTGGCCCACGCCTCCCACCGAATCGTTATCGCCCCCGCCGCATCCAGCGAATATACCGTGACCATCGACCTGACATCGCGAGACTGCGTCCGTAGAATTACTTACTGGAGATTGCTCGTGGACCAGATCGAAAGCGTCCCTTCTGTTTCTGAAGCAGCAGCGACGGGCGAAATTGCCGAGATCTATTCGGACATCCGCAAGACCCTCGGCACCAGTGTCGTCAATCTGGTCTGGCGTAACCTGGCAACCATGCCGGGCGCGTTACAGTGGACGTGGTCGACAGTGCGGCCGCTTTATATCGGACCCGCGGTCCCGCATGCCGAGGCGATACGCCGGACGCTTAATCTGCCAAAGGCGCCGCCACTCTCGGTTGACGCTTTGACCGCCGCCGGGATCGGTCAAAGCGCTCTAAAGGAAATCCACACGATACTGGACAGCTATCATCACACCAACGCGCTTGCTCTCGTCATCTTGTCCGCGTTGATTGAGTATTACGATCCAAGCCCCGCTGTTACCGTACACCCTTGTGATACGATAACCCCTTCAGCTCAAACCGAGCTGCCGCCATTGCCGCCGATGGCATCGCTGCCATCCGCGGTACAACGGCTGATCGAGGACCTGAATAATTTCGGTGAGGATACGGCGCCATTTCTGATTGCCAGCATGTACCGGCATTTGGCCTATTGGCCGCCCTATTTGGCTATTGTCCGCACCCTGCTCGCGCCTTTGCAGGCGGATGGGAGCTTGAGTGCATTAACGCATGCGGCCCACGACTGGGGTCGCGCCCATGGTCAGGTGCTTTCGCGCCAACTTCAACCGCCCTGTCCACCGCCGTCGATGCAGGACGCCCTCGCCTCCTGCCGGTTGTTCGTCGAACATCCAATCGCCCGCATGACCGGCATCTGCGCAATCATCCGCCGCGGGACGCCTGAACAGGCTTCAACGACGACGTAAGGCCATCAAATTGCGATCACGACAGCACCGGCGCATTGTGCATGATCCCGGCATTGGTCAGGCTATCGGCGAGATAGTTGGCCAGTTCCCTGACGACACGGGAATTGCTGCGCCGGCCGAATGAATAAACCAGTTCGATAGTTGGCAATTGCGGCAGCCGCAAACCATGACGAACCACCCGCAGGGGCGGCGCGACAAGCGCACGCGCCAGCACCGTGATCCCCATACCTTCCACTGCGGCCGACTTCAGGCAATCGAAACTCGGGCTGACGAAACTGACGTGCCACGACCGTTTTTGATCCTTCAGGGCGGCAACGGCGCACCGGCGATACGCGCAGCCCTCCGGGAACAGGATAAGCGGAACCGAGTCGCCGGCGTCAGGTGAATAATTCGGGCCGGCGACCCACACCAGTTGCTCGCGCAAGGCGACCGTGCCGTTCTTGGTGCCGGCTTCCTGCTTGAAGAAGGCCAAATCGAATTCGCCGCGGGCGCTGCGTTTCATCAGATTCTCCGATTGGTTGGATTCGACTTCCAACCCCACCATCGGATGCCTGTTCTTGAATCGCGCCAGCCATACCGTGAAGTCGCGTCCAAAAAAATCTAGCGGCACGCCGAGACGAACAAAGCCGGCAAGAACTTGGTCGGACATCGAGGCATAGGCCTCGTCGTTGAGTTGCAGAATTCGCCGCGCATACTGCACGAGCTTGCCCCCCTCCGACGTCAGGTCGATCACGCGGCCTTTGCGGCGCGTCAGCAGCCCCTTTCCGACCTGGGTTTCGAGTTTGGCAATCTGCTGGCTGACGGTCGATTGCGAACGGCCGACGGTCTCGGCGGCGCGCGAAATGCTCATGGTGTCGGCGACGACCATGAATGAGCGAAGACAATCGATATCGAAATTCATCCAGCTGCTCCATAATCGTAAAACACGATACTGATCATCGTTATTATTCATTTTGCCACTTCAATAGCCGGTCGTAAAGATGCAGCGCCCCCGTTCTGCGCATATCTGTGCGCCGCCGCTGGCCAAGCCGCCGCAGTGCGGGAGCGCATTATCAATCGGGGAAGGATATGGCTCGCAACGGGACATCGCTTGAGGCTGCGCACGCCTCCGTGAAGCAACTGATCGCCGAGAAGCTGAAATACCTGGTGCCGATGACCGGCATCTACATCGTCAGCTATATTGGCCTGACCATCCTCGCCGGCTTCGCCAAAAATCTGATGGGGACCAAAGTCATCGGCTCCGTCAATCTCGGCTTTGTGCTGATCGCATTCAGTTATCTGCTATCATGGCTACTTGCGATCGCCTACGGACGCATCGCCGCCAGCAAATTTGATCCGCTCGCCGCAAGGGCCGCGATGGAAATCTCCGGGCGGGGTAAGTAAGATGAACTTCACGCTCACCATTTTCGTCATCATCCTTCTGATCACACTCGCGATCACCTATTGGGCCGCGAAGCGTACCTCAACCACTGCCGATTTTTACGCTGCCGACAGCCAGCTTACCGCCGCACAGAATGGCTTTGCGCTGGCCGGCGATTGGTGCAGTGCCGCCGCCTTTCTCGGATTTACCGGACTGACCGCGCTCTACGGCATGGACGGCGCGTTTTACGCCCTTGGGCCGCTGGTCGCATTCTGCACGGTGCTGTTCCTGATCGCGGAGCCGATGCGCAATACCGGGCGCTACACGCTTGGTGACGTCATCCGCAGCCGGATGCAGACGCGGACTTCCCTGCTGGCCGCGATCGCCGGAACCGTGGTGGTCAATTTCGCCTATCTGATGCCGCAGATGGCCGGAGCCGGCGTGCTGGTGCGATTACTCACCGGAATTTCCTATGACTGGGCCGTGATTTTCGTCGGAGTCAGCATGATTGTTTACGTCGCGTTCGGGGGCATGCTGGCGACGACCTGGGTGCAAATCGTCAAGGCCGTGCTGATGCTGAGCGCCGGCGCGGTCATCCTGGTGATGATCCTGTCGCTGCTGCACTTCAATCCGCTGACGCTGTTCGCGGATGCCGAGCAGAAATATACCGCCAAATATCTGCTGCCCGGCAACTACCTGAAGAACCCGTTCGACCAGATATCGCTGGGGCTCGGTTACACGCTCGGCCTCGCGGGATTGCCGCATGTCATGACACGTTTCTATACAGTTCCCGACGCCAAGACCGCACGACGCTCGGTGGTGTGGGTTATGTTTCTGGCTGGCGCTTTCTTTGCAGGCACCACGCTGTTCGGACTGGCCGCCGCGAATTTCGTCGGACAGGATGTCATTCGCGCCGCCGACAGAGGCGGCAACCTGACGCTCCCGCTATTGGCGCAATATCTCGGCGGCGGTAAAGGCAGCTTCGGCGGCGACCTGATGCTTGGCTTCGTCGCCGCGGTCGCGGTGGCGTCCATTCTCGCTGTTGTCTCGGCCCTGACGCTGTCGACATCCGGCGCCATTGCCCACGACCTCTATGTCAATTGGATCAAACGAGGCCAGGTCGAGGGCAAGCAAGAAGTCTGGATTGCCCGTATCGCGGCTGTCGTTATCGGCGTGCTTGCGGTTGCGCTGGGCATTCTCGCACAAGGCGTAAATGTGGCGGTTCTGGTGATCCTTGCCATCTGCGTGGCCGCCAGCGCCAATTTTCCTGTGCTGATCCTTTCGCTGTTCTGGCGACGATTCAACACCGGCGGCGTGGTCGGTGGCATGACGGCCGGCCTTGTGTCGTCTGTGATACTCGCGATGATCGGGCCGGCGATGCGCGGCGCGGACGCATTGTGGCCGCTGGTCAATCCCACTGTCGTATCGCTGCCGCTCGGCTTCCTCGGCGCGGTCGCCGGCACGTTGATGTGGGGGCGTGACTCCGAAAACGAGCAACGCTTTGACGCATTTCTGCTGCAGGTCCATACCGGAGTAATGCCAAAGTAATCAACGCCGACACGGATTGACCAGTTATCGGCGATACCCACCTCGTTCATACGTAAAAGAGAAGAGCACCCCCATGACCATCAAAGCCGTTGTGTTCGACGCCTATGGCACGCTCTACGACATTCAGTCGGTAGCGGCCATAACCGAAGAGACCTTTCCCGGCTACGGCGAAATCGTCACGCAAATATGGCGCATCAAGCAGCTCGAATACACCTGGCTGCGCTCGCTGATGCGGCGTTACGAGGATATGTCCGTCATCACGCGGGATTCACTGGTCTACACGCTCAACGTGGTCGGCCTGAAACACGACAACGCCGATTTTGAGCGCATCATGGACAAATATCTGCATCTTGATCTCTATCCGGATGCGATGGCCGCGCTCACGGCGATGAAGGATCGCAAACTGGCGATTCTTTCCAATGGCTCTACCGAAATGCTCAACGCGCTGGTGCACAACAGCGGCCTCGACCGCGTGCTGGATGCCACCATCAGCATCGACTCCCGAAAAATCTTCAAGCCTGCACCGGATGCCTACACCCTGATCGAATCCCGCCTTGGCGTGGCGCCCGCGGAGGTGCTGTTCGTATCGTCGAATCCATGGGACGCCTGCGGCGCCAAGGCCTTTGGCCTGAACGTCGCATGGATCGAGCGGGTCACGCCCGACGCGATGGCGCTGGCTTGCGTCAACAGCGATCTCATTGCGCCGCTCACTTTATACAAGGCGATCCGCACCCAGATGGACGAACTCGGGGTCGCGCCCGACCATCGCGTCCATGCTCTCTCAGAACTTCCCAGGCTGGTCGCCGCCCTGTGAGCCTTGCATCCGTCCGCGCCTTTTTCGCCGAAAGGGCGCCCGACCTCGCGGTGATCGAATCCCCGACGAGTTCGGCAACGGTCGCTCTGGCCGCGGCGGCGTTCGGCGTCGAGCCGGCACGGATCGCGAAGACGCTGAGCTTGCGGATCGGCGAGCAGGTGGTGCTGATCGTCGCCAGCGGCACCGCGCGGATGGACAACAAGAAGGTGAAGGCGCGCTTCGGCGGCAAGCCGAAAATGCTCGGCGTCGATGAGGTTGCCCACCTTACCGGTCATGAAGTCGGCGGTGTCTGCCCGTTCGGACTGAAAACGCCGCTACCGGTTTACTGCGACGTCTCCCTGAAAGCATTTGACGAGGTCGTGCCGGCGGCAGGCTCTATTCATAGCGCAGTTCGGATCGCCCCAGTGCGGATGGCCGAACTGGTCGCCGCCGAATGGGTCGATGTCTGCGAACTGCGCCCCTAGCGGCGGGCAGGTCTATTGGCCGTCGCGAGATCTCAATATCTCGGCGCGGTCTGCCGGGGTCCAGTTCTCTGGGCGCTGGCACTCGAATCGAACACCGCGCGGCACGCCCCCGAGAGCTGTGGTGTGTTCTGTCGCAGGCATGCCACGATCCGATTGGCATCAGGCATCTGGGCGCCACACAGCCGGAATACGTCGGGCGTGCAGGCCATCTGCTGCTCCAGCGTTCCACGGTACTCGTCCGAAAGAGCGGGAGTTTGAGCAGCGATGCCGAAGGTGACCGGTATCGCAACGCTCAGGAGAACTCGGTGCGCTCGCATATCCGATCCTTCCTTTTCTGGAGCCAGTTGGCGCGCATGTCCCCTGGGACAAACGCGCGCCCTGAGGGTTCAGAATAAATGAGGCCCGGGAAGGTTCGCGTCGAACAAAAAAATGTGAGAAATCCCGCCTGTTCCTTGCTCTTCAAAGCTCGCGGGCCGGAGGCAATCCGGCAAGTCTCGCGACAAGCAACGCCGATTTATTCAAACCGCACGTTAGACCACCTGTTGAACGACGGATCGTTCCAGAAACTATCACCCTCATAGCGGCGAAAAAGGTCGGGCGGCAAAATCGTCATGCGCTTCTCAGCCTTGACCCTCCGGCCGGTATCGAAGACCACCTTGTCGCGGTGCGCCGCGTAGTAATTCTCGAACAGCCCTTTCAGGATCGCGTTCTTTTGCGTCTCATCCAGAAACACCGAGAATTCGTTGGCGCCGCTCATCTGTCCCAGCAACGAGGTAAAGAATCCCGCGACCGGCCCGCTCATGCCGGCGTAAGAGCGAGGATGTTGACTGAGAAGTGCCGACAGCAATGTCGGGCCGGATCGCGGAAGGCCGGAGATGAAATGCAGACCAGTCGGCAAAAGAGTATTTGACGTGCGGGCCTCCCGCCATATCCGCGATACACCCTCAGGGCAGAGGGCACGCGCCCCTACTCCACCCTGCCGATCTTCTTCACCGCCGCGACCAGCCGCGCGCTGTCGACTTCGACGAATTTTGTGAATTCCGGCGCGTCCATATAGGCCACCGGACTGCCCGCAGTCTCGAAGGTCTTGATCACCTCCGGGCTGACCACGGCCTGCGCCATCGCCTCGCGCAGCCGCGTCATGATCGGCACCGGCAGTGCCTTCTGCGCGAATAGCCCCGCCCAGATGTAGAACTCGACATCCTTGTAGCCGAGCTCCTTGAAGGTCGGCAGATCGGGAAAACTCGCGATCCGCTCCGCGCCCCAATTGGCCAGCACGCGCATCTTGCCGTCATCGACTTGCTGCTTCAGCGTGCCCGGCGCCGAGGCGAGGGCCTGCACTGTTCCGGTCAGGATCGCATTGAGCGCGGGACCAGCGCCGCGAAACGGGATGTGCAGCAATTTGATGCCGGCCGAGGCCGCGAACATTTCCATCGCTACATGCAGCGTGCCGTACGGACCGGACGAACCGTAGGGAATCTGGCCGGGGCGTTTTTTGGCGTCGTCGACGAAATCCTGCAGCGTTTTCCAGGGCGCCGACGCCGGCACCGCGAGCAACGTGGGATCGGCGAGCACGCGCGCCACCGGCGCGAATTGCGCGACCTCGTACACCGGCGGACGGTCGAACAGGCGGTCGGCTTCCGGCAGCACCGCGAGCGACGACAACGTCATCAGCAAGGTGTAGCCATCGGCGTCGGCGCGCGCCGCCGCGGCGTTGCCGATCGCACCGCCAGCGCCGCCGGCGCGGTTGTCGACGATCACGGACTTGCCGAGAATCTTCTCCAATGCCAGCGCCACCGGCCGGGCAGCGAGATCGGCCTGGCCACCGGCCGGAAACGGTACGATCATCGAGATCGTGCGCGTCGGCCACGCGGCCTGCGCGGAGGCGAGATTGGGACGCACGGCCTGCAACAACGGCAGCCCGACAGCGACCTTAAGAACATCACGGCGATTCATCGGCAGTTTTCCCCCTGAGACTTTTCGTTGATTCGCAAACTAGCCTGAACCGCCGGATGGGCAAAGGCGCAGCGGTCGCTTAGTCGCGCTTTGACCGCTTTGGCTTGCTAAAATGACTGGTCAGGAAATCCGCCAGCGCTTCCACGCGCGCGGGGCGTGGCCCGCCTGACGGCATCACCAGATGCACCGCGCCCTCAAGCTGCTTCCAGCCGTCCAGGATCACCTCGACCTCGCCTGACGCAATGGCGTCGCCGACGATGAAGCTGGGCAGATCGGCAATGCCGAGCCCCGCGAGCAGCGCCGGCATCAAGGCTTCCCCGTTGTTGACGCGCAGCGGCCCACCCGGCCGCACGCTGGCCTGCTCACCCTTCGCATTGGTGTAATGCCAGACGTCCGGCGTCGACAGATAGACGTAGCCAAAACATTTGTGCTGGGCGAGATGCATCGGGTGTGTCGGCCGGCCGTGGCGCTTGAGATAGGCCGCCGACGCCACCGTATAGCGCGGCATCGCGCACAGCCGCCGCGCGATCAGCGATGAATCCGGCAGGCTGGCGATCCGCAAGCCCGCATCAAAACCCTCGCCGATCAGATCCACCATCGCGTCGCTCAAATGAAGGTCGATCGAGACATCGGGATATTTTTCCAGAAATTCCGGCAGGATCGGCGCCACTTCCTTGACCCCGAACGTCATCGGTACCGCGAGGCGGACCAGCCCGCGCGGTGCCACCGATTGCGCCAGAGCCTCGTTCTCCACCGCCTCGCCATCGGCCAGCAGGCGCGCGGCGCGCGCGGCCAACTTCTGCCCGGTATCGGTCAACGCCAGCCGCCGCGAGGTGCGATTGAACAGTTGGGCGCCGAGCCGCTGCTCTAGCCGGGTGACGGCTTTCGAGACCGTCGCCTTTGACAGCGTCAGTTCCGCCGAGGCTGCCGCAAACGACCGTAATTCCACGACTTTTGCGAAAATCGCGAGGCCCTCGAAATCCGGAAGCTTGGCCATGGTAGCGATCCCAAATAGGGCAAAAATGGAAACAATGTGTTTCTATAGTTTCTATTTATGCACCATCAGGAAGGGCATATCCAGAGCTCAACGGAAAATTCAGACAACGGAGAAATCCAATGAGGATGGCGCCTTCGCGGAGACCCAGCGTACCCAGCACGCGCTGCAACGCTACGGCACCGCGGAAGAAATCGCTGCAGGCGTCGTGTTTCTCACCAGCCCCGGCACGTTATTCGTGACCGGCACGGTGCTGAACGTCGATGGCGGCTTCGGCGCCTGATTTAGACAAATCAACAATTCACCTCGGAAAGACATCCCATGATCGAACTCAGACCTTTCGCGAAACTCGGCGCCGCCGACCACGGCTGGCTCAAAGCCAAGCACCATTTCTCATTCGGCAGTCACTATGATCCCGCCAATATGGGCCATGGCTCGCTGCGGGTGTGGAACGACGACGAGATTGCACCCAACACCGGCTTTCCTGCGCATCCCCATGCCAACATGGAAATCATCACCTATGTTCGCGAGGGCGCGATTACCCATCAGGACAGCCTCGGCAACAAGGGCCGCACCGAAGCCGGCGATGTGCAAGTGATGAGTGCCGGCTCCGGCGTGCGGCACTCCGAATACAATCTCGAGCCGACCAAGACCAAGATCTTCCAGATCTGGATCGAGCCCGTGGCGCAGGGCGGCCAGCCGACCTGGGGCGCGAAGCCGTTTCCCAAGTCGGATCGCTCCGGCAATTTCGTCACCATCGCCAGCGGATTTGCCGATGACAAGGACGCGCTGCCGATCCGTGCCGACGCGCGGGTGCTCGCCACCACGCTGAAGGCCGGCGAGAGCGCGCAATATGCACCGGGCAAGACGCGCAACCTCTATCTGGTGCCGGCGGCCGGCGCCGTCGAGATCAACGGCATCCACGTCAATGCGCGCGACGGCGTCGCGATCCGCGACGAGACGCAGTTGAAGATCACGGCACTGGAAGATTCCGAACTGGTGCTGGTAGACGCGGCATAATTTTCTGCACAGCGACAGCGCGCAAAACGATTGCCGGGTCAGGCCCGGCAATGACCCCTCCTCAATAAATCAAACCACCCTCACCTCACGGAGACCAACCATGACGAAAGTTCTCGTTCTCTATTATTCCGCCTATGGCCACATCGAAACGATGGCTAACGCTGTCGCGGAAGGCGCCCGCGAGGCCGGCGCAACGGTTGATATCAAGCGCGTGCCCGAACTGGTGCCGCCCGACGTTGCGAAAGCATCCTATTACAAGGTCGATCAGGCGGCGCCGGTCGCGAAAATCGACGACCTCACCAATTACGACGCCATCATCGTCGGTACCGGCACCCGGTTCGGCCGCATGTCGTCACAGATGGCGAACTTCCTCGATCAAGCCGGCGGCCTCTGGCTCAAGGGCGCGCTGCACGGCAAGGTAGGCGGCGCCTTCACCTCGACCGCGACCCAGCACGGCGGACAGGAAACCACCCTGTTCTCCATCGTCACCAACCTTTTGCATTTCGGCATGACCGTCGTCGGCCTCAATTATGGCTTCGCGGGCCAGATGAAGCTCGACGAAGTCACCGGTGGGTCGCCCTATGGCTCGACCACGATCACCGGAGGCGACGGCAGCCGCCAACCCAGCGCGAACGAACTCGAAGGGGCGCGCTACCAGGGACGCGCCATCGCGGAAACCGCTAAAAAACTGCATGGCTGATGCCACTTGGGCGGCATTCTCTCCGGGGAATGCCGCCCTATTTGTTGGCGGGGGACGACGGACTTCGCGATGATCGAAATGCTCTTCATTTATCAACTTGCACGCAATCCGCTGCAGGCGGTTGCGCGCCGCTGGTGGTGCCGCAGCCTGTTCCGCGTTTCGCAGGGACGGCGTCGATGCCCGGAATGTACGAATTCGTGAGCCATGACGTTAGCAAGGGGCGGAACCTGCGGCCGCTCGCCAAGTTGGGTCACGCGCATTCGCGCGTGGAGATTTCGCAATGCCCAGCAAGCCCAATCCCAAGGAAGTCAAGAAACAGCCCGCGACACCGCACCCCGGTATGATGGGCGACGGCACCGAGGAACAAAATCTCGGTCAGCCGGGAAATCCGGCGGACCGCATCAAGGAAGATGAAGTGGACGCGGCCTTCGGCAAGGGAACGAAGAAAACCTGACGCACCCCGTCCCACAATCGCTGCAAATTCGAATACAATGACAAAGCCGGGTGAGATCACGCCCGGCTTTGTCGGGTCGGGACACCAATGACAGCCTATAGCGGTGACGCATGAGCAAACCCCCGCCAAACCCCTGGCCGGAATTGCCGACCGCCGCGTGGCGCGACACCTATGTGACGCTGCATCTTTTTACCCAGGTCGTCGGCAAGATCCGTCTCGCCCGCGCGCCCTGGCTTAACCATTCGTGGCATGTTGCCCTCTACGTCACCACGCACGGCCTGACGACCTCGCCGATACCCGACGGCGTCAGGACATTTCAGATCGACTTCGACTTCATCGACCATACCTTGCGGATTTCGACCAGCGACGGCGCAACGCGGCGATTGGACCTGGCCGGACAATCCGTTGCTAAATTCTACGCGGCGGTCGTCGCCGCGCTCGCCGAACTCGGCATTCATATTGCCATCGACGACATGCCGAACGAATTACCGGATCCCATCCGGTTTTCGGATGATAACCAGCATGCCTCCTACGATCCAAACGCCGTGCAGCGGTTTTTGCAGATTCTTGTCAGTGTCGACCGGGTGTTCAAACAATTCCGCACCGGCTTCCTCGGCAAGGCCAGCCCGGTCCATTTCTTCTGGGGCAGTTTCGATCTCGCGGTAACGCGTTTTTCGGGCCGACGCGCGCCGCGTCATCCCGGGGGCGTTCCGCATCTATCCGACGCCGTGGCGTGCGAGGCCTATTCTCACGAAGTAAGCAGCGCCGGCTTCTGGCCCGGCAGCGGCGCGATCGATTATCCCGCGTTCTATTCCTATGCCTATCCCGAACCGGCCGGCTTCCGGTCCGCCCCGGTGCGACCCGACGCGGCATTCTTCAGCGAGGCGCTGGGCGAATTCATCCTGCCCTATGACGCGGTCCGCACCGCAGCCCAGCCGGACCAGACGTTGCTCGAATTCCTGCAGAGCAGCTATGAGGCCGCGGCCAATGCCGCCAAATGGGATCGCGATGCGCTGGAATGCGCGCCGGGCCAGCCCGGCGTGGTGCGGGTGGTCTAGCAAACGGGACTAATGCCACCGGGCGCGCCGATCGGATGGGCTCGCCCCCGGGATCGACCGACAGCCTACGCGGGCGAAACCGCGCGGCGCCATTGCCAAGGCCCGAGGCGCGCAAACAACTGCTGTCCGGGCATCTCGATCAAATAGTAGCTGACGCCGGCCACGGAGACGAGAACGGCAAGATAGAGCAACGTTACAAGGATCGGCACGAGATGGCCGCCGAGCACGATCAACTTCGCGGCCTCACTTCCCAGTGCCGAACTGGTATCGGTGGTCGTGAGGATCTGGCCTGTCATCTTCTCGATGATCGAGACGGGGCGATCGACAAAATTGAAGATGATGAAGGCCTGCCACATGTAGATCGAATAGGAAATCCGGCCGAGCCACTGATTTCCCCGGTTCGAAATCAGGCGTGAGATCGGCCCGGACTCGAAGGCAAAAACCAGGACGAAAACGGCAAAGACGAGCGGCGCAAAAAATGAACATCCGCTGCGTCCGACCAACGACACAAAAATGAAGACCGCAACCAGCGCTACCGGTTCCAGAAGGCCGGCACGGATCTTGACGTGCGAGACCGCCTGCCAAAGGCGATAGGTCAGATAGCCGACAAGGAAGCCATAGAGGCACCTGGCGAGTCCCAGGTCATAGGTTGCGTCGATGCCATGCTGCGCGAATAAAAGCAGGATGGCGACGCTGCCGACCAGCAGTGTCGCAACAAGTATACCGGCCGCGAAACGGATCCGCCAAAGCCACGTTGTGGCAATAAAGAGAGCCGCCGCGAAAATAAGGTAAGTCCAGAACTCCGCCGAAATGCTCCAGCTCGGTGGATTCCAGGTCAGATGGGGTACGATCCCGATCGACTGGGCAAAGACAAGATTCATCGCAATCGTATCAAGCGAATTGGGCCCGGTGAAAGGGGGTATGAAGAAGGATGCGCCGCGCGCCGCCATCAACGCCTTCCCGCTTTCGACGATGACGAAGGCGAGCAATACGACGACGTGCAGCGGCCACAAGCGACCGAGGCGCTTGATCGCAAATGCGCCCAACTCCTCCAGCGTTCCGAGGCGATGAGCGTAACTGTGGGTGACGACGAAGCCACTCAGCACGAAAAAGAAATCGACAAAGAGATATCCGTTGCGCACGAAATCGAGGGAATACAGCGCGCTATAGACGTTGAGATGAAATAACGCGACAAGCAATGCGGCGACACCGCGCCAGCTATCCAATGTCCGGAAATGCATCTTGGCCTCTTCGATCAGGGTGGTTCAGACTCTTATTCCTC
>Ga0210396_10004232_pt1 | contig 14103 bp, 12 predicted proteins | sample IncBWH17OmetaG_FD_155466 | JGI IMG/M metagenome (GOLD analysis project Ga0210396, IMG submission 155466) | Forest soil microbial communities from Barre Woods Harvard Forest LTER site, Petersham, Massachusetts, United States - Inc-BW-H-17-O ...
ATGCGGTGACCGATGCGACACAGAAGTGGATCGAGCACGACGTCATGGTGACCGTCGCGGCGGCGTACCAGCCGGACTACGAGACGCGGAAGTACTTCACGATGCTCCCGAAGACGTACGACCCGACGCGGAGCTACCCCGTGACCTTCTGGGGCCCGGGCTGCGGCGCGACGGGGGCCGAGAGCAACCAGCTCATGGGCAGCGGGCAGACCGAGAACTACATCCAGGTCATGCTGCTGCAGGAGACGAGCTGCTTCTCGACGAGCGCCGCCGATTCGCCCGAGGTCCCGTACTTCGACGTCGCGCTCCAGGGCGTCGAGGACGGCTTCTGCGTCGATAAGAGCAAGGTCTTCGTCGCGGGCTACAGCAGCGGGTCGTGGCTCACACACCTGCTCGGTTGCCAGCGCGGCAACGTCATCCGCGGCATCGGCAGCGCCTCGGGCGGCATCCTCGAGGACCACGGCACGTGCACGGGCGCCATCGCGGGCATCATGACGGGCGACTCGAGCGACACGACGAACCCCATCGTGAGCATCGACGCGAAGACGGGCGTCGACAAGGGCTCGGGCGCGGCGCGCGATCGCATCCTCAAAGCCAACGGCTGCCAGATGACGTCGACGCCATGGAACGCGGCGTTCCCGGGCTGCGTCATCTACGACGGCTGCCCGGCCCAGTACCCGGTCGTTTGGTGCCTCACCATGGGCCAGGGCCACTCGGACGGCGGCATGATCTCGTCGCTGGGCTTCTGGAAGTTCTGGTCGGCGCTGCCGTCCTGGTAGGCGGCTCGGCCGTCGAACGGGGCGCGCGTCAGCGGGCGCGCGCCAGGGCGGCTTGGTCGTCTTGCCGAGACGAGCCGACGGCGTCGCGAATCGCCTGCGTGTTGAAGGGCTGATCGAGGACGACGCCGCCGAGGCGACGCGTGCGCGCCTGAATGTCGGGGTCCGCCGTGATGAGGACGAACGGCGTGGCCACGCCGCGCGCGCGCAGGCCCGCGAGCACCGTGAGGCCTTCGATGCCGGGCAGGGACTGCTCGGAGACGATGGCGTCGAAGCGAGCGTCCGGGGAGGCGAGCAGCGAGGACGCGATCGCCTCGAGCAGCTCGGTGCCGTCGCGGGCCTCGGCCAGGTCATGGCCATCGGCGCGCAAGACGAAGCCGAGCAGGCGGCGCATCGTCTCGTTGTCCTCGGCGAGGAGGATGCGGAGCGGGGCCGTCTGGTCGTTGGCGGGAGGGGGTGAGGCGAACGGCTGGGCGAGAGCGATGGTCATGTGAAAACCTCCGTTGCGATCGACTCTTCGCGGTGCATCGGAGATGCCAGCATTTTTTATTCATTCGCGCCGTGAAAGACGCGGCGTTACGCGGGCGTCGCGGGCCTGCCTTTGTCGGATTGGCACCAGCTGTCGCCGAAAAGTACAGCGGTGCGATCTCGCTCACACGGCGCGATCACAAGCTCGGTGTCACAAAGTGGGTGAGCGTGCGCGCTAGCGCACGTGCTCGTCCGAAGGCTCGACGTCGTCGTCGCGCTCGTCGGTCGGGTGGGCGACGACGCCGGCGACGGCGCGCGGGAACGCCTCGACCTCGGCGCCGATCGGGTTGCTGGCGTCGACGTCATCCGCGAGCTCCAAGCGCGCGCTCGTCGGATGTCTCGCGCTCGAGATCGTCCTCGAGGACGTCGTTGCCGCTCGTGGCCGCGCCGATGAAGTCCTCGGCCAGCACCTCGGCCAGATCATCGCGCGTGCGCGCCGGGCCCTCTCCAGGGTCGGGGATGAACGCGTCCGCGTCGTCGCTGCGTTTGCGAGCCTTCACCAACACGGCAGGGCGCAGCGGTCGTGGCCGCGCCCGCTTCGCCTTCGCGGTCGTGGGGCGCGCGGCCTTCATTTTCGGCTTGGCCGTCGCCTTGGGCTTCGCTTGGGCCGTCGCCTTGGGCTTCGCTTGGGCCGTCGCCTTGGGCTTCGCTTTGGCCGTCGCCTTGGCTTTGAGCTTCGCCCTGGGAGACTTGGCCCTGACGACCTTGAGCTTGGCGGTCTTCTTACGGCTCGTTCGCATGACCACACGGTAGGTCCGCGGCGCGCCCGCGCAAGGGACTCAGCGGCCGCGGCGTGGCGCGGCCGGAACCTTGGCGCCCCGTTTGCGCGCCTCCGAGAGGCCGATCGCCACGGCCTGTTTCGGATTGGTGACCTTCTTGCCGGAGCGCCCCGAGCGCAGCTCACCGCGCTTCATCTCGTGCATGGCGCGTTCGACCTTGTTGCTCGCGGTCTTGCCGTAGCGGCGGCCGGTCTTCGCTCTCGTCGTCTTCGTCGTCGATGTCTTCGTGGCCATGGTGTCCTCCTGTTCGCGGCAGAAGAACAGCAAGCGACGTGCCCGCGTCAGTCCGCCGACTTCGACGTGCGGTTCGCCATCGTCGCGGAGGCACCCGTGCCGTCGATGATGTGGCTGATGGCGGTCGTCGCCACGCCGTTCAGCCACACCGTCACGAGGTGGTGCATCGACCCGACGAGCGCCGCGGGCGTCTCGATGGCGTTGTCCGAGACGACGTTCTCGCGGAAGGCGCTGTAGATGCCCACGCCCCAGGCCTCGTGCGACGTCACGGCGTCGGCGACCTTGTACGACGCGTAGCCGTTGACGCCGGCGTGCATCCACATGTCCTGCGAGGGCGGGTCGTACGGCATCTCCGATTGATAGAAGTACACGCGGCCGCCGTCGCCGTTCCACAGCGTCTGGAACTCCTGGAAGTGCTCGACGAACAGGCCGTACATCGTGACGTTGGCGCCGTTGACGACGAGGCCGTTCTTCGCGGCGTTGTTGGTCCAGCCCGTGCCCGCGCCGTGGTCGGCGCGCCAGAGCCACAGGTTGTCGCCCACGACGTCGCCGCTGTCGATCGTGAGGCAGCTTCCCGCCGTGCCGGCCTGTCCGCCGCCCACGCGGCACGAAAGATCGTACAGCCACGTCGGCGCCGTCGGGTGCGCCTGGCCGGCGCCGGGCGCGCCGACCTGGATCAGCGTGGGCGCGTTCATGGGGCCGGCGTCGACGATGAGCCCGGCGATCTTCACGCCGTCGACCTCCGCGACGGTGAGCGCGGGCGCCGCCGTGTCGGCGACGAGCGTCGCGAGGCCGAGGCCCATGACGATCGTGCCGGCGCGCGTGACGTGCAGCGTGTCGGCGAGGTGATAGAGGCCGGGCTCGAGCAGCAGGTGCTTGCCCTGCGCGAGCGCGGCGTTCATCGTCGCCGCCGAGTCGCGATCGGCGCTCGCGACGTAGAACGCGTCGAGCGGGACCGTCGCCGCGGGCGTCGCGCCCGTCGTCCACGAGGCGCCCGCGGCGTTCGTGCGCGCCGTCGGCACGACGACCGAGTACGTCGTGCCTGTTGCGTCGACCGTGAGGTACGGCTTCTCCTCGACGACGGGCGCCTGCGCGACGACCGTGTAGGGCTGCGCGGGCCACGCCCCCGTCGGCGCGTTGGGCACGCCCACGAAGACCATGTTCCACACGCCGCCCTGCCAGGTCTTCCACTCCGTGTTGCGGATGAAGTACTGCTGCTGCGAGCCGGAGGTCACCGCGGTGTCGATCTTCGAGTCGGCGACGTAGCCGCCGCTCGACGTGCCGGAGTCGGCGAGCTGGAGCGCGCCTTTGACGTGCATGCGACGGAACGACGCGCCCTGCGAGACGGCCCACATGTCGACGTTGTTCGTCGGGGCGACGGCGGCGTTCTCCGTCGCGCGCCAGAAGCTGAGCGTCGCGTTCCCCGACGAGCCGCCGATCGCGAGGCCCGTCGACGTGACGCCGCCCGTGATCGTGACGTCGTCGGGCGAGGCGCCGAGGCCGATGACCTGCGTGTAGTAGCCGACCTTGACGCTGACGGTGTACGCGCCGGGCTTGAACAGGAACGCGTAGCGCGTCGTCGCGAACTGGCCCGCGAGCGGGCCCTGGGTCGCGTAGACGGCGTCGATCTTGGCCTGGATGTCGGCCATCGCCATCGTCGGATCGAACACCATGACGTTGGGTCCGAAGCCCGTGAACGGCGCGAGCGAGACGTCGCTGGGAGCGTCGACTCCGCCGTCCGCGCCGGCGGCGCCCGCGGCGCCCGTCGTGGCGCCCGCGCTGCCGCCGCCCGCGGCGCCGCCCGCGACCGCGCCCGCGCCGCCGGCGCCCGCGCCGCCGGCGCCCGAGGAGCCGCCGCCCGCGCTGCCTCCGGGGTGAGCGGGCGTGGACGAAGCGCAGCCGAGGCCGAGCGCGAGCAACGAGAGCGTGGCGGCGGCATGCCGCGACGCGCGAGGGGAGGGGTGGGAGTGAGGCACGCTCAGTAGACGCTCTCGACGACAAATCGGGTCATACGCACGATCTCTAAAGCGCGGGCCCGCCTCTCGCGGAGGCGCCGGCGGCCTCGCGCCGGCGCGCGCGGCGCCCCGCGCGCAGCGTGAAGGTGCGGGCCCACAGCGCGGGCCCCGGCAGGGCGCGGACGCGCGCGCGGAAGGCGGCGAAGCGCGCGGCGTGCATCGCCGGGCCGATGAACGAGATCGAGCGCAGGATGCGTTCGAGCGCCGCGTCGTCGACGGGCGTCTCGTCGTCGAAGGTGCGCGCGTCGGTGAACGGCACCTCGGTCGTCGACGAGACGTGGACGAGCTGCTGCCCGAGCGCGCGCGGGCGGCGCGGCACCGCGTCGTCGATGACGGCGCGCAAGGCCCGCATGTACGGCGTGTCGCCGAGCGCCGCCGTCACGATCGCGAGGGCGCCACCGCGGCGGAGCACGCGCGCGATCTCCTCGGCGACGAGCTGCGCGTCGATGAAGTGGAGCGCGTCGGCGACGACGACGAGGTCGATCGAGCGCGCCGCGATCGACGTCGCCTCGGCCGTCGCGTGGACGGCGCGCACGGGCAGGGCGCGCGCGGCCGCGGCCGCGCGCAGGCGCGCGAGCATGTCGCGCGCGGGCTCGACGGCCGTGACGTCGAGGCCCCGCGTCGCGAGCGGCAGCGCGAGGTGGCCGATGCCCGCGCCCAGGTCGGCGACGCGGCCGCCCGCGGGCGCGAGCGCCGCGAGCGCGTCGACGAGCGCCGCCGGGTAGGGCGGGCGCGCGTCGTAGACGTCGGCCATGCGGTTGAACACCCAGCGCGACGGCTCGTCGAGGCCGACCTTGCGACGGCCCAGGCTCACGCGACGAGCTCCAGCCGCGCGCCGATCGTGCGCCCGTGGCGCGGCGTGATCGTCGTGCCGAGCGCGGCGTCTAAGTACGTCAGCGTTCGCCTCGCCAAGGTCAGCCGCTCAGCCGACGCGCTCGACGCGACCGTCGGCGTGGCGCGCGAAGCGTCCGTCCTCGCGCGCGTGCACGGGATCGTCGCTCGGCCAGGGCCAGCCGCCGAACTGCGTCCGCTCGTAGTCGACGAACGCCTGCTGGATCTCGGCGCGCGTGCTCATGACGAACGGCCCGTACTGCACGACGGGCTGCGCGATGGGGCGCCCCTGCAGCAGGAGGAGCTCGCTCTCCTCGGCGCCGTTTTCGATCGAGGCGTCGGCGTCGGGCCGCAGCGCGGCGGCGTGGTGCGCGGGCACGTCGCGGCCGCCGATGCGCAGGCTCTTGCCGCGGAAGAAGTAGAGCGTGCGGTTCACGCCCACCGCCGCGCGCGGCAGCGTCCACGTCGCGCCCGGCTCGAGCTTGATGGTCCAGATCGCGAGGTCGGTGTCGGGCCGCGAGGCCCAGGACCTGGGCGGCGGCGCCGGCGCCTTCGCGTCGCCGAGGTGTCCCGCCGCGATCGTGACCGCCGTCGCCTTGCCCGCGGCGTCGCGCGTGACGGTCGTCGGGATGGCCTCGCGCCACAGCATCGTGAAGTGCGGCTCGACCATCTTGTCCTCGGCCGGCAGGTTCAACCAGATCTGAAACAGCTCGAGCGGGTTCGGCCCCTCGCGATCGACGAGCGGGAACATCTCCGAGTGCACGATGCCCTTGCCCGCCGTCACCCATTGAACGTCGCCGTCGCCGAAGCGCGCCGTCGCGCCCAGCGAGTCCGCGTGATCGATGAGGCCGCGCCGCACGATCGTCACGGTCTCGAAGCCGCGGTGCGGGTGCTGCGGGAAGCCCGGCACGACGTGGCCGTGGTACATCCGCCAGCCGCCTTGCGCGCCCGTGGGTTGTCCCTGGAAGTCCTGCCCGAGCTCGCGCCCCGCGAGCGACGCCGCCGGACCGAGCTTTTCGTTGCCCGCGGGGTAGGCGTCGTCGTGGTGCACGCAGAACAGAAACGGGTCTGCGGTCTCCCACGGGAAGCCGAGCGGCTTGGTGTGAAGGACGATGTCTGACACGCGGCAAAATTAGCAGATCGCGCCGCGCCTGGCCGCCTCACGTGCCGCGGCCCTCGAAAGGCTCGAAGCCGAGGTCGCGACCGTGCAGGCGCGCCTCGGCTCCGCGGACGCCGGAGCGCCCTCTTTAGCCCGTGACGCTGGCCGTGAGGTTGATCTTCGTCCCGGCGAGCGCCTTCGAGACCGGGCAGCCCTTCTTCGTCTCCTCGGCGACCTGCGCGAAGCGCGCGGCGTCGATCCCCGGGACGACGGCCTTCGTCGTCAGCGCGATGGACGTGATCGAGAAGCCGCCCTCGCCGCGCTCGAGCGTCACGTCGGCCGACGTGTCGATGCTCTTGGGCGGAAAGCCGGCCGTCCCGAGCCCCACCGAGAGCGCCATCGAGAAGCAGCCGGCGAGCGCGGCGCCGATGAGCTCCTCGGGGTTGCTGCCGGGCTGACCCTCGAAGCGCGTGCCCGCCGAGAAGCCGACCTCCGGCGTGTGCGCGCCCTTCATCGTGCCCTTGCCGTCCTTGAAACCGCCCTGCCACGAAGCGCTTGCCTTGCTGATGCCCATGAATTCGTCCTTTCGCTCGATGCGTTTGTGCCGACAGGCCAAGCTAAGCACGAGACGGCATTTCAGGAAGTGAAAAGGCCATGGGCCGGCAGGGCGCCCGGGTGCATCGGACGCCCCGAAAAAGCACGCCGTCCCTGCGAAAACCCGCGACGCCGTGAGCATTCTTGGGAGAGTATTTTGACCATGAGCAACCGATGGGCCCGCTGGCTGCTGATCTTGAACTGCCTCGCGCTCGGCACGATGGGCGTGTCCGCGCGCGCGTCGGCCGCCGACTCGTCGAAGAGCTGGCCCAGCAAGAAAAAGAAGAAGCACCACCACAAGACGCATCACAAGGCGTCGACGTCGACGTCTTCGACGAAGGCCGGGGGCGCGGCGCCGGCCGAGGACGCCGACGAGGAGGGCGGCGACGAGGCCGACGACGCGGCGAAGGACGAGGCCGAGAAGTCCAAGCCCGCCAAGAAAGAAAAGGCGGACAAGGGCGACAAAGGCGACAAGTCCGACGACGAGCGCGACGCCTCGGACGAAAAAGGCGGGGGTGACGAAGGCGGCGAGGACGTCGTGATCCACCACAAGGCGCGGCCCGTCGCCGACGAGTCGGGCCCGGCGCCCGTGGCGTTCGAGGTCATGGTGGGGCCGCGCCTCGTGCACCGCACGTTCAACTTCAACGATCCGCTGTCGGATCACGAGGCGGGCGCCACGAAGCCCTACTCGTACACGCTGCCCGCGGGCCCGTCGCCCTTCATCGACCTCGGCTTTTATCCAGCCGCCCTCGGGGCGCGCGGGCTGCTCGCGAACTTCGGCGTCGTCGGCAGCTACGAGAAGCTCATCGCGACGAAGACGCAGTCGTCGAGCTCGAGCACGGAGGCGCAGCAGTTCGAGATCGGCGTGCGCGGGCGGCTGCCGCTCGGCGCGCACGAGGTGGGGCTCGCCGCCTCGTACGGCGAGCAGACCTTTCACGTGAGCGACACCGATCCGGGGCCGTTCGCGGGCGGCACCGTGCCCAACGTCGACTACACGTTCGTCGACCTCGACGCCGACGGGCACTTCCGGCTCGACCCGATCACGATCGGGGCGCACCTCGGCACGCGCTTCGTGACCCACACGGGCGCGCTCGGCAAGATGTGGTTCCCCACCGTGAAGACGACGGCGATCGAGGCCGGCCTCTCGGCGGCCTACCGGCTCACGCCGCTGTTCGAGATCGTCTTGGGCGCCGATCTCATGCGCTACGCGTTCGACTTCAACCCCGTGCCGCAGACGGCTGGGCTCGTCGCGGGCGGCGCCGTCGATCAGTACATCTCGGGCTACCTCGCGCTGCGCGTGACGTTCAGCGGCGGCTGATGCGGGCCGGCGCGCCCGTCTCGGCGCGCGCGTCGGGCGCGAGCGTCTCGAGCATGCGCTCGAGCGCGTCCAGGTCCATGGGCTTCGTGAGGTGCGCGTCGAAGCCGGCGACGGCGGCGCGCGTGCGGTCCTCGGGCTGGCCGTAGCCCGTGAGCGCGACGAGGAAGATCTGACGGCCGAGCGTCGCGCGCACGCGGCGCGCGACCTCGAAGCCGTCGAGGCGGGGCAGGCCGATGTCGACGAGCGCCACCTCGGGCCGCACGCTCAAGGCGACGTCGACGCCCTCGACGCCGTCGACGGCGACGTGCACGGTGTGGCCGAGGGCCTCGAGCAGCTCCTGCAACGTCTCGCGGTTGTCGGGGCCGTCCTCGACGATGAGGATGACGCGCGGGTGGACCTCGCGGCGCGAGATCGGGGTGAGGTCGTCGGGCGCGAGCGCCGTGATCGCGGCGCGCGGCAGCCGCACGGTGAAGGTCGTCCCGCGGCCCGGGCCCGCGCTCGCCGCGACGACCGAGCCGCCGTGCAGCTCGACGAGCGTGCGCACGACGCTGAGCCCGAGCCCCATGCCGCCCTGCGCGCGGTCGAGCGCCTGCTCGGACTGCGTGAACGGCTCGAAGATCGTGTGCAGCGTGTCGGCGGCGATGCCGATGCCCGTGTCGGCGACGCGCAGCACCGCCTCCGCCTCGCCGCGATCGGCGCAGGCCGCGACCGACACGGCGACGCGGCCGCCCAGCGGCGTGTACTTGAGGGCGTTCGTCAGCAGGTTGTTGACGATCTGCTCGAGGCGCACGCGATCCCCGTCGACATAGACGGGGACCTCGGGCTCCTCGTACGCGAGGGAGAGGCCACGCTCGCGGCTCGTGCCTCTGCTCTCCTCGACGAGGCCGAAGCAGAGCGCGCCGAAGTCGAGCGGCGCGCGCTGGAGCGCGATCTTGCCCGAGGTGACGCGCGCCACGTCGAGCAGATCGTCGACGAGGCGCGTGAGGTGATGGAGCTGGCGATCGATGACGGCCAGGGGATGCTCGAGCCGCGGCGTGACGCGCGCGCTGCGCTGGGCGAGCTGCGCGGCGTTCTGCAGCGCGCCCAGCGGGTTGCGCAGCTCGTGGCCGAGCATCGCGAGGAACTGATCGCGCTGGCGCACCTCGCGCTCGCGCTGCTCGATGGCCGAGCGCGCGGCGTACTGTCGGGCGCGGGCCCGCAGCGCGGCGCGCGCGGCGCTGATCATCGTCAGCGGGTGCAGCGGGCGCTCGAGCGCCGTGACGTTGCCGAGCCCCGAGAAGGCGTCGAGCGTGCGCTCGGTCTCGCGCGTCGTCGCCGCGCGCTCCGTGAAGATGAGGAACGGGAAGTCCGACCAGGGCGGCTGCCGCGCGAGGACGGCGATGATCTTGGTGACGACGGCGGGCGACAGCGCGTCCGTCGCGCAGATGGCCGCGCCCGCGCGCGCCATCCGCGCGACGAGGGTGTCGCCGTCCGCGCAGATGGCCGTGGCGATGCCGGCCTGCTCGAGCACGCGCGCCGCGAGCGACGCGTCCCGTCCCGAGGGCGTCAGGATGAGGACGGCGTTCTCGAGATCGCCGTCCTCAATGGCCATGGTCGGGCCCGTCGGGGGCGTTGACGTCGAGCCTGGGAACGCCCGTGAGCACGCCTTGAAAGCGCTTGAGCGGCTCGCCCACGGTGACGCCCTCCTTGCCGAGGTGCATCTCGCGGATCGAGTGCTCGTGGCGGCCCGTGCGCTTCTTGAGGACGGAGATGGCCTTCTTGAGCTCGCCGTGCGCCTCGAAGTGGCGCAGCAGCAGCACGGTGTCGGCGAGGTAGCTGATGTCCGTGGGGCTGTTCATCGAGCCCACGAGGCCGTGTTGCGACATGACGATGATCGTCAACACGCCTTGCTGCGCGAGGAAGCTCAGGAGCTCGTGGAGCTGCAGCACGAGGAACGACTCGTCGGGCATGGCGTTGAGGAAGCCGTTGAGCGTGTCGATGACGACGGCGCGGACACCCTGGCGCTCGACGGCTTCCCGCACCTCGTCGGCGAACTGGCCCGGCGGGATCTCGGCCGGGTCGACCTGGCGCGCGATGATCCTCCCCGCGTCGATGTGCGGTTGAATGTCGTAGCCGAGCGAGCGGGCGCGCTCCGTCATCGTCCCCAGGCCCTCGTCGAAGGCGTAGATCGCGACGCGCTCGCCGCGCGCGACGATCGCCGAGGCCCACAGCGTCGCGATCGACGACTTGCCCGTGCCCGCGGGGCCGAGCAGCAGCGTGCTCGTGCCGCGATCGAGGCCGCCGCCGAGCATGGCGTCGATGCCCGCGACGCCGCACGGCACGGCGCCGCGCTCGAAGGGACGCACGTGCTCGGCCGCGACGAGGCGGGGGTAGACCTTGAGGCCCCCGTGGCAGATCTCGAAGTCGTGATAGCCGCCGCGGAACGAGACGCCGCGCATCTTCATGACGCGCGCGCGCCGCCGGTGGGCGCCGTAGAGCGGCGCGAGCTGCTCGAGGCTGAGCACGCCGTGGGCGATGCTCTGCAGGTGCGAGTCGCCCGTCGAGCCCGAGCGATCGTCGAGCAACAGGACCGTGCAGCCGCGGCCCGCGAAGTACTGCTTGAGCGCGAGCACCTCGCGCCGGTAGCGCAGCGGGCTCTGCGCGAGCAGGCGGATCTCCGACAGCGAGTCGAAGACGACGCGGTGGGGCTTGATGCGCGAGCACAGATCGAGGACGGCCTTCGTCGTCTCGGCGAGCTCGACCTCGGACGGGTGAAAGAGCGTGTTCTGCTCTTCGCCCGTGAGCGCGTCGGGCGAAGACAGCTCGTAGATCTCGATGCCGTCGAGCGACCAGTCGTGCGACGCCGCGACGGCGTTGAGCTCCTCCTTCGTCTCGGACAGCGTCACGTAGACCACCCGCTCACCGCGCCGCGCGCCCTCCATGAGGAACTGCAGCGCGAGCGTGGTCTTGCCCACGCCGGGATCGCCCTCGACGAGGAACAACCGCCCGCGCGGGAACCCGCCGCGGATGATGCTGTCGAGGCCCGCGACGCCCGTCATCGCGGGCGAAGCATCGGGCGAAGCATCGAGCGAAGCGCCATCAGACGAAGAGCGGGCGTGAGCCATTTGGCCCAAAATCTTGGTTACGACGGCTAAATCTGTCCAGACCCTTCGCGACGGATACCTATCTTTTTTCACGCGCGCCGCGCGTCGCGATACGCCGCGGCGTATCCGAACGAAGCAGGTTCGCGCGGGAGCCCCGGGCGTTTCCCACGCCGCGCATGGCCCGACCCTCGCGCCCGACCCTCGCGAGGGACGAGCGCCACGCGGCAAAAACGCCCGACCGTGAGGATCCCCCCGCGCGGCGAGGCGGCGCTCGGCTCGACTATTCCTTCTATTCCTTCAACCACTCCGAGTGCACGAAGCCCTTGTCGGGCTTGTCCGTGCGCTCGTAGGTGTGGGCGCCGAAGGCGTCGCGCTGCGCCTGCGTGAGGTTCTGCGGCAGGCGCCCCGTGCGGTAGCTGTCGAAGTAGGCGAGGCTCGCCGAGAACGACGGCGTCGGGATACCCAGCGTCTGCGCGACGCCGAGCGCCTTGCGCCAGTTCGCCTGCGCGTCGAACATGCGCCCCTCGAAGTCCTCGTCGAGCAGCAGGTTCTTCAGGTCGGGCGCGCGCTCGTAGGCGCGCATGATGTTGTCGAGCAGGCGCGCGCGGATGATGCAGCCGCCCTTCCAGATGCGCGCCGTCTCCTTCAGCGAGACGTTCCAGTTGTACTTGTCGCTGCCCGCGCGGATGAGCTGCATGCCCTGCGCGTAGGAACAGATCTTCGACGCGAGGAGCGCGTCGTGAATCGCCGCGAGCATCGCCGGCTTCTCGGACGCCGCGGGGGCCGCGCCCGTGACGCCGCGGATGCGCTTCTGCGCGGCGACGCGCTGATCCTTCATGCTGGACAGAACGCGGCCGTCGATGGCGGCCGTGATCGTCGGGATCGGGATGCCGAGATCGAGCGACAGCTCGGCCGTCCACTTGCCCGTGCCCTTTTGGCCCGCCTTGTCCTGCACGAGGTCGACGAGCGGCTTGCCCGTCTCCTCGTCCTTGACGACGAGCACCTTCGCCGTGAGCTCGATGAGGAACGACGCGAGCGAGCCCTCGTTCCACTTCGCGAACACCTCGCCGATCTCGGGCGCCGACATGCCGAGCCCGCGCGACATGAGGTCATAGGCCTCGGCGATGAGCTGCATGTCGCCGTACTCGATGCCGTTGTGGACCATCTTCACGAAGTGGCCCGCGCCGTCGGGGCCGACGTGGGTCACGCACGGGCCCGAGTCGGTCTTGGCCGAGATCGACTCGAGCACGGGCTTGAGCCGCTCCCAGGCCTCGACGGTGCCGCCCGGCATGAGCGACGGGCCGCGGCGCGCGCCCTCTTCACCGCCCGACACGCCCATGCCCACGAAGTTGATGCCGAGCTTCGACAGGTCGGCCTCGCGCCGGCGTGTCTCCTGGAAGTGCGTGTTGCCGCCGTCGATGACGATGTCGCCCTTCTCGAGGAGCGGCTTCAACTGCTCGAGCACGGAGTCGACCGGCTTGCCCGCCATGATCATCATGAGGAGGCGCCGCGGCCGCTCGAGCGCGCCCACGAGCTCCGCGAGCGACTTCGTGGGCGTCAGCGTGCGGCCCTGGTTCTCGGCGATGAACTTGTCGGTCATCGGCTGCTCGAGGTTCCAGGCCGCGACGGAGAAGCCGTGATCGTTGATGTTGAGGGCCAGGTTGCGGCCCATGACGGCGAGACCGATCACGCCGAATTCGGATTTTCCTTGGGTAGACATGTGAGACCTCTCGAAGCGGCGGAGCCCTAGGCGATCTGCCAGGGCGGGTTGTGCGGCAGCAGTTTCATGAACTCGTCGATGAGGGAGGCCTCATAGGCCCCCGCGTACGTGCGCGAAAAAAAACGCTCGATGCCCTCGCCGACGAAGCGCTCCCACGACGTCTCCTCGGCGCCCGGGTTGATGGGATAAAAGAGGGCGCCCACGTCGCGCGCCGCCTTCAGATCGCCGGGCGCGTCGCCCACCATGAGGACTTGGTCGGCGCCGTACTTGCCCTTGGCCGCCAGCGTGAGGTGCTCGGTCTTCGAGCCCATCTCCTGGCCCGCGATGAGCGCGACGTGCTTGTCGATCCCGTGCTCGGCCCACTCGCGCACGAGCGCCTCGCCCGGCGTCGCCGACACGACCATGACGTCGGCGCGCGTGTTCAGCTTCGTGAGCGCCTCGACGAGCCCCGGGAACGGCGGCAGGTGGTGGACGGTCTCCTCGACGAACTTGTTGACGAGCTTCGACCACGTCATGAGCGCGTCGAGCTCGACCTTGGCGTCGCCCGTCGCGGCGGCGGCGATCTCCTTGAGGCGGTTGTTCGAAAGGTTGCTGTCGCTCTTCACCCACGCGCGCGTCGCGGCGAGCTCCGGCACCTTGACGCCCGCGCGCTTGACGCGCGGCATGTCGCGCAGGTGATCGAGCACGAACAGGATGGCCTTGAACCGGTTGCAGCCGCGGTTCTGCGAGTAGAGGTTCACGAAGTCCCACGCCTCGTGCACCTGCCGCGACACGGCGGCCAGGCCGTACTCGCGCACGAGCGCCACGGAGAAGCAGTCGTTGTGCTTCACCTCCATCGAGTTGAAGGCGCACCCGTCGGAGTCGATGCCGACGAAGAACTTCTTGGTGGGCTGGAACTGCTTGAGCTTGAGCTGCGGATCTTCTGAGGCCATGCGGGGGAGTCTCCTTGCGAGCGAAGTAGGTTCCGCGAGGACCGCGTCCGGGTCAAGCCGTGCGCGCGGTCATTGCGACGCTCCGCCGCTCGGGGTAGGAGGGACGCGATGAGAGCCAAGGCGGCCACGCAGCTGATCGGCGTTCTTGCCTCGCTGACCCTCGGCTGCGCGACGACGCGCGCCGTGAAGACGGA
>Ga0210396_10004233_pt1 | contig 14102 bp, 23 predicted proteins | sample IncBWH17OmetaG_FD_155466 | JGI IMG/M metagenome (GOLD analysis project Ga0210396, IMG submission 155466) | Forest soil microbial communities from Barre Woods Harvard Forest LTER site, Petersham, Massachusetts, United States - Inc-BW-H-17-O ...
TGATCTTCAAATTGCCTGCGGAGGTTTTGTTGCGCGTCCGATGTCCTTTTCAGCATCTCTAGGGGAACCTTAAAGTTCGTAGCACAATACGTGCAGACTCCGATAGCCGGGACTGTACCAATCCATTTGACCACCCGGAGATTACGCTTGTGCATGGCCGATCTTCGAGGTGGAAGACTTTTTCTTGGCTGCGCTGGCTCTCGCGGCGGCCTTGGGGTGGCGGGCGGCCTTCGCACGTTCGATTGTAGTTTTATACGTGTTCAACTTCGCCATGCAGAGAATTTTCCCATAGTTCGGCGATCGATTTCCAGCCCTGCGGAAAAGTCCCACACGCCGAACGCTTAATGAGGCAGGCGTAGATGAAGACGATATTCGGACAGAAAAGTTTGCCGGGTATTAGGAATCAGCAATCTGGCAGTTGAGCGAACAATAGGAGTGTTGTCTTTCTTTTCAATGAAGGGTTTTCTCGGTACTGGCGCTACTTTCGGGGCGGATCTCGACCTCGTCGTGCAAATCATCATGGGAGCAGCGCTCGTTTCGGGAGCCATTCTCGCGAGGCAGAAGCCTTACAGGGCTCATGGTGTGTGCCGGACGACAGTGCTTCTCTTGAACTTGCTGATGATCGGACTGGTGATGTGGCCGTCGTTCCAGCAACAAGTGAAGCCTGCGCTGTCGAAGGTTCTCCATAAATGGTATTACGAGGCCGCGGCAATACATGCGGTTCTGGGCATGACAACTGGCTTCTGGGACTCTATATCCTCCTTGTGGCTGGCACGAACGTCCTTCCACAGTGGCTGCGGTTCAAACATTGGAAGTGGTGGATGCGCACGGAGTTGGTGCTTTGGGCGATTGTTCTGCTCAGTGGCGTGGGAACGTACTGCGCATTGTATGTGGCGCCATTCCGATAACGCCCGGCGCCCTTTGACACATGTCGGTTCGAATTCCGAGACGAGAGTTCAGGACGGTGAAAAGAAAGGTGAGAAATGCTTGAACTAGCTATTTACGGACTCATGGGACTGGCTGCAATGCTGTTTATTGCGGGTTGGTTTGCATACGCCGATGAATTTTCATCGCCCCGAGAGAAATTCTCGTTCAATCGAATCAATGACGCACACTTGGACGATCCTCAGATGATCGAGACTGGGACGAAGAATCCACGGGTCCAGGGGACTGTTGGTACGCATGGCTGACGCGGGTGTTTTTCGGCTGGCAGGAGACACCGACAGCGGGTTGATTTCGATTCGGGTGAAGTGCTCGGAATGCGGGGTGCTGTTCGAACCGGCTTCACATGATTGTGTACGGTCGAACCCACCAGCCACGATTCGTGGCAATTTTACGCAAAGCAGGGCAACTGCGCCCATCGACCGCCTATCCAAGCCAGTAACGAGGGCGCGATGAAATCCATAAAAAAGCAGCCTAGCCGCGACGATCTAGCGGCGGCACTGATAACCATTCGTGGTCAAGCGCAGATAATAAAAATACAGACCGAGAAGATCCGTCGCCTTGAACTAACGATGGGGCATGTATTGTTAACGTATCCCAGACTCGAGGAACTGCGGGTAAACTGATCTCTCTCGTTCCGGACCATGATCCGCTATTCGTCGTCCTACGGCCCTTGTACAGTCTATTTTGTATGTTGGTTTTATGCAGTGTTTATGAGGGTAGGACCCCAATTTTCGTTGAATCCGAGAAAACAGTATCACTGCTTGCCGCATCTGACTGGTGCCACGTTGTTGGGTGAGTCGTCCACTCTATGCCGAAGCTTGTGTTAGTAGTTGATGACAACGCGGCGATTCGTCATGTGCTCTGCCAAGCGCTCACGTCTGAGTCGGATTTTGACGTATGCGGGGAAGCGGAGAACGGGCGAGAGGCGATTGAAAAGGCTCAGGCGTTGCAGCCTGACTTGATTGTGATGGACTTGTCAATGCCCGTAATGAACGGGATAGATGCCGTCCACGCGCTGAAAATGTTGATGCCCATGGTGCCAGTCATCATGTTCAGCGAGTACAGCGATGTGTTCTCTGAGCAGGAAGCTCGGTCCGCAGGCGTATCCGCTTTGGTCTCAAAGTCTGAGCCCGTGTCTTTTTTGATTGAGAAGGCCCGCGCCTTACTCTACCCCGCAGAGGCGTGATTCCTTACTTCTTTTCCCAGTCAGGATATCCAAGATTGTCCCTTTTGAGAATGCGGAGACCTGCCAGAGCATCTTCAATAGCTTGCCGTTCAGCATGGCTGTCCGGGTTGTGCGAGATGGCCTGCAGGCGATTGAAGATAGCGGTTTCTGCGGCCCTAACCCGCTCGAAGAGCGTCTTCGGGTCAAGCTCTACGAGTGCAGCTAGGTACTCATGCTGCCATTCGGGATAGAGGATTTTGGGAGATGGAGAACTCGGGTCCATGATAGCTGCACAATCATCCTTCATCCGTCTGCACAAGGCACCGTCGCCTACAGCCGAGGCACAACGATGTTGAAAGTAAGACGTCCTATTTTACTAACTTTCGAGGATGCAAATCCTCATTTATTACGGTTCGGTATCGAACAAAGAGAAGCAACAAGATCCTATCGCCCGCGCCAAGGCCGCCGCACGCCGAGCCCGCGCCGCCAAGAAAAAAGCGTCCAACAATCAGCGAAACGCGCAACAAAATGGCGCACGCGATCAGACCGCGCGCGTAAAAGAAAGTGCCAGCGCGTAGCAATCGTGATATAACAAGCCCATTCGCTGCCCGTCCCCATAAACGGGCGGTGTTTTATGCAAAGCCAAATTAAGGAACGTTGGCTGCTTTTGTGCGAACAGGCCGCGACCGAGCAGGACCCCGCAAAACTGATGGCGCTTGTCTACGAAATTGAGATCCTCTTAGCTGAAAAGCAAAAGCGTCTGGACGGCTTCGGGGCTACGAAACCTTCCAAATAAGAGGCTCCATGACTGGGAAAAGGTATTGGTCACGGAGCCTCCTATCCACCACTTCGATTCGGACTATTCTACGCCGCTACGCCCAGCCCGGCGATGTCTTGATCCGAGCAGACTCGGCCAGACATGCGCCGGGACACGGGAATATATTGCTTGCATGACAGACTTCTCCCCGGAGTCTTACGATTCACAGCTTACCAAGATCCGAGAACGCCTCTCCCTGATGGACTGCGCTCAAGATGTGGCATCCACACACGCTGAAGAGGCTAAAGTCCCGGCTCCAAGAGTCCACTGGCTGGGCCGCTTGCGTGAACGGTGGGCTACTTGGTCCAAGCGTTCGTAACCAGCTTGTCCAACCGGTCCTCCCTGGCCTTCATCGGCGTTAGAATATCGAGGGATGTCGGATGAGCCCATCATACGGTGCCCTTATTGCGGTGAAATCATGAAGGAGGGCAACGATCAAAATTGGTTCTTATGTCCTGGTTGCGGCCACATGACAATCCCTAGCTATCCTTCGTACTTGTGCAGTTGCAAACGGTGTACTGAAAAGCGCGGAAGGCCCGACGTCATACTCTAGAAAATGAATGAAAGACCACGTCGATTGGCTTGTATCTACTACAGGGTTTACCCTATATCGCCGGGGCGATGTGTTCGATACAGTACAGCCGTGCCCGCCACTGCACACCATGATTCCGAATTCGCAGAGGTCCAAATCGATCTTGAGGACATCGTCTCCAAACTCAAGGCAACCCAGTATCCCGAGGTCAGGAAGCGGTTACTTCGGGAAATGCGGCGCTTGCTTGCAGAGGCGGACCAGATTCTTGACTAATGCACTTCAACGGGTCTCGTCTCTGGCTCGCAGTGGTAGCTCTTACTGGTAATCCTCTTAATGCTCGCAGCGGTCAAGGCCAAACAAAAGAGGCTCCACGACGTATCCAGTTTTAATCACCCCATGTATTTTGGCCTGTGTCGCTGGCGGCGCGGTCGCGCCTTCCAGGTTTGCATGGGAGTCGTGCATCCTGACACGGCATGAAGCGGCATACAATCACCGATTGGCTAGTGGTCTTAGCTGGTGCAGTCCTGATTCTTATGAGTCTAATCGTTCAATTTTTACGGAGCATCGTTAACTTCCCTGCATGTGGGACCGGGCAGGATGTGACGCTAGATATTCAGATGGAGCGATTTTCGTCAGCAGGCAAGCAGGCGCAATGCCGCACAAACCTATTGATACCGGGATTTTCTTAACTTGGCGCGAAGACGAGTCACAAACGAAATCTGCGATTTCTCCGAGCAACCCCGGTGGCGATACGGTGTACGAAGGATCAGCAATAGCAGCGAACAGACGACCAGCAAAAGGATTGGCACTGACCACATCGGGAACGCATGATCCATGTGGTAACCTTCGTTCAACTGCTTTCAGATTCTGGTCAAGCTCTGATGGTTGGGTGCAAAAAAAAAAGCACAGAGTATAGCGGCGTGGCCCGGTCGCCCCCCTCTCCTGGTCGTGGTGCCGCAACCCAAAAAAGAAGGGTTGATTAACCTACAGGCCAACAAAACCCCCGACCACTACCCCTCCCGGTTTTCCATTGCCTGCTAGACTTGGGGGGCGTGGCACGGAAAAATCATTGTGAATATTGCGGCGAGCGCGGACGGCTACGTGGCTCGACCAGATGGCAATCTCGATTGGCTGACGGAACGCCCGGCTCCAAAGGGCTTCTACGGTCTCCCGGAATTCGAGCGTTCCACCGATGCCAAGATCCTCGGCCGTAAGACCTTCGACCGGAGTCTGCAGATGGGCGCGCGCTTCAGTGCGGCTGCCGTGCACTATGTGTTCTTCCGTGCCCGCCGGCGTCCCCTTCGTCATCGAGTCGATCGGTGCCTTCGCCGAACGCCTCCGCGCGCAAGCTGGCAAGAACGTCTGGATGATGGGCGGAGGTGAGATCATCGGGTCCTTTCTGGACGAGGACGCGATTGACGAGTTCATCATGACCGTCGTGCCAACCTTCATCGGGGAAGGCATTCCACTCCTTGTACCAAGGCATCGCGCGGTGACGCTCCGCTTGCTCGGTGTACAACAGTTTCCGGACGGCGTCGTTCAGCTGCACTACGAGGTGCAGCGGTCGAGAGTGTGAGCCAGCCATACGGTGGGGCCGCAGGGCACACTTTTGCCACAGGCTGCTAGGGGTCCCATTGTCGCAAAGGCCGCTCATTCGTCGGGCGGCTTTTTATTTCTAGGGTTTCTTCCACTCAGTCATGGACTTCAATTCATCCATGATTTCCCTCAATCTTTGTTGGCGTCTCTCGTGATCGTTCATCGCCATATGGTCCGGTCTGGGCACTTGCAAAAACGCTAGATTCAGTTTTTGGATTTCGGCAATCTCTCGCCTCAGCGCCTCGACTCGCTCTTGGATACCCCCATCCATACAGCAATATTATATCTGCGACTTCTTTGGGAATCCGACTACCCCGCAGCTCAATAAAGCCCTTGAGTGCGACCGACTGCTCTACTGCCAGGTAGGGCTTTAACGGGGCTAAAATGTTGGGGCGATGAAAGGGATATGGGCAAAGCATCTCGACGAAGCGGTTGCGCTTGTGCGCCGTGAGCTTGTTGCTGTACCCGGCATGATCGAATCACAGGAATATCTTCTATCCCGTGGCCGGGTCAGCGGAATTGGCCCGAAGGTGATGAAGAAAGCGGCTGCGAAGCTCGGGATCGTTTTTGAGCGGCACGTCTATCCAGACACCGGCTTCATCCGGACTTACTGGAGACTTCCTCCGAGATAACCTCCATCCTTTATAAGGGGACCCGCTTTCGCGAGGCCGCTCATTCGGCGGGCGGCTTTTTGTTTCTAGGTTTTCTTCCCGGACCCAGTCAAGATGATGGAGACTCATAACCGAGATCAACAAACTCCTACTGGAGAAAGAATAGCGATTGGTTAGGAACCGGTCGGCTGACAAACCTGATGTACCGTCCGAACATTTATAGCGTGCGCCGCCATCGGCAGATCTGGCATTGTTTTGAATGCAGATCACACAGACTGGAGCCGCAGTCCGTGCATTTCGAGGAACTGGATCTAGTCGATCGTAATATTAGCCGAGCCGCTGGTCTTGGCTTCGAGCACGACCACGCATGCAGCTTCAGGGCTCATGCCGTATACGTCGATAAGACATTGGAGCACGCCATCGTCGCCGCGCCGCCATCTGACCAGCGGACTTCCCGCGATGTGCGACGGTTCCACGATTCTGTAGTTCGGTGAGCCGCGCCGCGTAGCGCAGATAACAGTGAGAGATCTCATTGCCAAAGGCTCGAAGAAAAACGGCCCAGCTGTTAGACCGGGCCATCTCGTGTTTCTAGGTAGAAAATTGGAGAGGATTGTACCACTCCCGCGCGGTAAACTCTTCGCATTTCCAGTGGGCTGTTTTGAATTAATTTGACTTGCGATGGTGCTCGGGGTGGATGCGTTGGTGTTTAACTTCTAGGAGATCGTTCAACTCTTTCACCAATGCATCGAATGTTTCGGGGTCTTTTTCCTCCGCGATCCGCATACAGAGCCAATTCATCCGGTCACGTTCTTCTGGTGTCATGGCGCGAATTATACACACGGGCGGTTGGGGGAACAGTTTGCTAGCAGACATATTGACTAGAGCACCCGCCCAATATGCTATACCGGAGACGCCGGACGCACCAAAGTGACAAAGTGGTGATTGACGGTCCTGGTCGTCAAGGGGACCCCAGGCTTGAAGGGACCCCACTTTGCTAGGCGATGCGGGGTACCTCGCGAGCGTGAGGCGGATTTTAGGTAAAACTGCAAGCCTTTGCACAATTGACAAACTCCCGGAAGGCGAACAGGATGTATGCAATGATTCGCGGCTTTCCGTCAGCAAGCCGATCTTGGTGGAGGTTAGTCATGAAACCCGCCCGTATCTTGGCTTTGATTCTATGTGCGTTCTTCGTGTCCCGTGGCGTGGAGCCAGCAATCAGATGACAAGGATCACAATAACTGGTCCGAGTTCCATAGAACGAACATGACGCGCTGGAACCCGTATGAGAAGGTGCTTAACGTTCACGATGTGGGGAACCTCCTCGTGAAGTGGAGCTCTACCACCGGTGCCTCTATTGATTCCTCGCCTGCCGTGATGAAAGGAGTGGTTTATATCGGCTCGAACGACGGCAAAGTGTACGCGCTGAACGCCAAGACCGGCGCCGAGCTATGGAGTTTTACTACCGGTGGCTATGCGATTCCCTCGCCCGCCGTGGCGAATGGGGTGGTGTATGCCGGATCCTACGACTACAATGTGTACGCGCTGAACGCAAAGACTGGCGCCAAGCTGTGGAATTACACCGACAGGAGGCGCTGTGTTCTCTTCGCCGGCCGTGGCGAATGGGGTCGTTTACGTCGGCTCCGCCTACCCTGACTACAACGTCTACGCGCTGAACGGTAGCACGGGCGCCGTACTGTGGAGCTACCACACCGACTATGGGACAGGTTCCTCCCCCGCCGTGGCAAATGGTATCGTTTACGTCGGCTCCGGCACGAACGGCAAAGTGTACGCGCTGAACGCCAGCACGGGCGCCGTGCTGTGGAGCTATACCACCGGCAGCTTCGTGGATTCCTCGCCGGCGGTGGCAAACGGGGCGGTCTATGTCGGCTCGAACAACGGCAAGATGTACGCCCTGAACGCGCGCACCGGCGCCAAGCTGTGGAGCTACCCGACAGGAGGCGCTGTGTTCTCCTCGCCAGCTGTGGCGAACGGGGTGGTTTATGTCGGCTCAGGCGATGATCATACATATGCGCTGAACCCGCGCACCGGCGCCAAGTTGTGGAGCTACACCACCGGCAAATCTGTGGCCTCCTCGCCCGCCGTAGCGAATGGAATGGTTTATGTCGGCTCGTGGGACAACAACGTGTACGCCTTCAGCCTGAAGAAGGATCAGCAGTAACGTCCGGAACTCGGCTTTGTCTAGACTCAGCTTACCTGAGATTTATCGCTGCCTCGCCGGATTCCTCGTAGCTACTGCGTGACCATCCGTGGGCGGCTTTTTTATTTGTCGGGCGGCTGCAATGATCGGGCGATAAACCGCTTCCTTTATAACCCCCATCCTTTGCCAAGGGACCCAGCACTGAGCGGCGGGGCAACCGTCGAGGCTGATTTTATTGTTTTGGAAGTCGGAGTGCGGCCATCGATCGACCTGGCGGCTCAAGCAGGCTTGAGGATCGACCGCGGACTTGAGGTGAATGAGTATCTGGAAACTAGTGCTCCGGGAGTTTTTGCCGCCGGGGATGTGGCACGCTGACCCGATCCGCACACGCGCGAGCAGATCCGCGTAGAGCATTGGGTTGTGGCGGAGCGCCAAGGTCAGAAAGCTGCCAAGAACATGATGGGCGCGCATGAGCGGTTCGAAGCGGTGCCGTTCTTTTGGAGTCAGCACTACGATGTGCCCATCAACTATGTGGGGTATCCGGAAGCGTGGGACACCATCGACATCGAAGGAGATGTCGAGAAGAGGAATTGCTCGGTCAGTTATAAGCGGGACGGGCGGACGCTGGCACAAGTGACGATTTTCCGCGATCTTGAAAGTTTAGAGGCTGAGTCGGAAATGGAGAGGGTGATTAGTACCCCATGACGTTTCAAGTCATTATGCTAGGCCATGCGGTGACGTGTGCTTCCAGCGCCATCTGCCGGTGACCCAATTCCTCCCAAGTGCGCGGTCATTGAGGTGGCATCGCGCTGAAATATACAGACGACGGCTACGAGAACTTGCTTCGTGTGGGTCGGACCGAGGACGAGTGCTTTTCACCTTCCTCCCTATTCCTCCTTCGATCGTTGGGAAGTCTCACTCCAAATCGTATAGCTGGTAGCCGCAATTTGGTGGGAACCGTGGCAGGCGAACTGGTTCGTAAATCGGCGGTCGAGCAACTGAGTACTTTTGATGAATTCCCGCCGGGTCAGCACCTGGGTCTAGTACGCATACGCCCTCAGGAACACGAACACGACCACTCCCGTAATCGATACGTAGAGCCATATGGGATACGTCCAGCTTGCAATTCGGCGGTGCATCGCGAACCGGCCCGTCAGCGAGAAAAAGAACGTGGTGAGGACCATCGGGAGAGCGACGATAGAAAGGATTACGTGGCTGGCTAAAATGGAAAGATACAGCACGCGCACTCGACCGTGGCCGGGAAAAATCGTGTCACCGTGCAGTGCATGGTTGACGATGTAGCTGATGAGAAAGGCGGAAGAGAAAGCGGATGCCAGCAGCATACTCGTGCGATGGGCTTCCCTGTTGTGATTCTTGATGAAATACAAACCCGCGCAGAGCGCAATCGCGCACGATCCGTTCAGAAGCGCGTTGAGGGCCGGCAAAAACATCCACCGGCCAGCGAAATCAGCGGACGCATGATGCACGTAGAGCAGCCAGAGCAAGAATGAGACAGCGAGGCCGCTCACCACGACAATCGCTCCTACCACCGGACGCGTTCGAATTTCAGCCTGTTCCATGCTCACAATTAAATCACAGTGATCCTTCCGCAGGTCATGTAAAGCCCCGGAGAAATCTGTTAACTAGGTCGGAGATGCGAGCGATCGCGAGTTGGTTACATGATTGTTGCGGATATATTCGCCGCGGTGGCGCTCGAAGTCGGCTAGCAATTGGCTGTAATTTTTCATGGCAGCCTCCGGACCCACCGTCTGATGAATCTTCTGCGCCCCCCAACAACTGATTCCGAATCAGTTGTTCAGCTCACGTCGTAACCTGTGAAGATAACGGGATCGGGCGACGGAAGTAACGCTCCCTGAAATCCGGCACACAATTCGCACACCGAATGGCCGAAAAGTCCAGCAAAACATAGGTTTTCGACTGATTCCCAGTCAGTCGGCTCAGCATTCGCCAGGGACGGATCGTTGGGTTTGTAACCCGACGATCCGACGGCAGCGCCAAGTGCTGTCCCGTTAGTGTCCCTAAAGCGCTACATGAGGTGACTTCGTATCGTCTGGCGTGTTCTATGGATATTGAAAAGAAATGAGGTTAGGCTGCAGTTGTTCGCTTTCGCGAGCTTGAAGCGTAAGTCTACGAGGTTCACGCAGGGCATCCAGTCTTGGGATGCCGATAGGGTGGTCTCCATTCTTCCGCTCGGGTTTTGACACCGGGGGGCCGAAAGAACCTCCTTCCGCAATCGGAGGCAACGACGGAAGGGCCTGATCCGGCGTCGGAAACGAAGTCTTAATGTATCTATTTGCTGCTTGCTGCTTGCAAGACCAACATCAAGCCTTCAAAATTAAATAGTTTTTGATCCTGCCAAACCCTGGCCGACGTTCCTTCGCAATCATCGCGAGTCGATCGCAGCCATGGACTTCTTCACGGTACAAACGCTCATGTTTGGCATTCTGTATTCCTTCTTTATCATTGGCCATGACCGGCGAACGATTCTGCGTTTCAATGCGACGCGAAGTCCTCATGCTCTCAAGATCGTGCAGCAGATGCGCGAGGCATGGCCGTACGTGCGGGCAGACAGATTCCCTTTGTTCGATCACGACTCGAAGTTCGGAAGGGATGTCGTTTTCGCTGCGAGAGATTTGGGAAGCCAACCTATCCGTACTGCCTTCAGCAGTCCTTGGCAGAACGGTGCCGCTGAGCGCTAGGCACGCAGTTGCCGACGAGACCTCCTAGACCACGTTATCGTTTTGAACGAGCACCATCTCAAGCGGCTGATGCACGAATACATTCGCTACTACCATGAACATCGGACTCACCTCGGATTGACGAAGGATACACCAACAGGTCGGCCCACCGCGATGCGCCGCGGTGGGATACAAGATTCACTCCTTTCCTCGACTTGGCGGACTGCACCATCGGTACGCCGTCGCGGCCTAGGGTCCGACAACACTGCGATCCGGGTCGATCCAGATCAACTCGTTTTTTCGCAACCAGGAACTGTGACTAACGCTTTCTTCACAAGCCGAGACCGCAACCAGAGCAACATCGATCGGGGTGACCAATCACGAATCAGTGGATTGACATAACGTGCAGCAAGAAACTCTGATCAGTGCGTGAGATTTTGACGAACCACAGGGGCTGATATGCGGTGGGTGATGCGGTTCGGAACTGTTGCCTTGTTTATAGACAACCGAATCCCGTTTTTCCGCGTTCGCAGTTCGATCCGGTTCGACTCGCATCAGGTGGCTGACTGGCTGGAAGGGACATTGGCCGAATAACATTAGGCCCCGCGTCACAATCAAGACACCGTTCCCAAGTCTTCGAGAGACCGCCGGCATTCTTGGGGCGCCGCCCTCTGATGCCGAGCGTGTCCAACGAATGCTGTCCGCACCCAGGCCCAGACAGCCCGAAAGAGATCCGCAGGTTCAGTAAAATCGGGATCGGTCGTGCGATAGCTTGCGCTAATCCGAGTCGAAGTCTGTGCCTCGACAACACAAGAAGTCGCGAGACAGACTGCACGTTTCTTCATAACCAAACCTGTTGTCCTGCTTGGACAAATGGGTCCCTTCAGCTTTCGCGCTGCGCCCGTCGATGCCGCTGGCACGCAGAAACCAGGCGCGCGCATATCAACGCTGAGCCACGCTCCTTCTTCCCGTCTGCGTTTTGACAGACGGAGCAATCCCGCTTATGAAGAGCCCTATGAGTTCCAGACAGATCCAGCCAAACGCCGCGGTTCACCCCATCAGGACCATGTTCAGTTCGAGTGGTAAGCGAAGTTAGCCGCTCACCCCTCCGACTATTCTGAACGGACGCTGCATTCGGGCTGAGTGGAACTCGCCTTCGGCGTTCAACACTGCCGTCGGGCGGCCTCTTTGAGGCCGTTTCTTTTCCTTTTGGGAGTACTTATGACGCCAGCTGACTTAAAGATCGTCGAGAACAGGAAAGAGGCCGTCGCTTACGACCCATTGCTCACGCCAGAACAAGTTGCAAAGTGGCTGAACACGTCTATTGATTGGGTATGGGACCATTCATCACGAAAGTCCCCGTTGCTGCCGGTGATCCGTTTCGGCGAGGGTCCAGGGCGCTCTGGAATTCTTCGCTACCGGGCCAGCAAGATCGAGGAATTTATTGCGGAGCGGGAGCGGTTTTCCATGACCCGGCACAGCAGGTCTGGCCGTAAAATAGCGACACCCACTTGTTCCCCCACAGAAAAATGAGGAACGGATGGGAACATCGCACCAACGGGGTTGGGTCAGGCTACGGGGCAAGAAGTGGTACGGGTATTACCGCAGAACCGTGCTCGATCCGATCAAAAACGAACAGAAAGTCGACACAGTGCAGGTAATCCTTGCCCAGAAATCTCAGCTGACGAAATTTCAGGCTAGGGAGCGACTGGAACAGGAAATCGCAAAACAGAACGGCCACACTCCGGCAGGCCGCGTCATGAATGATGGCGCGGTCACCTTCGGGTGGTTCGTCCGCAATCGCTTCTTTCCTTTGAAAGAGGCGAAGTGGAGGCCCGAAACTGCCAAGGTGAAGAAGTTGATCATCAAGAAGGATCTCATCGATGCTTTCGATGGCATTCCTCTGGAAAACTTCGATCGGTTCACGTTGCAAGTGCACCTCAACAAACTGGGCGTCACGCGTTCGAAAGACAGGGTGCTGCAGATCAAGGCGTACATGAAAGACATCTTTGCTGAGGCGGTCGAACAGGACTTTCTCGTCAAGGATCCCGCGCGGAAGGTCAGCCCTCCGGCTCATTTGCGCGAGACGGACAAGACCACGCTCACGTGGGAGCAACTGCGGGATGCGCTCGGCGCGCTCGCGCTGCGGGAGCGTATCTTGCTCGAACTTGACATGACGAACGCCTTGCGTCCGAGCGAACTGTTTGCCCTTCGATGGAACTCGTTCAAGTACGAAGAGTCCAGAATGAAAGTGGTCGAAACCGTCTACAAAGGCGCGATTCGGCCATGGGGCAAGAACAAGAGAAGCCTGGGTTGGGTACACCTGCCGAAAGAACTCGCGGAAGACTTGTGGCTCTGGAAGCAGGAATGTCCGGACGCTTCGCCCGACGCGTTCATCTTTCCCGACGTAAAGGGCGGGTTTATGGACACCGGCAATTACCGGAAGCGCGTCCTGCACAAACTGGCGCGCGAACTCGAACTGCCGAAGCTGACGTTCCAGGTGATACGCAGGACGATTGCGACGCTTGCTCAGAAGAAAGGAACAGTGAAAGATGTTCAGGGGCTCTTGCGGCATTCACGTGCGGCCACAACGACCGATGTGTACATGCAGGAGATTCCTGAGAGCGTGCGCGCGACCGTCAACGCGATTCACCAGGAACTGCGGGTGAAGCCGGAAAACTTGGGAGCAAATTGAAAATGTTTTTGCGATTTGCTGCCAAATGCTGCCAACCGATTGGTCGGCAAAATTGTAAGTGATTGAAAATATGGTGGACCTGGTCGGGTTCGAACCGACGACCTCTTCCATGCCATGGAAGCGCGCTCCCAACTGCGCCACAGGCCCACTGACTAAGGACAAAGGATCCGGCGCAGGAGTCCGGATCCGATAAAACAATTCTCGCTTACCCGGTAAGGTTAGTCAAACCGTGCAGCGACGCGAGCCGAATTCCCTTGCTACGCGCCTCGTCAATTTTACGAAAACTACTAAAATGGATATCCTGAGAACTAGTACCTCATGAAATTTTTCCCCGGTTGCGCTTGGCGGTGTTGGGTGTTGCCTGTCCTAATGGCTGCGGCGACAGCCCAGGTAGCCCCTTCGCCCGCTCCCGCGAACTCGGCGCCGCCGGTTCCGTACGCCTCGGTCAGCCAATTGAATCTGCTGCTTTCGCAGTTGGAGCAAGTCGCTCAGACGGCGCAGTTGGATCTGGCCAAGCTGCGAATCGAAAAGTGGAAGACCGATTCGAACACGAAGCGCGGCACCGAGGCGGATGTCGAATCGCTTCAGCGCAACCTGCAAATGGCGCTGCCGGAAATCATCTCTCAACTGCGAGCTTCTCCGGAGAACGTTTCGCTAACGTTCAAGCTCTACCGCAATCTTGACGCGCTTTATGACGTGCTCGGACCAGTGGTCGAGTCGGCCGGCGCCTTCGGCTCACGGGATGAGTTTCAATCCGTGCAGAACGACCTTAGTTCCCTGGAGAGGTCCCGACGAGCGCTGGCGGAACGGATGGATGCTCTGACCAGCGCGAAGGAAGGGGAATTGGCTCATCTGCGATCACAAGTTCGCGATCTGCAGGCTGC
>Ga0210396_10004235_pt1 | contig 14101 bp, 13 predicted proteins | sample IncBWH17OmetaG_FD_155466 | JGI IMG/M metagenome (GOLD analysis project Ga0210396, IMG submission 155466) | Forest soil microbial communities from Barre Woods Harvard Forest LTER site, Petersham, Massachusetts, United States - Inc-BW-H-17-O ...
CTCGGACGTTGAGCGTGCCGGATTCTGAGTCCTGGCGCCAAGCACTGAAAAAGTGGGCCGCAATGGCGGTGCCGCGTTGGACTTCTGCCGACAATTCCGGTAGTGTTTTGCGCGTTGGTCGCGATTTTCATGGGACGTTCACGGACTGAAGCGTCCCCGCGCCAAGTGACATGGAGGTCTATATGTCCGCCGCCCGCCCCCGCTTCCGTCAGACCGGCTCCCCAGTCGCCATTGAATCCCTGGAGGGCAGAAAACTCCTGTCGGCCGACCCGCTGACAGTCATCGTCGGCGCCGGAGCGGCCAAGTCGGTGCAGTTCACCGACGCCAACGGGACGCAAGCGCAAATCCTGCTGAGCGGCCCCGGAATGGCCAGCGTGGATTTCGGCGGCACCGGCCTGTCGCAGTCCGCCAACAGCCGCGGCGTGATCGTCAGCGGCTCGGGCGTCTCGCTCTCGTCCATCACCGTCAACGGTTCAACGGGCGCCTCGACGCTTCAGATCATCACCAAAGGCAAGCACATGCTTGCCTCGGGCGACATCCTGGTGGGCGGCAGCCTCAATGGATTGCTCGCGCCGGGAGTTGTGGTTTCGGGCAACATCACCACCGGCAACGGGGTCCACGAGCTTCAGCTCGGCGGGGCGTCGGGCGGGTCCATCAACATCGGTTCGGGCCGCGTCGGGTCGATCGTCGTCAAGGTCGGCAGCGTCTCCGATGAGAACCTCAATGCCGGCATCCCCATCGTCTCGCTGACCGCGTCGCAATGGGTGAACACGCCTGACGAAGGGATGACGATCGTGGCGCCTCAGATCGGCAGTGTCAGCATCGCCCACGATTTCAGCGCCGACGTCACGACCGGGTCCATGAAAACGATCAGCATCCATGGATCGCTGTCAAACTCGACGATCAATCTGACGACGCCGCTCACCGGCGGCACGAACTTGAACAGTCTGGTAGTCGGCGGGGCGATCAGCGGGACAACGATCAATTCCGGCAACAGCCTCGGTTCGATTGTCGCCGCCCAGATGACGGACAGCCAGATTTACGCCGGGCTGGTCGCAAATCCCTCGGCGCCGCTGCCGACGCTCTCGGCTGATTTCCGCAATACCTCGCAGATCAAATCGATCACCCTGCATCGTGGCGCCAGCGCCTCATTCGCCAACAGCGAGATTGCCGCGTACATCATCGGCACGGCCAATCTGGGTGGGGTCAACCAGGCCAACGGCGGCACGCCCTTCGGGATGTCTGCCCATCAGATCACCTCGGTTATGATCGTCGACCAGGCGAGCGGCAAAACGGTGCATGTCGCCAAGCCCCCCACCACCAATACGTTCCAGTCCGCCCTCACCGCCAAGGGAATCACTCCAGCGGATTTCCAGGTGATCATCGTTTGATGTGACGGCTCGTCAGCCATTCACGAAGACTAGTGTCCTTGCAGCAGCGCCAGCACCGTCTGCGGAGCGGAGTTGGCGGTGGACAGGACGGTGGTGCCGGCTTGGACCAGGATCTGGGCGCGGGTCAGGTTGGCGGTCTCGGCGGCAAAGTCGGCGTCGGCAATCGTGCTGTTGGCGCTGGTGACGTTCTCCAGGGCGACGTTGAGCGAGTTGATGTTGGTATTGAGAGTATCTGCCTGGAACGCACCCAGCCGGCCGCTGAGAATCGAGACCTGGTTGATGGCGGCGTCGATGATCTGGCTGGCGGCGGCAGCCTTGCCGCTCACCAGGGAACTGCTCCCTCCCGTCACCACGTCGCTGAGAAATCCCACGTCCGCGTTTCCAAGGTGGTTGGCTGCCACCGACGCGATCCCGATGCTCACCTGCTGGTTACTGGCCACCTGCGCGCCCAGTTGAAACAGCGCCCCGCCGCCGGTGATAGCGAAGCTGGTCTTGCCGGCGCCGAAAGTGTTGCTCAGCGTCATGTCCAGGTCGAGGCTGCTGGTATTGAGCTTGAGTTCAAGCCCGTTGCCGACCGTGAGCGCGCCGTTAACGGTGGCAACAGCGTCGCGGCCGACGACCCGAGTCTGGGAGTTGCCCTTGGTGTCGGTCGTCGCGAACGTGCCCGTCTGCGCCTGCACCGAAACGAAGCTCTGGGAGCCGAATCCACTCGAGCTGAACGCGATGCCGGAAGCGGCGTTGGCGGTGTTGTTCATCTTGGCCACAACACCCGTCGAATCGCTGTTGGTGTTGATGGCATAGGCGATGGCCGAGGCCGCGGTGCCGCTGGTGAACGTCAGCGTCTGCGTCCCGTTGTTTCCCGTCACCTCCAGGGTTACGGACTTGGCGATCGAGCTGGCGGTGAATTCCAGGTTGGCCTGCTGGGCGCTGGTCAGCACGTTGACCTGCACGGGCATCGACGTATTGGTGCCCAGGTTCGCCTGCGAGATATCCAGCGCCCCGATGGCATTGCTGTCGAGCCCGCTGGTGAGATAGCTGAGACTGCCATCGATCAGGTGCAATCCCGCAAAAGTGGTGGTCTCGCTGATGCGGGTGATGCTCTGGACGGCAGAGTCAAGCTGGAGCTGGTTGGCGGCGATCTCGTCGGCGCTCATGGCGCCGGTGTTGGCCGCCTGCACCACCAGGCCTTTGACGCTCTGAAGCAACGAGGAGACCTCGTTGAGCGCGCCCTCTGCGGTGGCAATGACGTTGTTGGCGCGCTGCGAGTTGCTGACGGCCTGGGAGATGCCCGTCATCTCGGCCTTGAGCTGCTGGCTGGCGATCAGGCCCGCCGGGTCGTCGGCGCCACTGTTGATACGCAGCCCGGTCGACAGACGCTGGAGCGTCGTATTCAACGACTGCTGCGACTGGGCCAGGCCCTGCTGGGCATAGAGGGATGCAACGTTCGTGTTGATACGGGACATACAATCCTCCGTGATTGCTTAGTCGTGCCCCAATCCGTGGGGCCGGGAGATTTGCGATTTGCGACTGCGACTCGACTGAGCTCGTCGAAGTCCGATTTGCGATTGGAAATTCGGAGCCCGGATTTCAATCGCAGATTGCAAATCGCAAGTCGCAAAGCGTCATGGTTTTTTCTCTTCCTTCTGGGGCTGAGACTGCGGCTGCGGTCCCTTTTGCGGGCCGACTTTGCCGATACCCGAGACGTCCTCGGGCTTGACCTGGGCGGCAGCGCGGTTCTCCCGGCGGATGGCATCGTACACCTCCTTGCGGTGCACGCTGATCTCCTTGGGCGCGTTGATGCCCAGACGGACCTTGTCTCCCCGAATATCCACCACGGTGACCTCGATGTCGTCACCGATCATGATCGTTTCGTCCCTCTGACGCGACAGCACCAGCATACTCTGGCTCCTTCCTGGGTAAGGGCCTGAAAGACAGCGTTCAAGCCCGCCGGCGGAAGCGCGGGAGCCCGACGTACAACCGTCAGGCCCTGGACCTCCGCGTCTGCCCCCGCGACGTCCGTGTCGTGGGGGTTCGCCGATGGGCTACCTCATCATAGCCCATAAGCGTCCTCCGTGCGGAGAAGTCCGCGTTATGCGGACTTGGCCAACGGCATCTCCGTCATCCCCACTCGCAACAGCGGCTGCCGCGTCGTCCACTTCTTCTCCGTGAGCACAACCTGCTGGGCCAGGTGGTTCTGCGCGTTGACCAGCAGGGGCCCCAGGAGGTTTCCCGTAAGCCATTCACCGACCCGGTTGCATATGACAAAGACCTGGAGGGTGGAAGGATCGGCAAGCTGTAGCTCCTGCGCCGTCTCCTTCCAGACCGGGACCTGATACTCCTTGAAGAACAGGACCGGGTCGGTCACGAGGAACGCGAGGTTCGGTTCCTCCACCGACTGGAGCCACAGAAAGTAGTTCTCCGTGCCGCCCTGGATGAGTGCAAAGCGCGTGAAGCTTGGAAACCCAAGCAGCCCGTTGGGGAAGGTGAGGATGCGGTCGTCGTCGACGCCGATCGTCCCGAACCGCGAAGTCTGAATCTCCATGCGAACTCCGTTGGCTGAAAGCCGCAAGCCCTGTTTGGCGGCACGCACACAAACTGTCCTGAGCGCCGAACCTGCCGGAACCGGCAGAAATTACTGCGCGGCGCTCGATTGAATGCCTTTTATCTTGTTACAACACAACCCACATATTCCCACTGCAACACGCATGCCAGTTGCTTCATCCCAGAAAATCCAGCAGCGAAAGTTGCATGGTCCGCGCCGCCGTCATCAGCGTCGCCTGAAGCGACGTCTGGAGCGTCTGGAACTGCGTGATGGTCGTCGCATAATCGGCGTCCTGAAGCTGCGAGATCATCGCCTTGAGCGAAATCTGCTGGTTCTGGATCGAATCGGTCCGGCTCTGGACTTCCTGGAGGTTGGCGCCGTTCTGTCCGCGGACGTCGGTGATCTGCTGGCCGTCGGCCTGGATCGCCTGGGCGGCGGCGGTGATGGCGGTCTGGTTGTTGCTGTTCAGCGCGTCGCGCAAATTCGCCAGGTCGGTGAACAGCCCGCTGGCCTGAACCGGATCGACGTCGTTTCCGGTGATCACGTTGCCGCGGGCCGGGACGTTTATTCCGAGGTCGGCAGCGGCGGTGGAAAAATTGAGCGGGGTTACCGTCAGTTTCCCGCCCCCGCCGGCCGTGTCGGTCAGGACAATGCCGTTGCCGGTCGTCGCGAAACTCGCCGTGACGCCCGCTCCACCCGATGCCGTGTTGATGTCGTTGATCACATCCTGGACCGTGGTCGCGCCGGCCAGCGAAACCGTGAAACTTGTGCCATCGCTGCGTGTGATCTGAAAATCGGGTCCCGAAGTCGAGATGCCGACGCCCTTGCCGTTGTTCAGCTCACTGAACGGCGTCGAGGGGCTGAAGCTGCGCACGCCCAGGTCGGCGGCGGTGGTGCCGCCGTTCTCGGCGATCGTCATCTGCGTCCCCTGGATCGGATTGAGAATGTCGATGCCGGTGCCCGCCGCGTTGATCTGGGCATGGACGTTGGCGGCGGAGGAATTGATCGCGTTGAGCAATCCCTGCACGGTGGTGATGCCGCTGAGGCTGATGGTCGCCGAACTTTGGCCGTTGGTGATGGTGAAGCCGTGGGTCGTGTCGATTCCCGCCCCGTCTTTGAGCGCCGAAAGCGGCGTCAGGAGAGTGAGCTGGGGCTGGATGCTGGCGCCGGTGACGCTTGCGCCGGCCCCGCCGCCGGTCGTCTGGAGAATGCCCAGGCTGGCGGCGGTCGTGCCGCCCCCGACTTCGGTCACCGTGATGTTGTCCGAGCCGGTCGTACTCAGAACCAGGTGGTTCCCACTGATCGAGGCGGTGATGTTGCCGACGCCGGCGTCGTTGATCGAGTTCACCACGTCCTGAATCGTGTCGGCGTGGGAGAGATCGACCTGCGCCGTCGTCGTGCCGTTGCCGATCTGAATCGTTCCGAGCTGGACGCCGGTACCGGTGGGGCCGCGCAAATCGGTGATCCGCGTGGCCGGCGTCAATGCGGGAGTCAGATCGACCGACCCGGTGACCCGGCTGGAGAGCGCACCGAAGACGCTGGCGCCGTCGACCTGAAAAGGCAGCAGCGCATTGGTGTCGGCGGAGTTTTGCAGGACGTTGGTCGAGCCGACGAACTGGATGCCCCCGTTGACCGAGACGAAAGGCTGCTGGTTCGATTTATCCCCACCGAACAGGTAGGAACCTTCGAATTGAGTGTTTCCCAGGCTCAGCGTCTGGCTGTAGATGGTCTGGACGAGGGTGGCGGCGGCGGCGCGCTGGTCCGCCGTCACCTCGGAACCTACGTTCTGCGACGCAATCGTTTGCGCCTGCGTCACCAGCGTTCCCAGACTGCCCAGCGTCGAGTCCACCTCACTGAGTTGGCTCTGCGCGGACTGAATATTGGAAAGGTACGTGTTCTGCTGCGACAGCGTGCGATTGAGCTGCATGACAATCGCCGCCGATCCCGGATTGTCGCTGGGATTGATGATCTGCTTGCCGGTCGAAAGCTCGTTCTGCGTCTGCGCCAGTTGCGTCTCGGTCGAGTCGATCTGGTTCAGCGCTGACGTGCTTTCCATCAGCGCTGTCACACGGGGAGATTGGACGGGGAGAATTGACATTGCGTACTTATTGCACCATTCCCACGAGTGTCTGCATCAACGTATCGACGATGGAGATGAGCTTGGAGGCGCCCATGAAAGCCTGCTGCTGCTGGAGGAGGTTGACGGTTTCCTCGTCGATGCTGACGCCGCTGAGCTGGTCGCGCTGCGACTGGAGTGTGTTCTGGACCGCCTGTGCCGCCTGGGCATTGGTGGTGGCGGCGGCGGTCTGGGTGGCGACGTTGTTGATCATCGACTGGTACGTGTCGTTGAGGCTCGTCCCGTTCAGCGCCGCCACCGGCTGCGCCGGCAGCGCGGCGATCGCCAGGGCGGTCTGGTTGTCGTCGGCGTTCCCGTTTTTGGCGGCGGCAAGCATCCGCGGCTGCGACATCAGCGTGCTGTTGACTGCGATGTTGGTGGCATCGGTACCGGTATAAAAGTTATTGATCCCCAGGGTTGCCAGAACACCGCTGCTGTCCTGGCTGAAGCTAAGGGTCGAGTTGCTGTTGGTGGAGGCAATTGTCAAGGTGCCGCCGTTCACGGTCGCCTTGACGCCGTTGATGGCGTTGAGACTGGCGGCCAGCGAATTCAGCGTCGTATCGCCGGGGGAACCCGTCAGATTCACCTGCACGAGCGTGCTGGTATCCAGGCCAGTCGTTGTGTTCGTGACATGGAGAACGAAACTGCCGTTGGTCGGAGTGAATTGGAGGCCGGCGGCCGCGCTGCTGAGCGGTTGGGCGGGATTGGTGACGGCGTTGGTCGCCGTCACGCTGCTAAACCCTTGTAATCCCTGCCCGCTGGAGTAGACCTTGTTGAGTTCGAAGATCAGGTTATGGGCGAGCGTGTCTTCCTGGGTAACGACACCGGAAATGCGGCCCTGCATGTCGACCAGCGCCCCGAGTTGCCCGCCGCCGTTGAGGGGAATCGGCTCGTTGTTGGCCTTGAAGGCCACGACCTGCTGAATCGTTCCGTTCACATTCTGATTCTGGACGGTCACGCCCTGGCTGTTGGAGCCGGAGACGAGCGGCTCGGAGCCGACATACACATCGACCGCCCCGCTGGGCTGCTGTACGGTCGTGATGTTCATCAACTGCGAAAGTTGCTTGAGGACTCCGTCGCGCTGGTCCTGAAGGGAATTGGCCGTACCCCCGCTTCCACCCTGGGCGACGACGATCTGGCTGTTGAGGCTCGCCACCTGCGACGCAAGGTTGTCGGCGGATTGCGCCTGCGAGAAGACCGCGTCGTTCACTTCCGAACTCAGGGAGTCGAGCTGCTGAACCTGGCTGTTGAACTTCTGCGCCAGCGATTGGCCGTTCTGGAGAACGATCTGCCGCTGGCCGGTATCCTGAGGGTTGTTCGCCAGCGTCGACCAACTGTTGAAGAAGTTGTTCATCGACGTCTGGAGATCGTCGGTGCCCAGCGCGTCGAAGACCGATTGGACCTGCCCGAGCCATTGCTGGGCGGTTGAGGCGGACTGGCTGTCGCTGACGCTGCTGCGAAGGCGGGCGTTGAGAGCATCGTCGATCTGCCGCTGGACGCTGGTGAGATCGACGCCGGTGCCGACGAAGATCCCCTGCTGGATCTGCTGGTCGAGGGCGGGGCTGGTCTGGACGGTCTCGCGCGCGTAGTCGGCGTTACCGGCATTGGAAATGTTGTTGCCGGTGGTCTGGATCGCCGCCTGGCTGACGGCCAGGCCAGTGGCGCCGGTATTGAGGGCTCCCAGGAGAGACATCGAGCGATTTGCGATTTGCGATTTGCGATTTGCGATTTCAAATCAAGCAATTCAGATTTCAATCTCAAATCTCAGATCCAAACCACATCTCCTTTCAGGCGATCGCCTCGATGGCGCCGATCCGGCTGGAAACGCGGGGGACGCCGTGTTTCGTGTACAAACCGGCGCGCTCGACGGCGCCGGCGAGCAGGCGGACGACCGTGTTCAGGTGCCCGAGAACCGCTGCGGCAACCTTGCCGCTGATCTTGTTGCGGACCGCGACTTGCTCGAACACATCCTTGAGCTGGGCGCGGAGCCTCAGAAGCGATTCCGATTGCGAAGGGACAAGGACCGCCAATTTCCGCAGCGTCGGCTCGCCCTGAAGATCCAGCGACCGACTGATTTGCTGAACGATCGTCCGGCGCCGCTGCTCGAGCAGGGCAATTCGCATCCGCGACGCCTCCTGCTCGCGGCCAGAGTCGTCCATCGTCCGCAGATCGAATGCCTGCATCGCTGTGCCGTGCCGATGCATGTGGGACAGCAGGCGCAAATGCTCCTGGATCATCTGCTTCAGGATGTCCTCAAGCTCGGAGATTTGCCGGGACATGGCCGCTCCTGGGGGTTGGCGCCGGACGAAGTGTATGGGCCTGGTTGGTTTTCCCCTTGCGCGAGGACTTGTCGTAGGCGTGCTTCGCCTCAATGCGCTTGACGATCGAGTTCACCAGTTTCTGGCCGGCCCCACGCGACATACGGTCGGCAAGCTGCTGGTCGTACATCGCCCCGAAGGCCTCTCCCCCGCGACCGCCCTCGAACAGCTTCGATTGAAACGGGCTTTGTCGGAGCTGCTTGAGCAGGGTGCCATAAAACGTCTGCGCGACCCATTTCTGCGTCTGCTTCACCAGCTTCTGGTGCTGCGTGGGGTCGGGAACGGCATTCAGCGGCGAGTTGTTGCCGTTGGACGGGTGAAGCGTGTTGCTGGCGTGTGTCATGTGCGTCTCCGACGCGGAATTCCGTTTTTTGTCGCACGGGCTTCCAGCCCGTGCCGGGCAGCGCGCTGGTGCAAGCGATTAGTGTGGCTGATTTCTTTTCATCCGCATGTCGGCTGGAAGCCCGTGCTACGGGTAGCTCATTCCACAACCAATTTCGCGTGCAGTTTGCCGCTCTTGTAAAGCTCCTTGACGATCGTGATCCGGTCATCGACCGGCACCTTCAATTCCTCCAGCGCGTTGACCAGGTCCTGAAGCTTGGCGTTGCCGGCGGTGACGGTGTCCAGAGCGACCACGTCGCGGTTTGTAACAACTGGATTCCGCAGCGTCGGAATGGGCGGCGGCAGCACAGTGCTGATCGTCAAACCTTTATGGCTGATCACCACCGGGCTGATCTCCACGTCGCCGGTCACAATCAGTGTCCCGGTCCGCTCGTTGATCTGCACCCGCGCCTCGGCCGGGATCATGGGGACGGCAAGCTGCTGCACGCGGCTGATGAAACCATCGGGCCGCTCGCGCTCGGCGGGCGGAATGTTCACGTCCACTTCCTTGGGATCCACCGCGTAGGCGATCGTCTCGCCGTTCTCGCTCTCGGCGCCGTTAATCGTCCGCGCGATCACGTTGGCGGTTGTCCAACTGGCGGCGGGATCTTCGAGAATCAGCTTGAAGCGCCCGTTATTGACGAACTTGGGCTCGATGCTGATTTCCATCACGCAGCCGCCCTTCACAACGCCGACCGTCGGTGTGCTGGGGTCCTCGATGGTGACAGGGCCCTCGCTCATGGCAAATAGCGGGAAAGGCCCTTTCACCGGCTGGGGCCCTTGCATCGGGCAGTTGAACAGTCGCCCGCCGTGCAGGCTGGTGGCGGCGCCGATGCTGGTGATGTAGACATCGAGCTTGTCGCCCTGCCGCACCCCGTTGCGGGGGATCGTTGCCGTCAGGCTGACCACTGCGACGTTCTGCACCTTGTTCAATTCCTCGACCGTGGCGTTGTCGCTGAACTTGGCGAACATGGCGGCCAGCGGGCGGATCGCCGGGAGATAATCCCCGCCGTCTCCGGTCCCTTTAAGGCCGTACACGAGGCCCAGCCCGGTCAGCACGTTGGTCTGCCCGCCGCTGATCCGCGTGATGTCGGCGATCTTCACCGCCCAGCACACCGGCGACATCGCCAGGACAGACAACATAACGACCAGCGCATGGGTCTTGGGCATCACGGTGGACCTGAGGTCACTTGTCACGGGTCATCTGTCACTTGTCGTCGAAGATCACGCACAAATGACCACTGGCAAGCGACTAATGACTCTCATCACATCGTCAGAACGGATTGATCACGTCCAATAATTTGCCGATGATCCCGCGTTTGGTGGCGTTTCGAACGTCGCCTTTGTGGTTCTTCTGAAGCTCCAGATCGAACATCTGCGAGCTGAGCACCGAGTTGGCGACGGTGATGTCCTCGGCCCGGCAAGTGCCGGTGAGGATGAATTGCTGCTCCTCCTCGTCCGTCTTGATCCGCTTGCGCGCCTGGAGCACGACCGTGCCGTTGGGCTTCACGTCGACGACCTCGGCGGTGATCCGTGCCGTAAACGAGTCGGTCCGCTCGACGTCGCCCTGGCCCTGGAACGACCGCGTTCCCGTCAGGTTGATTTCCGCCGGCGTGGTGCTCTGAAGGCCCTTGAGCGTCAAAGTGCTGGGCATGAACTTCACCCAGTTGTTCACCTTCGCGTCCAGCTCGGAATCGCGGGTGACGTTGTTGGTTCCCTTGGAGGTGATCTCGCTCTCCTCATTGACGATGATGGTGACCAGGTCGTGCTTCTTGAGCAGCTTGGGTTCGGGATCGGGGACGGCGGTGTAGCTCACCTGCGCCGCCTGCACTTGTGCCGGGTTGGCCTGGGCCGCAAGTTGCGCCTGAAGCAGAGAACCGTTGGTCTGCTGCAACAGCGCCGATGCCTGGACTGCCATATTGTTGTTCGACGCGATCGGCGCCAGATTCTGCCGGCTGGCTTCGCGCGTCTGTGCCTGCGGCCGCGGGGCGGCCTGCCCCATCGCCAGCGAAGAACACAAACCCGACGTCACAAACGCCACGATCCTGCGATACGTCATGAACATCTCCAAAAGCGCCGGAAGCGGGGGCGAGGCTCCCGCCGAGCCGGGGATTCTCGTCGAGAAACTCTTCGGCTCGGCGGGAGCCTCGCCCTCCCCATCTATCGTGACTCGGCAACTGCGCCGGCCGGCGGCAGCGGTCCCATCGTTCCTTCCTGCGGGCCAGTCATCGTCACCTCGTAAATGTCCTGGGTGGCGTCGTTTCTCACCTTGACCGTCTGCCCGTACGACCCGGTCTCCATCGCCCGTCCCACCGTCTTCACCGAAACACTCCCCACCGACAGCGAAATCGTCACCAGTTGTCCCGGCTTCACCAGCGTCATCGCATCCACCATCCGCGCGGAAAGAACCGTGCCGACTTTCAGTTCCCGCGCCGCCTCCTGGCCGACGACCTGCGCCATCGTCAGCAATGGGTCCGATGGCAGCCGGTCGGCCAACGTGCGGCGCGCGGCGACGTCCGAAGGGCGAATGACCTGGTGATACGCCAGCGGCTTGGCCAACACGATCTCATTCTGCCATGCCCGGACATTGGCTTTGATCGTGCCCCTTTGTGAGCCGGAGCCTGACAGAATCAGCACGTTCCAGGAAACCTCTCCCAAGTCCTGCACCTGCCGCGGTTCGATGTTGAACTTGAACAGTGGCTCAGAAAGGTGAAGCAGGTTTTCGTCTTTAGGATTGAAATTGATTTCGAGCCCTTCCGCGGCAATGCCCAGCCGCGTCGAAAGATCGTCCACCAGCAACGATCGCAACGTCTTCACCGGCGACCCGTCCCCGACCGCCGCCGCCACCGGCGGCTTCACCGACGCGGACGCAAAAACAGGGTCGGGAGCTATTTTTGCATCCTGCTGTTGGGGCGGGGGTTGTGGTTCGTCGTCGCTTTGGCAGGACTTGGCGGCGGCCCACTGCCGCAATCCGCTCTGCTCGTCGTAATCTGCATCGCTGCGAGTGATCGTGCAGGAGATCGGCCCGGCGAACTTCACCACCCCCAGGTTCACGCCGGCATCTCGCAACGTATTGCGAATCTGCTCGACGCTGATCGATCGAAACGGCGCACGCGGGTTGATTCGCGCGATGACCAGGTCTGCCACCGGTGCGAAAACTTCCGCGTCCGCACCTGACCAGCGGCAAATCTGCCTGAGCTTCACTTCCGCCCCGACAATTGTGGCATCGCCGCGCATCTCCAGCGTGGCGCCCGCGATGAAACGATCCGTACCCGGCACGAAACTTTCGCCCGAATTGCTCTGCGCGATCTCGGCCCCATAGCCCCACTGCCGCAGCAGCGTCTGCGTGGCCCACGCCAGCAACACGACCGCGATCAGAACCTGGATTCGCTTCCGCATCCCCAGCGGCCTTCCGTTGCCGTACATATCTCACTCCATTGCTCAGTGCTGGGCGCCGGGCGCTGAGTGCCGGGTCGATTCAGCATTCAGAATTCAGCATTATTCTCGATCATCCTCGTCTGAGATTGGCCACGGTTTGCAGCGCCTGGTCGGCGGTCTGGATCGACTGGCTGTTCATCTCAAAGGCCCGTTGCGTTCGGATCAGGCTCACCAGCTCCGTCACCGGATCGACGTTGCTTTCTTCGAGAAAGCCCTGCTGTGTCAGCCCGGCGCCCTGCTGCCCCGGCGCGCTGGTGATGGGCGGGCCCGAGGCATCGGTCTGCTGATAAATACTGCCGCCCAGCAGTTGCAACCCCTGCGGGTTGACGAATTGCGTGAGTTGGAACTGGCCGATCGTTCGAGCTGTGGCATTACCCGACTGCTTGACCTGAATGGTTCCGTCCTGGCCGATGTTGATGTCGGTGACGCCGGTCGGAATCGTGATGGGTGGAATCAGCCGGTAGCCTTCGCCGATGCCCATGATCAACTCGTTCTTGCTGTTGACGAAGAAGTTGCCGTTGCGGGTATAGCCAATCCCGTCACCGAAACTGGGCATCAGCTTGACCGCAAAGAAACCGTTCCCCTGAATCGCCACGTCCAGCGGGCGGTTGGTCTGCTGCAAACTCCCCTGCGTCAGATCGATCTGCGTGTTGTCGACGCGCGTTCCCAGGCCGACGAAGATGCCGGAGGGGGCGATGTCGCCCTGGGCGTTTGCCGTCCCCGGCTGCTTGAGCATCAGGTACATCAAGTCCTGGAAATTCACCCGCGCTCCCTTGAACCCCGTGGTCTCGGCGTTGGCTAGATTGTTGGAAGTCACGTCGATCTGAGTTGACAGCGCCCGCAACCCGCTGGCGGCCGAATACAGCGCCGTTATCGCCATGAATCGTTCCTCTTAATCGAATTATCGGACGGGGCGGATAGGCGCCTGCAAATTTGCGATTTGCAATTTGCAATTTGCGATTGGAATGCAGAACGGTTATCCGGAACTCAAATTGCAAATCGCAAATCGGCAATCGCAAATCTATCAGTCAATCTTCCCCACATCATTCACCAGCCTCTGTAGCGTCTGGTCCTGCATCTGGATCATGTTGGCATTGGCTTCGAGCTGTCGCTGGGTGTTCATCAAGTCGGCCATCTCGGTGGCGGGATCGACATTGGATTGCTCGACAAACTGGCTGCGAACGCGTGTTTCGATGGGACGGAGCGGGCTGTCGCCGGGGTCGAGCAGATTTCCCCCGGCCTTGGTCAACGTACTTTTATCTGCGGGGTCGACCAGCCCGAGTTGCGCGACCGGCTGGCCGTTCTGGCTGATTTCGCCCTCGGCGTCGATCGCGACCGGTGCGTCGGGAGCGATGGCGATCGGCTGCCCCGCCGAGTCGAGCACGGGCTGACCACTGCTCAGCACAAGCTGGCCATCGCGATTGACCGTGAAACGCCCGTCGCGGGTGAGCAGGGTCTTGCCGTTTTCCCGGACAGCAAAGAAGCCGTCGCCGGAGATGGCCACGTCGAGCGGCGAGCCCGTCTCCTGCAAGCTTCCCGGCGCGAGGTCGATCTGGTTGGGCATGGCGAACATGCCGCCGCCAAGCCCTTCGAGGATCGAATCGCTCCAGCTCCCCACCGCCCTGCCCTCCTGGGCGGCGGTCAGCCGTTGCTTGAACGCGGCCACGTCGCGCTTGAAGCCGGCGGTCTCGGAGTTGGCCAGATTGTTGGCAATCACGTCCTGCTTGTAGGAGTTGGCAGCGATGCCGGTGGCGGAGATGTACAAACCGTAGATCATGAGAACGCCGTCATGGCGCTCCGCTTGGCCGCCCCGTTTGCGGGGCGCGCCTGGAAGCGCCCAAAAAGGAGCCCCCGCCAAAGGGATTGACGGGGGCTCCGAGGGCCGCACCGGCGGTCACCGCGAGCAGTCGACCGC
>Ga0210396_10004238_pt1 | contig 14094 bp, 13 predicted proteins | sample IncBWH17OmetaG_FD_155466 | JGI IMG/M metagenome (GOLD analysis project Ga0210396, IMG submission 155466) | Forest soil microbial communities from Barre Woods Harvard Forest LTER site, Petersham, Massachusetts, United States - Inc-BW-H-17-O ...
CAACGCGCTCGCCGGCGCCGTCCTGAGTGCGTAGCCGGCAACGGCGCCGTAAGACAGGAGGGGATCGCCGTGCCGTCCTGCAGCCTGGTGTATTTCTCCAGCGTCTCGGAGAACACCCACCGCTTCGTGCAGAAGCTGGGTATTCCGGCGATGCGGATACCGCTGCACGGCCGTATCGAGGTGGACCAGCCGTATGTGCTGGTGCTGCCGACCTACGGCGGCGGCCGGGTGACTCCGAACATCAATGACGGTGGCTATGTCCCCAAGCAGGTCATCGCGTTTTTGAACAATGAAAACAACCGGTCGTTGATCCGCGGTGTCATCGCCGCGGGCAACAACAACTTCGGTGCCGAATTCGCCTACGCGGGCAACGTGGTGTCCCGCAAGTGTGGCGTTCCCTACCTTTACCGCTTCGAACTGATGGGAACCCCGGACGACGTGGATGCCGTCCGCGCGGGTCTCGCTGACTTCTGGAAGGAACAGACGTGCCCTCAACCGTCGCTGCAGAGCCTGTAACCGCCGGCACGCATGTGTTGCCCGACGAAACGGACTATCACGCGCTCAACGCGATGCTGAATCTGTACGACGCAGACGGCAAGATTCAGTTCGAGAAGGACCACGAAGCTGCACACCAGTACTTTTTGCAGCACGTCAACCAGAACACGGTCTTCTTCCACAACCAGGACGAAAAGCTCGACTATCTGATCCGCGAGAATTACTACGAGCGTGAGGTTCTCGACGAGTACTCGCGCAACTTCGTCAAGACGCTGCTGGATCGCGCCTACGCCAAGAAGTTTCGGTTCCCGACCTTCCTCGGCGCGTTCAAGTACTACACCTCGTATACGTTGAAGACATTCGACGGTAAGCGGTATCTGGAGCGCTTCGAAGACCGGGTCGTCATGGTCGCGCTGACCCTGGCCGCCGGCGACACGGGGTTGGCCGAGAAGCTGGTCGACGAGATCATCGACGGCCGGTTCCAGCCGGCCACCCCGACCTTCCTCAACTCGGGCAAACAGCAGCGCGGCGAGCCGGTGAGCTGCTTCCTGCTGCGCATCGAAGACAACATGGAGTCGATCGGGCGCTCGATCAACTCCGCGCTGCAGCTGTCCAAGCGGGGTGGGGGAGTCGCGTTGCTGCTGAGCAATATTCGCGAGCACGGCGCGCCGATCAAGAACATCGAAAACCAGTCTTCCGGGGTCATCCCGATCATGAAGCTGCTGGAGGACTCGTTCTCCTACGCCAACCAGCTCGGTGCACGCCAAGGCGCCGGTGCGGTGTACCTGCACGCCCATCACCCAGACATCTACCGCTTCCTGGACACCAAGCGGGAAAACGCCGACGAGAAGATCCGGATCAAGACACTGAGCCTGGGTGTGGTGATCCCGGATATCACCTTTGAGCTGGCCAGGAACAACGAGGACATGTACCTGTTCTCCCCGTACGACGTCGAGCGTGTCTACGGCGCGCCGTTCGCCGACATCTCGGTCACCGAGAAGTACTACGAAATGGTCGACGACGCGCGCATCCGCAAGACCAAGATCAAGGCGCGCGAGTTCTTCCAGACACTGGCCGAGCTGCAATTCGAGTCCGGTTACCCCTACATCATGTACGAGGACACGGTCAACCGGGCCAACCCGATCGAGGGCAAGATCACCCACTCCAACCTGTGCTCGGAGATCCTGCAGGTGTCCACGCCGTCGTTGTTCAACGAAGATCTGACGTATGCCAAAGTGGGCAAGGACATTTCGTGCAACTTGGGATCGCTGAACATCGCCAAGACGATGGACTCGCCGGACTTCGCCCAGAGCATCGAGGTGGCGATCCGCGCGCTGACCGCGGTGAGCGACCAGACCCACATCTGGTCGGTGCCCTCGATCGAGCAGGGCAACAACGACTCGCACGCGATTGGGCTGGGGCAGATGAACCTGCACGGCTATCTGGCCCGGGAACACATCTACTACGGCTCCGACGAGGGTGTCGACTTCACCAACATCTACTTCTACACCGTCCTCTACCACGCGCTGCGCGCCTCGAATCGCATTGCGATCGAACGTGGTTCGCACTTCAAGGGCTTCGAGCAGTCCAAGTACGCGTCGGGGGAGTTCTTCGACAAGTACACCGACCAGATCTGGGAACCCAAGACTGACAAGGTGCGTCAGCTTTTCGCCGATGCAGGCATCCGCATCCCGAACCAAGACGACTGGCGGCGGCTGAAAGAGTCGGTGCAAACGCACGGCATCTACAACCAGAACCTGCAGGCGGTGCCGCCGACCGGATCGATCTCCTACATCAACCACTCGACATCGTCGATCCACCCGATCGTGTCGAAGGTCGAGATCCGCAAGGAAGGCAAGATCGGCCGCGTGTACTACCCGGCGCCCTTCATGACCAACGACAACCTGCAGTACTACCAGGACGCCTACGAAATCGGTTACGAGAAGATCATCGACACCTATGCGGCGGCCACCCAGCATGTGGACCAAGGGCTTTCGCTGACGCTGTTCTTCATGGACACCGCGACCACGCGCGACGTGAACAAGGCGCAGATCTACGCCTGGCGCAAGGGCATCAAGACGCTGTACTACATCCGACTGCGGCAGATGGCGCTGGAAGGTACCGAGGTCGAGGGCTGCGTCTCCTGCATGCTGTGACGCCGGCTGCATTGATCGCCGGCGCTGCCACAATAGCCAGTCTGCCCAGGTCAGCGGCGGCACCGGGGTAAGGTGCTTGACGTGGTCAGAATTCCGCGACCCCCCCTGCCTCCCCGACCTCACCCCAGCCCGAAGCCTGGGGCCAAGGTCGACGCGCGTAGCGAACGCTGGCGCGAACACCGCAAGAAGGTCCGCGGCGAGATCGTCGAGGCGGCATTTCGCGCCATCGACCGGTTAGGGCCCGACCTCAGCGTCCGCGAGATCGCCGAAGAGGCCGGCACCGCCAAACCCAAGATCTACCGACACTTCACCGACAAGTCCGATCTGTTTCAGGCGATCGGACAACGTCTGCGCGACATGCTGTGGGCAGCGGTCTTCCCGTCGATCGACTTCGCCACCAACTCGGCTCGCGAGATCATCCGGCGTAGCGCCGAGGAGTACGTCAGCCTGGTCGACGAGCATCCCAACGTGCTGCGGTTCTTCATCCAGGGGGGCCGCTTCCCGGAGCAGTCCGAGTCGACGATGCGGACGCTGAACGAAGGCCGCGAGATCACGCTGGCGATGGCGGAGATGTTCAACAACGAGCTGCGCGAGATGGAGCTCGATCCCGCCGCGTTCGAACTCGCGGCGTTCGCGGCGTTCGGTTCGGCGGCGTCGGCCACCGATTGGTGGTTGGGGTCCGACCTCGACAGCCCTCGGCGGATGCCGCGCGAGAAGTTCGTCGAGCATCTGACCACGATCATGATGGGTGTCATCGGCGGCACCGCCGAGCTGCTCGGCATCAAGCTGGACCCTGATCAGCCCATCCACAACGCGATGCCGCAGAACTCCGCTGCGAGCTAGCATCGAGCGGCGTTGACATCGCCCCGGCCATCGACGACACTTGTCCGATACCCTCGGTACCGGGTACTTGCCCGGCCGGGCTCCCCAACCAGCAGTCGACACCTGAGCAGGAAGATCGATCCGAAATGAGCGTTGCCGAGTCGACAGCCCAGGCCGCCGCCCAGGCCCCGACCGTGCACACCCGTGCGGTCATCATCGGGACGGGTTTTGCCGGGCTCGGGATGGCCATCGCGCTGCAGCGCCAGGGCGTGGACTTCGTCATCCTGGAGAAGGCTGACGAGATCGGCGGCACCTGGCGGGACAACAGCTACCCCGGTTGCGCCTGCGACGTGCCGTCGCACCTGTACTCGTTCTCGTTCGAACCGAAAGCCACCTGGAGCAAGCTGTTCTCCCCGCAACCGGAGATCCTTGAGTACCTCAAGGGCGTCACCGAAAAGTACGGATTGCGCCGCTACATCCGATTCGGCTCGAAGGTGAACCGCGCGCACTGGGACGACAGCGAATACCGCTGGCACGTGTTCACCGAGTCCGGGCAAGAGTATGTGACCCAGTTTTTGATCTCGGGCGCCGGCGCGCTGCACATACCACGCCTACCGGACATCGAAGGGATGGATGAATTCCGCGGCGCCACTTTCCATTCCGCGCAGTGGGACCACAGCGTCGACTTGACCGGTAAGCGGGTCGCGGTGATCGGCACCGGGGCCAGCGCCATTCAGATCGTGCCGGAGCTGGTGCGGCACGACGCCGGGGTGGCCGAGGTGCAGCTGTATCAGCGCACGCCGCCGTGGGTGGTGCCGCGGCCGAACAGTCTGTTACCGGATGCGGTGCGCAAAGCCTTCGCGTATGTGCCCGGTCTGCGGCTGGCGGTGCGGTCGGGAATCTACTGGGGGCTCGAGGGTCTGGGCTACGCGATGACGCAACGCCCCGGCCTGTTGCGTGCGGTCGAATTGGTCGGCAAGTGGAACATCCGTCGCAATGTCCGCGACAAGGAACTGCGCCGCAGGCTCACACCGCGCTACCGGGCCGGCTGCAAGCGAATCCTCTACGCCGGCAATTACTACCAGGCGGTGGCCAACTCGAAGACAACGCTGATCACCGAGCGGATCACCCGCATCACTCCGGACCGCATCGTCACCGGCGACGGCGTCGAGCACGCGGTCGACGTGATCGTGTACGCCACCGGATTTCACACCACCGACTCCTACACCTATGTCGACGTGAAGGGTCCGCGCGGCGAGGACCTTGTGGATCGGTGGAACCAGGAAGGGGTTGTGGCACACCGCGGCATCGCCGTGGCCGACATGCCCAACCTGTTCTTCCTGCTGGGGCCCAACACCGGATTAGGGCACACCTCAGTGGTTTTCATGATCGAGGCGCAGATCCACTACGTCGCTGAGGCGATCGCGGCGGTCGACAAGGCCGGCGCGCAGGCATTGGCGCCCAGCCGCTCCGCCCAGGAACGGGCCAACGCAGAGTTGCAGGACAAGCTCGCCGGCTCGGTGTGGAACACCGGCGGCTGCAGCAGCTGGTATCTCGACGAACACGGCGTCAACCGGACCCTGTGGAGCGGCATGACCTGGCAGTACTGGCGGGAGACTCGCTCGCTCAACCTCGCCGAATACAAATTCTTCGGAGTGGGCACGGGTTCGCTTACGGCGGCTCGAGCCTGACCCGTCGCGAACGTCAGCGGCTGAGCAGGTTTACGAAGGCGTCCGCGGCGGCATCAACGCCGGCGTCGTCGTCGGTGGCCACGAGATCCAACAGTAGGCCACGGACGACGGCCAGCCCAAGCCTTACTGTGGCACGGTCGCTCGGGGCGCCGGCGATGGTCGCTACCTCATCGAGCCAGCCGTCAACAGCGCCGGGGACCATGCGGTCAAACGGCTTCTCGCCCTGCGCCGCGCGGGCGTAGCACTCGAAGAACAGGCGTTCCAATTGGCGTAGCTCGGGGCGTCGAACGTCGGACCACATGGCGGCGAAGTTATCGGCCGGATTCGTGGGCAAATCGGGGAGCACGGCCATCTGGCGGCGCTCGACCTCCTCGACGATCGCCACGAGCAGATCCTCCCGAGACCCGAAGTGGTGCAACAGCATCCGATGGCTGGTGCCGACCCCGGCGGCCACCTCGCGCAGGGATCGGTCGCCGACGCCGCCAGCTGCGAACTCCTCGACTAGTGCATCGAGTAGCTGCCGGCGCCGTTCCAGGTTAGGAGTGCCGACCATTGGCGCGGCTGAGCTGTTCAGACCGGGCCTTGAGTCCTTGGGCCTCCAGTTCGAGGAAGCGCTTGGTCTTCTTGACCATCAGCCGCCCAACAAGGGCACCGAGTACGCCACGCTGGTCGAGTTGCTGGCGCACCAGGGTTCGGCCGCCGGGTTGGGGGATGACCCAGTGGCGAGCGCTCACTCGCACACCCGGCGATCGTTGCACCCACGTCCAGGACGATCCTGGGTCGATTTCGCTGACCTTCCAGACGAGCTTCGACATGCCGGGTTGCTTGATCGCAAACCGTTTGCCGATGGCCAGACCGGCTCCGTCCCGCGCGACCAGAGAAGTCACCGACGCCGTCACCTCGGGCCAGCTCTCGACGTCGCTGAAGACCTCCCACACAAGCTGCGCCGGCGCGTCGATCTCGACACTGTCTTCGCAATGCATGTACCAAATGGTACATGCATTGGTGGGTTCTGCATAGGGGCTATGCCGCGCTCGGTTGAGAAGTTTTGACGTAGTGGGGCCGAAGGCCTAGCCGCAGGATGCGGTCGAGTAACCGGTCAGATATGACGCGGGCCAGCCGTACGAGGATTGCAGCGTCGCGCCCGATGGCGTACCGAGTGCGTGGTCGAGACGCGGTCGCGGCCTTTGCGATCACGTTCGCGGCGTGTTCGGCCGCTACGCCGGTTTTAATGAACGATCGAGCTTGTGCTGAGATCGCCGCGGTGAGATCGCCATAACGTTGGAGTTGGGCGGGGGTCATGCTGGCGTTCAATCGGTCGGCGTTAGCGATTCCACGCTCGGCCATCTCGGTCTTGACCGCGCCGGGTTCGATGACGACGACCTTGACCCCGAACTGCGCGACCTCACGGCGCAGGGAATCGCTGACGGCCTCGAGGGCGAACTTCGAACCCGCGTATGCGCCATAGGTCGACATCGCCACCTTGCCGCCGACGGAACTGATGTTCACGACGGTGCCCGTGCTGCGCAACAGAGCCGGCATCAGCGCTTGGGTCATCGCGACGTGACCGAACAGATTGACCTCGAACAGCCGGCGCCACTCGGCCATCGGCAGGGTTTCGACCGGCGCATTGATCGGGATGCCGGCGTTGTTGATCAGCGCGCGGACGGGCCGGCGCAGCGGGTCGCGAGCGACGCGGTCGGCGATGGCGACCACATCCGACTCAACGGTGATGTCGAGGATGTGCGGCTCGATCCCGTCGGTCCGCAAAGACTCGGCGTCGACGTCACGGCGGACACCGGCCAACACGTGAAAGCCCCTTTGGGCGAGTTCCCGCGCAGTGGCTGCGCCGATGCCAGTCGAGGCGCCGGTCACGACGACCAACTCTTGCCGGTGGGGATTCGAGGCGTCCATGACCATCTCCAAAAATTTAAGTTGGCTTCCATCGTTTAAGTTGACGGCGTCATCTGAAAGCTATCAGTTGAGTTGACGATGTCAACTTATTGCGCATTTGGCCTATGCTCCTGCGGATGGCGAGGCGATCGGAGACTGCCGCGGCGACCCGGCGGTCGCTGCTCGATGCCGCCGGGGCGTTGCTCGACATCGGCGGAGTCGACGCGGTGACGCTGCGCGAAGTGGGTGCCCGCGCTGGTGTGTCGCGCTCGGCGGCGTATCGCCACTTCGCGGATAAGGAAGCCCTGCTCACCGTCCTGGCTACCGATGCGTTGAGCGAATTGGGTGACGCGCTCGAAATTCTGGCCGCCAGCGACGACCCCCCCGAGCAGTCCTTGCGTTCCGCGCTGGTTTCGCTGGTCACCATCGGCCGCACCCGGCCTCATCTGTATCGCCTCATGTTCACCACCCCAGCGGGTGACCCGACTGCGGCGGTCCGGGCGGCCGGGCGCACGTGGGACCTGTACCTCGACATCATGGGCCGCATTGTTGGTCCGCAACGAGCGCGACATTACGGCGCACTACTGCTGACCAGCGTCCACGGCATCACGAGCTTCGAGACGAGTGGCCACCTCGTCTGGGACAAGTGGCAAACCACCGCCGAGCAACTCATCGACACCGTCATCAGCATGCTGCCGGCCGCGCCTGTGTGAGATGAGGTCAACCTCCCGGTGGCTATGACACCCGCGGCGTTGAGATGCTCGAGGGCCGCCTCGGCGCCGTTCCAGCCGGGGATGCCGGTGACTCCGGGACCCGGGTGCGTGCATTGACCACAGAGATACAGCCCGTCGACCGGCGTGGCGAACTTGTCGGCTCCCTCGACGACACGGCCGGTCCAGAGCTGGTTGGGTTGCAGCAGGCCGTGCGAGTAGTCGCCGGCGTGTGCGCTGAAGGTGCTGCCGAAGTAGCGGTTTGAGAAAACAACGCGGTTGGTGACCGAGTCCGCGAACCCGGGTGCGAACGTGTCGAAGATGCGCACGCAGGTGTCGGCATATTGCTCTTTCCAGCTTCGGTTTTCGTCGGCGTCCAGGCCGGTCGGGAAGTATGGAGTGAAAATGGTTGCGCTGTGCTTACCTTCGGGCGCCAACGACGAGTCGACCATGCTGGGTATGTACAGATAGGTGGGCGGGGCGTCCGGAAGCTGCCCCTTGCGGTATTGCTCCCAGGCGTCGCTGATGTATTCCGGTGACGGCGCGTAGGCCACCGTGGGACACCATTGCCCTTGATCCTGCATGTAGGGCTGCAGCCGCTCGATCCATTGCGGGGCTTGGTCAATTGTCAGGTGGGCCTGGATGTAACCGAGGTTGAAGTTGATTTCCTTGACCTTGCGGATGTAGTCGGGCGGAAAATACTGCACGCCGGCCAGATTGACGAATGTCGTGTACGGATCAAGCGACGAGAGCACGACGTCGGCCGAAATCGTTGTGCCGTCGCGAAGTTCGACCCCGGTCGCGCGTCCGTCGGTGACGAGGATCTGCTTGACGTGCTGCTTCAGCCGCACCTCGGCGCCCAACGATTCGGCGCGCCGGCACAGCGCTGTGCTCAGCGAGCCAATCCCGCCGCGCGGCATGATGTATTCAACGTTGCCGCCGCCGATCAGATAGTGGTAGAGCGTCGACGCATTCGAGCCAGGGGTCCAGGGGCCGCCGTCGAAAGCATCGATGGACATCGCTGCCAGCGAGCCCTGAATGCAGCGGCCCTGGTCAGGCTCCAGGAAACGGCGGACCGTGTCCATGGTGCTGCCGTACCACATCTGAGCAAAGTCGTGACGGTCCTGCGGGGTGGGCTGCGAGGCGATCACCTCGATGATGTCCAGCGGCGGGCCAAACGCCGAATCGACGAAATACGGTGCGAACCGGCCGATGTGAGCGAACAAACCGCCGAGGCCCGCCGCGACGTCGGGCCCGTGATCCTCGAGAAGGTGACGCCCCATGCGTTCGAGGTCGTTGTACATCACGAACGGGGTGTCCTTGGCATCGCCGAACGTGCACGTCGATGTCCACTGATCCATCAACTCGAAGCCCCACTTGGTGAGCTCCAAGCGCTGGGTCATCTCCTGGCGCCAGATCAGCACCGCCCACGCCCCGACGCTGTGCTTGTATCCATCGAAGAGTTCCCGGGTCGCGGCCATCCCGCCCAGGAAGTGCGCTCGTTCCAGGACAAGCACTTTCGCGCCCTGCTTGGCCAGCACGTTCGCGGCAACCAGACCGTTGTGACCTGCCCCGATGACGATCGCGTCGTAGTCCGACATGCTGGCCGTCCTTCTTCAATCCGCTGCTAATAGGTCGCTGGACAGTACAATGTCATAACTGACATTTTGGCGTCAAGACTGACATTTAGTGGGTGGCACAGCGGTGAAATCGGCAATCCTGACTCGTAGCGAACGCACGCGTCAGGCGCTGCTGCAGGCGGCGATGCGGCGCTTTGTCGCAGACGGTGTGCACCAAACCAGCGTCGCCGAGATCGCCGCCGACGTCGGGGTCACCGAGCGAACGTTCTACCGGCACTTCCCGTCCAAGCACGCGGTGATCTTCGCCGACTACGACATCGGCTTCGAGTGGTTCGCCCGTGCATTGGCGCTGCGCCCGCACGGGGAACCGATCACGGTGTCGGTGCGAAAGGCCGTCGACGCCTTCCCATTCGATTTCGCCATGGTCCGTGAGGCCGCCACCATCCGCTCGCGCGATCTCGACCAAGACATCATCACCAGTCATATTCGGCGGCTTCGAGATCAGCTCGCCGACGAGGTCCAGCGCTTCGTCCATCAACGATCCACGCCGACTGCAGACGGAGCCATGATCGCCGACATCGCGGCACACAGCTTGGCCACCGCGGTGTTCGCCGCCCTGGAAGCCTGGATGAATACCGGCGAACATGACATTGATGAACTGAGCCGACTCACCGGCGTTGCGCTTAGCACCCTCGAAGACGGCCTCAGTCACACGCTGCGACACGCTGGCCTGGATTAGCGCGGCCCGGTGGCAGTCCCTCATTGCGACACGCAAACACAACCTCTGGTGTTACCGCGGCTTGTCGCCCCCCAGGGGTAGTGTCTGAAGCCTAGGCATGCTCGAGTATCCGTCCTGGTGAAGTGGGGTTCTGGTGACCGAAAGAGTGAAGCTGATCGACCGGGTCTCGGCGATCAACTGGAACCGTCTGCAAGACGAGAAGGACGCCGAGGTCTGGGAGCGGCTGACCGGAAACTTCTGGCTGCCCGAGAAGGTGCCGGTGTCCAATGACATCCCATCGTGGAGCACGCTGACGGCCAACGAGAAGCAGCTGACGATGCGGGTGTTCACCGGGCTGACATTGCTGGACACCATTCAGGGCACGGTCGGGGCGGTCAGCCTGATTCCCGACGCGCTGACGCCGCACGAGGAGGCGGTCTACACCAACATCGCGTTCATGGAGTCGGTGCACGCCAAGAGCTACAGCTCGATTTTCTCGACGCTGTGCTCGACCGCCGAGATCGACGACGCCTTCCGCTGGTCGGAGGAGAATCCGAACCTACAGCGCAAGGCCGAGATCGTGATGGAGTACTACCGCGGCGACGAGCCGCTCAAGCGCAAGGTGGCCTCCACGCTGTTGGAAAGCTTCCTGTTCTACTCCGGGTTCTATCTGCCGATGTACTGGTCGAGCCGGGCCAAGTTGACCAACACCGCCGACATGATCCGGCTGATCATCCGCGACGAGGCCGTCCACGGCTACTACATCGGGTACAAGTTCCAGCGCGGGCTGGCCCTTGAGGACGCTGCCAGGCAGGCCGAGCTGAAGGACTACACCTACGAACTGCTTTTCGAGCTGTACGACAACGAGGTCGAGTACACCCAGGACCTCTACGACGAGGTCGGGCTGACCGAGGACGTCAAGAAGTTCTTGCGCTACAACGCCAACAAGGCGCTGATGAACCTTGGCTACGAGGCGCTGTTCCCTCGCGACGAAACCGACGTCAACCCGGCGATCCTGTCCGCCTTGTCACCGAACGCCGACGAGAACCACGACTTCTTCTCCGGGTCGGGCTCGTCGTATGTGATCGGCAAGGCCGTCGTCACCGAAGACGAGGACTGGGACTTCTAGACCCGTAGGTCAACTAATGCGTTTTTGGCTGATTCTGCAACCGGCCTGGCTGCGATTCGTGGTGTGGGCGTTCTTCCTGGCGGTGACGTGGGGTGCGCTTACCACCTTGGAATCGCGTGTTGAGATTGAAAGCAACATCCTTTCGGCCATCTTTTTCGGTGCCATCATTGCCGGATTCCTCACTGCCACAACCCAAGCTACGCATCGGGAAGCCCTGGAGGCGCTGTCTGGACTGGACCAGGCGGGACGTTCCCAGGCGATCGACGCCGTCTCGCGTGGCGTCGTACCCGCTGATCCTGACGTGCGAGCGCCAGCGATCCGGCTGGGCAGGGTCTGGCTGCGCAACAAGTCTGCCGATCAACTCAAGCGCGCGGAAATCTGGAACTGGATCACGTTCGGGCTATTGGTCGCGGCAGCCGTCGCGGCGGCGGCGGTGAAATTCAATGGCGACAGGCTGTTCTATGGGGTGCTTGCGTTGCTGAGCGGGATCTTGTTGCCCTTCACGTCACGCAATTCGCGGCGTATTCAACGAAATGTCGCGCTGCTCACCGAGAGGCCGACCTGATCGCCGCCTTCCACGAGACGGTGCTCACCCTCCTCGCTGTTGCTCGTTGCGCTTGAACTCCTTGTGCGCCGGCCACCATCGACGAAAGCAGCTCGGGCCGACCTGACCCTCATACTGCTTCGCTCCGCGGGCGTCGACCATTCGAACTTCGATGAACTGCGGGTGACCTCGCCTACAGAACGTGCCGGTGGGTTGGCGCCAGCTCACGGGCTCCATGCGGCCTGATCGTAGCCGCGTTATTGACCGGCGGGCCCTCATCGGACAGCATCTACCACACGGTGCCCGAGCGGAAATCCGTTGGCTCCGAGCTGTTTGGCGACTGCTAAACCCGCAGGTCAGACCGGTCTGGTGCCGCACGGCCGACGTATGTTCCGTGAACGGCGCATGAATTGTGCAATTACTGGGGTGCGAAAGTGGCGCCGCTGACTGCGCACCTATGACACTGGTGGGGTGGCGATAACCCCATCTTCTACAGCGGCTTTTTTCCGTTCAGTGATCCAATGGTTGCAGGTGGGCTATCCAGAAGGCGTTCCTGGCCCAGACCGCGTGCCGTTGCTTGCGCTGCTGCGCAGCACACCGCTGACCCAGGAGCAGATCACGGAAGTGGTCGACGCCATCGACGAGGACGTCGAGGGCGAGGTTAACCGCGACGTGATCGCCGATTTCATTTCCGACATGACGCAATACGACGCAGGTCCGGAGAATGTCGCGCGTGTGGCCGCCAGGCTTGCCGCCGCCGGCTGGCCGCTGGCGGGTCTGACGGACGCATCTAACGGCGAAGCTGCGAGCTCAGAAGCCGCCTCACAAGCTTGAGGTGTCGATCACGAAGCGGTAGCGCACGTCGCTGGCCAGCACACGTTCGTAGGCTTCGTTAACGTAATCCGGCTCGATCACTTCGATTTCGGGCGTCACGTTGTGCTCGGCGCAGAAATTCAGCATCTCCTGGGTTTCGGCGATGCCGCCGATGTTGGACCCGGACAAGCTGCGCCGCGCCAGCGCCAGCGGGAATGCCGGCACCTCCATCGGGTGCTCGGGGATGCCCAGCTCGACGAGCGTGCCGTCGACGTCAAGCAGGTTCAGGTAGTCGCCGAGGTTCAGGTTCGCCGAGACGGTGTTCAGGATGAGGTCGAAACTGCTGCGCAGGTTGCGGAAGGTGTCGCGGTCGGCGGTGGCGTAGTAGTGGCTGGCGCCAAGGCGCAGACCATCTTCCATCTTCTTCAGGGACTGCGAAAGCACCGTGACCTCGGCGCCCAGCGCGGCGCCGAGCTTGACGCCCATGTGGCCCAGCCCGCCCAAACCGACGATCGCGAGCCGAGTGTCCGGTCCGGCGTTCCAGTGCCGCAGCGGCGAGAAGAGCGTGATGCCCGCGCACAGTAGCGGTGCGGCAGCGTCCAGCGGAAGCTCGTCGGGGATGTGCACGACGAAGTTCTCGTTGACCACGATCGCTTGGCTGTAGCCGCCTTGCGTTGGCGTGCCGTCTTTGTCGATGGAGTTGTAGGTGAACGTCGCGCCCGGTTTGCAGTACTGCTCGAGCCCGGCCTTACAGCTGCTGCATTTGCCGCAGGAGTTCACCATGCAGCCCACACCAACGCGGTCGCCCACCTTGTGCTTGGTGACCTCGGAGCCCACGGCGGTCACCACGCCGGCGATCTCATGGCCGGGGACCACAGGGTAATTCGGTTCGCCCCACTCGGCTTTGACGGTGTGGATGTCCGAGTGGCAGATCCCTGCGAATTTGATGTCAAACGCCACGTCGTGCGGACCTGGGTCGCGACGGGTGATGGTGGTCTTGGTCAGCGGTTCGGTGGCCGACGTGGCGGCATACGCCGAAACAGTGCTCATTGGCAATCCTCTTGAGTGCGCTTGTTTCAGTATTGAATACTTCAGTATCGAATTCTATTGAACGTAATCAACATTAGCATAGGTAGACTATGTATTTCCGGGGGTGCGTCCGACGTCACAGGACCGGTCAGTTGATCGGGGCGTTGAGGAAGCGCAGGTCGTCGATGATGCCGCGGGCGGCCACCACGCCCTCGCCGGTCTGCCATATCTCGTTGTTGACCACAAAGATCCGGTTGTCGCGGTTGGCTGAGAGCTTGCGCCACGGGTCGCTGTCGAAGAGTGTGGGGGCGCGGTCTTTGGCGGCCGGCGAGTCGAAAGACACATACACGAGGTCAGCGTCGGCCGCAGAGAAGTCCGGGTTGTTCGCCAGGTCGGCATCTGTGCTGCCCAGCTCGATGTAGGGCTTGTCGGTAAACCGTTGCGACGCAGGGCGATCGACGCCGACCGTGGTCAGCACGCTGGCCGGAAAGTTGTCGGCCCCATACACCCGGAT
>Ga0210396_10004240_pt1 | contig 14089 bp, 11 predicted proteins | sample IncBWH17OmetaG_FD_155466 | JGI IMG/M metagenome (GOLD analysis project Ga0210396, IMG submission 155466) | Forest soil microbial communities from Barre Woods Harvard Forest LTER site, Petersham, Massachusetts, United States - Inc-BW-H-17-O ...
GCGGCTGTCATCGATCGAGCCTTCTGAGGAGTAGGGGCTCGGCATGCCCACGCCGATCACGTTCTCTTTCCCCAGCGCATCCACCGCAATCGCCGCTACCAGTGCCGAATCAATGCCACCGCTCAAGCCAATCAGTGCCTGCTTGAACCCGCATTTGCGGATGTAATCCCGCGTCCCCATCACCAGCGCTGCGTACGTGGCTGCATCATCGCCTTCGACGGTGCGGTGGAGATCGCCCGTACCCGTGGCCGTATCCACCATCACCAGGTCTTCTGCAAACGAGCGCCCCTGCGCGATCACCTCGCCCCGCGCGTTCAACGCCAGGCTCGTTCCATCGAAGATCAGGCTGTCGTTCCCGCCCGTCTGATTCACCATCAGGATCGGCAACCGGTGATGTCGCGCCGCTGCCGCCAGCATCTCCGCGCGCTGCTCCCGCTTCCCTTGCCAGCAAGGTGAGGAAGAGATATTCAGGCTCAGCGTCGCACCCTGCCGTACCTGCTCGTCAACCGGATCCACCGTATACAGCCGCTGCTTCCAGTAGCCCTTGTCGTTCCAGGCATCCTCGCAGATGGTCAGCGCCACCACTTCGTTGCCGATCTTCACCACTTCCTGCTGGGTTGCCGGTGCGAAGTACCGCTGCTCATCGAATACGTCGTAGAACGGCAACAGCATCTTGCGCTGGGTGAAGGTAATCTCGCCGTTCTGCATCAGCACAGCCGCGTTGCTTACGCGCTTGCCCGATCCGGGGGGCGACGGCACCAATGTGCCGCAGATCACTGAGATTCGTTTCCCGGAGGTCGCTTCGCGTGCAATCTCTGCCGCCGCTTCACCTGCCAGCTTCACGAAGGAGGGCTTCTCCACAAAATCGCCCGTGGGATAGCCGCAGACGCATAACTCCGGGAAGATCACCAGGTCTGCGCCACGCTTCTCCGCTTCGCGTACATTGTGCAGAATTCGTGCTGTATTCCCTTTAAAATCCGCAACCGTCGGATCAATCTGCGCCAGCGCAATCTTCACAATTTCAGTGTATCGGAGAACGCAAAATCGAAAAGGCCAGCCCGCCGGCTGGCCTCTCGTTCTCTGAAACGAAAACCCTACGTCCCCGTGCCTGAAATGACCACCCCAATCGTGCGCACCAGAATCTTCGCGTCCAGCCACAGACTCCAGTTCTCGATGTAGGCCGTGTCCAGTGAGATATAGCTGTCGAACGAAGGATCCTGTCGTGCCTGCACCTGCCACAGACCGGTGATGCCCGGCAACACATCCAGCCGGCGCAGATGGTTCAGTTCGTAGCGCTTCACCTCGCTGGCGATCGGCGGCCGCGGCCCCACCAGGCTCATGTCCCCGCGCAGCACATTGAAGAGTTGCGGCAGCTCATCCAGCGAGTACTTGCGCAGGAAGCGCCCCACTCGAGTGATGCGCGGGTCGTTCGTGATCTTGAACAGCACCGTATCGCGCTCGTTCATGTGCAGGACATCTGCCTTGCGTTTCTCAGCGTCGGGCACCATGGTGCGGAACTTCAGGCAGCGGAAGACACGCGCCTTCTTACCCATGCGGTCCGATTTGTAAAAGATCGGCCCCTGGCTGTCCACCCGCACCGCGATCGCGAGCGCTAGAAGCACCGGCGACAACAGCACCAGTGCCACGCTCGAAACAGCGATATCCAGCATGCGCTTCAACACCTTCCGCACCATCGGCACTTCGCCGCGATGCAGCGGGATGGTCGGGAACTGGCCGATGTATTCAATCGGAGCGTTCCATGCCAGCCCGTCGTACAGGTCGGGCACGACGCGGACATCAACGCCCGCCTCACGCGCCTGCTGGACCAGCCGCTTCACCACCATGCGTTCGCACGGCGCTGTAAGAAAAATCTCGTCCACAAAGTGCTTGCGCGCCAATCCCAGAACTTCGTCGATGGTTCCCAGCACATCCGCGCTCGCCGCACCCTCGGACTCGTAACCCGGCGCCCGCACAAAACCCTTAAAGCTAAAGCCGAGGTGACGAATGCTGTCAATGTGATGACGCAGCGCCTGGCCGACCCGTCCCGTGCCCACGACCAGGATATTGCGCGTCTCGATGCCGCGGTCATAGCGTCGATACACAATCGCACGCCAGATCAGTCGACGCGTGGTCAGCAGCATCGCGGTAAAAGCGATGGTCAGGATCACGACGCCGCGCGATATCTCCTGTCCCCGTCCCAGGTACAAAGCTCCGGAGAGCAGCAAGCCCGCCGTGAAGCAGGCCTGTATTGTCAGCCGCTGGTCGTGCAGTGTGTTGCGCAACTGGATCGGAGCATAGAGGTGCATGCGTCGGCTGACCAGAATCAGTGACAGGATGAACCAGCACAGATAGAAGAGCGACAGCCACGGAGAGGCACTGAGCATGGACTGCGTCTCAAAGACCGACGCGTCCGAAGTAAAGTTGCCCAGATAAATGCGGATCGCCGCCGCCGTCGCGACGAGCACACAGAAGATGTCACACAACGCCCAGAACACCGCCACCCGAGCTGGTTGCGACCAGAAACTGGAGCGGACGCGGTCGACTGTCCTGCTTCCACCAAAATGGAATCGTTCAGCAGCGTGGAGACGGGGAACAAATTCAGGGCTGCTCATCGGGGGGACCTGGCGACTCCTGCAAAACGGCTATGCCGAGTGAAACTAAGGATACGATGCGAGCCTTCGATGATCACATCGTACGCTACATCGTGGCGAGCGATTCTCGGAGAGAACGTGGCTGGAGTCCCAACGAAAGCTTTCCGCCGCTCTGCGGTCTGCATCCCCGTTTCCACTTTTTTCACCCTTCATTCCATCGCTGCATCCCGAGTAACGTCAGCGTCATCTGTGCGGGGGAGACGGCGCGGAGCCCGCAAACAGACTATTGCTTGGAACCCGGGATATCTGTTGAACACGCCAATTGTACGTTCATGCAGTGGCGCCATTTGTGCCTAAAAAGCCACGGAAAATTCACTGCATTGTCAAAGTTGAGTGCTCCCTGTCGAGAGCCTCGCTTTAATACTCAAATCGCTAGGTGCAGTGTGCAATGTCTTACTTGCGGATTTCTACCTTTGGTCATGACACTTCTGAGTCATTGTGCGAGAACCAAGGTCAAACGTCCGGCAGGACGAGCGCATCCAACTCCAGAAACTGCCGCAAAATTTCGTCGTCGCTTTGCTTCATCTCGTCCATCGTTCCAAAGAACAGGACCTTCCCCTGATGCAGGAACACCACATGGTCCGCAAGCCTCTCGGCGAAGCGCATATCGTGCGTCACTACGACGCTGGTCAGCAGCAACTGCGTCTTCAGCTTCTGGATCAGGTCTCCCAGTAGCCGCGCGATCAGCGGGTCCACCATCGTCGTCGGCTCGTCATAAAGAATCGCCTCGGGCTGGGCCGCCATCGCCCGCGCAATCGCCACCGACCGCTTCATCCCGGTCGACAGGTCAGACGGCAGCAGGTCAGTCATGCCGGTGACGCCCACCATCTCCAGCAGTCCGGTGACGATCTTCTGGATCTGGTCTTCTTCGAGTTCCTTCCGCTCGCGCAATGGAAACGCAACGTTCTCTCCAACGCTCAGAGAATCGAAGAGCGCGCCGCTTTGGAAGACCATCGTGACCTTCTTGCGCACCGGCCCCATCTGCTCATCACTGAAGTTCGTGATGTCCTCACCGGCAACAAGAATCCGTCCCTTCTCGGGTTTCAGAAAGCCCATGATCTGCTGCAGCGACACCGACTTGCCCACTCCGGAGCGGCCAAGGATGCACAGCGTCTCTCCCGTCATCACCTCGAAGCTCACGTCGTCCAGCACATGCAGATTGCCAAACGATTTCGAGACATGATCGAAGACGATGTATGGAACTGGCCGCGTGGCCGTCGCTTGCGGCGTACCGCCGTTCTCCTGCCTCTCCCGAATCTCCTCGCCAAAGAGCTCGGCCGGTAGCACCAGCGGCGTTTCGTCAACCGGCTGCAGCGGGACCTCTTCCCCGTTCTTAGGCGGCATGGCGCTGCGCAGCAACTCCTGCTCGGCGGCGCTCTCCCCCTCGTTGGGACTCTGCCTTTCCGGCTTCCCATTCCTTCCGTTGCCGTTTGACGGCGCTCTCTCGTCGTCCATGCTCATAGGATAGGGCTTTGCTTCGCAACCGCCTCCGCAACGGCGACCTCGTTCGGAGTATTGCAGTTCATAAACTGCCAATGGAGGGGCCGCAGCGACCGCCATGCTCCGGTCGCTGCCACTCTCTCCACGGCGAAGCGGTCTATTCCACCCTCCGGCGACGCACGCTTCACCGCCGCTGTCATCTTGTAGTCGCCGGCCTCAAGCGCCGCCCTTACCCCGTGAATCAGCTCGCGGCGGTAGACCGCACACAAGGGTTGTGGCTTGCCCAACAACACTGGCATTGTCGCCATCGCGCCGGTCATCTCGGCGCGCCGCAGCATCCAGACCAGAAACTCCGTCTCCAGTAACGGCAGATCCACCCCCAGCACCAGCACCAACTCCGCCTCGCTCCGGCTGAGCGCGGTCTCCATACCGCTCAGTGGCCCGCAGTCCCGGTGCGCATCCGGAATCACTTCTGCGGTCACGCCATCCACCGGATCGCGCAATCCCGCGACCCGCGCCCGAACGCCCAGCGCCTCCAGTTTCTCAAGCATGCGCCCCAGCAACGAGCGCCCGGCAAGCTCAATCCGGGCCTTGTCCCGTCCCATGCGCAGGCTCCGGCCCCCGGCCAGCACCCACCCTTCGGCATCCATGGGCGTCAGGCGCCCAGCCGCTCGAACATACGGATGATCGACTCAATCCCACGATAGAAATTCGCGATGTGGAACTTCTCGTTTGGCGCGTGCAGGTTATCGTCCGGCAGCCCGAAGCCCATCATCACCGCAGGAATCTTCAGGTGCCGTTCAATGTCCCCCACAATAGGGATCGAGCCTCCGCCCCTCACAAATACCGTCTCCTTGCCGAAGACCTCGCGCATCGCATCCTTCGCCGCCGTCACGTAGGCATTGTCCGTCCCCACCACGATTGGGTCACCGGAGTGGATCATCCGCACCTCCACCGTCACACTCTTCGGCGCCAGCGACTCCACAGACGCCTTGTATTGCGCAAAAGCCTTCTGCGGCGTCATCGCCGGCACCAGCCGCATCGACACCTTCGCCGTCGCCCGAGCCGGGATCACCGTCTTTGCCCCCGCGCCGGTGAAGCCACCCGGCATCCCGTGCACATCCAGCGTCGGCCGTGCCCACGTCCGTTCCAGCACCGAGTAGCCGGCTTCGCCCGTCAGTACCGGCGACCCCACCTCCGTCTCGCGGTAATGCTCCTCGTCGAACGGCAGCCGTTTCCACGCCGCCTTCTCCTCCGCCGAAGGCGACTCCACATCGTCGTAGAAGCCCGGAATCAGGATCTTCCCCCCTTGGTCCTTCAGCCCGGAGATGATCTGGGCCAGCGCCACAAACGGATTCGGCGCTGCTCCGCCGTACATTCCGGAGTGCAGGTCCGTCTTCGCCCCCCTCACCTCAATCTCGGTGTAGATCATCCCCCGCAGTCCCACGCACAGGGTCGGCAGCTCAGGCGCAAACATCTCCGTGTCCGACACCAGGGCAAAGTCCGCCTTCAGCGCCTCCGGGTGTTCGCGCATAAACGCGGCAATCCCCTCTCCACCTACCTCCTCCTCGCCCTCGAGAATCACCCGCACATTCACCGGCAGCTTGCCATTCCCTGTCGCGAATAGCGCCTCCAAGGCCTTCAGGTGCATGTACATCTGGCCCTTGTCGTCCACCGCGCCGCGGGCGTACAGGTTTCCATTTCGTTCGGTCGGCTCAAACGGCGGCGTCAGCCACTCATCCAGCGGATCGGGCGGCTGCACATCGTAGTGCCCGTAACACAGCACAGTCGGCTTGCCTGCCGCGTGCAGCCACTCGCCATATACCAGGGGATGCCGGGTCTTCCCCGCCTCCGTCTCGATCAGCCGCACCTTCTCAAGGCCGATCCGCCGCATCTCCGATGCCAGCGTCTCCGCGGCACGGCGCACGTCTCCGGAGTGCTCCGGCAAAGTCGAGATACTCGGAATCCGCAGCAGCTCTTTCAGCTCACTTAGAAATCGAGGCTGGTTCTGGCGGGAAAATTCAATAGCAGCACTGAACATAAACGTCGCTCACTCCGATCTTCTATCGGAGCGATCATAGCCGAGCCGGCGATGGATCAGGATCGGGGGTAAGGATCCGGATCAGAGACGGGATGCTTCCAGATTCCCTCCCAATTTCTTGCCTCGAAGACGGCCGATGGCCAGCCGCGTGATCCCCTGATTCCTGGCTCTGATCCTCAGTAGCGCAACATGCCCGGGTCCACATCCCTCGACCAGGCATCGATCCCGCCGCGCAGTGATTGTGCCTGCTCAAACCCCTGATTTCTCAGCCAGTTCGCCACATTCAGCGACCGCACCCCGTGATGGCAGATCACGACGATCCGCTCCTCCGGGTCCAGTTCGTTGTAGGCTCGGGCCGGGACCTCGCCCATGGGCATGGTGTGCGCGCCGGGAAATCCGACTGCGCTCGTCTCCCACGGCTCCCGCACGTCCAATAGAAATAACTGACCTTGGGCCGCCAGCATCGTCTTAAGCTCCTGCGGAGCGAGTTCAAGGTCTAACATAGGTAGATAGAAAGATGTATCCAGAGTCCCCGGGGGTTTGACGCTTTCGGGAATGCTCGCGGCAAATGCTTATTCAATTAGTAACTAAGCCGCGATCTACATGATACAAACAAGACAAATTTCGTTGAGAGAGAAGAGAGCAGTAAGCAATGGCAGGTGAGAAGGTACTGATCGTAGAAGATGAGCTCCACGCACTTATGGGGCTGGCAGAACTTGTTTCCGGATGGGGATATCGCACTGAGACAGCGCGCGACGGCGCGGAAGCCCTCGACAAGGTGATGGCCTGGCAGCCGGGCATCATCGTTACCGATATGAAGATGCCGCGAATGGATGGCATCGAGCTGCTGAACCGGCTTAGCGAGCTTGCTGAGAAGCAGTGCGTCATCCTGCTTACCGCGCAGGGCTCCATCGATCGCGCCGTTGAGGCCATGAAGCTCGGTGCCTATGACTTCATCCAGAAACCCGTAGATCCCACGCGCCTTAAGATGATCCTGGCCAACGCCTCACGCCAGCGCGAGACCGAGCTGGAGCTCGACTTCACTCGCCGCAGGCTGCGCGAAAAAGGTGTTCTCGGCTCACTCGTCGGCTCCTCCCGAAAGATGCAGGACATCTTTGCCCTCATCGAGCGCGTCGCACCCAGTAATGTCTCGGTCCTCATCACCGGCGAGAGCGGCACAGGGAAGGAGATCGTCGCCCGCACCCTGCACGATCTGAGCCCGCGCAAGGCCAAGCCATTCGTCGCCGTCAACTGTGCCGCTATCCCCGAAACTCTCATCGAAGCTGAGATCTTCGGCTACGAAAAGGGCGCCTTCACCGGCGCCATCGAGCGCAGCCCAGGCTGCTTCGAGCTGGCCGAAGAAGGCACCCTGCTGCTCGACGAGATCGGTGAGATGCCCATCGGCACCCAGGCCAAGCTGCTGCGCGTCATCGAGGAGAAGCGCCTTCGCAGGCTCGGCTCCAAGATCGAGAAGCCCATCAACGTCCGCGTCCTCGCTGCCACCAACAAGGACCCCCGCGAGGCTGTCGAGGATGGTCACCTTCGCGGTGACCTGTTCTACCGCCTGAATGTCTTCAACATCCATATGCCACCGCTGCGGGAGCATAAGGAAGACATCCCCGCCATCCTCGAGTCCATCCTCGCGGATATGAACGAGAAGCACGAGCGCGCGGTCACCGGTGTGGACAAGGAGATGCTCGCCCGCCTCATGAGCCACGACTGGCCGGGGAACGTCCGCGAGCTCCGCAACACCATCGAGCGTGCCGTCATCCTCTGCGGGGAAGGCCAGCTCGAGTCACGCCATCTGCCTCCGGGCTTCGGCGAGCGGATCATGCGTCCCAGCGCGGACGACGCCTCCTCCGCCAACTCCGTTCAGGTCGAGGTCGGCGCCACCGTCGATGAGGCTGAACGCCTGCTCATCCTCAAGACCCTCGAATCCACGCGCAACAACAAGACCCGCGCGGCGGAGATCCTGGGAATCAGCCTGAAGACGCTGCACAACAAACTGAAGGAATACGGCAGCGCCACCTTCGCCTCCGCGGAAAGCATCGAGGAGCGCGTATAAACGGGTTTTCCCCGCAGGATTGCGGAAGAAGCACAGACACACTGTCGGGCCTAAATCCAGATGCAGCCGTTCTCTCAAGGAGCGGCTGCGCCGGACAGACCATTCACATTCCGTTTATCTGTGCCTTTGGCTGTGGCACGCCGGTTGTATTGCCCTGCGGCCCTTTCGAGGGATAAAAACCGCTAAGGTGTTCCGTTCGAGGCGCTTCCCACGGTCAAAACTACTCAAACTCGCCAACCCGCGGTTGAGTTTCCCGTTTCAAACGGGAAAGCCGCAACGGGTACGATAGGCTAAGCCCCCATGCGCCTGAAGACAAAACTTGTTCTCGCCATTACCGGACTTGTCTTTCTGGTGGTGACGGTTTTGTCCTGGCTTTTTCTCGAGCAGCTTCTGGCCCAGCGCATTAGCCAGTCTTATGCCGCCAACGACATGGTGGCTCGCCAGATCCTCTACAGCACGCAGCTCGCGCTCACCAATGGTCTGCGCAGCCACAGCCAGCTTGATCCCAACGATCCCACGGCACTGCGCGCTGCCGTCCTGGACGTGCTGCAGCACGACGAGGGCCTGAATGGGCTGCTCAGTTCGGTCAACCGCTACGCGCCCACCGTCTTCGACGTGGCCGTCGCCGACCGCGACGGGAAAGCTTTGCTGAGCACCGATCCCACCCAGGACAACGTGACCCTTCCCGAGCGGGAAGACTACGCGTTGCTCCAACACGCTGGTGTGATCACCACCATGCGCGCGGTCTTCGGTCCCCCTCGCAACTACAACATCATCCTGCCGCTTGAGCGAACGGTGGCACCGGGGAGGAAAGTACCGTTTCTGACCATCCGGGTCGGCATCCGCACCACCTTTCTCCGCACGGTCTTCGCTCCCTGGATCTGGGCTTCGCTCACTTTCACCGGCATCGCTATCATCTCCTCGTTGCTGGTGGCAGCCCTGTTGGCCAACCTCGCTCTCCAGCCCATCGAGCAGATCAGCCTGCGCCTCGACACCCTCGAACAGGCGGACTTCGATCGGGACGGAGAGTCCATTCCACCGCAGCAGGCCGAGCTGCCACCGCCCACCAGGGAGAGCCCTGCATGGATGCGTCCCGCCACGCTCATCCGACCCTCCACGGAAGACCCCGTCGGCCAGGTTTCCAACAAGATTGAGCGCATCGGCCGCCGCATGCGCAATGTCGAGGAGGTCTTCTCCGCCCTCAAGGAAAACCTCGACTCCATCATGTCGAACCTGCAGGACGGCATCCTGCTGTTCACCGCCGACGGCCGGGCCGCCCTGGTCTCCGACTCGGTCGAGCGCTTCCTCGGCCTGCCCCGCACCAAGCTCTTCGGCGGCAGCATCGCCAGTATCTTCACCCTGGAAACGAAGATCGGCCGCCTGGTGCGCGATGCCTTCGAAAACGGAAACACTCTGGATCAGGAAGAGGTCGAGACGGAAACCGGCCGGCGCGTTCAGGTCTCACTCGATTTCGTAGTCGACCAGGATTCCGCCCCCGGGGCTTCGCTCGGCGCCCTGCTCACCCTCCATGACCTCGAATCCGTTCGCGAACTGGAAAGCGAGCTCGAGCTCTCCCGCCGCCTCGCCGCCATCGGCCGTCTCACCTCCGGCGTAGGCCACGAGGTCAAGAACCCCATCAACGCCATCGTGGTGCATCTGGAGCTGCTCCGCAACAAACTCTCCGGGCCCGACGCCCGCGCTATGCGCCACCTCGAGATCATCGAGAGCGAGATTCAGCGCCTCGATCGCGTCGTACAGACCCTGGTAGACTTCTCCCGGCCGGTAGAGCTACAGCTGAAGGAGCAGGACCTGCGCCGCATCGTCTCCGGCGTCCTGATGCTGGCCTCAGCCGAGCTCGAAACACATAACGTGCGCGTTTCCAGCCATATGCCGGAGCGCCCGGTGATTACAAAGGTGGACGCCGACCTGATAAAACAGGCTATCCTGAACGTCGTCTTGAACGGAGCCCAGGCCATGTCCCAGGGCGGGGAGCTGCACGTCACCCTGCGTGAAGATGGCCGCATGGCGGCCATCGAAATCTCCGACAGCGGCAGCGGCATCCCAGATGACATACGGGCCAAAATATTCGATCTCTACTTCACTACTCGCAAGGACGGAAGTGGTATTGGCCTGGCTATGACTTACCGTATCATTCAGTTACACAACGGCAGCATTGACGTACAATCGGAACAAAACATAGGCAGCACCTTTACTTTGAAACTCCCTTTGCTGGCTTCAGCCGAGGGGAAACTGCGCGGTTCCTCGTTGGATAAAACAATTCCGGCTCCGGCCTTCACCTCCGAAGGGTCCGGCCTATGACCCGGCGACGTCTCAGCCTGGCATCCTTGGCCGCAACGGCGCTGCTCCCAGCGCTATCTGGCTGCGCTTACCTTCACAAAGAATCGCCTGCCCCTGTACCGATCACCGCCCAGGGCCCGTCGATGCTGGCTCCGCCGGTCACGCCGCTCTATTCCGAGCTGACTCAGGGCAATACTGCACTGCCCGACCTGCCTTCGCCTCCACCGCCGGGCGCGCAGCCGGCACCGCCACCTGCCTCCGTCATCGTGGACACGACCAAGAAGCCCGTGCATCCGCCCCGTCACCACGGCCGCAAAGGCGAGATTGACGTCGCAGAGCGTGAGACCCACGAGCGTGAAGCCCGCGACAAGGAGTCGTCGCCACCCGAAGTCGCCGCTGCGCTACCAGAGGGTCAGAACATGAAGGTGACCGCGCCAACACCCAGCGGAGATACCAGCCAGCCCACCCCCATCGGCCAGCTTACCGCCGGCCCGACGCAGGACACCGCTGGATCACGCCAGCAGGCCGCCGACCTCATCGATTCCACGCAGCGCGGCGTCAACTCCCTGCGCAACCTGAATGGCGATCAAAACAAAACCGTCGCCCAGATACGCAGCTTCCTCGATCAGGCGCAGCGCGCACTGCACAACGGCGACGTCGACGGAGCCCACACCCTCGCCACCAAAGCCAGGACACTCCTCGACGAGCTCACCGGCGCCAGTTAGCAGCAAGGCGACAAGCCAGCCAGATAAATATTGCTGGCGCTATCTCTCTCCCCACTTCAGCTTCTGCCGCAGCACATCGAAAAATCCGTGCGTCCGCAACCGCACCAGCTGCACGGTGTGCTCGGACCGAACGCAGCGTAGGTTGTCGCCCACTAGCACCTCGATCGCTTCCTGCCCATCCACCGTCATGAACGTCTGATCCGGTACACCAGCCACGCTCAGATTGATCTGCGCATCGCCATGCACCACCATGGGCCGGATCGTCAGCAGGTGCGGACAGATCGGCGTCACGACCATCGCATCGACATCCGGCGACATGATTGGCCCGTTCGCCGCCAGGTTGTAGGCCGTCGATCCCGTCGGCGTCGACACGATCACTCCATCCGCGCGAAACGACATCGCCAGCTGCTCGCCCAGCAGCACACGGAAGTCGCCCATACGGGCAATCGCGCCCTTCGACACCACAATGTCGTTCAGCGCGTCATAACTGCGGAAAAGCTCTCCGTCGCGGATGATGTCCACATGCAGCATCGCGCGCGAATCGATATGGCACTGCCCGCAGCTCCACCCTTCCAGGTTCTGGAACAATTCGGATAACCGAACCTCGGTCAGGAAGCCCAGCGACCCCAGGTTCACGCTCAGGATCGGGACGTTGCTCTTCGCAAAGACGCGCGCCGCTGCCAGCAGTGTGCCGTCGCCGCCCAGCACGATCGCCAGCTCCGTGTGCTGCTCCGCCATCTCGTGCCGTGGCACAATGCGCGCACCCTGCACATAACTCCCGCTCACCGGGTCCAGGATCGGCTCGAATCCACGCTCGTGTATCCACGTCACCAGCTCGCTCAGGATCGGAGCGAGGTCCGGTTTCTGCGGCTTCGAAATGACAGCAATCGTGCGCATCGGGATTCAGTGTAAATGGAGGCGCAAAGATTCCCTGCGTGAACGCAGTTGATCAAAGGCGATTCCGCAAGTCAGTGAGTCGGCAGTCCGCCGATGAGAGCGCTCTCCTCATCCTCGCCGGAGGCACTCACGAAGCGCCCCAGCGCACTGACTCGCTAACTCCACCGAGCACGCAGCAGGAACTCCCGATTCCCCTCTGCTCCCAACACCGGCGAATCGATCACTTCGATCTCCTCACCGCCAAGCTGCGCCACCGCCGCGCGCACCCTCTCCACCGCCAACGCATGCGCTGCCGGATCGCGCACAATCCCGCCCTTTCCAACATGCTCGCGTCCCGCCTCGAACTGCGGCTTCACCAGCACCACAGTCTCCGTCAGCGTCGCCCGCATCGCCTCCACCACTGCCGGCAGCACCAGAGTCGCCGAGATGAACGAAACATCCATCGCGCAAAACGTAACTGACAAGGTGACCTTTTGCCGTTCCAGCTTCCGCGCATTGGTTCGTTCCAGCAGGGTCACCCGCGGATCCACACGCAGCTTGTGCGCAATCTGCCCGTAGCCTGTGTCGATAGCCAGCACCGCCGCCGCCCCGTGCTGCAGCATGCAGTCCGTAAAACCGCCGGTCGAAGCTCCCACGTCCGCGCATACGCGCCGCGTCAGATCGATCTCCCAGCGCGCCAGCGCCGCCTCCAGCTTCAGTCCGCCGCGGCTCACGTAGCGCAGGTCGTCGCCCAGCAGCCGCACCGCCGCATCTTCTGCCACCGCGGCCCCCGGCTTCTCCACCTTCTGCTCGTTCACCAGCACACGCCCCGCCAGGATCAAGGCCTGCGCCCGCTCCCGCGACGGCACCAGCCCGCGTTCCACCAGAAACTTATCCAACCGCGCTTTCATCGTGCCCGCGTCCTATTCTCTGAGTGAAGGGCGGCGCGACTTTCCCCAAGTGACAGGCCGCCAACCCGTTGCGTATCATGACCACGCATCTCTCGAATGTTTGAATCCCCTTCCAATCCGAAGCCTTCTGATAACCGTACATCGAACAGCGAAACGGAAATCGGACCCGTCGACGAATCGGCAATGTTGACGCGCATTGAGCAACGCGACGAGAACGCGATGGAAGAGATCTTCCGCCGCTATAGCGGACCCGTGTATTCGGTAGCGCTCAGGGTTTTGCGGGACAGCAGCCAGGCCGAGGACGTCCTGCAGGAGGTCTTCCTCCAGCTCTGGCGCAAACCGGCCGCCTTCGTCCAGAATCGCGGTTCCCTCGGCGCCTGGCTGGTGGTCATCGCGCGCAATCGCGCCATCGATGTGCTGCGCCGTCGCAAACCATCCGATTCCGTCGACGATGTCGTCCTCGCTTCGACCGTCAATGTAGCGGACGAGGCGGAGCGTAACACCATGATGGAGAAGGTGCGCCGAGTGATTGCCGATCTGCCCATGGAGCAGCGGAAGAGTCTCGAGCTCGCATACTTTGAAGGATTGAGTCATACCGAGATCGCCAGTCGCACGGGCGATCCGCTGGGCACCGTAAAGACGAGGATCCGCCAGGCATTGATCAGTTTGCGAAAGGCCTTTCAACCATGAACGACCCACGCCCCATTCCGTCGCCCGAGGACCTCGCGCTTTACGCGATGCAGGCCCTCTCTGCGGACGAGATGGCCGCCGTGGCCGCCGCACTGCGCGACAACGCGCAGGCGCAGCAGGAGTTCGCTCGCATTCAGAGCGACCTCGCATTGCTCGCGCTCTCCACCGAACAGCAGCCTGCGCCCGCCGGTGCCTTTGATCGCCTCAAAGCGCGCATGCACGAAAATGCCGCCGCCACCACAGTGGCCGCCAAACCCGTCCCAACAGCAATGCCCCCCATGACTGATACCGCATACGAAATCGCACCCGCCGCCTCTCGCCGCAGCAAGTGGACCGTCTTCACCCCGTGGGCCATCGCTGCCGCGCTCGCTATCGCCTGCAGCATCCTCGGC
>Ga0210396_10004241_pt1 | contig 14089 bp, 15 predicted proteins | sample IncBWH17OmetaG_FD_155466 | JGI IMG/M metagenome (GOLD analysis project Ga0210396, IMG submission 155466) | Forest soil microbial communities from Barre Woods Harvard Forest LTER site, Petersham, Massachusetts, United States - Inc-BW-H-17-O ...
TACCCAGGTCCGCGTAACCGTACGCCAGATCGTTCAGCGCCGCGGCATAGTCCGGGTACAACGCGATGGCGCGCTCCAGCACCGTAACCGCCTGTTCATAGCGTTTTTGGCCCATCAGCCAGTCCCCGGCAAGGTATGCCAGGCGCTGGTCCAGCGGATACTTTTCCAGCAAATCATTCATGGCGCTGATTGCCGGCAAGTAATTGTTTTCCTGCGCATCCGCCACCCACCGGATCAACAACTGCTCGCTCGGACTAACCTTCGCCGCCAGGTGCCTGGCGCGTTCGCGCGTGGTTAGCTGTTCCGCGGGATCTGGGGTAAGGCGAGAAAGCAGAATGAAAGCCTGGGCAAAATCAGGATCAGATTTGGTCGCTGCCCGCAAATCCTGCAGGGTTTCTGGAACGCGGTACTGCTCGAACTCCTGCATTGCCTTCTCGAAACTGATACGTGCCTGCGGGGAGGAAGTGGTGATTGGTAGCTTGACGATTACATTCTTCTGCGGAGTTGGCGCCGGCTTCGATTTAGCACAAACCAGCGCAACGCAGCACGAAAACAGCAGCAGGTAAACGTACCAGCGGCGCGGCATTTTTCCCCCGAAAGCCCTTGAGTTCTAACTGCCTTATGGAACGAGCCTACCATGCACGTTTGACCGTCCAAAGTTACTCAAGTTCCCGTCCAAAGGATTGATTTTTTAGGACATTCCGGCGCCGGTCCAAGATTTGGAAATGAGAGAAAACGCGGCGAAAAGGAAACGATCTCAGGCGTTCGTTAATTCGGCTCGGTCGATCCACATCCACAAAACAACCGCCACCGCCCAAACCGCGAGCAATGGAAGCAGACTAGACAAGCCATGCAGGCCGAGCAATTCGCCCAAGTTGAAAGATCCGTGCACCTGGTTTGTCCCCTGCTCGGCGGGAATTAAAGCGCTTCCCAAATTCAACGAAAACTTTCCCGCCCAGAACGACGGCCAATAAAACTGCCGCAGCGGACAATGAAACTCGTCGGGAGGCTGCGCGCTCACTGAAACTGCCATCAGCGTAAGCCCCACCCCAGCAGCCGCGAGCGCGCCAATGACGATCCTGCAAGCTCTGTGCGCGTGATCCCAAAGCGGAGCCAATCCGAAACACAGAAACGGCAATCCCGGCGACATATATCGCGGACCATACGACCAACCTGCCGGCCATGAAAAAAAAGAAGCATGAAAAAGAAAATAATAGGCAGCGATTAAAGTCGCAGCCACCGCCGGGGCATGGGATGAAGGCTGCGTCCAAAGCCGGCGCAATCCGAAAGGCGCAGCCAGCACTACCGGCCCTGAAAACAACAGACCACGCCGGCAACCAAACAACAATTTGAGAGCGACATCAATTCTGGGATACGTGAGTCCCATGTAGCCGTGCTTCATCCACGAAAATGCGCCCGGCGGATAGTACGCATAGCTCGGATGAAGTATCGAACCGAATGCGGCGTACTGATAAAACATCAGCGCAACCACGCATGGCAGCGTGCCGGCGCCAATCGCGACCAGGACGCGCCAGCGTCGCCGCGATCCATCCCGCCAAACCAAAGCGAGCGCCAAACCGGCAACGATCGCCGAAGCTGGAGCCGATGGATATTCAGTTACCGTAGCCCACCCGGCGGTCACCCCGAGAGCAAATCCCCAGAAAGCATCACTCGCAAAACTCACAGCTTCGCGCAGCTTCAACGCGCAGGCGAAGGCGAATACCAGGCAAGCCGCGGCCAGCGCGTGTCCCCAGAATAAGGTCGAGTATGCCCACATCGGAGTTGCAAGCCCGAGCGCGACAGCGGCGAAAGCTGCGCCGTTTACACTGGCTCCGAGCGCCATCGCGACCCAGAATAGGCACGTGCACGCGGCTGCCATGGGCAGCGCGACTGCGAATACGGTGAGGCAATAAGCAAGAGCGATTAGCCCGCGCGGCGACGCCGAGTCGATGTTTAGCCCACGCAGTATCTCAGCGGTAGGCACCGCGAGCAGTGCTAGCCCGGGTGCCTTGTCGGAATAATAATGGCCGTTGGCGAATGCTTTGTCCGCTGTGTTTTGATGGAAAGCATCGATGCGCAATGTGCCTTGCTCCACAATCGCGCGCACCATATCCAAACGCGAGTTCTGATTCCAACCAGCTCCTTCGTAAAAGTATGCGTAAGAAATAAAGATTACGGAGAAAAGCAGCAACGCGCGTAATCGATAAGGAGACGCAGAAGAATCCATGAGATGAGTTGACTGAATGCCGGTTGTGGCGGCTCGCGTCAAAGCTTAAGGAAAATGCCTTTGCGATAAAGCACCAACATCGCCAGCCAGCACATGAGCACATACGCCAGCGCATATAACAGCGATGCATTCACCGGGCTGGCCAGCGGCACGAACGCGTGCTGGTAAATGAACTCCTGCCAACTCAGCCCCGCTCCGGCGTGCATGTGGTCCAGAAGATGAGATATCACTTCTGCGAACACATACGCCGCGATCGCATTCATGCCAAATACCAGCACAACCTTCGTCCACCAACCGCGCCATTGTTTGACATCCACTATCCAGTAACACATGGACAGACAAAGCAGCGCCAATCCGGCGGTGAAAACGACGTAGGAACTAGTCCAAAGTTTTTTGTTGATGGGAAATCCGAGATTGAGGATTTTCCCCGCAACCACGCCGATCACGCCAAACAGGGCCATGCCAAGCGCTTTGCTCTGCGACGAACGTGCGGAACGAAGCCATTGCCCGGTGAGCATTCCCAGCAAGGCAGTGGCGACCGCGGGAATGGTACTCAGCACTCCTTCGGGATCGCGCGTGCCCTCGTATAAATGTCCAGCCAACAATTGGCGGTCGAGCCACGCCGCGAGATTGCGATCGGGATCGAGCAACGGAATATCGTGAGTAGGCACTCCGAATCCGGGCACTGGAACGAAACGCATCAAAATCCAATAACCGACCAGGCAGCCCACGATAGTTACAATCCATCCGCGCCAGTCCGCCCACAGAGCCAGAATCGCCGCGATGACATAACAGATCGCGATGCGCTGCAGCACACCATAAACTCGCCAAGACGCCAAATGATATTGATTAGGAAAGCCATTCAAAAACATTCCCAGAGCAAAGAGCGCCAAACCTCGCCACAGCACATGACCGAAAAGCTGTCGTCGTGATGCCCCGCGCTTCAGCCGCGAACTGAACGAAAATGCCATCGCTACTCCGACGATAAAAAGAAAGAACGGAAATACCAGGTCAGTCGGAGTCCATCCATTCCACTCAGCATGCTTAAGCGGCCAATAGGAGTGCGGCTCGTCGCCCGCGTTGTTGACCAGAATCATTCCAGCAATCGTCACCCCGCGAAAAAGATCAAGCGACATCAGCCGCGAAGCTGAAGACGTCAATGGCGCATTCGGGATTTCTGGTCGGACAGTGGTGTCTGATAACGAGGCCATATAAACCAAGTTATGTTAGCAGGTCGAGTGGCGACGGGCGTCTCGCTCATCCAGGTTTGCGGAGGCTCGGCCTTGGGTGGTGGAGCGGACAAGTCCGATCTCATAAACACGAACTCAGGCGGCGAACCGAAGCAGAGTCGTTGCCGCGTATTTTCCAAGGATTGCGGCAAGGAAAATCCAGATTATCGCCAAGAAATAAAGCACACGGAAATACCACCGCCGGCGAGACTCAGACTCCAATTTCGACGCACGGGTCCCGACTATGTCGCCCAGTCTCCACATCCCGCCCGCACAGCACGCTCCAACGGCCGAACCAACGAGAATGGGCAAGACATAACCGCCAAAACCGACTCCCGCACGTTTCGTCGAATCCAGAGCGGCGATTACCGGCATGAAAAAAACTATGCTGATGAGTAGCGTCCAGATCATGAATAACAGTTTCCAGGCAAGGCCACCGCGCCCCGAATTCACTGCAGATTGGTTTTCAAAGGATAGTATTTCTGAATCATTCTCCCAGTCATCAACCCACCTTCGTATTCCGGGATGATCACTTCGTCCGCTCCCGAAGTACGTATGGCGTTGGCGTAACGTTGCTGTCCGGCTCGGGTAATAATTTTTACGTTCGGATTGAGGGCTCTCGCGGTCACGGTGATGTACAAATTGTCCGCGTCGTTGTCGATCACAATACAGATGCCCATCGCCCGCTCAATTCCGGCGGACTGCAACACGTCGTGACGTTTGGCATCTCCTTGAATGACCATCAACCCATCTTTGAGCAGTTCGCGGTATAGTCCTTCGTTGGTCTCAATCAGCACGAAAGGAATCTTAACGCGACTCAACTGATCGACCACGGTGCGGCCAACCTGGCCGTATCCGCAAATAATGAAGTGGCCTTTCACCTTCTCCAGGCTGACTTCATTCACCATCGCTTTCCAAACCTCCGTTCCATGCCGGCTGAAAATGGTGACAGCAACCCGCTCCGCAATCCAGACCTGAAAGGCAAACACACCCATAAAAACGAAGAGCGCGAAAAATTTGGTGGCGTCGTGCACGCTATGGTAATCGATGGCGTGCGGATTCAGTATCCAAAAAGTAGCATCCTGCCATCGCAAATTTTCAAGCTTCATATACACGCGGACGCACACCAGACCGAATCCCGCCAGGAGCAGGAAAGGCAGCCGCAAGCGCCGAATAAACACGAGGAAAATGCGACCCATCAGCCTCCCATTGCAGTGCGCTTCAGATGAAGAAATGCAACCTCACTCCTTCGGCCAGCTAAAGGAATGTGGACCCTGCCGGGTTCAACGACCCTCTTGAGCGAGTGTTCGGCACTATATCAAAAAGACTTGGCCGAGTGAAAAGAATCGAATCCGGCTTATTGCTTTGTATCCAGCGGATGCCGGGCCTTCTCGAAGAATTCGTTCTGCAGCTTTAAGCTCTGGTCATCTGCCTTGACTGCGCGGATCGCGGTCACAATCGCGTCCTGCCAGGCTTTCATCTCAAACTCACCGAGCTCGCGAGTAGCGGCCCCACCGTCTCCCGAATAATGATTGGGAAAACTCGCGTACCACCAGATCCCGGTGTAAAGAGTTTCCGGCAACTTAAGCCGGGCCTGGTCAGCGCCTGATTCCTGATTGGCGCGATCGATGTGTACCAGATTCGGACTCGAAATCAGCATCTTCGAGGTTTCCGATTCGCCGGCGTGCATGTCGACCGCAGTTTTCTTGGCTGGTCCGCCGGCCGGGGACCCAACAATCCCCATAACATAAACCACGTAGTCATGCGGCTTCTCCAGTTGGCTCTGGGCAAAAAAGGGCAGCAGGTGTTCGTTGCCGCCGTGTCCATTCACGATGATGATTTTCTTGCAACCATTGCGCGCCATCTCGTCAGTGGTCTCCTGCAACAAATCGAGTTGCAGACGTGCGCTGTATGCGACAGTCCCCGGTTGGTGCTTCGCTTCGAAGATCTGTCCGAAATAATATTGGGGAAACACCAGCGCGTATTCCTGCTGTGCCGCGTTCAGCGCAACATAGCGGACGTCAAGCAAGTCAGTTCCCAGTGGCAAATGTGGGCCATGTTTTTCCAGGATCCCGAAAGGCAAAAGACAGGTTCCCTTGGATTGCTCGATCGCCGATTGAAAGTCGGCCGCAGTCAGTTCTTCCCAGTGCACGGAAAGTTTTGTTTGAGCCCATCCCGGCGATATGAACAACAGGACAAAAAGTGCAATCCAACCTGCACGCATGTGGATTCTCCGGACACGCGCATTCTAGCATTCACGCATACGGCTGAGTTCCGCAACTGTCTCAGCTCTTGCTACATTATTCCTTCGGAAGGAGTACTTATGCCTACCTTGGTAGCGCAACCGACTCGGATTTCTGCCGCTGGAACCAAACCCAAGCTGATCGAGGAATACATTGGACGAGTCAACACCAAGACCGCTGGAGTCAGCGTCGCCCACATGCACAGCCCACAGGGATGGCAAGAACCCGGACAGACTCCCGAGTTCGACGAATTCACTCTGGTGCTCAAAGGCCGGTTGCGAGTGCGGCACAAGGGCGGTCACATGGATGTCACGCCGGGACAAGCTGTCATCGCTCATGCCGGCGAGTGGATCCAGTACTCAACTCCCGCCGAAGGCGGTGCCGAATATATCGCCGTCTGCTTGCCCGCGTTCTCCATGGACACGGTTCACCGCGACGAATAGTCAGCCGTCAAGCCTCAGCGACTTTGTTCTGCTCGTACGCGGCCGCTTCGTGCCTGCGAGCTTCATACCAAAGGGCAAGCTCGACTCGATTCCAAAGTCCAAGTTTGTCGTAGATGTGGCGAAGGTGGTTTTTCACCACGTGTTCAGTCGTCCCAATCAAATCGGCAACTTCGCTGTTCTTCAGTCCTTGAGCGACCAATTCGATAACCTGCCGCTGGCGAGGGCTGGGGGTTCGTGTTCCATAAAGACCGGTTGCGGGCATGGCCGCAACCTGACTCGAAAAATGCATTATGAACTCCTATGCCCGCGTGCGGCCACACGAAGGCTGGTATGAATTTTTCCCGGCCGCTGACAGCCGTAGTGGCGCTTTCTGCTTTATCGGTGGCAGCGACCGGGGCAATCTTGGGCCGATTGTTAAGCGCGAAGGGAGGCAAGCTCAGCGTAGGTTGTCACAAGAGCATGTGATGAACGTCACACTCGCCACAAACGAGCGGGTAACGTCAACCATGAATAGCATTTAGCGCGAGTCCTAGAATGGTCAGTGCAAAAGAAAAATTGTGAGAGGGGTGAACTTAAGCCGTCACCCTAGTGAGCAGCCGATGGCGCAGCAGCGCGCAGTTCACGGAACGCCGTACTGGTCCTGAACCGCCGAGGAAAACTCGCTTCATACGACGACAAACTGGGACAGATGAAGTGGTGCGACAGCGAAAAGCCGTAGGCTTCCATCTCTTTCATTGCTTCTTGCGAGGTCCAGCCCTGCTCGGCCATGCGATAGGCGGCGATAGTCATTCCCGCCCGATCGTCACCCAGCCGGCAATGCACAAAAACTTTCTTGCCAGGATTTTGACGAAGCAACGCCAGGAAGCGTGCGAACGCTTCATCTTTTGGAAAAGGACAGTGCCATGGAATGGCCACATATTCCATTCCCAGCTTGTTCACTCGTTCGCGCTCGTCTTCGCGCGAGCCGCGCAGATCCACCACGATGTTGACCCCCATGTGAGCCAGAGCCTGGATGCCCTTCGCGTCCGGCTGCGCCCCGCGATAAAGATTCGGAGTCACCTCGCCGGCATTAGGCACACCAACAATTTTCAACCGGTGCGCAATGGATCGATCAGGAGCGTTGGCGTTCGCCGTCTGAATCGGGCGAGATGCGCCACTAAGAGCCAACGCAAATATCGCGCTGACCGCAACCGCAACGGAACGTCGCCAAAGGGGCATTGGGATGTCTCGGTTTCATCCTAACAAAATGGGCTCAGGGAATAGCTGACCTGCTAGCGCCGGCATCTTGCCGGCTGTCGCGAGAAGCATCTTACCCTCGCGGGGAGAAACAGGCTAAGAGAACTTACCGCGGGAAATGATAATAGACGTCCTGCTTGGAAGGAATTGGAACCCCATTCTTCGACGCCGGGCTGAACTGCCATTTCTCAAGCGCGGCCAGCACCCGGCCGTCTATGGCAGGCCCAAGGCTCTGCAGCACAGTTTTCTGCACGATATTCCCGGCTTCATCAATGGTGATCTCAACGATCACATCGCCCTGTACGCTCGCCGCGTCTGACCCAAACACAGGATCAGGAGACACAACTGGCAAAGCCGGACGAATCTCCGGCCCACTCATCGTCCCATAAGAAAGCGATCCATAAGGCGAGCCCGCAGCCGGCCCACTGGCCCGAGCCGATGCGATTTCGTTTCCCATCTCCAACTTCGGCGGAGGCGGGGTCAAAACCCGCACCCCATTTTTTTTGTGCGCACGCTGCCACCTAACCTGCGGCTGCGGTTTCTCCTGCGCCACTCCGGAGTCGCCGCCAAAATAAATGCGAGTCACCATGCTGCCCGATTGCCCTTTGACCACCGACGACTGCGCCACAAAAATCGGCGCCGGACTATGCAGAAGCCACGCAAGAAAAACAAAATGCAGAATTAAAGAGACAGACAATAATCCAGTCCGCCGTTTCGAAACCTCGGGATAGAGTGGCGCAAACATGAGCGGGTGCCGCGAAAACACTGTCACCATTTTACTCTCTGCGTCCAACTCAAACGCAAGATTCTCACCGGGAATGATCTACTGCATCCGTGGCAGGGTATCGCAATTCTGTCCCCAGCCCGTTATCTCAAGCGCTGACAAAGAGGCTTGGGAATTACAGTTTGTTCTGGCTGCGATAAGACGACTAAGATGTATTGTTTCAATCGACCGCACAAGGAGGAGGGTTATGAAAATAGCATGTTCCATGCTCGTGCTGATTCTGAGTCTTGGGGTGTGGGCGCCGGTAGCGCGTACCCAGGAAATGGCCAAGAAAGATGCCCCACTCAAGCCGGCGCTGAGCCCGTCGCAGGCCGTGCTGGAATCGTGGAATGACATTGGGCGAAAACTGATTGCCATGGCGGAAGACTTTCCCGAGGACAAGTATGATTTCAAGCCCACTCCGGCGCAGCGCACATTCGCCGAGCAACTGCTGCATGCTACTGGAGCAAACTATTTCTTCACCAATCTCACCCTGGGTCAAAAGCCGCCCGCCGAAGAAGACCCTAAGCGTGACCAGTTCAAAACCAAGGCAGACGTGGTTGCTTTCGTGAAAAAGTCGTTTGCGGACGGCGCAGCGGCCATCAAGACGAAGGGCGATAAAGGCATGTCCGACCTGGTCGTCGACCCTGACAGCCACCAGCAAGTGCGCATATCCGACATGGCTTACGCCTTCATCGAGCATTCGGGAGAGCACTACGGACAACTCGTGGTGTATTACCGGGTAGCGGGCCTGGTACCACCGGAGTCACGTCCGAAGAAATAGGTAGAAGGCGAGTTCAGAGTTGTGTTTGGGTGGGCATCCGAGTATAAGATCCTTCGTTGGAAATCTTCGGCTTTGCCGAAGACTTCGCTGCCTCAGGATGACAGCGGAACGGAGGTCAAATCCCAAGGAAATTCTGGATTAGCTTCTTGCCATCGCCGGTCAACACGCTTTCCGGATGGAATTGGACGCCTTCCACGGGAAACCGTTTATGCCTCAAGCCCATGATCACGCGAGACCCGCCGTTTTCCGCCGCATAGGCGCTGATTTCGAGGTTCTCCGGTAGACCTTTTTCTTGCACGATTAGCGAGTGGTAACGCGTGGCTGTCATTGGGGACGCCAGGCCGCGGAAGATGGTTTTGCCGTCGTGCTGGACTTCGCTGGTTTTCCCGTGCATCAGCTTGGGAGCGCGAACGATTTCGCCGCCGAAGGCAGCGCCGATCGCCTGATGCCCCAAGCACACGCCGAGTACCGGAAGCTTGCCCGCGAAATGGCGCACGAGTTCGATGCTGATTCCCGCGTCCTGCGGCGTGCACGGGCCTGGAGACAGCAGAATCCGCTCGGGGCGCATGGCTTCAACACCGTCTATTGTTATTTCATCATTGCGACGCACGACGACTTCAGCACCCAGTTCGCCCAGGTATTGGACGAGGTTGTAGGTAAATGAATCGTAGTTGTCCAGAACAAAGACCATGACCGATGTGTTACCAGATTACTGCAAAGTATGAAGAATAGCGCAGTTCCAATCGCCAACAGGGCATTGTCCAAAAGTACAGTCTTGACACGGTGAACGCAACACGCCATGCTTTACACGCCTTATTGGAGGGCTCATGGCCGAAGTTGAGCAGGATAAGCGGGGCACGCGCCGCTTTGCATTGCGGCTGCCGGTTTCGGTTACCTACACCGGGGACGGAGTGCAGGAAAAGGCCGCCCAGACTCGCGATGTAAGCGCTCGCGGTATCTGCTTCTATGTCGACTCGGCTATCGCCGCTGGTTCGGCCATAGAGTTCACGCTGACTTTGCCTCCTGAAATCACCCTCACTGAGAGCATTCGGGTGCGATGTAAAGGTAAGGTGGTGCGCGTCGATGATGGAAAAGAAGGCCGCGTCGCGGTAGCTGCCGTTATCGATGAATACGAGTTTCTCTCGGAACCATGACCCGCGCTACTAAGACCTGTTGGAGCGCGCAAAAGATGGCGTAGTTTTCTCCCAACGGCGAGGATTGCGGGCTTCCTGCCTGGCTGGGACAGGAGCGACGCCCGTCTTCCATTAAGGCAAAATATTCTGGGTACTTTCGTGCTTTTGCCGGCACTTCTCTCCATCGCAGGCCGATGATATCGTTAACTAAGCAGCTAACCTTTCTAATGAAGTCCCTCCCTCGCGTTCGGAGCCGGTTGTTCTCGCTTGCGCTGATCACCACGTCGCTGATTGTTTCGAGCGCAGCGCAGTCGGCTTCGAAGTTGCTTGGTACCACGGACGCGCCGGTCGTCGTGCGTAGTGTGCGAGTGGTGCCTGGGCCGGCAGTCGAAATCCTGTCCAGCCGTCCGCTGGTTCCTGTTATCCGCAAGCTGGAAAATCCGCCACGACTGGTTATCGATCTTCCCAATGCGGATGTAGCGGCCAATCTGTCTAACATGGATTTGTCGAATGCTGATTTGTCGAATGCTGATTTGTCGAATCCCGACTCGGCCTCAAACAGTGAGGCCGCGGGCAAGCAAACCAGCCTTCCCAGCCATGAGATTCGCCGGCTTCGGGTCAGCAAATATCAGAACTCTCCACCGGTAACGCGGGTGGTGCTGGATCTGGTCACTTCCTTGGACAACACTTGGGACGCGGCTGGCAATCGCCTGATGGTGCGGCTGCATCCATTGGACGATACGACGTCGCGCCCAACGACCGTCGCAGCTTTCAGCAAGGGTGTCCGACCAGTAGCGATTCCGGTGAGTTCTGGTTCTTCGGGCAGAGTGGTTTTGGCAAGCGGCCGCTTGGACGCGGGATCGTCGGTGACTGCGGGGTCTGAGACATCGGTGTTGCGTCTGGAGCGGGGCGGCGAAGTGCTGGTGTGCCCAGGGACAACAGTTTCGGTTACGTCGTCACAAAACGGCCATGCGTTGATGCTGGGCATGAGCACCGGAGCGCTTGAAGCACACTACAATCTGGACGCTTCCGCCGATTCGATTTTGACTCCCGATTTTCGCATCTTGCTGGCTGGGCCGGGCGAATTCGATTACGCCGTGAGCGCCGACTCGCGCGGCAACACCTGCATCCGCGCTTTGCCGGGGAATACTGCGTCGGTGATCGTTTCAGAACTGCTGGGAGAAGGAAATTATCAGGTCAAACCAGCCGAACAGATTTTGTTTCGCTCCGGCCGCCTGAATCTGGTGGATGCGACCGTGCCGTCCAATTGTGGCTGTCCAGCCCCGCCAAGTCCAGTGTTGCGAGCTTCGTCGGTGACCCCAATTTCGGATGCGGCGCTGCCCTCGTCGATGCAACTCGCGTCTTCGGCAGACAAATCCGCAAGCTCAGGTGAACTTCCGCCGGAGACGGCTGCGCTGCCGCCGTCAAAGCCGAACGACGTTCATGTGAAGGTAGAGGCTCCGTTCGTGTTTCGTGCGGAGGAGGAGCGAGCCGACAATTCGCCGGTCGCCAAGTCCGCGGTGATTCGTGAAACTGAACTCCCGCCGCATGACTGGCCGCGTCCGGCAACTTTTCAGATCGGAGTCCTGCCTCCGGCTCAGAGTGCCAGCAAGCCTAACCGCCATGGAGTTTTCGCCAAGATCAAAGGCTTCTTCTCCACGATATTCAGCTAGAATCGCGGTTGGTCAAAAGCTCTTTATCGCCGCTTCATGGCAGCGGCCAGCGGGCCTACGCGATCTCGCAGTTGGTCCGCGATTTCCTGACCCCGTTCCAGCACGTCTTCCGCAACCTCTTTGGCTTCGACTTTCCAGTCGTCTAAAGTCTCACGTGCATCGTCCAATGTATTGCGCAGGTCCCTGCGAATTTGTTTCCCCGCCTTCGGCGCATACAGAAGTCCTATCAACGCGCCCGCTCCCAGCCCGATCAGCAAAAAAGTAATTGCGGTTCCAGCGGTGCCTGCGGAAGACTGGTATTTTCCTTCACTCATAAATGCTCCTCCCTGCTAATGCGAATCTTATAGATGCGGATTCGCCAATCCTCATTGTAGCTAAGGGATGATGCCTGCGATGCCGTATTTCACCACCTTGATCGGAGTACGATTTCCCATATTGGCTCAAGTCCTGTAAAATAAGCACTTTGAGCCTCGTGTCTGGCGGAAAATGTGGGCTATCCGCGTGCGCCAGCTACCCGCTATTAAAAGGAGATTCATCCGGTAATGTCTATTCCTGCCACCCAGCTTCGCCCCGGCATGATCATTAAACACAATAATGATCTGCACTCGGTTTTCAGTGTGGAACATCGCACGCCCGGCAATCTTCGTGCCTTCATTCAGGCGAAACTTCGTAACCTCCGCACTGGCGCCATGTTCGAACACCGTTTCCGCTCGCCTGATCCCATTGAAAAAATCAACGTGGATGAGCAGGAGATGGAATTCCTGTACGCGGACGGCGACAGCTACTATTTCATGGACACGACGAACTTCGAGCAGACCCACCTGACTCGCGACATTCTCGGGGACGCGGTGGAATATCTGATTCCCAACTTGCAGATCAAAGTGGAATTCTTCGACGGTAAGGCGGTAGGCATTGAACTGCCTCAGACGGTTGAGTTGACGGTTGTCGAGACCGAGCCTGGATTGAAGAGTGCGACAGCCTCCAGCGTAACTAAGGCAGCGAAGACCGAGACTGGCTTGGTGGTGCAGGTGCCGCCGTTCATCAACGAAGGCGAGAAGATCCGCGTGGATACGGCGGAAGGCATCTATTTGTCGCGGGCGTAGTTCAGTTTTCGCATAGAAGCCGTAAGTTGTGAAACACTCTGCCAGAGGACTCGATCGATGGCTCCTGCGGTCGTTCGTCGTACCGGCGTTATGCGGGCAAGTCGCGTCATCTTACTTCTGTATGTCCTGTTCGCAACGGCCAGTGCGCAACAGGCCGCTTTTCCAAAGATAATTGCCCTCCGCGCCTCCCGCATGCTTGATGTGAACAGCGGCAGCATGGTGCGCAACGCCGTCATTCTGATTCAGGATGAGAAGATCACGGCCGCAGGGTCATCCCTGAAGATTCCAGCGGACGCGCAGGTTGTGGATTTGGGTGACGCTACCCTTTTACCCGGACTCATTGACTGCCACACTCATCTGATGGCCCGGGTTCCGGACGATCCACAGGGATACGCGCTGAACCTGCTCACCAAGTCGCAGGCTTTTCGAGCGCTGGAGGGCGCTGCCAACGCTCGGGCCACATTGCTCGCAGGTTTTACCGCAGTGCGCGACGTGGAGAGCGAAGGCTCCGGCTATGCTGACGTGGCACTGCGGGATGCCATCAATCAGGGTCTCGTGGATGGTCCACGCATGAAGGTCGCAACTCGCGGGATTGCCGCAGTCGGCAAATACTTTCCCTTTGACGTCTCTCCCGACCTGGTGGATTTTCCCACCGGCGCACAAATGATCAGTGGTCCTGAGGAAGCGCGCCGGGCCGCACGAGAACAAATTGGGCATGGTGCGAACCTGCTCAAAGTGTATGCCGATTGGGACTTTCCCACACTGACCGTCGATGAAATCCGGCCCATCGTCGAGGAGGGCCACAAATCCAAACTAAAAGTAGCCGCCCACGCCAATAGTCCGGAAGGCATTCGCAACGCACTCACGGCGGGGGTTGACTCAATCGAGCATGGACACCGGGCGGACCGCAGTTCGTTTGAATTGATGAAAGAGAAAAATGCGTTCTGGGTGCCGACTATCGGCTACTATTTTTACTCCGTAGAAACGGCCAAATCTCCGCAGCCGCACAAATACATGGAAGAAACTCTGGAGCGGACGCGCCAGAATATCTCAATCGCGCGGGCGTTGGGCGTAAAAATTGCCAATGGCTTCGATCCTTCCAGCGCGGACGCACATGGTAAGAACTCGCACGAGATCATCGCCATGACCAAGCTTGGATTGCCACCGCTGGAGGCAATCCGCGCAGCCACAACCAACGCAGCCGATTTGATGGGATGGCAGGACAAAATAGGTTCAATCCAGCCGGGCAAATACG
>Ga0210396_10004242_pt1 | contig 14084 bp, 8 predicted proteins | sample IncBWH17OmetaG_FD_155466 | JGI IMG/M metagenome (GOLD analysis project Ga0210396, IMG submission 155466) | Forest soil microbial communities from Barre Woods Harvard Forest LTER site, Petersham, Massachusetts, United States - Inc-BW-H-17-O ...
GCAGACCTCAACCGAAGCCTCCAGCGCCGTCGCCGCCAACGATACCCTCAGCGGTTCGTTCACCTTCCACATCGGCAGCGGCAGCTCGCAGACCGTCTCGGTCGATCCTGCGAACGCCACCATCGCCGGCCTCGCCGCCACCATCAACCAGGCCGGGATCGGTATCACGGCCAGCGTTGTCACGGATACGAGCGGCTCACGCCTTTCGCTCATCAGCCAGACCAGCGGCGCCGCCGGCCAGATCAGCATCGACTCGAGCGCGCTCAGCGACACCACTACCGGAAATGCGGTCTCACTCATCGCCGGTCAGCCGAGCCAGGACGCTCAGTTCACCGTCGACGGCATCCAGACCACGAGCGCCACCAACACCATCACAGGCGCTATCTCCGGCGTCACCATGCAGTTGCTCGGACTCTCTGCCAACCCTGTACAGGTCCAGATCGTCAACGACACCGCTTCAGTCACCACCGCGCTCTCAACCATGGTCAAGGATTACAACGCGGTCGTCTCTGCGCTCTCCGCCCAGGAGGGCAAGGACGCAACCGGCAAGGCAGACCCCCTCTTCGGTTCACCGATCATCTCGCAGTTGCAGCAGATGCTCTCGAGCGCGTTTACCACCCCTTCCGGCACCTCACTCACATCACCGACGCAGATCGGCCTTTCGCTCAATAGCAATGGCACGCTCTCGCTGAATACCGATCAGCTCACCGCCACGCTCAATTCCAACTTCGCCGGAGTACAGACGCTCTTTCAAAACACCAATAGCTTCGGTCTGAACCTCGAGCAGGCCGTCAACAACGCGGGTACCGGCTCAACCAAAAGCATCCTTACCCAGGCTCAGAGTGCCAACAGCACGGCGGAAACCAATCTCAACAGCACCATCAGCACCATGGACGCCCGCATCGCCACGCAGCAGACCAATCTCACCACGGAATTGAATGCGGCCAACCAGACGCTGCAGGAGATTCCTATGCAGCTCAATATGGTCAACGAAATCTATTCCGCCATCACCGGTTTCAACCAGAGCCAGAACGGCTAAAGGACTCGCGATGCGACACTACCATCAGGCAGCAATCGAAAGCGCAAACGGCGTGCAACTCATCGTCGCCCTCTACGACGGTTTACAGCGATTTCTTACCCAGGCTGCGGACGCCTGCGAGGCGCGGGACGAGGCCGCGCGGCGGGAGGCCGCGCGCCGGGCTCTCAACATCGTCATCCACCTCCAGGCCAGCCTGCGCATGGACGCCGGCGGCGCCTCGGCCGAGCGGCTCAGCGACTTCTACACCGCCGTCTTCGCCGACGTGCTGCGCGCCTCCGCAAGCGCATCGCGTCAGCTCTTTATGGACACAGCGCGAGAAGTTCGCAACGTCCGCGAAGCATGGAAAGTGGTCGCTCAGGATCCCGCCACGCTCGCCATGATTCCGCTCGACTTGCAGACAAGGCAGGAGCAGCTCACAAAGACCGTCCCCATCCGGCCATCGGAAAAGAACGACAACGCGGCCCCCGCATGGATTGCCTGACCGCGATGGTCTGCTTCGTCTCTTAAAGCGTCGTTCTGAGCGAAGCGAAGAACTTGCAGGGCGTATGCAGTGCCAACGAATCAGCTCTCCCACCTCCCGTGTTGGGATCTGGGACTCAACCCAATTGCCCACGAAACGGAACCCAGCAGTACGAGCACTGACGCGATTGTTTTGGGACGGCAAGTCCAGGTTCCAGTCACGAAGGGATGTGGGATAAAGCCGAGTCACACATGGAACCAGACGCGAGCGACCAAAGGGAGCGAGTCCCACAACTCGCGCCGCCGGCGCGTTTACCCGGACGGTCAGTCCCCGGCGACGGCCAACTCTTCTTCGAGCAGCTGCTTCTCGTACAGGCTTGCGTAGAAGTGCCCCAGCGACAGCAGCTCCTCATGCGTGCCCAGTTCCGCGATCCGGCCGCCCACCAATACCGCGATTCTGTCCGCGTGTCGCACCGTCGAGATGCGATGAGAGATAAAGATCGTTGTGCGGTCGCGCATCACTTCGCGCAGTTGCCGCAGGATCGTCTCTTCCGTGTCGGTGTCCACGCTGGCCAACGCATCGTCCAGCACCAAAATCGCGGGATCCCGCACCACTGCGCGCGCAATCGCCGTGCGCTGCTTCTGGCCGCCGGAGAGCGTGATGCCTCGCTCGCCCACCGCGGTGTCCATCCCATGAGGAAACTCCTCGAACTCGCGACGGATATGCGCCACCTCGGCCGCCGCCAGCACATCCTCGGTCGAAGCGTGTGGCGCGCCAAAGGCGATGTTCTCCCGGATCGATTCACTGAACAGGAACGTCTCCTGTGGCACGAAACCAATATTCGCCCGCAGCGTCGCCAGCGGGTAATCCCGCACCGGCCGGTCATCGATCAGCACCGTGCCCGGATCCGTGCCTCCTGGCGCAGTGTCGACAGGATTGACGTCATAGATTCGCGCCATCAGCCCCACCATAGTCGACTTGCCCGAGCCCGTCGGCCCCACCAGAGCCAGGCTCGTCCCCGCCGGTATCTCCAGGTTGATATCGTGCAGTACCTCTACCGGCTTGCCGTCCGTATCCGTGTAGGCGAAATTCAGATGCCGGAACTCGATCTTGCCCTTCAGTCGCGTCTCCGGCCCCAGCGTTGTGTCCGCCGCTGCATCGTCGATCGTCGGCTTGTCCGTCATCAATTCGTGAATGCGGATCACCGAAGCCGTGCCGCGCTGCACCAGGTTCACCACCCACCCCAGCGCGATCACCGGCCACGTCAGCATCATCATGTAGGTGTTGAAGGCGACGAACTGGCCCACCGTGATGCGGCTCGTCAGCACCTCATGCCCGCCCACCAGCAAGGTGATCGCAAGCGACAGTCCCAGGATGAATTCGAGCGTCGGCCACAGCATGCCCATCAGCTGCACCAGACGCAATCCGCGGCGCACATTCTCGCGGTTCGCCGTTTCGAACGAGGCAATCTGCGCCTCTTCCTGCGCAAACGCCCGCACCAGCCGCGCTCCGGAGAAGTTCTCCTGCGCCTGTGCGGAAATCTCCGAGAACATCGCCTGAATGCGCTCGAAGCGCTCGTGAATCTTACGTCCCATCGTCTGCACCAGGACGCTCGCCAGCGGCAGTGGCACTAGCGCCACCAGCGTCAGAAACGTGCTGATGCGCAGCAGAAAGATGACCGCGCCAATCGAGAACAGCACGGTATTGGCGCTATACATGATCGCCGGCCCCAGCAATTGACGCACCGCATTCAGGTCGTTCGTCATGCGCGCCATGATGTCGCCGGTGCGATGCTCGGCGTAGTAGCTGGCCGATTGCCTTTCCAGTTGGCGGAAAAGATCGTTGCGCAGATCGAACTCAATGTCGCGAGAAATGCCGATAATGATCCACCGCGTCAGAAAGAGGAAGACGCCCTTAGCCAGCGACACCGCCACCAGCAGCGCCGCATAACGCATGATCTTCTGCTGCGTCACCCCATGATTCAGGTCGTCAATCGCGATGCGCAGTACCTGCGGAAACAGGATCCAGATCGCGTTCGACAGCACCACCGACACGCCGCCCCAGAAGAAGCCGCGCCGGTAGCGCTTCAGGTAGGGAACCAGCGGCTTCAGATCGCTCAGCATCCGCTTATCCTCGGTTCGTTCATTGCTGTTCCCCTACTACGTACTGCGCAACGCCGTTGCCGAAGGACCAATCCGCCAGGTCGTTCTCATGCAGCACAATCAGCAGGTCCTCGGCCCGCACCAGCCCGGTTGCGGTCATCCGCTGAGCAATCTCGCGATACAGCGCCTGCTTCTTTTCAGGCGGCCGGCCACGCCGCAGCGTGATCTCCACGAACACCGGGTGCTCGCTCCGCGCCACACCCAAATACCCAGGGTCGGCAATCAGGTCCCCGGCCGCGTGCTCCCGAACGGCCACAAAGCGGTCTTTCTCCGGGATCTGGATCGCCGCCCGCAGCGCCTCGTACACCGCATCCGCCAGTTGGCGCTTCTGTTCCCGGGTGCGGCCAGCTTCAAGTGACAGGGTGACGAGTGGCAAACTTCCTCCGTTAACGGTTTTCTAAGGTGAGCCGTGGTATACGCCGCCCTTCCGCGAGGACCACATTTTCAGCATAACTCGATGAGCCAGCCGAGGTTCCCGCACGGGAAACAGGGCATCCAAGAGAAACAAGGTAGAATGACAGTTCGATTACAAAACGCTGGGAGTTTGGCCTCACCTTGGTGCCTGCGGTTGTAGTCCGGCCGCCTGCGCTCTTACGCCGCTTATGTCTGATTCGATCCAGGACCGTGTTCTCAAGATCATTGCCAGCACCCGCCGCATCCCATTGGAGTCGGTGCGCCCCGATAGCACCTTCGAGGAGTTGGGCGTCGACTCGCTCGACCGCCTGAATATCCTCTTCGATCTGGAGAGTGAGTTCGACATCGAGATTGATGATGAAGAGGCCAAGAAGGTTCAGAACATTCCGGAGATGATCGCCGGCATTACGCACCTGGTCGAGGCCAAGGCCAAGGCCACTCCGGAAAGCTGACGTGCCGCGCGTCGTCATCACCGGCGTCGGCGTCATCAGCCCGATCGGCCTCACACGCGATGCCTTCTGGCGCTCCCTCGTCGCCGGCACCTGCGGCATCCACGCCATCCACTCTCCTGATTTCGATCAGATCCGCTTCAAGCACGCCGCCGACATCGAAGGCTTCGTTCCCGAAGATCACTTGGCCGCCAAAGACATCAGCCTCATGGACCGCTTCGCGCAATTCGCTGTCGTCGCGGCGAAGGAAGCGATGGCCCAATCCGGCCTCGAGCTGACACCCGCCATGCGTGAGGAGGGAGCGGTTGTCACCGGCTCCTGCATCGGCGGCCGCTCTGCCGAAGAGATTGGCTACCGCGAGCTCTACATCCACAATCGCAACCGCGTCCACCCGCTCACCATCCCGCTTGGCATGGCCAACGCCGGAGCCAGCCACATCTCCATGCAATTCGGCATCCAGGGCCCGTCGTACACCATCTCCACCGCCTGCGCCTCCTCCGCGCACTCCATCGGCCAGGCCTTTCACATGGTCCGCTCCGGGAGCGCACCCTTTGCCTTGGCCGGCGGCAGTGAGGCACCTCTTTATTTCGGCAATCTCAAGGCCTGGGAGGCGATGCGCGTCATCAGCAAGGACACCTGCCGCCCCTTCTCCGCCGACCGCAGCGGCCTCGTTCTCGGCGAAGGTGGCGCGATGCTGGTGCTTGAGCCACTCGAGGCCGCGCTCGCCCGCGGCGCAAAGCCTATCGCAGAGATCGTCGGCTTCGGCATGTCCGCCGACGCCTGCCACATCACGCAGCCCTCCGCCGAAGGTCCCGCTCGCGCCATGCGCATGGCCCTGCGCGATGCTGGCCTCGCCCCGGAGCAGATCGGCTACATCAACGCCCACGGCACCGCAACGGAAGTCAACGACCGCACCGAGACCGCGGCCATCCGCCTCGTCTTCGGCGCGCATGCAGACAAGCTCGCCATCAGCTCTACCAAGTCCATGCACGCCCACACGCTGGGAGCAGCCGGCGCCATCGAGGCTGCAGCCTCCGCCCTCAGCCTGGCCAACGGCATCCTCCCGCCGACCGTGAACTACACCACGCCCGACCCCGCGTGCGACCTCGACGTCATCCCCAATGCCGCCCGCACCCAACAGGTAGAAGCCTGCCTCAGCAACTCCTTTGCCTTCGGCGGCCTCAACGCGGTCCTCGCGCTGCGCAACTTCGCCTAAGCTTCATACACGAAAGCGCGAAAGCAGTATGCGCCCGGGCACGCGCTCGCGCATCTCCTATTGCTATCCAATAGAACTTCGCATACCTTCTTATTGGAAACCAATAGAAAGAGCGGCAGCCATCCTGCGCTGCTCCGGAGGTCTTCATGAGGCATCTGCGTGCGTGGCTGTTGCGATGTGCCGGCCTCTTCCGCCGGGAGCAGGAAGGCCGCGACTTCGCGGACGAGATCGAATCCCATCTCCAGATGCACATCGCGGACAACCTCCGCTCCGGAATGACTCCGCAGGAGGCGCGGCGGCAGGCGCTCATCAAGCTCGGTGGCGTGCAACAGACACGAGAGCAATACCGCAACCGCGCCAGCCTGCCCATGCTCGAAATGCTCGCGAGCGATATCCGCTTCGGCGCGCGCGTCCTGTGGAAGAGCCGCGGTTCCACCATCGTGGCCATCGTCACGCTCGCGCTCGGCATAGCCGGCAACACCGCGATCTTCTCCATCGTGAACGGAGTGCTGCTGAATCCTCTTCCTTTCGCGCAGCCGGAACAGCTCGTCGCGGTCAATGAGAGCAAGCCGAACTTCGATCAGGGCTCCATCTCCTACCCCAACTTCCTCGATTGGCAGAAAGACAACCACACCTTTTCCGCGATGGCCGTCGCTCGTGGCTCTGCCTTCAGCCTCACCGGCAAGGGCGAAGCGGAGCAGGTAAATGCTGAGTTTGTCTCCGGCAGCTTCTTCCCGCTGCTCGGCGTAAATCCCATCCTCGGCCGCACCTTCACGCCCGCCGAGGAGCAGGGCGGCGCGGCCCCCGTCGCGCTCATCAGCGAAGGCCTGTGGCAGCGCAAATTCAGTGCTTCGCCAAATGTCCTCGGCCAGAACCTCACCCTCGATGGCAAGGACTTCACCGTCATCGGCGTGATTCCGTCGAGCTTCCACCTGCGTCTTCCCAGCTTCCGCGAGCGTGACATCTACGCTCCCATCCGCCAGTGGAACAACTCGATTCTCATGAATCGCAACGCCGGCCTCGGTTTCCACGGAATCGCCCGCCTCAAGCCCGGAGTCACGCTCGCCCAGGCGAAGGCCGATATGGACCGGGTCACACACAACCTGGCCGCTGCTTTCCCGGATGCCGACAAGGGCATCGGCGCAAGCCTGCGTCCGCTGAAAGAACAGATGGTCGGCGACGTGCGCCCACTCCTCCTGGTACTGCTTGCTGCGGTGGGCTTTCTGCTATTGCTCGCCTGCGTCAATGTCGCAAGCCTGTTGCTCGCGCGCTCGGCCAGGCGCAAGCGCGAGTTCGCTGTCCGCACCGCGCTTGGCGCCAGCCAGTCTCGTGTGATCTGCCAGCTTCTCACCGAAAGCCTTCTGCTCGGCATCGTCTCCGGCGTCATCGGATTGCTCCTCGCTGCCTGGGGAACGCATGCGGCTCTCAAACTCGTGCCTATGGCGCTCCCGCGCGTCAACGAAATCGGTCTCGACTTTCGCGTTCTCGCCTTCACCATGGGCATCTCGCTGCTCTCGGGCACGCTCTTCGGCCTGGTGCCGGCGTGGAAGACCTCGCAGTCCGATCCCCAAACAGCGCTGAAGGAGGGCGGCCGCGGCGTCAGCGGAACACGCAGTCGCACACAGAGCGCCTTCGTCGTCGCGGAGATGGCCGTCGCGCTGGTGCTGCTGATCGGCGCCGGACTCATGGTTCGCAGCCTGTCTCGCCTCGCGAAGGTCGATCCCGGCTTCGACCCTCGCAACGTTCTCACCTTCGGCCTCTCCTTTCCCCCTTCGGTGAACCACGCCTCTCCGCAGCAGATTCGTGCTTCCTACCGCGAGCTCGATGACAAGCTGACGGCAACCCGGGGAGTGAAAGCGGTCTCGCAGGTGTGGGGCGCACTGCCCATGTCCAGCGACGACGAACAGGTGTTCTGGCTGGACGGCCAGCCGAAACCGGCCAATGACGACGGCATGAACTGGGCCGTCGACTACATCGTCGAGCCTGGTTATCTCAGCGTGATGAACATCCCGCTCCAGCGCGGCCGCTTCTTCACCTCGCAGGACGATGAGCACTCGCCACTCGTCGCGGTCGTGGACGAGGTCTTCGCGCGCAAATACTTCCCCCATCAGGATCCCATCGGCCAGCGCATCGTCATGAACAGCGGCGGAAGAAAGCTCGAGATCGTCGGGATTGTCGGTCACGTGAAGCAGTGGGGACTCGATCTCGATGACACGCAGTCGCTGCGCGCGCAGCTCTACATACCCTGCATGCAGATGCCGGACGACTTCATCACGCTGGTCTCGTCAGGTACGGGTCTGGTAGTACGTTACGACGGAAATCTCACGCCGGTCTTCGACGCCATTCGCCGCACCAGCCGCCAGATGAGTAGCCAGCAGGTGATCTTCGGCGATCAGACCATGGAAAGCATCATCGCCGATTCGATCGCCGCACGCCGCTTCGCAATGATCCTGCTCGGAGCATTCGCCGTCCTCGCTCTGGGGCTGGCCGCCATCGGTATCTACGGCGTGATTGCGTATGTCGTCGGACAGCGCACGCAGGAGATCGGCATCCGCATGGCGCTGGGTGCACAACGCCGGGACGTGCTGGGCCTGATCTTGTGGCAGGGAACTCGTCTTGCGCTGCTCGGTGTCGCCATCGGCACGGCCGGCGCCTTCGCGCTCACCCGCCTGATGACAGATCTGCTCTTCGGCGTGGCCGCCACCGATCCCGTGACCTTTGCGCTGCTGGCCGGGATCCTCACTGTGGTTGCTATGGCCGCGTGCTACGTGCCCGCGCGTCGCGCCACCCGCGTCGATCCAGTGGCCGCTCTGCGCTGGGAGTAGTCGCTATTCCGAACGCAGCGCCGTCAGCGGATCGACATTCGCCGCGCGCCGCGCCGGAATCATGCTCGCTCCAATCGCCACCAGCGCGATGCCCAGCACGGCAAACACAAACGTGATCGCATCATTCGGCTTCACACCGTAGAGCGAGGAGGCCAGCGCCCTGCCCGTAAGCAGCGCGAAGGGAATGCCGATCGCCACGCCGAATGCCGTCAGCATCAGGCTGTCGCGGAGCACCATCCACACCACCTGTCCGCGCCGCGCACCCACCGCCATCCGCACCCCAATCTCCACCGTGCGATTGTTTACGCGATAGGCCAGCGTGCCGTACAGCCCTGTTGCCACGAGCACGACTCCGAGAATGGCAAAAAACCCGGCCAGCCGCGCAAACAGCAGTTGATTTGAGATCGTCTCTTCGTATTGCGCTCGCTGGGCCATCGGCTTCAGCAGCGGCAGGTTGGGATCCATCTGCTGCAGGGCCTTCTGTGCCGCGGGCAGTATCGCCAATGGCTCGCCATGTACCCGCCGCCCCACAGGCTCCGGTCCGATGATCGGGATCTGCGCATACATCCACCACGCCATCGGTATCGGCTCTTCGTCGATGCTGCGATATTTGTGATTCTTCACCACCCCGACCACCGTTATCTGATACTTGCCGTTGTCGGTTCCGATCTTGTGTCCCAGCGGATTCTGGTTCGGGAGGAAGCGCTTCGCGAACTCCTCGTTGATGATGCCCACAGGTAGCGATGTCTCCGTATCCGAATCGGCAAAATCGCGCCCCGCGAGAATCGGCACTCCGAGCGTCTTGAAAAAGTCCGGCCCCGCCACATTGCTCCGCACCGTGCGCGAACCGCCATTCGCAACCACCGGCAGTTTGCCGTCCACCGTCATATCGCTGTTGTCCGACCACCACGATCCCAGCCGCTCCTCCATGATGGTCACGGACTCGACCCCCGGCAGCGCGCGCATCTTGCTGATCAGCTCCCGATAAAACGCCTTGCCTTGCGGAATCGAATCGATATGCGGGCTCACTCCGAAAACCACCAGCCCATCCACCGGAAAGCCCAGCGGAATGTTCTGAAGATTGCGCAGAGTGCGGACCAGCAGCCCTCCGCCCACCAGCAGCACCACACACAGCGCCATCTGCAGCGTCACGATGACCTTGCCTGTCCGTGATTTGCCAGCGTCCGTGTTCGATGTCGCAGCGGATGTCTTCAGCGCCAGTCCCGGTCCCGCCGAGAGCGCAATCCGCAGCGGAGCCAGGCCAAACAGAAGCGCCGCCAGCACCAGGATGCTCAGCGTGAAGAAGAGAACCGTCGAGTCTGGCGCCAGGCTGGATTCGATATGCGCCCAGCTTCCAAGCGCCCTGGTTGCTAGCGTGGCAAAGAGCCACGCCAGCTCGCCGCCAATCGCCACCAGCAGCAGGCTCTCCATCAACAGCTGGCGAAACAACTCCCTCCGCCCTGCGCCCAGCGCCATCCGGACCGAGAACTCGCGCTGCCGCGTGGCATTCCGCGCCATCAGCAGCATTCCCACATTGCTCAGCGCAATCAGCAACACCAGCCCGACCATCGTCATCAGAATCCGCAATGGCTGGCCGACATGCGCTTCAGAGCCAGGGAAGCTCTTTGCGGCCTCCACGCTCAGTGTGGGCCGCTTCTCTCCCGGTTTCGGATTACCCAGTCCGACATACGCTGCTGTCTGAAACGCCGGCTGCAATTGTGCTACCGCCTGTGCCTTGGTCACACCGGGCGCCAGGCGTCCAATCAGGTGCAGGCACCACCATGTCGGATTGTTGATATATGTCTTCCCATCCTCCAGCGGATTGCCCCAGGCATTCAGTTCCGGCCTACTCTGCAGCGGGATCCAGAAATCGGTCGACACGCCGCCCTCGGTGCCTTCAAAACCCGCAGGAGCAATGCCCACAATCGTGATCGGCGTGCCGTTCACATACAACGTCTGCCCTAAAATCTCCGGATTGCGCGCGAACCGCGCGGTCCAGTAGCTATCGCTGATCACGCCGACGGGAGCATGGCTTGCCTCATCCTGCTCTGTAAATCCGTGGCCCCGCGCCAGCTTCACACCCAGCCCGGAAAAGTAGCTCCCGCTGACCATCTCGCCAAACGCCACGCCGGGCTGCGATCCATAGCGCACCGCAACCTTCTGCGAGGAGAGCGGGACATACGCCATCACCTGCATCGCTCCCGTCTGCCGGCGCAGCGCGTCGTAGACCGGATATGAGAAGGTCTGAGTCGTATCGATCGTTCCCGTCCCCTGCGGCGGCCCCGACGTTCTCAGGTAAAAGACGCGAGCCGGATCGGCCACCGGCAGCAATCGCAGCAGCACCGCATTCATCACGCTGAAGACGGCCGTGTTCGCTCCGATGCCCAGCGCCAGCGTCAGCACGCAAACCAGCGTGAATCCCAGCCTCTTTCTCAGTTGGCGGATCGCATAGCGCAGGTCGCTGAAAAGTGCAGTCATTCTTGCCTCCACGGAGTTCGAACAACCCCAACGGAGCAAGCACCGGGCCAATGGCGGAAAGCCGGATCGCGCGCTAAGTGCTTGATGAAGCGACGCCGCGGGCCATGCAGGAGAGCCTCGCGCTTGTCCAGATTCACAATCATCCGTTCAAATCCGGACAGCTTCCGGCCGCCCGCGGCGGCAGCAACGCTGGCATCAAGCGATGAGATTCAGGAATCTCCGCGGTACTAACTCGGCCCCAGGAAATGTCAGGTCCAGGTCCCGCGCCCCGATCTGTTTGAACGCAGCCTCCGCCAGCACCTGCCGAAAATCCGTTGTCACCGCCAGGTCGCGTCCTTCATTCAACTGCTCCGCAGCCAGCCCCGGCCAGCGTCCGTAGACACGGCCGCCCCTCACCGGGCCGCCCATCACGAACATCACATTCGCGTGGCCATGGTCTGTCCCGCGCGTGCCGTTCTCGCGCGCGGTGCGGCCAAATTCCGACATCGTCACCACCACGACGTCCTCCGCCTGCGTTCCCATGTCCGTCCAGAACGCGGCGAGTGATTCGGAAAACTCTCTCAGTCGCCCGGCAAGCTGCCCATCCACGCTGCCTTCGTTCTGGTGATGGTCCCAGCCGCCAATCTCCGCGAACGCCGCTTCCACGCCGAGGTCCGCCTTCAGCAGTTGCGCAATCTGCTTCATGCTGTCGCCGAATGCGCCTCTCGGATACTGCGCGCCCGCAGCGGGAACATATCGCGCCGGGTCCGTTGCCTTCAGCATCTTCGCCGCTTCAAACACCTCTTGTCCGGCGCCCCGCAGCGCCGCATCGGCCGACTCGTCGTACATGCCCTCGAAGCTGCCTGCGAAACTAGCATTCGCCTGTGTTGCCCCGCCACGAACGTGAAAATTTCGTATGTTGTTCAGCGCCAGCGCACGAATTCGGCCTTCGAGTGTGCGTGGCATCTGCTCCGTCAGTGCCACCGCCCGAAACGGTGTCTCGGCCTCGCGCCTCCGTTCGTCTTCTGCCTGCAGCGCGCGATTCAGCCATCCATCTTCCGTCGCCTTGATGCCCGGCGTGCCCGACTCCATGTAATCCTGCGCATCGAAGTGCGAGCGTGTCATATCCGGCGAGCCTGCCGCATGCACAATCGCCAGGTGCTTCGCCTCCCACAGCGGCTTTAGGCTCGCCATCGCCGGATGCAATCCGAAAAATCCATCCAGATCCAGAATCTGCTGCTGCGGAATGGCAATAGTCGGCCGCATCTGGAAATAGGACGGCTCCGCGTGCGGGATCACGATGTTCAACCCATCCGCCGCCCCGCGCTGGAAGATCACGACCAGCTTCTTGTGGCTCGCGCTCGCTGCCGTCGCCTGCGCCATCACCGCGCGCGTCAGGAAGCTCGGAATCGCAGCCGTCCCCACCAGCGCCATCGCTCCATTCTTCAGAAAAGCTCGACGCGACCTCATCATCGTCCCCATCCCTTCCTCACCGCCGCTGAAAATCCGGCGACCCAAGCAGCAGCGCCGCTGCCAATGTCGACTCGCTCACCGGCGCGTTGCCGCGAATCGTTGGCGCAAACGGATCGCGTGCGCCCTTGCCTGTCCGTCCTTTGTCCATGGCGGTCACCGTGATGGGCGCACTCTGCGTCGACTCCATCTGCTTCATCACTACGTCGTGCGTCTGTGCCGCAACTCGTCCGTCCAGCAAGGTCTCTTCCAATTGCAACTCACTCTGCTCAGCGGACACCGCCGCTGTTACCGCACTCGGAGCGATTTCTACCGTCACTCCCGGAATCCGATTCGCCGTCAGCGCCAGCGCAAAATTCATGCGCGCCAGCAGCGCCTCCGCTCCCAGCCACGGATCGGCTTTCAGCGAATAGCCATTCGGCTGCTGCACTCCAAAGAGCGGCATTCCCAGTCGATCCAGCGCACCCGCCAGCGCGGCTGCATTCTCGACCTTCGCGTCGGTCGCGCGCAGCGACGAGACGACAAACTCCAGCGGCGTCTTCAGCTTTGCGCGATACGCATCCCTCGACCAGAACTCCGGCGAGTGAAACATGGTGTTCAGGACCTGCCGAATATCGCCGTGCGTCTTCAGGTACGTCTTCGTCATGCGATCGATAAGCGATTTCGGCGGCGTATCGCTCACAAACTCCATCGCGAGCTTGGTCGAGAGAAAGCGCGCGGTCGCTGGACTCCGTGCCAGCAGGTGCAGCATCTCATTGCCCTCAGCTTCGCCGCCCTCATGAATCCTGTGTCCCAGCACGACCTTATCGCCCGGCTCGTGCCGTCGCCCATTGAATTCGAAGCCGAACTCGAAGCCGTAGCCCTGCTGTCGGGTCTCCGTTCCCCAGCCGGTCAGCACCTTCGCGAGCTCGACCACGTCCTGCTGCTTATACCCGCCGTTCACGCCCAGGGTGTGCAGCTCCATCAGCTCGCGGGCATAGTTCTCGTTCAGTCCCGGTGACGATTTCTTCTGGCCGCCGTTCGCACTCGCCCGCATCGCGGCAACCGAATGCGGCCCGATGCTCTGCTGGTTATCCAGATACACCAGCATTGCGGGGGAGTGCGCCACCGCCATCAGCAGGTCTTCGAACCTGCCCATCGCATGCGGACGAATGACGTCACGCTCATACGTAGCCAGATACCACGGCATCTCACCGTTCTTGCGCAAGTAGATGTTGAAGTGGTTTGACCAGAAGTTGGTCATCACCTCTTCGAGCTGCCGCTCGCTATACACCGCGCGCATCAACTTTTCTGCCTGCAGCTCGTCAGTCACCACGCGGTTCGGCGCCACCAGCGCCAGCAGAATCTCTTTCTGCTCCGGCGTCATGCCTGCGACAAGTTGCTGGCGCTCCGCGGGAGTCATCCCCTGCACCAGCGGTCGAACCGTCCCCGGCGTCATCGTCAGCAGCGCATGCCAGCGCTCTGCAGCGGTCAGCGGCAGAAGGCCAGCGATATCCGTGCTGGAACGAAGATCGGAACCGGTGTCCCCTTTGCGTTCGCGGTAATTCGCCAACGCATTCGCATAAATGGCCTGCTCCACCGCATCGCCCGGC
>Ga0210396_10004245_pt1 | contig 14080 bp, 11 predicted proteins | sample IncBWH17OmetaG_FD_155466 | JGI IMG/M metagenome (GOLD analysis project Ga0210396, IMG submission 155466) | Forest soil microbial communities from Barre Woods Harvard Forest LTER site, Petersham, Massachusetts, United States - Inc-BW-H-17-O ...
TCCGGCGAGTGTGCGAGGACGATAGCGCGCCTTCTCCGGCAGTTCGTCGGCCTCGCAGTTCCAACGCGCCTGGGCGCTGGCGCTGACGTCCTGAACCCGGCTCGGGCCTGGCGATCGGGGCGCCTTGGGCAGGGCGGCCATCAGCGCGCCGAGCAGGCCACCGCTGCCGCCCTTCACATTGTCCAGGGGCGCCTTGGGCTCAGGCGCAAGGCCGAAGATCCGCGAGTCCGCGCCAACGTCCAATTGCAGTCCTGCGTGGCGCGCGCCGTCGATGATCCACTGCAGGGCGAAGTCCGACAGCCCCCGGTAGTCTCCGCCCCCGCCCACCGACCCGTGGACGCCCGGAAACCACTTCTGCTGATACGGCGCGCGGTCGTCCTCCGGCTCGTAACCGCATGAGCGATTGAGCGCGTCGAGGGTCGACCACAAGGTCGGCGCGAAGGACCGCCGCTGCTCGTCGATCGCCACGGCGTGCCGCGCGCTGGCGACTAGCGTGCTGATGTCGGTGTCGTAGAACCGGTACTTCCTGTTCACGAACGGCGCGAACAGCAGGGAGTCGGGCACGCCCAGGGAGCCGACCGTGTCCCACACACCTACAAAGCGGATCTGAAGCCTCGGGCTGGCGCCCCGGACGTAGCCGGCGAGCTTCTGACAGCGCCAGTCGTCGTCCTTTTCGTCGACGCAGACGTCAGGCGAGAGGCGCATGCGCAGACCCAGCAGTTCCGGCGTGTCCGGTCCCAGTCTGGGATCCCGCGCCTGATAAGCCTTGACCGCCTCGCCGATCCGGCCGGCGTCGCATCGTCTCAGCACGCCCACGGTTCTCAGAAACCCGACGAAGGATCGCGCTGTGAAGGCGCCGCGAGAGAAGCCGAAGACGAAGATGTCGTCCCCGACGTCGTAGTTCATCGCCAGAAAGGTGTAGGCGTCCGTCAGGTGGTCGAGCAGGCCCTCGCCGAACAGGCCTCCGCCCCACCGGGTCTCCCGGGTAGTCCCGACGCCCTGGTCATAGTGGATGATCTGGATCGTCTCGCGCCCGTCCCTGTCTCTCGCGACAGGACTCACGCTCTGGGCCGTCAGGACGACATTGGTGGGGTTGGGCGCATCGACGCGGTTCCACGTCCCGTCGAAGCAGAAGACCAGTCTCTTCATGACTCCAGCCTCCCAGATCCGATGAGTCCCGAGAAGAGCAGGCAAAACCCTATCGGCCGATCGGATCAAGCGGCGCCGGCGACGTGGAGTCCAGTGGGTGGGTCCGGCGTCCAGGAGGGGGTAATGAATCCCTATGGCCACACCTCAACACCCTGTCAGCCGCTACCCGGTTCCCGAGCTGTCGGAGATGCCGGACGATATTCGCGAGCGCATCCTCGCCGTGCAGGAGAAGTCCGGCTTCATCCCCAATATCTTTCTGATGCTGGCCCGTCGGCCGGACGAGTTCCGCGCCTTCTTCGCCTACCATGACGCCTTGATGGAAAAGACGAGCGGCCTGACGAAGGCCGAGCGCGAGATGATCGTCGTCGCAACGAGCAGCCTGAACCAGTGCCAGTATTGCGTTGTGGCGCACGGCGCGATCTTGAGGATCCGGGCGAAAGACCCGCTGATCGCCGACCAGGTGGCCGCCAACTATCGCAAAGCCGATATCACCGAGCGCCAGCGCGCCATGCTCGACTTCGCCATCAAGGTCTCGACCGAGGCTCACCGGGTCGAGGAACGGGATTTCGAGCTCTTGAGAGTCCATCAATTCAGCGACGAAGACGCGTGGGACATTGCCGGCATTGCCTCCTTCTTCGCCTTGTCCAACCGCATGGCCAATGCGACGAGTCTTCGCCCGAACGCGGAATTCTACGCCCTGGGTCGCGGGTGAACGTCAGGACGCGCGTTCGTCTGACTCGAATGCTTTTAGTGTTGGGCGCGCGCCACTAAAATTGGCAGCGGTTCTGAGGTTGTCTGCAACTCGGCCTGATTGAGGTCGGTTTGGTTCAAATTTGTACAAATCTTTGTCGCGAGTGTCGAGTGGAGCCCAGCGGAGGAAGCGAACGAAGACTGACGATATCGAGGTAGAGGCCGCGCTTAATCGAAGAACTTTTTGTTAAGACTTTTCACATGCGACGTTCTGCGCATTATCGAACGGTCTAGTTTTGAGCTATCTTGCACTCAAGAAAGCTTGGGTCCGACGTCTCGCACCGTGCGTCGCCAGTCGGGCCCTTTGATGTTGGGGGTTGAGATTGCGTAAGAGGCTGGCGCCGGTGGTCGCACCGGGGACGAGTGCGCGGGCGCGTCGGGAACTTGCCGCGCGCCAGGGGATGCTTGCGCTTGGGGCGGTAGCGGCCCTGCACGGCGCGGCGCACGCCTCGTCTGCAACCGCGACGCTGAACCTCAACGCCACGATCACAAGTCAGTGCTTCATAAGTAACACCAGCCTCTCCTTCGGGGCGTTCGGCGCCTTCTCCGGCGGTTCCCTGGCGGCGAATACGGCCAGCGCGACCGCCGCCATCCCGATCGCCTGCACCAACGGATGGCCCGCCACCATCTATGCGAGCCTGAGTTCGGTGACGTTGACCGGGACCACGGCCATCGCCAACACGCTGGTCGCGGCCCTGGCGAGCAACTCCGCGGGAGGGACGCCGTTTCCCACGGCCGCGGCCTCAGGACTGTCCTACACGGGAACCGGCGCCTCGGGCACGCAGAACATCTACGGGCAGATCATCACGTCGCCGACGACCAAGGTGGACACCTATACAGGTTCGGCAATCCTGACGATTGCTTACTGACGGTTGCGAACATGAATTCTGCGAGTGAGGCTGTCGGGAGGACTCTCGAAGAGCCTTTGCCGAAGGATTCGCCAGGTATCGGGTCCGGCGTGTGAACATGGGCGAGAGTTTCGTCGGCGGTTCGCTCCACAGGTCTGAATCGACCCATTCGTAGAATGCGAAGCTGCTCGACGTGCCGAAATGTCGCAGCATAATATGGCGTTCGAAGTGCCAAAAAATTCAAATGAGGGGTTGAATCACACGTGACTCGAAGTTTATTGATATGGGAATAGTCGACTGAATCAAAGTCGGCCCAGGTGTATCAAGCTTATATCGTGTTATGGGCGCGATTAGGAGATCGTCATGTCTCTGGGAAACAGACGCATAATTTCGGCTAAGCGGGCCATGACCGCCATGGGGCTCTTGACCTCCATGCAGTCGATTGTGTCGGCAGGCGCAGCGATGGCTGCAGGCAATGCGAGTGCGACCCTCTTCATAAGCGCGAGCGTCGAGGGGAACTGCCTTATCAGCAACGCCACGATGAACTTCGGGACCTTTACGGTCCTTGGTGGAACCCCAGGTGGTCCAAGCTACCTGGCGCAAAGCGCGACGGCGACGATCCCCTATGCCTGCACGGACGGTTCGCCGGCGAGCATTTGGGCGTCGGGGAATGCGGTGACGATGACAGGCGCCGCGACGGCCTCGAATACAGTCGTCGCTAATCTCTTTTCGGACGTGGCGCAGCAAACGGTCTACCCGGTCGCCGCCGCGAACGGGGTGTCGGTCACCGGCTCCGGAGCGTCGGCGTCGTCGATGATCTATGGCGCGATCAATACGTCGGCGTCGACCAAGTCCGACGCCTATACTGGAACGACGCTCCTGACCGTCAGCTACTGATCTGTCTGTCCTTACAGTGCGAAAGAAGGAGCGCCCTTTGAGACGCGGACTCGTCGTGACTCTTCTGAGTGCGGCAGTGTCGACACAGGCATGTGGCGGTCCGATCATGATTGGACCCCTTCGGCTCGACCTTGGCCCACGAGAGCGCGTGGCGTCGGTGACCCTCACCAATGAGGGCGCCGAAACCCTGAACTATCAGGCCAAGGTAGAGTCCTGGTCGCAATCCGCGACGACGCCGAACACGGCGCCGACGGACGACATCATCGTGAGTCCGCCGATCAGCGCCCTGCCCCCGGGCAAGGCGCAGATCTTCCGGGTCGCTCTGCGTCATCCGCTGCCGCCTGGGGCGGAGAGGAGCTACCGCGTCATCCTGACGGACGTGACGCCTCCGCCCCCGCCCAACGCCGGCCCACCGCAGATCAACTTCCGCATCGCGCAGTCGCTGCCCTTGTTCGTGCAGACCGCTCCAGGCGGAAAGCCTGCCCTTGCTGTCGGCGCGTGTCCGCCCGGCGATCCCGGACAGCTGTGCGTCCACATCCAGAACGACGGCGACCTTCACACCCTTGTCCGAAAGGTGACTTTCAGGAGCGGCGACTGGACAGCGGGGATCGCGCCCAACGCCGTCCTTCTCGCGGGGGGCGGCCAGCCGTTCAAGATCGTCTGCCCCAAGACGCTTCCGAAGGACGCGCGGATCGCTGTCACCGTCGATGCGGAAGGCGCGAGCGCGAACGGGACCATCGAGAGGCCCGGGCTCTGAGCCATGGGGGGGTCAGGTCGAAGCGGCCTGAGCTGGCCGGACTGCGTGCGACCTCCGGCCCCGCCGCCTGAGCTTGCCGCCGGTTGATGGCGGCGTCCACATGGCTCCCGGCTCGCCGCAAACGCTTCCGACGGCTTCCGGGCCCCAGCTGACGAGCGTCGCTCCCGACCGGCGTCCAGCGCTTGCGCGCACGCCGGCCTGGCGCGTCCTGGCCGTGGGCGCGGTTCTCGTTGTGGCGGCGCTGCGCCCAGGCGGCGCCTGGGCCGGCGCGGGCGCAGCTGGCTCGCCCGAAGCGGCCTTGGCTGAGGCGGGCGGCGTCGGAGAACTCGAGGGCGACGCGGCGGACCTGGCCTTCAACCACGGCTCGACCGTCCGACCGGGGCCGGCCGCGAAGAGCACGTTCTGCGGGTCGCTGGACCAGTGGCGCGCAATGTTCCGTCCTGGCGCAGGCGCCCGCGCCGACGATCTGCCCGAGCTGGTCCTCGATGCGACGGTGAACGGGATCGGGCCAGCCGTCAGCGTTCAGCCCGTCTGCCTCGCGAGCGGACGCCTGGCCCTGAATGTCGGCGACTGGCGAGCCCTGGGCCTTCGCCTCACCCAGGAAGTCGTCCTGCCGGACGGCCGCAAGGTCTTTCCACTCGAATCGATCCCGGGCGCGAGCTACGCCGTAGACACGTACGCCCAGACGATCGCCATCACGGCTCCGGCCTTGGCCTTCGATGGGACACGCGTGAATGGCGCGCCCTCGCCGAGCGCCTCCCCGCCGCCTCCGCCACCCGGCGGCTATCTGACCTACGACACCAACCTCAGCTACAGCGGCGGGGTGCTGGACTACGGCGCGACGCTGGGTGGGGTGCTGTTCGGTCCCTGGGGCATCTTCTCTTCGAGCGGCACGCTGAACGGGAACACGGCGGGCGGCTTCAGCCTGGTGCGCGGCGACACCTACTGGCAGCGGCCGGACGTCGCCGACATGACCACCCTGACCGTTGGCGACGCAGTGGGCGTCGGGGGCGCCTGGTCGCGGCCGGTGCGCTTCGCCGGTATCCAGTACCAACGGGACTTCACCACCCGACCCGGCTTCATCACCTTCCCGATGCCCACGATCGGCGGCTCGGCGGCCCTGCCGTCCACGATCGACGTCCTCGTGGACAACGAGCAGAGGCTCACGACCAAGGTCCCGGCGGGACCCTTCGACATCACCAATGTCCCGATCATGTCGGGCTCCGGCCAGCTCCAGCTGGTGGTGAACGACGCCCTCGGCCGCCAGACCATCGTGACCCAGAACTACTATACCGGCCCGCAACTGCTGAAGCCGGGTCTGACGGACTTCTCGTATGAGGCAGGCTTCGAACGCCTGGACTATGCGGTCGACAGCTTCGACTACGGTCACTTTGTCGCCGACGCGACCTATCGCAGGGGCATGACCGACTGGCTCACCCTGGAGGGACGCGCAGAGGCCGAGTCCAACCGCGCCGCGTTCGGCGGCGCGCTCTGGAGCGACGTCGACGCCCTGGGCATCCTGCAGGCGGCGACGGCCTGGTCGGTGAGTGCGCACGGCCAGGAAGGCGGGACCTACCTCCTCGGCTTCCAGTCGATCGGCCCGCGCGTGGGCGTCTCCGTCACCTGGCAGTACTTCGATCGCGGATACCGACCATACGCCTACGACCCCGGAGAGAACCTTCCGCGCGACCAGGTGAGCGCAGGCGGGGGCGCCCAGATCGGCCACGCAGGTTCGTTCACCCTCGACTATATCCACGAGACGCAATGGGGCCAGCCGTCCAGCGAGTTCGTTAGTGGAGCCTGGTCGAAGAGCTACGGGCGGTTCAATCTCAGCCTGTCGGGCAACAAGGACATCCTCAACCGCAACTGGAGCGTCGCCGTCACCCTAGGATTCACCTTCGGCCGGAACATCTCGGTCTCTTCGAACGTCACGACGGGCGAGGGTGGGACCACGGGCTACGTCGAGGCCGCGTCGCCGATCCCGACCGGCCCGGGGTTCGGCTGGAACCTGCGGGCGGGGACCGACACGAACTCGGTCGAGGCCAGCGGGGTCTACAACGCCCCGGACGCCATCCTGAGCGCCAACCTGGACGCCGGCGCCGGCGGCGTGTCGGCGCGGATCGATGCGGCGGGCTCGATCGGCACGGTCGGCGGCTACGTCTTCGCCTCGCGTCCGATCAACTCCGGTTTCGCGGTGGTTCGCACAGGCGACGTCGCCGGAGCGCCGGTGATGCTGTGGAACCAATTCGCCGCAGTCACTGGCAGAAACGGCTACGCCCTGATCACGGGCCTTGGCCCCTACCAGGACAACAAGATCAGCATCGATCCCGACAGCCTGCCGATCGACGTCGAGATCGGCGCCGCGTCGGTCAACGCCCAGCTCTGGCCGCGTGCGGGCGTCTTCGTGGACTTTCCGATCCGCCGCACGCGCGCCGCCCTGGTCGTGCTTCGCCAGACCAACGGCGATCCGGTCCCTCTCGGGGCCAAGGTCACGTTCCGTCCCGGCATGGAGCCCGCGCTCGTGGCCGAGGGCGGCGAGGTCTGGCTCACCGACCTGGCCGACCGGAACCATCTGACCGTGACCTGGCTAGACGGCGCCTGCTCCGCCGACCTCACTGTCCCCAAGACACTGGAGCCCGCCGCCAAGCTGGGCCCGATTGTCTGCGTGGTGAGGACAGCGAATTAAGTATTTCCGTGCGCGTCTCCAAGCGATTGGCGCGCTGCAGAATTTTTTACCACGGACCTCACGGACTCCACGGACGCGAAAGAAACCCGCGCATAGCGATCTAAAAATGCGCCGAAGGCGCATTGAAGATTTTTTCTTTGTCCGTGTGGTCCGTGAGGTCCGTGGTTTCTTCTTTTTCTTCTTCTTGATCCGCCGGCTGCTAGTTCGGTCCCGATGACCGGGCCCATCGCCCGAGTTCCGCTGCCACGTGCGCAAGGACGGGCTCCCAGCGCAGAGGCTGGGCCTGGTTGAAGATCCGCATCGACGGGTACCAGATGGAGCTCGTCTGACGCGCGCCCCAGCGCCATTCGCCGCCGGTCCGGTTCAGCAACCACACCGGCTTGCCCATCGCCCCCGCCAGGTGCGCGACGGACGTGTCGACGGCGATCACGAGGTCCAGTGCGGCGATGAGGGCGGCTGTGGCGGCGAAGTCGCCGAGTTCGTCTGTCCAGTCGATGACATCGTGGCGCTCCAGCGCGCGCCGTTCTTGCCGGCTAGCGCCCTCGAGCTTCTGCAGGCTAACCCATCGCACGTCCCGCCGTCGCAGAAGCCCATGCCAGAGTGAGAGATCCGTGGAGCGCCACCGGTCGCTCGACAGGTCCGGATTACCCCGCCAGACGAACCCGACCTTGGGCCGGCGCTCGCCCGCGAGCCGCCTCCGCCATTCTGCGACCTCGCCCGAATCCGCCTTCAGCCAGGGGGTGAAGGCGGGAAGCGTGTCCTGGGTCAGCCCCACGCGCGCGGGCAGGCTCAAAAGGGTGATGAAGGTGTCGGCGTCGCCAGGCGGCGCCTTGTCCCGTTCGATGATCTCTAGGGGGAAGGGGAGGTCGACGAGGCTCTGCTCCATCAGCCGGATCAGGGGCCTCGCCATCGACAGGCAGACCTTGGCCGGACCCTCGAGTAGGGGCAGCAGGCGCACGAACTGCAGATTGTCGCCATGGCCCTGCTCGCCCAGGACGAGCAGGCGCTTGCTCTTGAGTGGCCCGCCCGCCCACCAGGCGACCCCGGGCACGTGCGGCCTCGCCTGGTTCATGCCGATGCTGCTCCCGAGCCACCGCCACTCGTAGAGCGGCCATCCCGACTCCCAGTCCCCCAGCGCCAGGGCCGCCAGACCCAGGCTGAACAGGCAGACCGGGTGATGCGGGTCGAGCGCGAGGCCGCGCTTGAAGCAGCGGACCGCCTCGAGCGTGCGTCCCTGCATCCCAAGGATGAGGCCAAGCGCGTTCAAGATCGTCGGGTCGCGCGGATCCAGCGCGAGGGCCGCCCGATAGGCCCCCATGGACTCGTCCAGCCGGCCCAGGTTGAACAGGACCGCGCCAAGCGTGGTGTGCGAGAGCGCCTCCGTAGGGGCCAGTTCGACCGCGCGCCGCGCCGCGAACAGCGCCCGCGCTGGCGCCTTGCGCTCCAGCTGGTGGCCGGCCAATCCGGCGTGGAGCGGAGCGGCGTCCGGCCAGCGCTTCAGCGCCCGGGCGAGCGTCGCGCGCGCGGCGCGGTGGGCGCCGAGCTTTCGCTGGGTCTCCGCCAGGCTGGTGGCGAAACGTGGATCCGAGGGCGCGAGCCGCTGCCCGGCGCGGAAATGGGGGAGGGCCTCGGCGTGCCGTCGCGCCATGGCCAACACCGAGCCCAGGACCCGACGCGCCTCGGCCGATTTCGGCGCAGCTTCGACCGCCGCCGTCGCCGCACGGATCTCGCCGTCGCGGTCGTGGAGTTCCGAGCACACCCTGGCGAGCGCAAGATGAAGGGTCTCGTCCGCCCCGGGCAGGTCGGCGCCCGCCTCCAGGATGGCGCGCGCCTCGCGCTTGCGGCCCGTCTCGAGGAGCAGGCGGGCATAGGCGACCCGGGCGCCGGCAAGCCCGGGCTGCAGCCGCAGGGCGCGGCGCAAGGCGCGGGCGGCCGCTGGCCGGTCACCCTGCATCGCCGCCGCGGCCCCCAGATTGGCCCAGGCGGGCGCATAGCCAGGATCGATCGCACACGCCCGCTCCAACGTCGCGCGCGCCTCGGCGCCGAGGCCCAGGCGAAGCCGCGCCAGGCCCAGCAGGCTCGCGGCCTCGGCGTCCGCAGCCCCGGGGAGATCTGCTCCCGCCACGGCGCTGGCGGCGGCCGCCGGGTCGCCCAGGTTGAGCAGGGCCACCGCCCGCGCCCGGCGACCGACAGGGTGGTTCGGCGAAACCGTCAGAAGATCGTCCGCAGCCGCGAGCAGGCGGGCGAAGTCCTGCCGCTCGAACAGGCGCGCGAGGCCTTTCAGACGCCCCCGCAGATGCTTTGGCGCAGGAACATCGGCAACCGCGGCGGAGGGAAGCGTTTCAACCATTACTATGATGAGGCTGCATGGGTTTGGTGGCAGGGGGCGCGCCACTTTGGCTGCGTTCGATGTTTGAATCGATATGGTACCGTCGCGCCAAATGTCGCTGTTCCGCGACTCACCGCCGGCGTCCGGCACGGGAGGGAAGGGGAGGTCTTGGGAAGGAGGAAGGCGCCCATTGTCTCCCGGCGGGTCCTTGATCTCGCCAACGCCGCCCTCGCGGCTTGTCAGACGCCGCGATCGATTCGCCTGACACGGCGGCCTGCGGCGTATACGGCGGGCGGGTCCGATCCGCTCACCCTCACGCGCTGTCCGGCCTCGGCCCTGACGGTGAAGCCACCCGCCCTCGGGCCAAGCATCGCCCTTGGATTCGCCGTGCTTGCGGCGGCTAGGCCGGCGCTCCCTAACGGGGTCACCGCCGCCATCTCGCCCGTGGCCTTCGGCAACATCACCGCCAACGTCCTGGCGGGGACTGCGGCCACCACGGTCGGCACGATCACGCTCACCTGCGCCGCCGGTTGCGCACCTGGAACTGCGATCACTGTCGGACTGGGTAACGGACAGAACTTTAAGACGACCCGGAACTTGAGCTCCGGCAGCCCCACGTTGCTCGAGTACAATCTGTACTCCAGCCTGAGCAACGAAGCGTCGAACACTCCGTGGGGAAATACGTCGGGATCGTGGGTCACTGCGGCGGCGCTCGGGGCGGGCCTGACCGACGTGCTCTCGGTCTACGCCCAGGTCTATTCGAGCCAGCAGACGGTCCCGGCGGGAACCTATTCCGACATCGTCGTCGTGACGATCAGCTATTGATGCGTCGCCGCGCCCCGATCATTTCCCGGCGGAAGGCCTTCCTGGCCAGGGCCGCGCTGGCGGCCAAGCAAGGCGCCGCGGTCGCCAGCGTTCTCGCGATCGACGGCCAGGCCATGGCCAAGGTCGTCAACGCCAACATGTCCGTGAACGCCACCATCGGCACCGGCTGCTTGCTGAAGGCCGCTGCCGTGACCCTCAACTTCGGCGCGTTCGGCGTCTTCAGTCCGGCCAGCACCCCCTCGGGGCTTGTCCTGCAGACGGCGAGCGGGACGGTCGCGCTGCCGTACCTCTGCATCAACGGTTCGACGGCCAACGTCGAGGTGAGCACGAGCAGCGTCACCCTGACCGGCGCGGCGAACCCGGCCCATAAGCTTGTCGCCACGCTCTACGCGGACGCGGGCCACGCCACCGTCTTTCCCACGATCACGCCCGGCCTGGGGCTCACCGGGTCGGGACTGACAACCTCGGTGATGATCTACGGCCAGATCATTCCCGCGGCGTCGTCCGCGGCCGACGCTTATGCGGGCAGCGCGATCCTGACCATCAACTACTGAAGGCGTCTGGTCTCACTGCATGGTATTCTGTGTGCGAAAGAGCGCACACATGGTTCGGGCCGGGCGACTTTGGCGACTGAGGCTTCTGACGGCGGCAGCGATCGCGCTCGCGCCGGCGCCCGTCCTTGCCCAGGATCGCATCGGACAACCGACAGTCTCCGCGCCTTCCGAACCGCCATCGCGATCCTCGGGCCCGGATTGCGAGCGCCGCGACGCCCGTTGTCCGCCGCCGCGCGGAGGGGGCGACGGGCGCGGTGGGCATGATGGCGGCGGAGGCGGAGGTGTCATCATCGGTGGAACAGCCGCCGCGCTCGGGTTCGGGTTCCTGATCCATCACTATGCCACGCAGCATCCAACTTCGCCGGGTTGGGACAGCGTGGACAAGCTCGACCACGAGGGTCCCCAGCTCGACCAGATGGTCCACCTCGGCGAATTCGAGGTGGAAGGCTATGTGCGCGGGGGCTGGCCGCTGGTCTTCAATATTGACACGGTCCCCGGCGCCAGCGTGATCCTCCAGGTCGTCGTCGACGGCGTTGACCAGCAGCGCCTGCCACTCGTCCAGCTCGCGCCCGCACCGGCCGAGGAGGGAGACGCCGCATCCCACGGCTGGTACGCGCGCTACGACCTTCCGCGGCTCCCCGAGCTTGCCGACACCAGGCGCGCCCGCGTGCGACTGGCGGCGCTCAAGGACGGCGCTCCCGTCCCGCTCGTCACCTATGGCGTCGGCGCTGGTCCGGAGGCCGTGGGATCGGTCGCGGTGACCATCGACTCGTTTGGTCCTTCGCCGGTCCTGCGCAACGGCGATCCCCACAGCGCAGCTTTCCTGGTGCGCTTTCACAACCAGACCCTCTTCCCCCAGCTGGCCGCCCAGGTCACCCAGCAGCGCGCCGTGCAGGACGGAGGCTGGCAGCGCACGAAGATCGATTCCTTCGATCTCCTGAAGATGCGCCAGCCGGTTTCCGCGCCGACCGTGCAGGGAGCCTGGCCGCGTGTAGATCATCCCTTCCCGGCGGCTGGCGACTATGACCTCGACGTCGTCGCCTTCCTCCCGCATGGCCCCTGGACCATGGGCTTCGCGCCCACACCCTTGCAGGTGCGATGACCCAGGCCGTCGCCGCCGCGCCGCCGTCCGCGAGGGGATGGTGCTTCCCCTTGTGGCTGGACATCCTGGTGACAGCCGTCTTCGTCCTGCTCTTTGCGCGCCTCATCTACCTGCCGCAGGCGCGGCCTTTGGGCGGTGACGACACCGTCACGGCGCCGGCGGGACAATGGCTGGTGCTGGACGGCCTCGCCGCCGGGTCGGTCCTCGAGGTCGCCGTCGATGCGCCAGGGGAAGTCGCCTTCTCCGCTCCTTCCGCGACCCTCGACGACGCCTCGCGGACCTACCTGCAGAGCCTTGGCGTGCCGACAACCGCGGGCCGAGGTCCGGTGCGATGGGCCGCAAGCGCGGCGGGGGGCCGGAAAGCCACGCTCGTTGCGGACCTGACGGTGCAGCAACCCGGCGCGCGCCTGGCCCTGAGCGCGATCGCGGGGACGGGTTTGAAGCTGCGCGTCGACCGCGGGACCCTAGCGGTAAGCCTGCGCCTGGACAGCGACGGCCCGGCGCGCGGCCTGCTCGACGCGCCGGGCTCCGGAGGCGCCCAGGCCTACGGCGCGGGGCGGCCGATCGCCTTCCTGCTGAGCGCGGGCGGATCGTCCGACGCCGCCCTCGATGTCGCCGTGGCCAAACCATCTTCCCTGCGCCTGCTGCAGGACGACGGTTCCGAAGCGCCCCTCGCGCTCACCAACCTTGAGGTCGACGCCGATCGCGCCGTCCTGACGCGCACCTGCGGCGGCGCGGAGGGAAAAATCGTCTTCTGGCAGGCGCTCCTGCAGCCGCGCGCCCGTCCCCTCCCGGCGCTCTCGATGTGCGAGCCCGGCAGGATGACGGTCGGCGAACTTGTTCTGCAGCCCAACGCCGTCGTCGCCAAGCCAAGCGGTTCGGCCTACGTCCCGGGCGAACTTCCCGTGTGGAACACACTCAAGGACAATCCGGCGGTAGGCGCCCTTCTGCTGGCGATCATCGGCTATCCGGCCGCGCGCCTGCTGGGGCAGTTGCGCCGCCTGCACGCCCTGTTCCGCGGCGGGGCTGGATCTTCTCCGGAGAGTCCGGACAAGACGAAAGCCTAGATGCTCAGCTCGCGACGAAGTCCGCCAGCTCGATGCCGTGGGTGTCCAGCCACCATTCGGCGGGCTTGTCGCTGTGCTTGCTCCAGAGCCGTTCGAAGGTCGCCTTCAGCCTCGACTGCCGCTCCGCCTCCGCGCGATAGAAAGGATGGTCGAGCGGGGCGCCGCGTCGGACCAGCTCCCGGAGGAGTTTCCGAAGCACATAGCCCTGCTGCTTGGGACCAGGCTCGTAACCGCTCTCGATGATCTTTGAGACGCCGTCTCGCAGCGCCTCGACCTGGTCGGGCGGCGGCTCGCCAAGGCTGGACAGCAGGCGATCGAGGCCGAAGCCGACATCGATGCAGTCGCCGCCTGTATTGACGATGTTCCCGATCTCGACCCCACCCCGATAGAACTCGGTGCAGTACCCGCCGATCTCGCCGTCCGACCAGACGCAGTCCTCGTCCGCCGCCACCTCGACGCCCCGCCCGTCATACAAGCCGCGCCAGGCGTCCATCCGATCGGGATGGATGGTCACGCGGTCCGGGAGCGCGCCGATCTGGGAAAGAAAGTCGAACCAGAAGTCGATCGACTCCTCCACGCTCATCTCGCGGAAGGAGAACAATCCCATCATCTCGAAGTTAAGAAGATGCGTTCCATCGCCAATCTCGTCGAGATCGTTGATGCGCAGACAGGCTTGGATGTTGGCGAGGGTCCCGCGGTAATCTGGGTTGCGGAACATTGGCTTGAACTGCTGCATGCCAGCCGGGCAGAACAGTGTCGTCGTATCGTAAGGTCTTACATGGTCCACCTCATGGACCGAAATACCTCTGCTTTCGCAGAATTCTTCGTATTCTCGCTTCAGGCGTCCCGCAGCGACATAGACAACCTCCTCATCGGCCGAAAATGACCCCAACCCAGATGTGGAGGCGCGCTGCTGGATCGTCAATCCGGGCCGGCCCTTTGCCAGTCCGTCTTCAACCTACCGAACATCAAATCAACTCCGTCATGGCCGGCCGTAAGTGCCGGCCACCCATCGTGGGTCCTGCGAGTTACTGGCAATGGCCGCGCCCGGCGCGGCCACGGCAGAGCGCCCGTCAAGTCGTTCCATGGGTGGCCGGCACTTACGGCCACGGCTGT
>Ga0210396_10004246_pt1 | contig 14077 bp, 9 predicted proteins | sample IncBWH17OmetaG_FD_155466 | JGI IMG/M metagenome (GOLD analysis project Ga0210396, IMG submission 155466) | Forest soil microbial communities from Barre Woods Harvard Forest LTER site, Petersham, Massachusetts, United States - Inc-BW-H-17-O ...
CCCCCACCCCCCCCCAATTCGGGGTTGGCCGCATTCACGATCGCGTCGGCGTTCTGCTCGGTGATGTCGCCCTGGACCAGCACCACCTGAGCCGGACCGAAATAGACTCGCATGGCTCTCCGCTCGAGTGGCACCTCCGTGTGCTCGACAGTTCGCGGTTGGTGACCGGATCGGCCTATTGCTTTTTCGCGGCGGCTTTGAGCCGTTGGGCAGCTGTCGAAGCCGCGTCCTGAAGCAACTGAACCTCGTTGGAATAGGAAATAAATCGCATCCCCTTCCGCGCCCAGTGCTCCAAGTTGTTGATGTCTAGCCCGATTGCGCCCGCCGCGACATTGTGCTTTTGGGCCAGGTGAATTGCGCGCTCGGTGATCGCCGTCATCCGCGGATGATCGATCTGTCCGGGAATTCCCAGGTCGATCGACAGGTCGGTAAATCCCAGGCAGGCCACGTCGACGCCGGGAAATGACATGATTTCGTCCAACTCTTCCAGCGCCTCCTTGCGTTCGATCTGGATCGCGCACAAGGTCTGTTGATTATTGGACTCCATTAGCGCCTGGATCGACGTCTCGTCGAAATCGGTCTGCCCCATGGTCGCTGAAAAGCTCCTGGCGCCGTCCGGCGGATAGCGCATCCACGAAATGATGTCTCGCACCTGCTCGGGCGTGTTGACCCGCGGCACCATAATTCCCATCGCCCCCTGGTCGAGCACGCGGCTGACGAGCGAGTAGTCGGCCTGCGGGACGCGGACGATGGGCACGATGCCGCGGCTGCGGGATGCAGTAATCAAGTCGGCCACGCTCTCCATGCTGTAGGCCGAATGCTCCATGTCGATGAAGACGAAATCGAAGCCCGCCCGCGCATACATGCGGGCAATGTCGGGACTGCGGAGACGCGAGATTTCGCTGCCGACGACGGTCTGACCCGCCTTGAGGGCCTGCTTTACCGGATTGCTGCGCATCGGTGTGACCAAAGAGGGGTTGTCGAACGAGAGGATGGCTGATTTCCCATCCTGGCTTTGCAAAAGTCGGGCCGCTCGCCACCGAGAGGGAGATCGGCTCCAGAATATCCAAATTCCGACGCCGCGTGATGCCCATTTTCTCGTCACCGGCGGACCTGGTCGGACCCGGGAGCAGACCGGCCGCAAACTCGCCTTGTTCCATCCGGCCACAATCGCGAAACTTCGCCTCCCCGAATGGGGCGGGCGGGAGCGAAGGCGTGGGGGTGGTCAGGCGGGAGCGAGGCGTGGCGGAGTACACCGACCGGGAACAATTCATTCCGATCCGCAAGACCGATCTGGTCGAATTGTTGTGTCGGGATTGGCCGCTGACGCCCCACGACCGTGAGCAATTCCGCCGCTTTTGCCGTCGCCTCGATGCGACGCTGCACTGCGAGTACCACGCCCGGCTGGAGCAGCTCAAGGACGCCTACGCCGGCTTCGACCCCGACGCCGACACGCATCCCCTCGAGCCCCACGCGGCCGGCAAGCATGCCCAGGAAATTGAGCTGCTCTTTTCCCAGTTCATCGCCCTGTTGGAGCGGGCCAACTTCAAGCGGCTCTCGCCCGCGGAATTGAACGCCGCCCTACAGAGTGCGAGCGACTGGGGCATCAATCTCGAAGTCGATTTCGACGTCTTCGATCGTCTGGAAATCTTCGTCCGCGGCGACGTCGTCGGTCAACGCACCCGGCGGCGCTGGCGAAACCTGATGCGCCTTGAAGAGGTGAAGCTGCCCGTCTATCAGCGGCTCGTCGTGATTCTCAAGCTGCGCGAGGACGGTGGTCAGCCGGCCCACATCGACACCGATTCGGTCTATATCAAGATCTTCAAAGACATCCCCAAAGTCGACGTCGAGATGCTCTTGCCGGGCACCCGCGTGAAGCTGAGCCTCACCGATCGCGGAAAGATTGTGCTCCCCACGCTCAGCGGCGTCGCCATCACCGGCTGGAAGCTACTGCAAGGGGCTCTGACTCTCGCCCTGTCGAGCGCCTATCAATCGCTGGCTCTCTTGAGCCTGGTCGGCGGCACGGTGGGCTACGGTCTGCGGTCGTTTTACGGTTACCTGCAGACCAAACAGAAATATCAGCTCAGTCTGGCCGAGAGCCTCTACTATCAGAACCTCGACAACAACGCCGGCTCGCTGTTTCGCTTGCTGAACGAGGCCGAAGAGCAGGAATTCCGCGAAGCCGTGCTGGCCTATTTCTTCCTGCTGACCAAGGCGGGCGACGCCGGCTGGAAGCGCGAGCACTTGGACGATGCCATCGAAGAATTCTTGGACACGGCGATGGGCATCAAAATCGATTTCGAGATCGGCGACGCGGTCGATAAGTTGGTCCACTTCGAGCTCATTCAGCACAGCGAAGACGGGCTGCTGCGGGCCGTCTCCTTGCGCGAAGCCCTGATCGCCCTCGACCGGGCGTGGAGCCACGCCGGCCACGAATTCAGCCTGGGCCATGTGCCTGAAAGCGTCCCGTTCCGCCGCAGCGCGTAAATGAACGGCGAGTTTTTCTCAGCTTCTGGCGGGTTCACGCGCGCGAGCGGCTGACGCGTTCGCCCCCCCTGCGTTGCCGCCGGCAATCTCTCCCCATAGACAAAAGGCACTCGGAATCGCGTCTTCTGGGTGAGCCCATCGCCCACGAGAGACCCGGTACACCCAGAGAGGCCGCATAAAGTCTTTCGGGGCAGGAACTTCCTTGAATCCGTCCGCGCGGGCTTCTATGTTGAAATCAGCACAGGATTCGCACGTTGTCGCTCGGGAGGTCAGCGATGCCCACTCCGACTGAGGCCGCACCTCAACAGCCGGCAGGAACGCCGCGTCTGCTTGATCGCACGCAGCGACTGCTTGCCAGCACCCTGCGGCGGTTGCGCTGGGCCGTCATCACCCGACGGGCCCTATTCGCCTTCTTCGCGCTGGCTGCCGGTTACTGTGTCGCGGTGTTGGTCGCCCGCTTGACCGGGGCATTTTCGCTGAATGTGCCGTTTTGGACGCCGGCGGTGCTGCCGTTGGTCGCGCTTGTGCTCGGGGCGATCTGGCCGAATCGGCCCGGCGCGCGCGATGCGGCGCGGGCCATCGACCGCGGCGCCGGCACCAACGATTTGTATCTCACAATGGCCCTGCTCGAGGGCAGCGCCGGCGAATACCAGCCGCTGGTGGCGGCCAAGGCCGAATCGCGGGCTGCAACCATCCGCCCGCGCGAAGTCGCCCCCCTCGAGATCAATCGGCGATTAACGTCGATTGCCGCGGTGTTGGCTGTCGTGGTCGCGGCCGTTCCCTTCGTGCCGCAGCTCGATCCGTTCGGCAAGGTCGCAGCGGCTGAAGAGACGCGGGAGGAACTCCGCCATGTCGAGGACAGCAAGCAGGCGACCAAGGACCGGCTAGCCAAGATTGAGCGCGAGAACCTCTCGAACGAAGACGCCAAAGAGGTCCAGCAGGCACTCGAACAACTGAAGGCCGCGATGAAAGCCACGCAGGCGAAGGCTCGGCAAGCCAACGGCAAGCTGATCGCCGGCGCTCAAAAAACCGTGGCCGGCGAGTGGCGGAAGATCAGCTCGGAGAAACTCAACGACCTCTTCGCCAAATCAGCCGCCAACGCGGGGCAGGAAATGGGGGCCGGCTCTTCCGCGCTCTCGAAAAAATGGTTGGAGGATCTGCAGTCCGGCTCGACCGAATCGATCAAGAAGGAGCTCGCGGCCGTGCAGCGCGATCTCGAAGAGCTGGCCAAGACCAAGGACCCGGCCAGAAAGGCTGAGCTCACCCAAAAGCTCCGTGAACGGCTCGACGCCCTCTCGCAGTTTGCCAACGAGCAGTCGGGATCCAAGCCGCTCGCGGCGGCCCTCAAGCGGACACAGGAACAAATGCGGATGGCGGCCAAAGCTGGCCAGTCTGGCGATGCGCAAGATCCGGCCACTGAAGAGGCGCTCAAAGCCGCGGCCGAATCAGCCAAGCTGGCCGACAAGGAGCTCGAGCAGATCGCGCAGTCGGCTAAGGAGCTCAACGAATTGGAAAAGGCGTTGAGCGTGCTGCAGAAAGCCAAACAACTCAACAACTCCGACTTGCTCGACGGCTCGAAAATGGACGGCCTGCAGTCGATGTCCGACTATGAAGCCATGTACGACAAGATGATGAAAGGTGCCCAGCCGGATATGGGCGAATTCGGCGAAGGCGGTCCGGCCGAAGAAAACGACTCCAAGAAATCGGGGTTCAAGACGGAGCTGTCGAAGTCGCAGATCGCCAAGGGGAAAGTGCTGCTCACCCTCAAGACCAAGGGCATGGGCGATCCGGCCGAGGTCAAGGAGCAGTATCGAACGGCCGTCCGCGACGTCAAACAAAACCTCAGCGAAGCCATTCTCCGCGAAGAAATCCCGCCCGGATACCACGAAGGCATCAAGGGCTACTTCGACTCGATCGACGAAACGCCCGCTCCGGGCAAATAACGAACCGGCATGCCAAACAAGAAACGGACCGCAGTAGCGGCTGCCGGCATCATTCTGGCGGGCGCCCTGGTCAGCTTCGCCGTCTGGCCCCGCATGTTTGAAGCGGGCACGCCGGTGGTCAACGTCTACTGCGCGCACGACGCGATTTTTGCCGACGCCATCTTCGACGAGTTCACGCGCCAAACAGGGATCAAGGTCGCCATCACCTACGACACGGAAGCGACGAAGTCGTTGTCATTGGTCGATCGGCTCAAGCGCGAACGCGAGCATCCGCAGTGCGACGTGTTCTGGAACAACGAGCAGGTCGGCACGATGGACCTGGCCGGCCAAGACGTGCTGGCTACGTACAAGGGAAGCGGTTACGGACGAATTCCCGCTCTCTACAAAGACGCCGACGGCCGCTGGACCGGGTTCGCGGCACGAATGCGGGTCTGGATCGTGAACACCAAAGCGATGCCGCCCGACCGCGAGAAGGTCGAAACGTTTTTCAAAAATCATCCCGAACATTGCGCAATGGCCAATCCGCTGTACGGGACGACGCTGACCCAGTTCAGCATCCTGTGGCAGCTGCGCGGGCCCGAGCACGTGAAGAGCTGGCGGGCCGACCTGCGCCAGCGGGGTCTGCGCGAGATGGCGGGCAACGCGCCGGTCAAGGACGCCGTAGCGGAAGGCGTCTGCGAAGTCGGCTGGACCGACACCGACGACTTTTTCGAGGCGCTCGACGACAAGAAGCCGGTCGCGATGCTTCCCCTCTTTGTGTCGGACGGCAAAGCGACGGGCGCCGAGTCGAAGTACACAATCATCGTGCCGAATACGGTCGGCCTGATCCAAAATTGCCCGCACCAGAGCGAGGCCCAGCGGCTCGTCGACTTTTTGCTCTCCGCCGAGACCGAGCTCGCGTTGGCCCGGTCGAAGTCGCGGCAGATCCCCCTCGGACCCGTCGACAGCCAGAAGATCCTGCCAGAGGTCCGCGAGCTGGCCCAGTCGGTGCCACAAGGCTACGACCTGCGTAAGCTCGAGATGCCGCGGCGCGAGTGTATCGACTGGCTCAAGTCGGAGTCGCGGCGATGAGCCTGGCCGCGGTCTGCGCCTGGTCGTTTTTGCGGAGCGCAGCGGTCGCCCTCTTCGCAGCGCTCCTCTCCCAGCCTCTTGCCAACGTGCTTGTCGCCTCGAAGGCGCCGCTCGCCACCGGGAGCGGAATTAACGGACGGGAACGAACGCGTCGACGGGCGGCGTTGCTCGGCCGAGGCGTTCTTTGGGGGTTGCTGCTGGCTCCGTTTCTCGTTCCGCCGCTCTTGGTCGGCTACGCGTATTACCGACCGGCGCTGATGCTGGTGCACTATCCACGGACGACCGAGGCCATTTATTGGGCCGTGCTTTTTTTGCGATTCTTCGCCGCGGCAGTACTGATTCGTGTCTTCGCGCCGCCGTCGCCGCTGTCGGCCGAAGCCATTCACTGCCAGCGGCTGTTGCGCCCTCGCAACAAAGCCCGGCTGCGGCGCTGGGCCGCGGACGTTTTCACCTGGTTGCGCGGTTCCGGCCAGCCTTCAATTGCGGCGTTCGCCGTAATCTTTCTGTCGGCCTTTCAAGAGTTCGAAATCGCCGCGCTGATGGGAATCACCGCCGGCGACGTGCAATCACCGGCCAGCTGGACTGTTTGGCTCTTCAATTGGCAGGCGGGTGGCGCGCCCCTCTCTGAATCGCTCACCTTCGCCATGACTCCGCTCTTCTACGAATTGGTGGTGATCGTGCCGGCGCTCATTCTGCTCGGCTCGTGGATGTCGTCACCCTGGCGCGTGGAACGTGAAGCGGACGGCAGCGTGAGGGCGCGCGTCGCGAGCGAGATCTTCTTGATCGCCGCCACGCTGGTGATCGCCGGCGGACCGAGCTTGATTGTCTTCCGCGGCGCTCTGCGCGGGCTGCAAAGCCGGGCCGCGACGGGCCCTTTGTTACCCGAAATCGGCATCGCCGCGGCCATCGCGTCGACAGCGGTGCTGTTGATCGGCATATTGTGTGCGGTTGCTCTGGGCTTCGCGCCGCGACGGCTGCGGGGCGCTATCGTCTCGTTACTCTGCCTGCCCGGCGCACTCGGTTCGCTGGTGTTGAGCATGGGCGTGCTGTGGCTCTTCCAACAACCGGGGCTGCAGTCGTTGTCGCAATCGCTGGTGCCGGTCGTGCTGGCCGTTGCTTTCGTCCTGCTCCCGCGCTCGCTCATCCTGACGGCCATGCTGGGCTCGAGTCGCCGCGCCCAGGCCGCCCACTGCGCGCGGATGCTCGCTCAATCGCCTTCGGCTCCACAGCGGCGTGCGGCGGCCCGGTTAATCGACGAGTTGGAAGTCCGCCGTTTCTTCTGGGCAGGGGTGCTCGTTTGGTATTGGGCCTACTGGGAGCTGACCGCGCCGTCGATCCTGGCTCCGCCGGCGGCGACGCCTTTTGTCGTGCGGATGTACAACTTCATGCACTACCGACAGGACGATCCGCTGTCGGTGATGATCGTGGCGTCGATCCTCGTCCCGCTGGCGGCCGTTGCCCTTCTGGCGGGCGCGCGGCGGTTCGTCGTACGCTGGGTGCTGCAATGAATTGTCGCCACCGCATTCGACGTAGCACCAAGAAATACTCGAAGGCTGCAGCGAACCCGGGGGCGCGGCGTCGGACATGAGCGATCGACTGTGGCATCTGGAAGACGTCCGCGTCGAGGGCTGGTCCCGCCCTCGGCTCGACGTTCCGGACCTCGACATCCCTCACGGCATCACGGCCGTCCTGGGCATCTCCGGAGCCGGCAAAACGACGCTGCTCAACCTGCTCTGCGGCTTTGCCCGCCCCGATCACGGCCGCGTCGAATCCTTCATCGACCGAAATAATTGCCGCCTGCCGTTGTTTTGGGTGCCGCAGAATGACGGCTTGTGGCCGCACCGAACGACCCGCGCCCATCTCGCGCAAGTGGAAAATGGCGCACCTCGGCCGGCCCTCGACTGGTTGGCCGATTTCAATCTCGAAGAGCATGCCGAGAAAACGCCCGAACAACTATCGCACGGCGAGCGAAATCGACTGGCCATCGCGCGGGCCCTTGCCAGCGGTGCCGCCGTGCTCGTCCTCGATGAACCGATGGCCCACGTCGATCCGGCGCGCATCGGCGACTACTGGTCGGTGATCCGCGATTGGTGCCGGAAGTCGGGCACGTCGCTGATTATCGCCACGCACTCGCCAGAGGTAGCACTCTCCGAGGCCGAGCACGCGATCTGCCTTCGCGACGGACGCGTGATTTCCAGCGGCCCGATGCGCGACCTCTATCACGCGCCCCGCACGCGCGAAGAGGCCGCCCTGCTCGGCCCGTTCAACTGGCTTTCGCCGGCCGACCTACGGCAATGGCTCGGCGCAACGGCCGACACCGATGCCTGCTTTCGTCCCGAGCAGATCGTCGTCAGCGCCGCGCCGGATGGTCCTTTCGTCGTCGAGGACTCGCGGTTCGCCGGTTCGTTTGGCGCAGTGACCCTCTCCGACCCGCGGACGACTTCCAAACGTCGATTCTTTCATCGCCCGGCCGGTCCGCGGCTGAGCGCCGGCCAGCGCGTCGCCTTGCGATTGATTGTTGCGCTCTGTATGTGCTTCTTCGCGGCAGCCTGCGACAAGCGCGACCAGCCGCTGCTCAAGGTGCGCGAAGTTCATTACTGGCCCGTTCCGCCGCAAGGCTCGCGGTTTCCCGCTCCCCGCAGCGTCACCTGCGGGCCGAACCACGAAAACTACGTGCTGGACCGCGGCGGTCGCGTCCTCGTCTACGGCGAAACGGGGTCGCTGCTCCGCCAATGGGATATGCCCGATGCCCACAACGGCAATCCCGAGGGAGCCTGTGTCTTTCTCGATGGGCGAATCGCCGTGGCCGACACCCACTACAGCCGCGTTGTCTTCTTCAATCACGATGGCAAGGTCGTAGGCATGCTCGGTAGCGCCGGACAAAGTCCGTCGCAATTCATCTTTCCCGTCTGCGTAACACAGGACCCGCACGGAAACTTCTACGTCGGCGAGTACGGCGGCAACGATCGCGTGCAGAAGTTCTCGGTCGACGGCAAATTCCTGCTGCAAATCGGCCGCTGCGGGTCCGGTCCCGGCGAGTTCGAGCGGGCCAGCGGCGTCGTGTGGCGCGACGGCCTGCTCTATATCGCCGACTCCTTCAACAACCGCATTCAAATCTTCTCCGACACGGGTGAATTTCGCTCGGTCTTCGGACAGCCCGGCGAGACGGTCGAAATGGGGTACCCCTACGCGCTGGCCCTCGGCCCACAGGACGACCTGTTCGTGATCGAGTATTCGACGGCACGCGTCTCGCGGTTCGATCTGAAATCTGGACGGCTCCTCGGCCGCTTCGGTAGCCCAGGACGGGGCGAGGGGCAGTTCGCCACCCCCTGGGGCATCGACGTCGATCCCAAAGGAACAATTCTCGTCGCCGACACCGATAATCGGCGGATTGTGGAGCTGTTGCGATGAAGCGGCTCCGCCGAGTGCTCCGGTCCGTCTTTCCGCCTCCGCGGCGGCCGGTGACGCTGCGCCAGGTGCTGCTGCTCGTGCTGTTTTTCGCCGTCTATTTCGGTACGTGCGCGGCTCTCGTGTTCACGCACAAGGTGCTGTTCGTGCGGCCGTCAATGTTTGTGCTGATGGCCGTCTGCGTCTGGATTTGGTGGATGTACGTGGCCGGCTATTCGGGGCTCCCGGGGCGCCGCGCTGGCATCGCATTTCTCGTGCGCGCGATCTTGGTCGGCGTCTTTTGTCTGGCGCTGGCCGAGCCGAGGGCCGTGCGGACGAGCGACTTGCTGTCGGTGGTTTACGCGATCGACCTGTCGGATTCGATCGGCGAAGGCTCGACCGAGACCGCGTTACAGTTTATGGCCACGACCGTGAACCAAAAGCCCGAACGCGATCAGGCCGGCCTCGTCGTCTTCGGGCGGAACGCAGCCGCCGAGCTGCCGCCGCGGCAGGCGTTTCCCTTCGATTCGGGCTCGGTCTCGATCAATTCGCACGTCGACCGGGGCGCAACGAACATCGAGCAGGCGCTCTCCTTGTCGGCCGCCATGTTGCCGGAAGAGAACGCCGGCCGGATTGTGCTTGTCTCCGATGGAGCAGCGACCGAAGGCAGCCTGACGCGAATTCTCGACGATCTCAAGTCGCGGGACATCGCCGTTGACGTCTTACCGGTGCAGTACGACTACTCGCGTGAAGTCTGGCTCGAGCGGCTCGATCTGCCCCGTTTCGTAAAGCTCGGCGACAACTATGAAGCGGTGATCGTGCTCTCGAGTTTGCAGAACGGTTCGGGCCGTCTGGTCGTCCGCGAGCAGGGGCGCGTGATTTCCGAGCAGTCGGTCGACTTCCGCGCGGGCAAGAACCGTTACGTCGTTCCCATCAAGCTGCGCGAGCCGGGGTACTACGAATACTCGGCCACGATCGAAACGCCCAACGGCGCTGACCACCTCAAGCAGAACAACACCGTCCTCAACTACCTCTATGTGAAGGGGGAGGGCCGTGTGATGGTCGTGCGCGATTCGGCCGGCAAGAAAGAGGACTGGGCGCCGCTGGTGGCCGCACTCAAGGCCGAGCAGCGGCTGGTCGACGTGTTCACTGCCGAACAATTCCCCCGCGACGCCCTGTCTCTGATGCCTTACGACGCGGTGATCTTCGTGAATGTCGCGGCCGACGCTTTCGATCCGGTCCAGTTCAAGGCGGTCCACGACGCGGTTCGCGACTTGGGTGTCGGCTTTCTGATGGTCGGAGGCCGCAACAGTTTTGGGCCCGGCGGCTACAACAAGACACCGATCGAGGATGTGCTCCCCGTCAGCATGGACATCACCAAGAAGAAGGTGTTGCCCAAGGGGGCGCTGGTCATCGTGCTGCACACGTGCGAATTCCCGGAAGGGAACACGTATGCCAAGCGGGTGACTAAGGAAGCCATCCGCGTTCTCGGTTCGCAGGACGAGGCCGGCGTGCTGGCCTTCATGCAGGGGGATTCGTCCTGGGTCTTCGAGCTGACGCCCGTCAGCCAGTACGATGCGATGGTCCGCAAGATCAACGCGGCGACGCCCGGTGACATGCTGGCGTTTCAGCCGATCATGGAGGCCGGCTACACCGCGCTCGCGAAAAGTGACGCGGCCGCCAAGCACATGATCGTCATCTCCGACGGCGATCCGCAGCCACCGACTCCCCAATTGCTGAAAGACTTCAAGGCCAAGGACATCACGATCTCGACGGTGTCGATCTTCCCCCACGGCGGGGTCGAAGTCGGCACGCTGCAGGCAATGGCCAACCTCACTGGCGGCCGCTATTACACCACCACCGACCCGGATCAGCTCCCCTCGATCTTCATCAAGGAGGCCAAGTCGCTCAAACGCTCGATGGTGCAGAATAAAACGTTCACGCCCGAAGTCGGATTCCCCTCTCCCATTCTCAAAGGGTTGGGCGGCCTGCCTCCGTTGCACGGCTACGTGCTGACGACCCCCAAGGAGCGGCTCACCGAGTTGATTCTCGAGGCCCATTTGCCGGACGACGATTCGCTCGACCCCGTGCTCGCTCGCTGGAAATTCGGCCTGGGCACAACGGCCGCCTTCACCTCCGATCTGTCGAGCAATTGGGGCGCCGATTGGGTCGGCTGGGAAGGCTATCGGGCCTTCGTCAAACAACTGATGACCGACATCGCCCGCGTGCAGGATGAGGAGCACTTGCGGCTGTGGGCCTATTCTTCGGGCACGCAGGGTGTGATCGTGGCCGAGGACTTCCATCCGCAGAACATGTTCCTCGAAATGCAGGCGCAGGTCTCTGGGCCGCAAGACAAATCGGAAGCGATCCAACTGCGACAGATCGCGCCGCGGCGCTACCAGGCGACATTCCCGCTTTGGGGGCCGGGACGCTATCAGGTGATGGCGATCGGCAAATCGGGCGATCGCACGGCCCGCGCGCAAGGGGGCTTCATCGTCTCCTACTCGCCCGAGTACCTGCGGTTTCGCTCAAATCCGATGGTCCTCGATGAGATCGCCGAAAAGACCGGTGGCAAGGTGCTCAAGAAAGATGCGACGGCCGACGATATCTACCGCTCTCGCCGGCAGCCCAAGCGCAGCTCTCGACCGATTTTCGACTGGTTCCTGGTGGCGCTGGCCTGCCTGTTGCCGCTCGATGTGGCCTTTCGCAGGATCCAGATCGATCGGAATTCGTTCGCGACACTCTTGGGACTCGGACGACGGAAGACAGAATCGACCGCCACGATGGGGACGCTGTTGTCCCGCAAGCAAACGCTCAAGAAAGCCTTCGACGCCCAGCGTTTGCCGGTGCCCGGTCCACTCCGCACACCGAGCGGATCCGCGGCCGGCGGCCCCCTTGGCGGGACCGCCGCGTCACCCAAAGCGGGGCCTCCCAAACCTAAACCAAAATCGGCCGAGTCCAAGAAGCCGGGCGACGAATCGACGACCGGTCGGCTGCTGGAAATGAAACGTAAACGTCAGCAAGAGGGAAAAGAGGGGAAACCGTGAGCACAAACCTGCGCGAGACCCAGTCGACCGAAGAGTTTCAGGTACTGCAGGCCGAGGCGGACGATTTTGCCGCGATGTTCAACGCGGCCCGCACCGAAGTTGGACACGTGATCGTCGGCCAGGAACGGGTGGTCGAAGAAACGCTCACGGCCATCTTCTGCGGTGGCAATGTGCTGCTGGAAGGCGTGCCGGGGCTCGGCAAGACGGAGCTTGTGAAAGCCCTGTCGCGCGTGCTCGACCTCGACTTCCGCCGCATTCAGTTCACACCTGACTTGATGCCCGCCGACATCATCGGCACGCGGATCATGACCACCAATGCCGACGGGCGCTATGAATTTGAGTTCCGTCCAGGGCCGATTTTCACCCAGCTCTTGCTGGCCGACGAAATCAACCGCGCCACGCCTAAGACCCAGTCGGCCCTGTTGGAAACGATGCAAGAGGGTTCGGTCACGACCGCCGGCACGATCTACCAACTCAAGCAGCCGTTCTTCGTCATGGCGACGCAGAACCCGATCGAACAGGAAGGAACCTACCCGCTCCCCGAAGCGCAGCTCGATCGCTTCCTCTTCAAAGTCGAAGTGCCGTTTCTCAATCGCAGCGAGCTCAACGACGTTGTCATGCGAACGATCCTCAAGCGGCCGACAGAGCCGAAAAAACTGCTCGACTCCGACCGCATTCTCGGACTGCGCAAGGTGCTGGACAAAGTGGTGGTCGCCGACCCGATCCGGGATTACGCCGTGCGGCTCGTGCTCTCGACGCATCCGGGAACCGACTTTGCCACCGACGAGATCCGCAAGTACGTCCGCTGGGGCGCCAGTCCGCGGGCCGCGCAAGCCCTCATCCGTGCCGCGCGCGTGCGGGCGTTGAGCCAGGGCCGCGCCCACGCCGGCTTTGACGACGTGCGACATTTCGCCGCCAGCGTGCTACAGCACCGGGTGCTACTCAATTACGACGGCCAGGCGGAAAACATGACCACGCCGACGCTCATTCGTCAATGCGTCGAGCGACTCTCGGAGGAGCAGGTGTAGCCGCGCCCGGGACGAACGCTCACTAGGCGGGCGGGAAAGACTGAATCAAAGAGATCGTTGAGAAGATTCCGATGGCCGACGAAGCCGTCAAACAATTCACCACGCTACTCGATAACTCCATCCTCGGCCGGCTGGAGCGGATGCGGATTGCGTCGCGGCGGCGGCTCACCAACCGTGCGCACGGCGAACACCTCTCCGGCAAAGGCGGGACGAGCATCGAATTCTCCGACTTCCGCGATTACGTCGCGGGGGACGACCTGCGATTTGTCGACTGGAACATCTTCTCGCGGCTCAACCGCCCGTACGTGAAGCAGTACCGCTACGAAGAGCAGATGTGCATCGTGATCATTATCGACGCCTCGGCCTCGATGGCCTTTGACGGAAAGTTCCAGCGAGCGTGCCAGCTGGCCGGTGCGTTTGCGCTGATGGGCCTCTTCTCGCTCGAGCCAGTGAGCATTTATGCCTGTGGGCCAAGTGGCAGCGAGCCCGCGCTTTGTCCTCCGTGCACGGGGCGGGTCAACCGCGGGCGGGTCTTCACGTTCCTCGAAGGACTCAAAGCATCGGGCGATTCGTCCATCGAGTCGGCCGTCGAAGCCGTGTTGCGGCGGCACCGCGGGCGCGGCATGGCCATCGTCCTGTCGGACTTTTTGACGTTCGGCGCGCTCGGACGGCCGTTCAATCTACTTTTTAGCGCCGGGCTCGAAGTTTGTGCGATCCAGATCCTGAGTCCGGCCGAGATCGATCCCGAGCTGACCGGCGACCTGCGGTTTGTCGACAGCGAGACCGATCAAATGCTCGACATCTCGAACGTCGGCGAGTTGCTGTCGGTGTATCACGACCGCCGCCGCGAGCTCGAGCGTGAGCTGGACGAGCACTGTCGCCGGCGGCGCGGGCGGTTTCTGACGACGCGGTCCGATGATCCGATCGAGTGGCTCCTGTTCGACCGGCTGCGGCGGCAAGGCTGGGTGCGATGAACTGGCTGGGCTTCTTTTCGCTCGGCAGCGCGTGGCTGGCACTTTTGCTGGTGCCGCTGGTGCTCGTTTATTTCCTCAAGCTCCGCCGCCCGCGGCAGTCGGTTGCATCGCTCGCGCTCTGGTGCCAGGTGCTTAACGAC
>Ga0210396_10004248_pt1 | contig 14076 bp, 12 predicted proteins | sample IncBWH17OmetaG_FD_155466 | JGI IMG/M metagenome (GOLD analysis project Ga0210396, IMG submission 155466) | Forest soil microbial communities from Barre Woods Harvard Forest LTER site, Petersham, Massachusetts, United States - Inc-BW-H-17-O ...
TTGGTGTAATCGTATTGGCGTCATTGCTGCCGCTCTCACCCGCAGCCGCAGCGGAGGCGGCAATCGGGGCCATGCTGTTGATGGCTATGGCACCGATCGCCACACCGCACAGCAGCTTGTATTTGCACATGTGTTGCGTTCCCATGATCCTCTCTCCAGTAGAGTTTGCTTCCTAATTTGCTTGCCAAAAGGTGCGCCGGCAGCGCGCGATCGCGCGCTGCCGTAGCCAGTGTCGATCAGCCGCCTTTGTCGTCGCCGTTATCGGCTTTGTGGCCGAAATCGAACATGTCGAACAGATCACCAATGGCCGGGCTGTTGACCGGCACATACGGATTGTCCTTGTCGGCGACCGGGTTCGGAAGATTGTCGCGACTGCGGCCGGTCAATGGCAACAGCTGCCAGTTGCGCTCGATGAATTTCAGGATCGAGGCGTGGTCCGCATAGCTGTGCACGACATGCCCGCCCTTCGAATAGGGCGACACCACCACCAATGGAATGCGCGGTCCGTCGCCAAAGAAATCCAGAGGCTGAACGAACCCGCTGTCGTAATACCCGCCGCCCTCGTCAACGGTGACGAAGACCGCCGTTTCCGCCTTCAGCTCGGGATTGCCGTCGAGGGTGTCTAATATCTTCTGCAGCATCCCCTCATAAAGGTCGAGCTTCGAGCTGGCGGGGTGGCCATCGAGCAGTCCGTCGGGTTTGACGAAGGAGACGGCCGGCAAAGTATCGTTGCTGACCGCTGCGAAGAAATCGGTCGCGTCCTTGATGTGCGCGGTGCGCTGCGCCTGGTCTCCCATGATCGATGTCGCGTAGGACTCGAAGTTACAGATATTGCAGTATGTTTGACCGACCGTATCGGCCGGGTCCGTCGAGCCGTTGGCGACATTGACGGCGGCATTGTAGGCGCCCCCGTAATAGGCCCAGGGAATGCTCTTGTCGTTTAGCGCGTCGCCGATCGTGCGGACACTACTCGGCGGAATCGAGCCGCCCGACGCAATGCCCTTCGTATCGACTGCGCCATTGGGCAGAAAGCCCGGATTGGTGTTGTTCAGCATGTAATAATGGCCGGTGTCGCAATTCGCCTGCGCTGCATACGACAGGGAATCGAGATAGCGCACGATCGGCAATACCCCCGGGGCGTTGAAAACGTCGGAGCAGTTGCTGAAACGCCCGTCCACAGTGTATTGGTTGTTGGTGCCGGGCTGGGGATTGGGATTGGCGATTTGGGAGGTCGGCGGCATTGTCGGATTGCCGTTGCCGTCGCTCCAGAAGATGTCGTCGCCGGTCCCGAGAAAGACGTGCTGGATGCCGGTGCCGCCCTGGCCGGGCTGGTGGTAGTTGTCGCTGATCGTGTATTCGTCGGCCAACTTCTTGAACAGTGGCGCGTCCTCGTCCTGCATGTTGTAGAACGCCATCGAGGTGCCGCCGCCGTGGTCGGCTGTCAGGCCGCCATAGGTGGTCATCACAAATGGATAGAGGTCGTTGAGGCAGCCGGTCGGATTATCCTCGGTGGCGTTATGAATGCTGCAGTCTGATTGCTGCCACATCTGATAGAACCGGTGAGCGGTATCGCCGGTATAGGAATCATATGGGAGATGGGGGCCCGTCAGCTGAAACGGCCCATTTGGCAGGGTGGCATAGTTTGCAATGCGGGTATCGGGCGCGCCGCTGGTCACCGCGGCACCAGTAGCCCCAGTGGTCAGCAGAAAGAGATCGCCTAGTTCCAAAGACGGTTCGATCGCCGCCAATTGCGCATCGGTGAAACCGGTGAACGGCGGCGACGTCATGCTCGGCTTGTTGGGTGCGCCACCGAGCGTCGGAGGGGGCAGGGTGGTGTACGGGGTCTTGTTCTTCTTGTTGACGCCGATGAAGTAGCTCGTCTGGCCCGACGTCGTGAACTGTTGCGTTGCGGCGAAGTTCGGCCCGGGCTGGCCGTTCTTTCGGACGATCCGCTCCGACAGCAGGTTGAGGATCGAATCGCCGCTCTTCGGGACGTAAGTGCCGTAAACATGATCGAAACTGCGGTTTTCGCCGATCACGACAATGACGTGTTTAATCGGCGTCGCGGTTTTCAGCTGGTCGGTCGCGGTATCCGGATCGGCGCCCGGATCGGCGCTATGAACCGGCATGGCGGCTACCACACCGCCGACTGCGACAGCAGACAGAACAGCGACGCGGCGGCGCGCGCGCCGCCGTGCAAAATTCGATATCATCTCGTCCCCTAGGTCGATTGTGTTTGAAGCGCGGCGAAATTAGGGGGCATACGTGACGGGTCCGTGAAACAACCATGACAGAATCATTAATGATCGCTTTTGAGACATTCGCCCGCGTTAGCATCACCTCCACACCTTCCAGAGAGGACGGGCCAATGCCGTCTAGCGTCAGGGAAATGCTGGCCGAGGCCAATGCCGCGGTGCCCCGCCTGAACCCCGCCGAGGTTCACGAGATGATCGGCAACGAGAATGTTCTGATCGTCGACGTCCGCGATGCGCCCGAGCTCGCTTCCGGCGGCAAGCTCAAAGGCGCCGTCAACGTGTCACGCGGTATGCTGGAATTTCGGGCCGATCCGGAAAGTGCCAGTCACAATCCGGATTTTCAAAAGGACCGGACCGTCCTGATCTATTGCGGATCTGGCGGCCGCGCCGCATTGAGCGGCAAGACGTTGAAAGACCTCGGCTACCAATCCGTCTATAATGCCGGCGGCTTCAAGGAGCTGGCCGACGCCGGTCTGGAGACGGAGCCGGCCTAGCCTGGTCAGTCGTCGACGAAGGCGATCGCTTCGATCTCGATCATGAAGTCGGGGCCGGCGAGACGGCGGACCTCGACTGTCGTGCTGGTCGGCGTGGCGGGGCCGAAATAACGCATCCGCATGTCGCCGTGCTTCGAGAACTCCTCGAAATCGGTGACGTAGGTGTTGGTCTTGACGATGTCGGCGAGGGTGGCGCCCGCCGCCTCGAGACACGCCTTGATGTTCTCGCCGACCTGCTGGATCTGCGCGCGCATGTCGCCCTTGCCGACGCAATTGCCTTCTGGGTCGCGGGCCAGTTGCCCGGCAAGGAAAATCTGCCGTCCGGTGCCGCTGACCGTCACAACCTGGCTGTAGGCCGGCTGCCCGGCCATCATCCGGACATGGATGCCCTGCGGCTGGATCTTCTCGCGCTTGATCGCCATCACGTCCTCTTTCCGTATAATGCAGATCTCGATGATACGCGGAGAGCGAGGCGTTGATGAGCCAGATTACCCTTCGTCACGGCATTTTTCTGCCGCCGTTCCATCCGATGGAAGAGAACCCGACGGCTTGCCTCGACCGTGACCTCGAATTGATGGTCTGGCTCGACCGCCTCGGCTTTCACGAAGCCTGGATCGGCGAGCACCATTCGGCCGGGTTCGAGATCATCAGCTCGCCCGAAATCTTCATCGCGATTGCCGCCGAGCGTACCAAATTCATCCGCTTCGGCACCGGCGTCATCTCCCTGCCCTACCACAACCCGCTGATGGTGGCTGACCGTATCGTGCAGCTCGACCACCACACGCGCGGCCGGGTCATGTTCGGGGCGGGGCCGGGGCTCCTCGCCTCCGACGCGCTGATGCTCGGCATCGACCCGATGATCCAGCGCGACCGGATGGCCGAAGGGATCGACGTGATCTTGCGCCTGTTTCGCGACGAGACCGTCACCGAAAGGACCGACTGGTACACGCTCGTCAATGCGCGGCTCCATCTGCCGCCCTACACCAAGCCCTATCCCGAAATGGCAGTGGTGAGTGCGGTGACCCCCTCCGGCGGCCGGCTCGCCGGGAAGTACGATCTCAGCATGATCTGCGTCGCGGCCACCAACCCGTTCGGCTACGACGCATTGGCGAGCAATTGGCAGATCGCCTGCGACATCGCGGCCGAACATGGCCGGACCATGGACCAGTCGCGGCTGCGTCTCGTCGGACCGATGCACATCGCCGAAACTCGCGACAAGGCATACCAAAACGCCCGCTTCGGTTTCGAGCGGTATCTGAATTACCTCAATAACAACCAGCGCCGCTTTGTGGTCCCCGACGGTGAGGATCCGCTCGAATGGTTTGTCGAGAACCGCTACGGCGTGGTCGGCACGCCGGACGACGCGATCGCACAGATCGAGCGGCTTCAGGTCAAACAGGGCGAGTTTGGGGTTTTCTTGCATCAGGCCCACAACTGGGCCGACTGGGAGGAGACGAAGCGCTCCTACGAGCTCTACGCCCGCTATGTCATGCCACATTTCAGCCGCGACAACCGGCCTCGCGCCGAATCCTACGATTGGTGCACCGAACACCGCGACGAACTCAGCGAAAAGCGCACCGCTGCGGCCCGCGCGATGTTCGACAAGCACGAGGCTGAGCAGCGCGCCGCGCCGACCAGCCGCCCACCGAGCGGACGCGAGGCGTGGTGACCGTCGCCCCATCGGACAGACTCGTGAAAGACTGGATGGAGCCTGCGCTCGACTACATTCCGCAATGGCTCGAATACCAGATGCGCGAGTCCGAGCAGCCGGGCTGCGTGCTGGCGCTCGTCCATGACGGCAGGGTGGTCTTCGAGCGGGCCTTTGGTCATGCCGATATTGTCGACCGGGTACCGCTGACGCCGCGCCACCGCTTTCGCGTGGCATCGCATTCGAAGACGTTCAGCGCAGCCGGCGTTCTAAGGCTGCGCGAACAACGTAAGCTCTCCCTCGACGACCGCGCCGGGCAGTATGTCAAAGACCTCCACCCGGCGATCGCCGAGTCGACGATCGCGCAGCTGCTGTCGCACAGCGCCGGCATCATCCGCGACGGGACCGACAGTGGCCAGTGGCACGACGCCCGCCCGTTCCTTCACGAAACAGAGCTGCGCGCCGATTTGGCGGCGGCCCCGGCGATCGACGCCAACACGCGCTTCAAGTACTCGAATCATGCCTTCGGACTTATCGGTCTGGTCATCGAGGCGGTGACCGGGTCGCCCTATCGTGATTGGATTCGGCGCGCGATCATCGAGCCGGCCGGGCTCGACGAAACCGAGCCGGACATGCCGCTCGTCGCCGCGCCGACTGCGCGCGGCCATAGCAGCAAATTGCCGCTCGGCCGCCGCGTCGTGATTCCGGGGGACAATCCCACCAATGCGCTCGCGGCGGCGACCGGCTTTGTCAGCACCGCACGGGACCTCGCCCGCTTTTTCGCGCAGCTCGATCCCGCCGCCCCGGAGAGCCTGCTGTCGGCCGCCAGCCGGCGTGAGATGGTGCGTCCGCAATGGCGTTATCCGCACACCAATGTCGAGCGCTATTACGGGCTCGGCGTCTCCAGCGGTAAGACTGCAGAGTGGCCGTGGCTTGGCCATGGCGGCGCATTTCAGGGCTTCGCCAGCCGCAGCGCTGCGCTGCCAAATCGCTCTCTCGCCGTTTCGCTCGTCATGAACGCGGTGGATGGGCCGGCCGATCAGTGGCTCGACGGCGTGATCCATATCCTGGCGACTTTCGCCAAGAATGGCGGCCCGAAAAACGAGCTTCGCGACTGGACCGGGAGATGGTGGAGCCTGTGGGGCGCCGTCGACCTCGTGCCGATGGGCGAGACAGTGATGGTTGCAGCGCCGTCCTTGCCATATCCCTTTATAGAAGCGAGCGAGATCTCGGTCTCCGACAAAGATATCGGCCGCTTTACCGCCGCCACCGGCCTCGCTCGCTACGGCGAGAGTGTCCGGCGTATCCGCCGGGCGGACGGCACGGTCGGCGAGGTATGGTTCGGCGGAACCCGCTTCGCGCCGGAGGCCGAAGCCGCCGCCGAATTGGAAAAGCGCTACGGCAGCCAACGCTGATATTGCCATCGACGACCGGGCCCGTGCCGGTCATGAACGCGGCACCGTCGTGATACAAAGAGTCAATAACCAGCATCCCCATTTTCTTTACCATTTGTTACTCATCCGTAAATTAACGTTAAATTTCGACTTGACCTTGCCCTAAAATTGGTGGATCTGCGATTGGCAGGCGGACAGTGCCTTGGGCCTTTTATGGCGCGCAATCTGACGCCTGAGTCGAACGGCCAGCCCGAGGCGCTGACTGAGGCCGAATTCATCAAGGTAATGCGAACGGGAGAAGACATCCACTGCGAGAAGAACCAGCCGACCCGATTTGCGCGCTCGGTCCCCCTACTGATGTCCTTCAGGTGATGCCCCGGCCGACCTATCACAGCATAACGGATGCCGATCTCAAGGCGATCTACGCGTATCTGACGGCTATTCCGCCAGCCACTGCTTGCAATACGGTCGCCGGCGGCTGCCCCGGGTTTTCAGGGGCCGCCGCCAACTCGGCCAACTACGTTTTCCCGAATACACCTGATTGCCCAACGGCCAAAATGGGCCACCGCCGCAGTGAACCTAATGGTACGAACCTGACAGTCGGTACCGAGCCGCACAATCATCGAGATTGCTTCGCTTCGCTCGCAATGACACCCCAATTGACGTCATTGCGAGGAGCGGAGCGACGAAGCAATCTCGACGTGAGGTTCGATCGCGGGAGTCATCGGTTTGGCTCCGATCACTAGAGATGGGATAAGCACAGTTTGACTGTACCCAACCATCGCGCCAGGGGAGGAAGTCGTGAAGTGGCTTTCTGCTCGCAATGGCGTTGCTGCTGAGCGCCTCGGTTATGCCGATGCTCAGACAGTTAAAGACTTGATTGGCACCTGGTCTTTGGTGTCCATTACAGTCCAACAACCCGATAACCGATGATCTAGGCCAGAATCCACAAGGGCAGCTAAATTTTGACAGCAATGGTAATTATTCGTTGATGGTTATGGCCGGCGACTTGCCCAAATTCGCGTAAAACAGCCGTGATAAGGGTAGCCCAGCAGAAAACCAAGCGGTGGTAAAGAACAGCATTTCCCATTTCGGTCACTACTCCATCAGCAACGGACATATTGATTTTAAGATTGATCATTCGACGTTTCCCAACTGGAATGTAACTGAACAACAACGGCATTTCACCATTAGCGGTGACAAATTATCGTACTATTTTATGCCTCCGACGAGCAAAGTCACGGTCAGGCTTGTCTGGCAACGTATGAAGTGAAAACTTGCCCTCCATAGTTAGGGAGGAATAGGCCATGCGCTTCTGGATCATCTCGGCGATTACCGGCCTCGGTCTCATCACCTCGGCATCCCCGTTCGCCCAAGGGGCCGATCAGAACACCCGACAGCAAATCGACCAGATTGTTGCCGCATACCACGGAAACTGGAACAACCATAACGCAGCCGGGATTGCTGGTCTTTACACGAAAGACAGCGTTTTGGTCACACCATCTGCAAAGGTCGTAATCGCAGGAGTTACGGTGACAGCTTACTAAACTGCGTCACACGTCCTGCGAAATCGGACGCATCTATCTCTCGGAATAGAGCCTAGCACGCCATGATCGCAATGCGCCCGTCACTGCGCGGTGATGCCGCCATCGACGACGAGGCCGGCGCCGGTCATGAAGCCGGCGTCGTCCGAGGCCAGAAAGACAATGCCCTTGGCGATGTCGGTGACTGTTCCCATGCGGCCGATCGGGATGCGGTTCAGCGTTTGCCGGCGGGCCGGTTCAAGGTCGTTTGTGCCCAGATTGCGCGCGCGTATCGCAAGGACCTGATCGCCCATATCGGTGTCGATCGTGCCGGGATGAATCGAGTTGACGCGGATCCGGTAGCCCTTGCGGGCGAATTCGAGCGCGGCCGACTTGGTGAACAACGTAACCCCGCCCTTGGTCATCGAATAGAGCGGATCGTTCGACGAGCCGACGAGGCCGGCCACAGAAGCTAGGTTGACGATGGCGCTGCCGTGCGCGCTGCGCTGTCCGCTCTCGCGCAACGCCGGCACTGACAATTTCGTGCCGAGAAAGACGCCCGTCAAATTCACGCTACAGAGCCGGTGCCAATCGGCAAGCGTCGCTTCTTCAAGGCTCATTCCGAGAAAAACCCCGGCATTGTTGACGAGGATGTCGAGGCCGCCGAAACGGTCGGTGACGGCGGTGATGGCGGCATTCCAATCCTCCTCCCGGGTAACATCGAGACGAGTGTAGATCGCCTCGCCGCCGGCACGCTCGATTGCACGTACGGTCTCCCGCCCGCGCTCATCGAGCACGTCGCCGATCGCGACCTTCGCGCCGGCTTCGGCCATCAGCCGCGCCGTTTCCGCACCGATCCCACGCGCCCCTCCGGAAATCAGCGCGACCTTGCCGTCGAGACGGTTCATTAGCGCTCTCCCCGAATTCAATACCCAAGCGCAGCAGCGTCGCACCTACGCGGTGCCTTGTCCATCGGCAGCACCGTCGGGTAGTGTCCTAGGACACTACCCACCGTCGAGCGCCGCCTGGCGAACTAGCCGCCAGGCTTTCCCCTCTCCGCCCGCTTGCGGGGGAGAGGGAGCGACGGGAGGGTGAGGTGGGCGCCGCCGCAGGATCCCCCACCTCACCCCGACCCTCTCCGCCCCCAAGGGCGGAGAGGGAGAGGTTCCGGCTCATCGCAAAATTGCCATGATGGCGTGATATCGTCGTGCTGATTTGGCCGGATTCGGGCTCATCGCGACAAGGGCAATCGCGGAGGAAGTGGTTGCAGAAACTCAATCGTTCAGTATCTCGAAATTTAAGGTCAATGAATAATTAACAATCAAAGAACAGCAAAATTGCTGACTGTTCCTGGCTGCTTCTCGAGTGCGAGCTTGGGCAAAACACGAGGGTTTCCGCGGCACATCCCTGCTGCTGGCTGTTTTTTCGCTGTATTAACAGCGAAATCGGCAACCGCCGGGTTATTCGCTGTCGGGGACGGCGGCGTCGAGCTCTTCGAGCCAGACCCGGGAGGTGGCATCGGAGGGGGCGCGCCAGTCGCCGCGCGGCGACAGTGACCCACCCGACGAGATTTTCGGGCCGTTGGGGAGGGCCGAGCGCTTGAACTGGCTGAGCTCGAAGAACCGGTAGAGAAAGACGCGCAGCCACTGCTTGATTTCGGAGAGATTGTAGGCGCGCTTTGCCGCATCGGGGATGTTGGGCGGCCAGCGGCCGAGTTCCGGGTCGCTCCAGGCATTCCATGAGAGATAGGCGATCTTGGAGGGCCGGAAGCCGAAGCGCGTTGCATAGAACAGGTTAAAATCCTGCAATGCGTAAGGCCCGACGATGCTCTCGGTTGACTGGATGACGCCGTCGGCGCCGGGAGGCACCAGCTCCGGCGATATCTCGGTCGCGAGAATATCGTAAAGAACGCGCGCAGTTTCCTCGTCGATATCGCCGGAGGCCGCGACAAACCGGATCAAATGCTGGATCAGGGTCTTGGAGACCGACGCGTTCGGGTTGTAATGCGACATCTGATCGCCGACCCCGTAGGTGCACCACCCGAGGCCGAGCTCGGAGAGGTCGCCCGTGCCGACCACCAACCCGCCATTGTGGTTCGCCAACCGGAACAGATAGTCTGTGCGCAGCCCGGCCTGCACGTTCTCGAAAGTCACGTCGTAGAGGGCTTCGCCCGTGGCCGAGGCGTGCCCGATGTCCTTCAGCATCTGCTTCGCCGCCGGCCGGATGTCGATTTCCGCACCGGAGACGCCGAGCGCCTTCATCAGCCGCCAGGCATTGGCCTTTGTCGTCTTGCTGGTCGCAAAGCCGGGGAGCGTATAGGCGAGGACATTGCTGCGCGGCATTCCCAGCCGATCCATCACCCGAGCCGAGACGATCAGTGCCTGTGTCGAATCGAGCCCGCCCGACACGCCGATGACGAGCTTTTTCAACCCCGTAGCCTTCAGGCGTTGTGCGAGGCCCTGGACCTGGATGTTATGGGCCTCATAGCAGTTGTCCCTCAGCATCGCCGGGTCCGCCGGCACATAGGGGAAGCGCTCGACCGCCCGGCGCAGGTCGAGAGGTTCGCCGGGGGCTGCAAACTCGAACGCGACGGTGCGAAATGCGGGGCGCTTGTCGGTCAAGGTTCGCGCCTTGTCGCCGAAGGTGTTCGTGCGCATCCGCTCCTGGCAGATGCGGCCGAGGTCGACATCGGCGACCGCCATCTCGGGGTCGGGCGAGAAGCGCTCGGTTTCGGCGAGCAGATCGCTCAATTCGAAGATGCCCGCTTGGCCGTCCCAGGCGAGGTCGGTCGTCGACTCGCCCGCACCGGCGGCGGAGTAGGCATAGGCAGCGATACAGCGGGAGGATTGCGACGCGCACAACAGGCGGCGCATCTCGGCTTTGCCGATGGTGATGTTGCTGGCCGACAGGTTGAGCAGGATTTCGGCCCCGGCGAGCGCCGCATCGGTGCTCGGCGGGTGCGGCACCCACAGATCCTCGCAAATCTCGACATGGAACGTGAACGCCACATTTCCCCGGGCGGCGAACAGCAGATCGCGGCCGAAGGGCGCCTCGTGTCCGGCTATCTCGATCGACTGACCAACGATGTCCTCGCCGGAGGTGAGCTGCCGCCGCTCGTAAAATTCCCGGTAATTCGGGAGATAGACCTTGGGCACGACGCCGAGCAGGCGTCCGCGATGGATGACCACGCCGCAATTGTAGAGGTGTCCCCGATGGCCCAACGGCGCCCCGACGGCAAAGACCGGGAAGAGATCACGGCTGGCGGAGATCAACCGATCGAGTTGCCGCTCCACTTCGTCGAGCAAAGCGTCCTGCAGCAACAGATCATCGATTGCATAGGCGGAAATTCCCAGCTCCGGAAACACCATCAAGGCGATGCGGGTCTTGTCGCCCAATGCGAGGAGGTCCAGGACATTGTCGGCGTTCTGCCGTGGATCGGCGACTGCGACATGGGGAACGCAGGCTCCGAGGCGGACAAATTCGTGGCTGTAAGGCGAAAAGAACGAGGCCATTCGTCCTCCCTCACGATCTCGATCTGCCGGACTTCACCATTGCCCACACGACTGCGATAATGCCGAATACGGTCAGGCCGCCAAAGACGAGCAATACCGTATTGGCGGATCCGATCAGGCGGTCACCGACATCGCCGACGGCATCGCCGGCGAACAGCAGCATCGGTGCCCAGACGATCGCCGAGGTGACATTGGCGAACCAAAACCGGCCACGGCGCATCCGCATGATGCCCGCGGCGAGCGGTATCACCGCCCGCACCGGGCCGAAAAAGCGGCCGATGAAAACGCTTTTGCCGCCATGTTTTTGAAAAAACCGGATGCCGTTCGGCAGCAGGTCCGGATTGCGCGTGAACGGCCATATCCGGCCGATCCCGCCGCCATAGCGGCGACCGAGCCAGAACGAGACCGAGTCGCCGAGCACCGCCCCGATGACCGCTCCCACCAGAACCGGCCAATAAGGCAGCGACCCGGCCGACATCAAGGTTCCGGCGACGATCAGGATCGAGGTGCCGGGAAATAGCAGGCTCAGGAACGCGAATGACTCGCCGAACGCGGTGACGAACATCACCGGAAAGGCCCAGGCCGAATGCGAGGAGATGAATTCGAGCGTCGGCTGTACGATGGATTCCATGGTGCTCTATATAGGAGACCAGCCGCGCCATGACCGCCATCGGAAAGATCTTGAGCCGCGAACTGCGCGGCCTAAAGGATTCATCGCAAAGGCACACGGAGAACGATAGGACTCCGTGACTCCGTCTCTTCGTGTTAAAAAACTTCGCGGAGAATACAGATGATCAAACATGACGTGCGGGAAAAGGCCGAGCGCATAGTCGAATTGTTTTGCGGACGCCAGCATATCGAAATATTGCCGGCAGAGCTTTATCCGGCAAACCTCGACGAGGCTTACGCCATTCGGCGGGCTTTTCAGGAGATCGAGGAAACCGAGGGGAGGGGCGCCGTCGCCGGCTACAAGATCGGGCTTACGACGCCGGTCATGCAGAAGCTCTGCGGGGTTGGCGAGCCCTGCTACGGCGCGATTTTTGCGCGCGAGGTTCATCACCGTCGCGCCGAACTGGCAGCCGCGGATTATTGTCGTCTCGGGGTCGAAACCGAGATTGCCTTTCGGCTGGGCGACGACCTACCACAGGGCGGCGCTCCCGCCGAGATCGCCGCGGCGGTCGACAGCAGCATGGCGGCAATCGAGCTGATCGAAGATCTGCATTATGATTACCAGCGGCTCGACGCTGCGGCGATGGTGGCCGGCAATGTATGGAATGCGGGAGTGGTGCTCGGGACGCCAGTGACCGGCTGGCGGAACCAGGACTTGGCTCGGGCTACGGCCCGGCTCTCGATCAACGGGCAGGAGATCGGCAGCGGAAACGGCGGCGATGTGATGGGCCATCCCCTGAACGCGCTCGCCTGGCTGGCGGACAAGCTCGCGGCAGCCGGAGCACCATTGCGGCGCGGGATGATCGTCATGACCGGCAGCATGGTCCCGATCCAATATCCGGTGGCGGGCGACCGGGTGGTGATCGAGGTTTCCGGCCTCGGCAGCGCGGAGCTGGTCTTGAGCTGATGCAACCGGAAAACAACCCCGCGGGGAGGTTTTTATGTTCTGGGTAGTCGTCGCACTTTTGTATCTCGTGCTGGCGGCGGTGGCGCCGAGCATCCTCGGCCTGTTCGTCAATCGCGCCCGGCCGGACTTCGGGACGCTGTCGTTCTCACTACGCATCGTCTTCGTGGTAATCGCACTGATTTGTCTGGCTGCGACGTCGTACGTTCATGTCGAGTCGGACGAAATCGCCGTCCTCAACAAGATTTACGGGACGACCTCGCTGCCCGGCGAGCACATCATCGCGACGAATGGAGAAAAGGGTCCGCAGGCCGAGATCCTCACCCCCGGCTGGCATCCCTGGTTTCTCGTCAATGTCATTTATCAGGTCGAAAACAAAAAGGTCGTTTCGATCCCGTCGGGCAAATACGGGTTCTTGAACGCCAAGGACGGGGCGCCGCTTCGTCCTGATCAGTTCTTGGCCGACACCTTTCCACCCGACCATGAGCTGGATATGCTCGATGCCGAATATTTTTTGACCCATGGTGGCCAACGGGGGCCGCAGACGACGATCCTGACACCGGGAAATTACCGACTCAATACGTACCTGTGGGACGTCAGCATCTACAATGCCGTCGATGTCGCTGAAGGCTTTGTCGGCGTCGTCAAATCCAACGTCGTCGACTCGGTGCATTTCGGCAACTTGAACGCGGACAAGCCGGCCTCCTGCGAGCCAAAGATGGTGTCGACGAATGCGAGCGGCGAAGCCGTCGCCGCCAAGGAAGCAAAGACCGATGAAGGCAAGCTCACCGCGATCCTCGTGCCGGTCGGCTGCATCGGCATCTGGGAAAAGGCGCTGCAGCCAGGCCGCTATTACGCCAATGAAGCGGCCTACAAGGTAACGATGATGAGCACCCGAGTGCAGACCTGGGAGTTCAAGGGCGGCTACAAGAGACGTTCCATCGATCTGAGCCTCGATCAGGCGGGCAGCCTCACTCAGTCGCAACACGAGCAGGACGTTCCGGTCCCACCAGGATCGGCCGACCCGGCGATCACGCTAGTCGTCGAGGGCTGGCTGGTGCCGCTCGAACTGCGAGTTCTCGCGCAGGTAACCCCTGACAATGCGCCATTTGTCGTGGCGTCGGTCGGCGGGCTGCCCGAGATCGAGAACAACATCATGGTCCCCACCATCCGCTCGATCGTGCGCAACGTCGTCGGCGCTCAAGGCCGGCATGTCCTGGACCTTGCCGACAATCGCGCCGAGCTCGAGCACGCGGTCGAAGATGCGATCCGACCCGAGGGATTGCGGGCGGGGATCGTCATCAAGGAAGTCAAGTTCGGTGATCCGGCATTGCCGCCGGAGCTGCTGGTTTCGCGAAAGCGCCAGCAATTGGCCGACCAGCTGCAGGTCACTTATCAGCAAGAGCAAAAGGCGCAAACACAGCGTATCGAGACCGAAAAGGCGCGCGCGACGGCCGAACAGCAGCACCAGCTCGTCGAGGCGGTGATCGGCGTTCAGGTTTCCGAGCAGAACAAGAACGCGGCGAAGCTGCGCGGCGAGGGCCAGAAGCTCGAGCTCGAGGAGATTGCCCAAGGTCAGCGGGCGCAGGCCGATGTACTTGGGCAGGACCGGGTGCTGACGATCACCCTCGTTCAACAACTGCTGAAGACCATTCAGGAAAAACCTGAGGTTGTTTC
>Ga0210396_10004250_pt1 | contig 14075 bp, 11 predicted proteins | sample IncBWH17OmetaG_FD_155466 | JGI IMG/M metagenome (GOLD analysis project Ga0210396, IMG submission 155466) | Forest soil microbial communities from Barre Woods Harvard Forest LTER site, Petersham, Massachusetts, United States - Inc-BW-H-17-O ...
ACGTCATCCAATTGCCGAGCCTCCACCACGCCATCCAGATTCTTCAGCACGCCGTTCGACGCGGGCCTCGCCAGCCGTACCTCGATCCGCGTCGTATTCGCCGACCGCTCCTTCAATTCCCGCGGCGTCCCCGTCGCAATCACTTTCCCGTGGTCCACGATCGCCACTCGATCGCAAAGCTTCTCCGCCTCCTCGATGTAGTGCGTCGTCAGCACGATAGTCTTCTTCTCGCGCTTCAACTCCTCGATAATGTCGTAGATTTCCCGCCGCACCTGGGGGTCCAGCCCCGCCGTCGGCTCATCCAAGAAGAGCACCCGCGGATCGTTCACCAGCGCCATGGCCAGCGCCAGCCTCTGCTTCTGCCCACCCGATAGCTGGTTGTAAAAAGCGTTGCGCTTTTCTTCCAGCCCAAAACGCTTCAGCAAATCGTCCGGGTTCCGCGTCCGCTTGTAAAAACCAGCAAACAGCCGCAGCGCCTCGCCAACCTTTAATTTATCGGGCAGGGAAGTGGACTGCAGCGTCGCCCCAATCTCATGCTTCAATTCTGTCGGATTTTTTTCTGGATCAATCCCGCAAACCGAAATGCGCCCGCCATCCGGCACGCGCAATCCTTCCATCACTTCCACCGTGCTCGTTTTCCCCGCTCCGTTCGGCCCCAGGAGCCCGAACACTTCTCCCTCTTCCACGGAAAAGCTGACCCCGCGCACGGCTTCCACGTCGCCGTAGCGCTTCACAAGGTTTTCCACCTGCAGAATGGGATTCGCCGTCATTAAGAATTAACTATGGTACCGCAGCTCTTGCTTCCGCGCTCTTCTCTCTGCATTCTTCAATGTAGCGCTGGTCTTTTAAGCCAGCCTTCTTGGAGGGGCTGAAAATCCGGGTGTCGTGAAAATCTCATCTCAGCGCGTCTTCTTTTTCTTCCCGCCGACGTTCCTCTTCGCCTTCTTAGCCGCGCCCTTCGGGGCCCACCCATGCTTCGCAAAATCCACGCGAAACTCCACGATCTTCACGCCTTCGCTTTCCAGGAGTTTTCTCTGCAGGGAGGCATACGGCTCCGGAATCAGCAATTTCCCCCGGTCGCCCACCACGCGATGCCAGGGAATCCCTCTTCCAGTAGGGGTCGCTGCCAAGGCTCTGCCCGCGGTTCTCGCCCCGCCGCGTAAACGCAACGCCTTGGCAAGCGCCCCATAGGTAGTAACCCGGCCGCGCGGAATTTGTTTCACCAGCTTGTAAACGGGATCCCAGCTCATAGTAGAAAAAGATTAGCGAAAAAAGATGGTAAAAGGGAATCGCCGGCAGGGCAAGCGACCTTTCGCCTCTGCCCGTGTTTAACGGAGTGTATGGCACGCTTCGCAACAAAGGATGCCGCGCGTAGAGGAAAGTTCAATGAAGCGCAGCGAAAAATACGATGCAGCTTTCGGCCTCGCCCGCGCAATCATCTTTCCACCGCGGAGGCCGGCAACCTTTACTCATACGCCGCATCCAAACTTGATATGCGTAGTGGAATTCCCATACACTACGACCGGGACGCGGCACCAACCTTCGTCTCGTCGCACTTTCGAGGACAGCATGGCTTTTGTCCGTCGCAAAGGAAACGCCTACTATCTGGTGCACAATGTGCGCCGCGGCGGAAAAGTGCGGCAGCTTCACCTCGCCCGTCTCGGTGACCGCGCCCGGATCACCGACGACGTCGTCAAGGCAGTCTCCAAGAAGCATCCCTTCATCGATCTCAACTGGCGCTCCCTTCGCGAACAGTTGGACAACCGGATCGATCTCGCTGACCCTCAATCTCCGGCCGTTCAGAAACTCGTTCAGGCCCTCCGCAGTCTCAATCTTGATCTGGCGGATCTGTTTCCCCAGATGCTTCGGCTTTCCGAATCGCCCGCGATGGCGCGGGAGTTGCTCCTTCAGTTGAGGCTGCTCCACTCCACCATCCAGGTAAAGCTCGATCAGTTCGGTTCCAAAGACCATCTGAAGAGATTGCACCGGGCAGGCGGTCGGTTTGGGTCTGCGACTCCGGATTTCCGGGGACGCTAGGGAGGCGGTCATGGCGACAGGCGATGTTTCTCTAAATCCGAGTATCCGCAGCGCGGACACCATTGAATTTCAAAACGCTCTGCGCGCGAAAATCGTCGGCCAGGATGACGGCGTTCAGGCCCTCGTTGAATTGTTCCAGGTGTTCACTGCCGGACTCAACTCCCCAGGACGCCCCGTCGGTAATCTGCTTTTCCTCGGTCCCACCGGCTCCGGCAAGACCCGCATCGTCGAAGCCGCCGCCGAAATCCTCTTCGGCAGCCCCCGCGCGGTCATCAAAATCGATTGCGCCGAATTCCAGCACTCCCACGAAATCGCCAAGATCATTGGCTCGCCCCCGGGCTATCTCGGCCACCGCGAAACTCATCCCCTGATCACCCAGGAAGCCCTGGCCGCGAATCACACGGACAAGCTCAAGCTTTCCTTCCTGCTCTTCGATGAAATCGAGAAGGCCAGCGACGCACTCTGGCAGCTCCTTCTCGGCATGCTCGATAAAGCCACGCTCACCCTTGGCGACAACCGCCGCGTCGATCTTTCCCAAACCGTCATTTTCATGACCTCCAACCTCGGCGCCAACGAAATCACCGATCTTATGGGCGGCGGCTATGGCTTCATCAAGTCCGACGACAAGCCCCAGACCAACATCGACCAGAAAGTCGAGCGAACCGCCGTCGAAGCCGCCCGGCGCAAATTCTCCCCCGAATTCATGAACCGCCTGGACAAACTGGTGGTCTTCCGCCAGCTCAAACGCGCCGAACTCGAAACCGTTCTGGACATCGAACTCGGCCTCGTCCAGAAGCGCGTTCTCGACACCGCCACCAACAAGTTCCTTTTCCGCGTCACCGACTCCGGCCGCAACTTCCTCCTCCAGGAAGGCACCGACCAGCGTTACGGCGCTCGCCATCTTAAACGCGCCATCGAACGTTTCCTCGTCTACCCGCTGGCCAACTTACTTGCCACCCAACAGGTGAATCTCGGCGATCTCGTCCGCGTCGATTGGGACGGTGTCAGCAAAGAACTTACCTTTGTCCGCGAGAAGGAAGGCGCCATCGTCACCCCGGAAAACCCGGAGGCAACGTTGGTTACGGGCGCAGCCCCGCTTCAGGACGGCCTCGCCAAAGACACCCCAACCGAAGCGGTTGCTGGCGAATCTTCGACACCTTCATCAATCTCTGCCGCCTCGCCCGCCGTAGCCCGGCAATCCCTTCTGGGCCGCAAAAAAGACCATCGCTAACTTTGGATGGGCGGCTTTTTACCCTGAGCGGCTCCCGCGAAGGGTACGCCGCCCTCTTGCGATTGTAGGGCCCGCCGACTGTGCCGGGCCGCTCCAACTCCAGCGTGCTGATATGCAGCTCCCGATTTTGGGCACCCCACCCAGCCTCCCAACCCACCCCATTTGCTCAATCCGCCAACCTTCTCCCTCCCCCGCCACCACTTTCTGTCGCCACCCCAATGACACTATCTGTTTCATCCCTCTCATTTTTGGACACTCTCGGGACACCTTCTCAACCCGTGAGACGGTTTCCACAGCAGCAACACTCCTATCTCATTGAGCTGGCAGCCTTTTCGAAATCCACAACCTTTTCATCGAATTGGCACGCCCCATGCTCTTCACCCATTATCTGCAAGGTTGAGATTTTCAAATCTCGACACCTGCAGGGAGAGCGGTGAGGCGAGAGGCCTTCATCGTTCGGGGAAGACGTCATGAAAGCAGCAACTCGGCAACAACTGGACCCGACGATCCGCAGCAACGATACGCGCGATTTCCACCAGTCGCTCCGCGCCAAAATCGTCGGCCAGGAAGAGGGTGTGCAAGCGCTCGTCGACCTTTATCAGGTCTTCTGCGCTGGCCTCAACTCCCCGGGCCGCCCGGTCGGCAATCTTCTCTTTCTGGGTCCTACCGGTTCCGGCAAGACCCGCATCGTCGAAGCCGCCGCGGAAATTCTCTTTGGCGACCCGCGCATGGTCATTAAAGTGGACTGCGCTGAATTCCAGCACTCTCACGAAATTGCGAAGTTGATTGGCTCGCCTCCGGGCTATCTCGGCCACCGCGAAACTCATCCTTTGATCACCCAGGAAGCCCTGGCCGCCTCGCATTCCGATAAGCTCAAGCTCTCGTTCCTGCTCTTCGACGAAATCGAGAAGGCCAGCGACGCGCTCTGGCAACTCCTCCTCGGCATGTTGGACAAGGCCACGCTGACCCTCGGCGATAATCGCCGCGTGGACCTCTCCCAAACCGTCATCTTTCTCACCTCCAACCTCGGGGGCGGCGAAATCACCGAACTCATGGGCGGCGGGTACGGCTTCATCAAGTCCGGCGACAAACCGGCGGACAAGCTTGATGAAAAAGTCCAGCGTACCGCTGTCGAAGCCGCTCGCCGCAAATTCTCTCCCGAATTTATGAACCGCCTCGACAAGATCGTCGTGTTCCATCCGCTGCATCGCAAACAGCTCGAGCAGGTTCTCGACATCGAACTCGCCATGGTCCAGCAGCGCGTCCTCGAAACCGCCAAGGGCCAATTCCTTTTCCGCGTCACCGCCAAGGGCCGCGAATTCCTCCTGCAGGAAGGCACCGACCAGCGCTACGGCGCTCGCCACCTGAAACGCTCCATCGAGCGTCACGTCGTCTATCCCATGGCCAATCTTCTCGCCACCGACCAGGTTCGCCTTGGCGACATGATCTGCATCGACTGGGAAACTTCCGAGGACCATCTGCACTTCGTCCGTGAAGGCGAAAACGTCGCGATTCCCGTCCGCCGTCCCGACCCGGCAATCGCCACCAAAGCGGCGCAAGCACGCGGCGGCCGCCCCGTCGAAGCCCCCGGCGTTCAGCTCCCAACCGAACCCACGCCCCGCCTCGCCCGCTAAAAGTTTCGGTCCAGCACTCCATCCATAAACCGCACCCCCAAAAGGGGTGCGGTTTTTTCTCTCCCGCGTAGCGGGCACTTTCAAGTGGCCAAGCTCTCTCTTGTAGGGGCCGAGCTCGCTCGGCCCTTCTTTCTTTCGTAGTGGGCGCCTTTCTGCAACCCAGGCTTCAGCCTGTGCGCTTCGATCTCAGACAACGTCCTTGCCCCCAAATAAAAATGGGCGCCGGAACCGCCCGGCACCCATTCTCCTTCTTCTCTTTATTTCTCTTTCTCCTTCTTCTCTTTATTTCTCTCTACCAGCCGAACTGCACTGCCGGCAGCACGGGGGTGCCCTCGATCCGCACGGCGTCCAATGCGTCCGGATCCAGACCGAGTGCCTTCAGGATTGTGGGTGCTACCTGAACGGTGCCCACTGCGGCAACCACGGTCTTGGCTTCGAATTGAGGGTTAGAGAGCAACAGCATCACATTCGTGTCGTCATGGTTAAACCCTCCGTGCTCCGCCTGCTTGGCGCCGCTGCCGGAGTAGGTGACTCCCACGTTTGGAGTGACGATGATGTCCGGTGTCCGCGGATCCACCGTCGGGTCGTTGAAATTAATGGCCAGCGACGGCCCGTAGTAGAACTGGCCCAGTCCGATTCCTGTGGCTCCGCCATTCTGCTCTAGGATCTGGACCGCGGCCTGGGTTTCCGAGGAGTCCTTCAGCCAAATCAGCGAGACGTCGTCCTCGGTTGGACCGATACCCGTCGGGTTGGAGGGAGATTCGGATTCGGGAATAAATCCCGCATTGTCCAGCAGGGTTGCTGGCGAAGTCCCGATTTTCGTTTGCCGCTTATAGAGGCTGGGATCGATCGGAGACTGACCGTGCTTTGCAGTTATGATGATCAGCGTGCTCTCGTACAGGCCGTTTTTCTTCAACTCCTTGACCCACGCTCCAACTGATGAATCCGCGAACTGAATTTCATTCAGCAGCGCTGCGCTCGGGGTGCCGGCGGCATCCAGATATCCGCCCGTCACGCCATTGCTCGTCTCGATCAGCTTCTGGCCTACGCTGACCGCCTGGAAGTTCATGCCGAACACGGTGGGAACCTTGGTTTTCCGCAGGCCGAGGTGATCCTTCCCGTCAATCTCGTTCAGGATCGCGTTGACCTTCAAGGTGTCGTAGCACTGGATATTCTGGAAGCTGTTTGTCCATGCCGTGATATCCGAATTCGGATCGAGAACCTGCGCGCACGAGACACCGGTCGGCGTGGTAACACCGGGAAGCCCGACCACGTTCGAGTTGATCTCCGGGGCGTAGAAGTCGTCCAGCGCCTTCGGTCCGATGCCGCTGGCAACAGACGAGTACGCCGGATGCTTGTCGGACCACGCCGCGAATCCCCCCGCGCTGTGCACCACGCTGAAGATGCTGTTCACGCGAACGAATTCCCAGGGATGAACGGGTGCGCAGCCTTTGCTGGGATCCCGAACCAGCTTGTTGGGATCGATGGAGTTGATTCCGCCGTCCGTCAAGCTTGCCCCAGGAGCTCCGCCATTTACCTTGGTCTTATCGATATCGATTCCTTCCTCATACTCGGTGGTTGTGCCCGTCGGGGCCGCAAACGGCGTGCAGGTGCCGGCGCCCAGGCCATTGCCGGTGGTGGTTGCGGGCGCGTCAAAATTCCGCGAATACGCCACATCGTAATAAACGCCTGTCACCGCCGGACTGCCGCCCGTGATGATCGCGGTCAGGCCGGGAAAGGAATCGGAAGGTTTGGAAGTGCTCGCGGAAACGTAATTGACCCCGTGCTTGCCGAGGGCGAGAAGATTCGGGCAGTAAGGCTGGCCGTTGTTGATCGAACCGATGCCATTCGCGCAGTTGGCGAAGTCCACCGCGTGCATGCCGTCGATGCTGACCAGCAAAACATGCTTGATATTGCTGTTTTTTCCCCAGTCGTCGTTGGCGTGCGCGGGCGCCGGTGTTGTGGAAGCAATCAAGCCGATCGACAGGCTTGCTGCCAGTAGCTGCTTCTTCATGTGGCTCTCCTTCGGATTTGTGGCTGGGACTGAGCGAATTCGTTCGTTATAGTCCGCTCCGTAGGGAGACTAGGTGAGATTTGTTACAGGATTGAGAGAGGTTGGTATGAGGCAGGTAAATCCCGGGTAAAACAATGTTATTTTTCGCTCCCCTTTTTCGCCGGAGCTTGCGCTTGAATCCCAAATTTCGCCTTGCCATGCAAGGCTCACTTCGGAATTTACGCCGGATAGTTCTGGAACCTTTACTGATGTTCCACTTCGGCCACTGTGGGCCGGCTGTGAATTTCTTCCGCCCGTTTTAACGCTTCCTCGATATTCGAGCAAATATTCTCCGCCCCGATATGCCGTTCGAATCCCGCCTCGCGCATCAGCGTCTCAGGTTGCGGTCTCGCATATTCTCCGCCCCGATGTGCCGTTCGAATCCTGCCTCGCGCATCAGCGCCTCAGGTTGCGGTCTCGCACCGCACACCAGCATCGCGCGTCCGTTGGCTCGCAATTTTTCGGCCAGTTCCTCCAGCGCCGCGATCCCCGTCGCGTCAATCGCCGTCATATTGCGCAGCCGGAGGACCACGATTGGCGGTAGCGCCGCAATATCTTCGGTCGCCTCTGCGAGCTTGTCTGTCACCCCAAAAAGAAACGGCCCATGAATCCGGTAAACCGCCGCGTACTCCGGAATGTCCTTGTCCTGCAAAATATGCGCCCGCCCATCCTCGATGTAGTCGTCCGTGACTTTCGAAACCGTCGTCGTCATCGAAATCTTCCGGATAAAGCTGAAAGCCGCCAGTATCATCCCCACTTCCACCGCCAGCGTCAGGTCTGCCACCACCGTCAGTGTCAACGTCAGCAGCCAAACACTCTTGTCCGCCAGGCTGAGTTTCAAAATCTCTGGAATTTCACCCCAGTCCCCCATGTTGTAGGCGACCATGAACAAAATTCCCGCCAAAGCCGCCAGCGGCACATCCTTCACCAGTGGCGCCGCAAATAAAATCACTGCCAGTAATGTCAGGGCGTGGATCATCCCAGCCACCGGCGTCCTTGCTCCTGCCCGAACATTCGTCGCTGTCCGCGCGATCGCGCCCGTCGCAGGCAACCCTCCGAACAACGGCGAAAAGATGTTCGCCACTCCCTGCGCGATCAACTCCACATTCGGATTGTGCTTGTCGCCGCTCATCTTGTCCGAAACCACCGCCGAAAACAGCGACTCGATCGCTCCCAGCATTGCCACCGTGATCGCGGGAGACAGCAGGTGCAGCAGCAGTTGCGGTTGCAGCCGCGGCAAAGCCAGATGCGGCAATCCGCTCGGAATCCCGCCAAACCGTGTTCCAATCGTCTCAATGGGCAGATGGAAAATCGCCACCGCCGCCGTCGCCCCAAAGCACACCAGGATGGCGCCCGGTATCCGCTTGAAAAACTTCACGCAGATGATCATCACCGCCAGCGAAGCAAATCCCACCGCCGTCGCTACCCAGTTCAGCGTATGAAAATTCTCCGCGATCGCTCCCATACGGTGAAAAAAGTCCCCGGGAACATGCTCCATCTTCAGCCCGAACAAATCCCTGATCTGCGTGCTCGCAATCAGGATCGCGATTCCGTTCGTGAATCCCACCACCACGGGCCGCGGAAAATACTTCACCATGCTGCCCAGTCCGGTCGCCCCCATGATCACCAGGATCAACCCGGCCAGCATCGTGCACGTAAACAAGCCGTCCAGCCCGTACTTCGAAATAATTCCCAGCACCACCACCACGAACGCGCCCGTCGGCCCGCCAATCTGCGTCTTCGATCCACCCAAGGCGGAAATCAGGAAGCCCGTAACAATTGCACAGTAAATCCCCGCTTGCGGCGAAACTCCCGACGCAATCGCAAACGCCATCCCCAGCGGCAGAGCCACCAGCCCCCCCGTCACCCCGTATATCCGCGCAGAAGTAGTACTGATTTGGGTAACCACGCGTCGATCGCAGCGCTCATCGAATTCCCAGTCCGTTTCCGTCCCCACCAGCCAAATTCTACCAGTCCCAGGGCAGGGAATCGCCTGATCCATGCACACCCGTGCACTCAACGTCACCAATGTTCAACCTGCCTCGTCGGGGTTTCGTCTTCGGTAGGGGCGGCTTTACGCCGCCTTCTTCTCTCGTAGCACAGGCTTCAGCCTGTGTTCTTTAGCCCGGGAACGCCAATCTCCCGATTGGCGTTCCCGGGCTTCTCTTCAATCCGCCGCCTCGCTCCGCTTCTCTCCCGCCTTCCACCGCAGCACCGGCTTCCGCGCCGCTCCCACCTCATCCAATCGCCGCACCCGCGTCGTATGCGGCGCCGTCTTCACCAATTCCGGCGTAGCAGCCGCCTCTTTCGCGATCGACTTCATCGCCTCCACAAACAGATCCAGCTCTTCCTTCGATTCCGATTCCGTCGGCTCGATCATCAGCGCTCCCGGCACAATCAGCGGAAACGCCGTTGTGTACGGGTGAAATCCATAATCGATCAGCCGCTTCGCGATATCCATCGTGTTCACGCCGTTCTTCTTCTGAATCGCGTCGCTGAACACCACCTCATGCATCGACGGCTTCGTGTACGGCAAATCAAACACCCCTTCCAGCCCCTTGCGAATATAATTCGCGTTCACCACCGCGTCTTCCGAATATAATTTGCGTTCACCACCGCGTCTTCCGTCGCCTGCCGCACGCCCGGGCCGTACGCCAGAATGTACGCCAGCGCCCGCACCAGCACGCCAAAATTTCCCACGAACGCCTTCACCCGCCCAACGCTCTTCTTCCGGTTGAAATCCAGCGCCAGCCGTCCGCCCTCTTTCTCCACCAGCACCGGCGTCGGCAAATACGGTTCAAGAATTTTCTTCATCGCCACGGGACCCGCACCCGGCCCCCCGCCTCCATGCGGCGTCGAAAACGTCTTGTGCAAATTCAGGTGCATCACGTCGACGCCCAGATCGCCCGGCCGCGTCACGCCCGTCAGCGCGTTCATGTTCGCGCCGTCCATATAAAGCAGGGCGCCCTTCGCGTGCAGAATCTCCGCAATCTCCGGAATCTGCTGCTCGAAAATTCCCAGCGTGCTCGGATTCGTCAGCATCAGTGCCGCCACGTCTTCCGTCACCTGCTCGCGCAAATGCTCCAAATCTACCTGACCCTCGGCGTTCGACTTGATATTCTCTACTTCATATCCGGCAATCACCGCCGTCGCCGGATTCGTCCCGTGCGCCGAGTCCGGAATCAGTACCCGCTTCCGCGGATTCCCATTCTTCTCGTGGTGCGCGCGGATCAGCAGCAGCCCGGTCAGCTCGCCCTGCATCAGCAGCAGCCCGGTCAGCTCGCCCTGCGCTCCCGCCGCCGGTTGCAGCGTGATCGCGTCCATCCCCGTAATCTCCAGCAGGCACTTTTCCAGCAGTTGCAGCACCTTCAGGCAACCCTGCGAAAGCTCCTGCGGCTGATAAGGATGCTCGGTCGCAATCCCATCCAACCGCGCCACAAACTCGTTCACCCGCGGGTTGTATTTCATCGTGCACGAACCCAGCGGATACATCCCCAAATCAATCGCGTAATTCCACGTCGAAAGCCGCGTGAAGTGCCGGATCACCTCGATCTCGCTCACTTCCGGAAATCCATCCACGCCCCCGCGCCGGTGCGCTTCGCCCAGCGCCTTCGCCGGATCCACCGCCGGCACATCCAGCGGCGGCAACTCAAACGCCCGCTTCCCCGGCGACGACTTCTCAAATATCAATCCCTCATTCTGATTCGTCTGCCGCCCAGCCTTCTTAATCTTTTCGCTCATCCCCACTCTTCTCTGCGTTCCGAACTCTGCGCTCTCTGCGTCTCTGCGTTATCTTTTTCTTCTCTTTCTTACGCCGTCGCCAAAGCCTTCCTCACCCCAGCCAACAATTTCTCGATCTCCCCCCGCGAAGTAGTCTCCGTAACGCAAACCACCGCGTTCTTCGACAACTCCGGATAAGCCGTCCCCAAAACAAACGGCCCGATAATCTTTTCCTGCAACAACTCCGCATTCACCAATTTCACCGACTTAGGCAACGCCACCGTAAACTCATTAAAAAACGGCCCTGAAAAAGTCCGCTTCACTCCCGGAATTTTCTCCAGCTCCGTCAACGCAAAATGCGCCTTAGCCAGATTCTGCTCCGCCTGCTCCCGCAATCCCTCTTTGCCCAGCAGCGTCAAATGCACCGTAGCCGCCAGCGCACAAAGCGCCTGGTTCGTGCAGATATTCGAAGTAGCCTTCTCTCGCCGAATATGCTGCTCGCGCGTGGCCAGCGTCAGCACAAATCCCCGCTGCCCCTCGCTGTCCGTCGTCTGCCCCGAAAGCCGCCCCGGCATCTGCCGCACATACTTTTCCCGTGACGCAATCACGCCCGCATACGGCCCGCCGTAGCTCGGCGCCAGTCCAAAACTCTGCGCCTCCATCGCCACAATGTCCGCTTCCGCCGGTGGCTTCACCGCTCCCAGTGACACCGCTTCCGCCACCGCCACCACCAGCATCGCTCCTGCCGCCCGCGTAATCTCCGCCAGCGGCCCCAGCGACTCGATCGTTCCGAAAAAGTTTGGCGACTGCACCACCACCGCGCAAACATCCTCGCGAATCGCCGCCTTCAGCGCCTTAGCGTCCAGCGTTCCCGCCATCGTGTACGAAATCTCTTCCACGTGCAGCCCGGAATTCTTCGCGTACGTCCGCAGCACTTCGCGATACTCCGGATGCACCGACCGCGCCACCAGCACGCGCGTCCGCCCCGTCAGCCGCTCCGCCATCAGCACCGCTTCCGTCGTGGCCGTCGATCCATCGTACATCGACGCGTTCGCCACTTCCTGGCCCGTCAACTGGCACATCAGCGTCTGAAACTCAAAAATCGCCTGCAGCGTCCCCTGCGTAATCTCCGCCTGGTACGGCGTATACGACGTCAAAAACTCTCCGCGCTGGATAATCGTGTCCGTCACCACCGACCGCAGGTGGTTGTACACACCCGCCCCCAGAAAGCTGGTGTACCCGACGGAATTCTCCTTCGCGCGCTCCTGGAAATAGCGGATCACTTCCTGCTCGGAAAAAGGTCCGGGCAGGTTCAGCGCCTTCTTCAACCGGTATTTTTCTGGAATCGACGAAAACAACTCTTCTACGTTTTTCACCCCGATGGCCGCCAGCATCTCCTGGCGTTCCGCCGGGCTTTTCGGGAGGTAGCGCATCAGGCGGACGCTTCCTTCTGCTTCTCCGCGATGAACGCCTCATACGCCGCCGCGTCCATCAGCGCGCCCACTTCCGCCGGATTCGCCAGCTTCACCTTGATCAGCCAGCCCGTTCCGTGCGGATCGGTATTGATCGCTTCCGGCTGCTTCACCAGCGCGCCATTCGCTTCCGTCACCTCGCCGCTCGCCGGCGCATAAATCTCGCTGACCGCCTTCACCGATTCCACCGACCCAAACGTCTTCCCGGTAGTCACCTTAGCGCCCACCGCCGGCAACTCCACAAACACCACATCCCCCAGTTCATGCTGCGCGTAGTCCGTAATCCCGACGGTCGCCACGTCGCCCTTCACCTCAATCCACTCATGATCCTTCGAATATTTGAATTGCTTTGGATATGCCATAGTCCCCCTCCTTTTAGTCTTTCCCTCTGCGATGCCGCCAAACACCTGAACTTAAGGGTGGGCTCTTACGATCGGAGGGCAACAACCCTCCGTCTCTTTTCTTCCTCTTCACGTCTTTACCGCACTCACCTTCCGAACCCTCTTATAAAACGGCGTCCCCACCACCACCGCCTTAACCCTCTGCCCCCGAATCTCCACAAAAATCTCCGTCCCCAACCCCGTCATCGAAGGCGGCACATAAGCCAGCGCAATATTCTTCCCCAGCGTAGGCGATGGCGAACCGCTGGTCACCATCCCAATCTCATTCCCATTCTCATCCAAACACCGGTACCCGTCGCGCGCAATCCCGCGCTCCACCATCTCCAACCCCACCAGCGCCCGCTTCAATCCTTCCGCCTTCAACTTAACCAACGCGTCCCGCCCAACAAACGAGCCCTTCTCCAAATGGCAATACCGTTCCAGCCCCGCTTCCCAAACATGGATCTCGTCGCTGATCTCATGCCCATACAACGCCATCTTCGATTCCAGCCGCAAGGTGTTCCGCGCCCCCAACCCGCAAGCCAAAATCCCAAACTCTTTCCCCGCCGCAAACACTTCGTTCCACACCCGCTCGCTCGTCGCCACGTCCGACGGCACATAAATCTCAAACCCGTCTTCGCCCGTATACCCCGTCCGCGCAATCAGCGTATTCGGCAGCCCGCAAACCGTCCCATGCGTGAACCAGTAATTCTTGATCGTCTCCAGCTTCGCGTCTGTCAACTTCTGCAGCACTTCCGCCGCCCGCGGCCCCTGAATCGCCAGTTGCGTGTAAGCGTCGCTCAAATCCTCCACCACGCAATCCATCCCCTTTGTGTTCTCGCGCACCCACGAAATATCCTTCTCCCGCGTCCCCGCATTGATCACCAGCAGGTAGTCGTCCTCGCCCAGCCGGTGCACGATCACGTCGTCCACAAACGTCCCGTTCGGATACAGCATCGCCGAATACTGAGCCTGCCCGATCGCCAGCTTCGACGCGTCATTCATGCACAAATGCTGCACCGCCGCTAACCCCCCGTGAGACGCATCTTGCAACTGTGGCACAGCCACTCCTGGCTGTGCTCTTGGGCTATTCCTCTCCGAAACTGATAACTGTGAACTGTCAACTGTCGACTTTCTTTCCGCCGATTTTCCCCGTATCCGTATGTCGCCCATGTGGCTAACGTCAAACACACCCACCGCGCCGCGCACCGCCCGGTGCTCGCACATCAGATTGCCGCTGCACGGATACTCCACCGGCATGTCCCAGCCGCCAAAATTGACCATTTTGGCGCCCAGGCGCTTATGCAGCGCATTCAGTGCCGTTTTGCGAAGACTTGAATTGGAGGGAGAGTTTCCGGAGTCCATTCCGTTTGCTCAGGCAAAAACCGATGTTAGCACGCACCCCACACGCGGTCAAAACATCACCATTCTCCTACGCAGGGCGATTTGCCTGTTATAGTTTAGTTTCGTGTCCGAGAGAGGAGGACTGGTATTAACCTCGCACGCGGCCAATTTACTGCCCCAGCGAAGACTTTTCAGATGAATCGC
>Ga0210396_10004254_pt1 | contig 14074 bp, 11 predicted proteins | sample IncBWH17OmetaG_FD_155466 | JGI IMG/M metagenome (GOLD analysis project Ga0210396, IMG submission 155466) | Forest soil microbial communities from Barre Woods Harvard Forest LTER site, Petersham, Massachusetts, United States - Inc-BW-H-17-O ...
CCGGAAGATGAAGTTGTCGGGAAAGATCAGGATCACCACGACGCAAACTGCCGAGAGCAGCAATACCCATCTCAGCATTTTCCGAAACGTACCGTACCGTCTGCTCCGCCCGCCGCCGCGCAGGATCATGAGCAGCAGGAAGCTCAAAGCCATCCCGGAGATCACGCCAAACGACAGGGAAAGGAATAACGGCACCAGGACCAATGCGCAATACACCGCCCGCTGGGGCAGCTCGTTCCTGAATGCTTTCAGCAGATAGTAGATGGCAATCGGCGCCAGCAGGGTCGAATAATAGGAAGGTTCGTAGGTGAGCATTTTCAGCCGCTCGATCTGGGGAATGCCCATTGAAAGGGCTTTATTGTCCCAGAAGACCTCCCGCAGCCCGGGCACCGGCAAGGCGACCAGGGCGATCACCGTGAGCAGGGAATTGATCAGCAGGAGGGATTGAAAAATCTCCCGGAGCGAGCTGCAGAACAATATATATTGATAAAAGGCCAGTCCGAAGACAAATACGCTAAAGGAAAGCGCCAGCGAATACCCATAGTACGTCCAGTCGACCCCCAGGAGCGAATGAGCGGTAATAAAAGGGACCAGCAGCAGGAAATACAGGAGCATCGGCCGGATATGCCGGTAACGCGCGACCCATATCAGCAGCAGGGGGGTCAGCAGGGTCGTATAAAGCAACCCCACCGGCAGCAGGAAGCCGTTCAGAAAGAAATACAGAACGGCGGCAGGGAGATATTTATTTATATGGTTGGCCGGCGGATTCATCGATCAGCATGCGTTGCTTTTTATAATACATGGCAAGGAAATAATAGATCCCCAGGTAACAGGTATTGGCGATCAGAAGGGTTGCCGCTGCTCCGTAGATCTTCCAGGACGGGATCAGCAGAACATCCAGGAAGATACCGGTTATGGAAACCGCCAGCCCCGTCCAGAGAATGAAGGAGGTCCGCTCAAAATAGACGAGGTAGTTGCTGTACAGGAGCGCGACGCAGTAGATAGCCTGCCCTGCCAGCAGCATCGGAAGAACGGATAGGACAGCGGCATATCGCTGCGGGATAAGGTTCAGCTGCAATCCTGCCGCAACGACTACGATCACCGCGAATGAAAGCAGCACGAGTGTTAGGATCAGCCGGCTTACCAACCGGTTGGTCTTGACTAAATTTCTGGATAGATCCCGTTCTTTAAAGAACAGTGGCAGCCAGACATTCTGAAGCGAGGTTGACAGCAGGCCGACGACGCTCGCGCAAGCTACCCCGAGATAATAAACAGATAAGACCTTATAGTCCGCATGCTTTTCCAGGAAGAACTTATCGCCGAAATTGACGATGATACTGAACAGCGAAGCCAGCATGAGAGGTAGTGCCAGTCTTAGACACCGGATCAGCAAACCCGGCTCCACGGATTTTATCCCCTGACCGATATAACTGCGATAAAACGCCACCAGCAGCACCAGTTCAGTGCAACCCATGGCGGCCAGGCGGATGCGGATGGGATCTCCCTTCCTAAAGACGCACATGGTCAGGATACTGATGCCATGGATTCCCGCAACCCGCCAGAGACTGTATCTTCTGACCGGCTCTATTCGTTCAGCGGTATAGAAGAAATTGGTGAGCAGGTAGGCAAAAATAGAAGTGAGGAGCAACAAGAGTATCCAGGGCCGGTATCGGTCATAGTGGATCGGATTTCGGAAAAGCAGGCGGGGGATCTGCTCATCGAGGCCAAAAAGATAGACCGGGAGGACCAGGATCAGCAGTCCGGCCACGAGGAGGATATGGATCGACGTGATCAGCTTCCCTCTTTCCAGGTGATCTGGATAGTCGTGATACAGCTTGCTTTGCGGGATATAGAGACCCAGGTTGAGCAGCATCGCGACGGCATAAAGAATGGAAAGGATATAGTTGAACAGGCCGTATTCTTCCTGTGTCATGAGACGGAGATAGATCGGCAGCAGCATCACCGCCGAAGCCTTGACGAAAATGTCCAGGGAGAGCACCGTTAGAAGCCGTCTCAACGGGCGATGATCTGCCAGGCTGCGCCAATTCATTGTACCCTCATCTTTAATTCCAGAAACGTCGCCATCAGGAGGGCGAGAAGGAGGCCCCCTGCCGCAAGCACAACCACTACGAATGCAACCGGCGCCGACTGCGGCTTGTCGGCCGCCCGGAATGTTGTGATCTCCGATATTGCTTTGTCGCCGTGGATAAGATATTTCCGGATTGCCGCCCGAAGGCTATCGAGAGAATAGGATTGCCGGTAGATAGAAGCGGGATCCAGGAGATTATCTTTTTTCAGCGAATCGATATTCGCCGATTCTTTTTGAATAAAGCCCAGCTGGTCCTGCCGGATCTTCAATTGTTCCGCAATCTCGCCCTGCAGGTAAGGGAGCCCGTTGATATAGCGGACCAGGGCATCGCCCAGGCTGTCCGCGGCTTCAGGAGACCGAAGCTCGCCCGTGATCTCGAAGATCGGATAGTTCGTATTCGGATCATCCACCAGGGGCTTGCCGTTCAGGTCAGCCGTGCCCAGCTTATTCACCTTCTCGACGAGGCGAAGGGGAACCCCCAGCAAGCCCGCAACCCGCGCCCTGGACCCATAAAGGATCATCCGGTTGAGGTCGCTCACGATGTCCCGGTAGATTGTTTTATCCAACGCGCGATATTCGACGATCATAGTTACCTTATACTTTTGACCGAATGCCAGGTGGTAAAGCAACCCGGCGGTTCCGCCGAGCATGGCCCCCGTGATCAGCAGCCAGTAGTGGTTCCGGACGCTGTCCCCAGCCAGCCGGCAGCATTTGAAAAAAAAGCGAAAGAGGCCGGTCAGGAAAGATCGGAGACCGGAAAAGGAAATATAGTCATCCGGTTGGATATTCGATGCTGTCATACCCGCACGTTTTCCATAAAAAGCTGTAGATAACGATCGATCACCTTATCCCAGGAATAGCGGGTAAGGATCTTCTCCGCATTCAGCTGCTTCCAGCCGCATGTCTCGTCGCCGCGCGGCGCCCCCGCCATCAAAGCGGCCAGGTCATCCTTCGAGGAAAAATAGAAGGCCTCACCGCCAAGGATCTCCCTATTGAAAAGATTATCGTGTGCCGCAATTGTACAGGCGCAAGCCATCGCTTCCAGCAGGGACGGATTGGTCCCGCCGACGGAATGACCGTGAAAGTACAGCGACGAATAATGCCGCAGCGCGTTGAGCGTCCCGGTCTCGTATATAGCGCCGGCGAATAGCAGCTTTTCATCGCGGTAGCTTTTCCGAAGATACCTGCCGAAGCCATTTCCCGCGTCACCCACCAGCACGAGCGGCTTCCTTCTTCCGGCCGTCAGCCAGGCCCGGATGATCAGCTCGATATTGTTCTCCGGCTCCATCCGCGCTACCACCAGGGAATAACCGCCGGGCCGTAATCCCCATCTGCTTAGCTTCCCGGCCTCATAACTGTCGGGGATATCGGCGCCGTATGGAATATAGGTGGCCGGCCGACGGTATTTCTTTTCGATATAATCCCGGATGCCGAGGCTGTCTGCCACCAGCACATGTCCATGCCGGGCGGCCCATCGTTCGGCATGGAGCAGGAACTTCTGTACCGGCGCGCTGTACTTGGTCCGCTTCCATTCCAGCCCGTCCATGTTGACCACATTCAGCGCCTTCCCCGGCCAGATGGAATGGAAAATGGAATTGCTGGTATATCCCAGTTGCAGCAGCACATCGAAATCCCTTCTCCGGGCATCCATCAGGCAATTGTAATCATAGACGAATTGCCCGGCCGTTCCAATCCTGTTCTCCCAATCGCTGCAGTGAATAAGGTGCACTCCGTTCCAATCTTTCTCCCGGTACGGGTGATTGCTCGAATTGTATACCGATACAGAATGTCCGCGCCGCACCAGGCCGACCGAGAGATATTGGGCAAATTGCTCGAAGCCTCCGTAGGTGTTCGGAATACCCCGCGTGCCCAGGATACCGATCTTCATCGTGCGGTCCGGCGAAATTTCCGTCCAGCTGCTGGTAGGAATTCCAGCCAGAAGCTGGTCGTCCGTTGACCCGGTGATGATGGAATTAGCCATACAGGGTAAACGCGCTCCATTTTTCATCGGTTGCCTGTTCAACAGTCATTGATAACCCTTTCGGTTGCCTTTATTTGTGCGGTCAATCAACTTTTTGTATTTTTGCGTTCAGATTGCCACACATTTGAAAAAATTCGTTTTTCTCACGCGCAATAAGCTGTATGAAAATGTGTTATTGAGTGGAAAATCAGGTATTCCCCCATTCGCTTGATTAAGGGTTTTCTCTCTAAAAAAAAGTGCTGTACAACGCGGCGGCCTTTTAAACGATCTTGAGTTGGAAGGGTCAAAGGAGGCGGATAGGGGGATTTTTGATGTAATTAATTGGTTGATAGAGTTTTAGATTGGGAGGGATATTTTTTTGCTAAACCTTTGTTCATATGATAGGATCCACAAGTATCGGAAAAACCAGTTTTAAGGCAGTGAATACAAAAGAAAAAAGTTCGATAGATTTCAGAGCGTATATCAGTCAAAGGCAATCTTATCTCCTGGGCAAAAGAATATTTGACATCGCCATTTCGGTTCTGGTGCTGGTTTTCGTTTTCAGCTGGCTTTTCCCCATCCTCTTTTTTCTGATCAAACTGGATTCGAAAGGACCTGTCTTCTTCGTGCAAAAAAGGGTTGGTTTCCTTGGCCGCTCCTTTCCCTGTATCAAGTTCCGTACGATGCAGGTCAATCCGGAAGCCGATACCAGACAGGCCGCCGAAAGAGATCCCCGCATCACCCGGATGGGCAGCTTTCTTCGTCATTCCAATTTGGACGAGCTGCCCCAGTTCCTGAATGTTCTTGCCGGTCACATGAGCATTGTCGGACCGCGGCCGCATATGTATAATGATTGTATCAATTTCTCCCGCGTGGTGGATTCGTATAAGTTTCGCAACCTGATGAAACCCGGAATTACAGGTCTCGCTCAGGTCAAGGGGTACCGGGGGCCGGCACTTAACTTCGAACAGATTTTCCGCCGATATCAGTGGGATGCGTTCTATGTACGCAATGCCGGCTTCTGGCTGGATTTGCGTATCGTGCACCGGACCGCTATCCAAACCCTTTCTTTTCTCCTTGCCAAGATCATCGTCATCGAAGACCTTTCAGATATAGCTCTCAGAAAGGAATGGATCGAACCGAAGAATGTTCTTAACTAATCTTTAACGTATTCCGTCCCTCGTCAACAATAGCCTGGATAGCGCGTGTACAGGAGGTTTCAACGCGCTAGTCGTTTAATGCGCGCGAGCGCTTGTTTTAGTTTAACAATTGCGATAGGGCATGCAACGTTTTTTCAGCAGCGGTTGTCAATGCCCGGAAGATCAGCTTGTTTTGCTAAAGACCAATCGCTTTATCAGACTAACGATCGCATTCTGCCGCTCCAATGGCATCGTTATTGCTAAAGGAGAAATAAGACGATCGGGGAGTTTAATAAAGAGAATATAACCAATCCTTCGTAACATGCAGAGCACTATTGTTGAATCGCCCATTTATTATCCGGAAACCTGGGAAAAAGGAAACTGGAAATTTATCCGTGAATATTGGAATGATCGATATAATTATTTGGTATACAAAAGGTTTATGGATGTGCTCACTTCCCTTTTGGTCATCCTCTTCGTTTTCCCCTGGCTATTCCCGATCGTCTTTCTGTTGATCAAGCTCGATTCTAAAGGACCTGTCCTCTTCCGTCAGAAGAGAGTGGGCTTTCTTGGCAAGACCTTTTGGTGCTATAAGTTCAGGACCATGTACGTCAACGACTTTGCTGATACCCGTCGGGCTTCCAAGAACGATCCCCGCGTTACCCGTGTCGGTTGGTTTCTCCGAAATACCTGTCTCGACGAGATCCCTCAGTTTATCAATGTCCTTTTGGGTCAGATGAGCGTCGTAGGACCTCGTCCGCATATGTTGAAAGATACCCAGGAATTCTCAAACCTGGTATCCAACTATAATTTCCGCAATATGGCTCGCCCGGGCATTACCGGCCTCTCACAGGTCAGGGGTTATCGCGGCCCCGCCACCAGCTTCGAGAGCATCCTCCGGCGATATCAATGGGACTCCTATTATGTCCGCAACGTCAACTTTCAGCTGGACCTTAAGATCATGCTCGAAACCGGTTGGTTGATGATCAAATCGCTGTTCGACCGTGATCGGCCGGTTCCTCTGGATCATACGGTCTTTCCCCAGGAGGAGCGGCTCGTTAGGGTGAAAAAGATCGCCTGATCTCGCTTGAGATTTTCCGCGGTGCTACACAGCTAAAGTCTTATCTTCCGGCTGAAAGAAATCAGCCTTATGACCATCAACAGACGGACCGCTATCCGGCAACTGGCGCTGTTATCCGCCAGCGCAGCCCTGTTGCCCTCCTGCATGGGCAATCACTCCAAGCCGGACCTGGTGCTCAACAATTTTACCGTAAACGGCGACGGGCAACGAACACTCGATGCGCTAACGGCCACCCTCATTCCAACAACGGATACCCCCGGCGCTCGGGAGACAGGGGCATCGCTGTTTATTTTTAAAATGCTGGATGACTGCTCCTCGAAGAAAGACCAGGATAATTTTTTTAAGGGCCTGAAGCAGTTGGACGAGGTATCCCGCAAAACGACCGGCGGCACCTTCGTCGAAGCCAATGGTGTCCAGCGGGAGGTTATCCTGACCGGGATCGGTAACAAGCAGTTCCCGGGGGACGAATTGAATTTCTTCTATTCGACGGCCAGGAAGCTGACCATCCTTTCCTACTCCTCCTCGCAATATTTCCTGACCAAAGTACACGTATACGAATTGGTGCCCGGCCGCTGGCATGGCTGTGTACCCGTAACGGCATCTTCAAGCTCGATTTCATAATACGTCTAAACTTTTTATAATGGGAGATTCAATCGGGAATAATCGTTTTGATGCTATTGTCATCGGCTCGGGAATGAGTGGCGGCTGGGCAGCAAAGGAGTTTACTGAAAAAGGCTTTAAGACCCTGGTGTTGGAAAGAGGCCGGGACGTCAGGCATATCAAAGACTATCCCACGACTAATATGATGCCCTGGGAGTTTCAGCACCGTGGTGAGATTCCACATGATGTTCGCGAGGCCAACCCTTCCGTCAGCCGGTGTTACGCTTTTCGGGAAGACGCTATGCATTTTTTTGTAAAAGATAATGAACACCCCTATGTTCAGGATCGGCCCTTTGACTGGATCCGCGGCTATCAGGTCGGCGGTAAATCGATCATGTGGGCCCGCCAGACCCAGCGCTGGAGCGATTTTGACTTCGAAGGCCCGGCCAGGGACGGTTATGCGATTGATTGGCCCATCCGCTACAAGGATCTTGCTCCCTGGTATAGTTACGTCGAAAAATTCGTGGGTATTTCCGGCAACAAGGATGGTTTAGCCCAATTGCCGGATGGGGAATTTCTGCCTCCGCTGGAGCTAACCTGCGTAGAAACCCATTTTGCGGATGTCGTCCGAAAGAAATATAAGGATCGCCCCGTCATCTATGGACGCTGCGCCCACCTTACCGAGCCGACAGCCCTGCATCTGCAGCAGGGCAGAGGTCAATGTCAGAAAAGGAACCTGTGCCAGCGCGGCTGTCCATTCGGTGGTTATTACAACAGCAATTCTTCGACCATCCCCTGGGCAGAAAAGACGGGCAACCTCACCCTTCGACCGTTTTCCGTTGTGCATTCCATTCTCTACGACGATAAGAAAGGGAAGGCAACGGGCGTCCGCGTTGTCGACGCTCATACCAAAGAGACCTTCGAATATTATGCGCCGGTCATTTTTGTGAACGCCGGCGCCCTGAATACCAACCTCGTTCTGCTGAACTCCATCTCCGGCCGCTTTCCCCATGGCCTCGGCAACGACAACGGCCAGCTGGGCAAATTTGTAGCTTTCCACAATTATCGCGGGCATATCTCCGCCGAATACAACGGTTTCCCGGATCGGACGACGGACGGCCGGCGCCCGACCTCCGCCTATATTCCCCGTTTCCGCAACCTCCACCAACAGGACAAGGATGCTGATTTCCTCCGCGGGTATGCTGCCGGGTTCTACAGCAACCGGTCCTTTGATCATCCGACCGATGGAGTGGGGCTGACATTGAAACAACACCTTTCCGCCGGTAAGCTCGGACCCTGGCAAGTCAGCTCTCACATGATGGGGGAAACAATTCCCAAAGAAAGCAACCAGGTCAGCCTCGATCCCGTCCTGAAGGATACCTGGGGCATCCCTCAGTTGAAGATCAACATCGCTTATGACGAAAACGATGAGAAAATGTTGAAAGACTTCTTTGTGCAAATGACGGAAATGTATTCTGCCGCGGGCTTTACCAATATAAAAACCGGCGATTCGGGGCAAGCGCCGGGCCTCGATATCCATGAAATGGGCGGAGTCCGGATGGGTAAAGACCCAAAGACCTCGTTGTTGAATGAATGGCAACAGCTCCATGCTTGTAAGAATGTCTTTGTGACAGATGGGGCCTGCATGGCCTCTACGTCTACACAGAACCCGTCCCTGACCTATATGGCCATGACCGCCCGGGCCGTCGATTACGCGGTCGACCGGTTACGGAAGAATGACCTGATATAGATAAAATATTCAATTACCATGAAGAGCCTGATATTAACTCTTGTCTCGCTTCTCCTCATTTTGATCACGCTCAACGCGGGTTACTATCCCACCTGGTTCAAAGCGAAACCCGTTCAATACTGGAATGATTTCCTGAAGGAGAAGGACGACACGCTCGATGTAACGGGGATCAGAAAAGACAGATACGGAATTTCTTATGTGATCTCCCTGAGGGTGAAGGAGGTAGTGGAAAATAAGCATATCGCCAATCCCGTCATTCTTTTCGAACCCAATAGCTATTATCGCGACTCGCTGCATATCTATCCAAAGGTTCGGGCTCCGGAGCCCGCAGTATTTTATTACTACACCGGGCTGGAAGGGGTTTGGACCAATTCGCCGGACGTCGATAAAGCCAACTACATCGTCAGGGTGACGAAGAAAGGCGTGACTCTCGATGCTATTCACGACCCGCAACAATTGCAGCAGATCCTGGCCTTTTATCGAAAATTCACCCCCATACTATAATCCAATGCTTCTCCTTCCCTATCTGCTTTTACCGCTGTATTTCCTGGTCGCCGGATACGGAGTGCTCACGCTGTTCGGGCTGCGGCTCAAGACCGCTTATATGATCACCCTTTCCTTGCTGCTGGGCGTTGCCGTTGCATCAGTGGTCCCTTTCCTTCTGCAGCTGCTGTATATCCCGCTTACTCCCGGTACCGTCTTTGGCACTTTGATCCTGGCGGCCCTTATACTGAATATCCCCGGCATTCGTCGCATCCGCCTCGAAGGCTTCACCGCGTTCGGCCGGTCGCTCAATCCGCCGCCATTTCGGATCCTCTTCTATGAGATTCCTTTCCTGGCCATCTTCGCCTTTTTTGCGATAGTTAGCATCTGGAGGTGTTATTATCTCCCGCCTACTTCCCGCGACGCGCTTTCCGGACCGGAAGCTATCGCAGAATTCGCTGTACGCGAACATTCTATGATCAATTCCTTTTTTAACATAGACCTATCGACGACCAACAATCAATTCAAATCTCCTTTTCTGATCAGCCTTCAGGTGATCTGCAAAATGGCCGGCTTCCCGTTTGGTCAGGTCTGGCTGAGCACCGTCTTCGTCAGTTTTACCGTCTTCGTTTATCATGCGCTAAAGGAAAAGGTACATCCCATCTTTGCGGGCTTGCTCCTGCTTTTGTTCCTGATGACGCCCGAAATGTATGCCTATACTTTCCTGATCCTGTACGACTACAGTAATATGATCTTTTTCTTCCTGAGCCTCTGGTTCCTCTTTGGGTATTTTCGGAACAAAACACCCGGATGGTTCTATTTCTCCGGTTTACTCATGGGAATTGCAACGTATATCCGGTCCGAAACCCTGGTCCTGGCCTTTCTGTTTCTCCCGCCCATCCTGCTGGCCCAGTACCGTGAACGCATCCGACCCGGAAAGATGGCGTTGGCCTGCCTGCTCTTTCTCCTGCCTTCGCTGCTGGGCTACATTCTGCCCGGACCGGTTTATATCGGGCATTATCTTCCGACGCATTATGACGTCGGAGGGTTGGTGAACCCCAACCTGTCCGATTGGAGCCCTCTGTTCCGGCGGTATTCGGATATTGTGAGCCATTTGATCGCCAGTAATTTCGGTATTCACCTGTGGGGCTATATCTATTTCGTTGCCCTTATCCTTCTGATCGCCGAGTTCTTTGTCCCCGGCCGGTATAGCCCGGACGCCCGCAACTGGCTTTATAGCATATTAGTGCTGTATCTCGGACTTGGCGCGCTGGGCTTTGCTCTTCCGCTTGTCGATCTGAGCGATACGACTAAAAGGGAGCTCTTCAAAATGTTGCCGCTGCTTATTCTGTACCTGGCCAATAATGCCGTCCTGATCCGCTTTTCTCAACGGATATCCAGATGGGAAGGGAGCCCTGTCGCGATCGGCAAAGCGTTGGCTGTCGCCGCGCCCAAGGCCGCCGGCACCTCTCCCAAGGCCGTTGGCACCCCTCCCAAGGCCGCCAATGCTCCCAAACCCGCTCCCAATCCGCCGCCAAACAAAGGCAAATCTCCAACGGGCCCTTCCCCTTCCGGGAAGCGGCGCAGAAAATGACGGGATGGAATGGCCTTACTCTCCCCAATTGTCACGGTCCAGGTTTCGGAACTGGATCGCCTCCGACAGGTGTTCCTCGCGGATCTGGTCGCTTCCTGCAAGGTCGGCGATAGTCCGGCTTATTTTCAGAATATGGTCATAGGCGCGCATCGACAGGACCAGCTTGTCCATAGCAGCCCGCATCCGCTTCTGCCCCCGGCTATCCAATTTACACCACATCCGCAGGCTCCTCACCCCCATCTGCGCATTGCAATAAAAGCCCATCCGCTCATAGCGGTCCCGCTGCCGTTCCCGCGCTGTCATCACCCGCTCCCGGATCTGACCCGATGTTTCTCCCGATGCCTTCCCGGACACCTGCTCATACGGGATCGGGACAACCTCCACCTGGAGATCGATGCGGTCCAGCAAAGGTCCGGAGATCTTGTTGAGGTACCGGATCACACCGCCGGGCGGACAGGTACAGATCTTTGTCTGATGGCCGTAATAACCGCAGGGACAGGGATTCATGGCTGCCACGAGAATAAAGGAAGAAGGAAATTCCGCTGACTGCTTTGCCCGGCTGACCAGGACCTTTCGCTCCTCCATCGGCTGCCGCATTACCTCCAGCACACTCCGGTCGAATTCGGGCAATTCATCGAGGAACAGGACGCCGTTGTGGGCAAGCGAAATCTCCCCGGGCTGTGGATAGCTGCCGCCGCCAACCAGCGCGGCACCCGAAATGGTATGATGCGGGCTGCGGAAGGGGCGTTGCGTCAATAGGGTCGTGTTCTCGCCCAGTTTTCCGGCAACGCTGTAGATCTTCGTGGTTTCCAGCGCCTCCTGCAGGCTTAGCGGCGGCAGAATACCCGGCAGCCGCCGGGCCAGCATGGTCTTGCCTGCGCCGGGCGGGCCCACAAGGACGATATTGTGACCGCCCGCTGCGGTGATCTCCATGGCCCGCTTGATGCCGACCTGTCCTTTGACGTCAATGAAATCGAGATCGGAAGGGGGTGCAGCGGAGTAAAAGGCGGCCCTGGTATCCACCTTCACCGGCTGGAAATCGGATTTCTTCCTGAAGAACGCCATCACCTCACGGAGATGGCCGAACGAAAACACTTCCAGCTGGTTGACGATGGCTGCCTCCGAACCGTTTGATCGCGGCACGAGAAGACCTTTGAACTTTTCCTTACGCGACTGGATGGCGATCGGCAGCGCCCCCTTGATGGGGAGAATCTGGCCATCCAACCCCAATTCACCCATGACTATATAGTCCATCAGCATGTCCGCCGGGAGCTGTCCGCTGGCCGCCAGCACGCCGATAGCGATCGGCAGATCGAAGGCAGACCCCGTCTTCCGGATACCAGCCGGCGCCAGGTTGATCACCAGCTTGGTCCGCGGCATGAAGTAGCCATTGCTTTTGATGGCGCTTTCTATCCGCTGAATGCTTTCCTTGACGGCGCTGTCGGCCAGCCCGACTACATAAGTATGAAGCCCCTCCGTTACATTCACTTCAACGGTAATGGTGATCGCCTCCACGCCATACACCGCACTGCCGAACAACTTCACCAGCATACCGGAAACGTTTAGCCGGTAAACCTAGAGAATAAATCAAAATTTCTTGGGAAAACTTGCTTTGTGTTTCACGCGAATGTTTCACGGAGATGACGCCGCACCCGGGAGTGTCTTTTTTCGTCCAATCGGATTTGTCTATGCAAATCCAAATTTTTCAAAACCACACCCCGCCGCTGCCCGGCCCGCTTGCCGTCTTTCCCCCGTTGCCCCGGCCTTTACAACTTTTCCAGCATTTCCACCACCTTCTCCCGCTTCAGGATCAAGTAACCGATCCGGTCATTGCTGATCCCGTCCTTTAGCTGATAGCTGAATTCCAGCTGATCCTCTACAACATTGGTCTCGAAATAGCGGAACATAATATTCGAATACCCCTTCAGCTCATCCCCGATCTCGTACAGGTGCGTGGAAAGAATGAACAGAGACTTCCGGATGCGGATGAGCCCTTTGATAACAGTCGCACTGCATTTCATCGCATCCTGGACATTGGTGCCCTTGAAGAGCTCGTCGATCAGCACCAGCCACTTTTTTTGGCCGCTGATTTTTTCCAGTGTGTTGCGGATGCGCTGCACTTCGTTGAAAAAGAAGCTTTCTCCCTTAGTGAGGTCATCCACGACATTGATATTGCTGAGGATGCCATCGAAGAGGCTCAGCCGCATGGAGGTTGCCGGGACCCCCATCCCGAGATGGGACAGGAAGACCACAACGCCGACAGCGCGGATGAAGGTACTCTTGCCGGCCATATTGGCCCCCGTAAGAAAAAGGAAATTGGCGTCCTTATCCAGCCGGACGTCATAAGCCACCGCCTGCGGCAACAGCAGATGGTAGAGCGAAGTTGCTTCCAGGTAAGGGTCAGCCTGATCCACGAATACCGGGAAGCTCAGCTGGAATCGCCGGGTCGCCATCGCCATCGAATACCAGGCATCCAGCCGGCTATGGATCTCGATCAGCGACTGCATAGCGGTCTTGGACCGTAACCGGACAAAGTGGCCGTAATGAATGATCTGGATCGGATTCATTTTTATACCTGGCGCGGTCCTGATCATAGCCTGCACAACTTCCTGATCCAGCAGCCGCCGGGCCCGCCCCAGCATCTCGCTTAATAACCGGGGACTGTCCGGGACATCGAGCAGCTTTACCATCTGGTCCATGCCCTTTACAAAGTCCAGGAAATGCCCCACCGAATACCGGACCATCGCATAGTCGGCGGAGTGGAAAAGCTTATAGCCCAGCGCGGCGGTGAGGTTATGCGCCGCCGGTATATCATCGACCGCCGTCTCATAAAACTTCTCCATCACCATGATCGTTCCGTTGCTGATGGAGACAGGCCATTGGTCTACCTTTTCCAGGATCAGCCGCAGGACATGCTGTGTGGCATGGATGTCCTCCAGCTTGCCAAGGGGGTTGTTGAATAGTTCCAGCAACAGGTCCCTGCCGGATTGTGTCCGCGTAAAATTCAGCTTGTGGAATAGGGAATATTCTTCGTGACGGCTGAAAAGGGCCAGGTCCTCGTATGTAGTATTGTCGATTTCCATAATATCGCAATTGTGCAGGCTGCCCCGGTTTACCGGTCGAACCGTAACCGCTGGCCCCATTGAGATTCATCGAATACCCCATTTCCATAGACCAGGTGACCATTTACGAAGGTATGGGTCACCGTGGCTGGGAACCCGAATCCCTCCAGCGGGCTCCAGCCGCATTTGTATAAGATATTGCCGGGCTCGACGGTTGAAGGCCGATTGAGATCGACCAGCACCAGGTCCGCGAAGTATCCGTCCCGGATATATCCCCGTTCCGCGATCCGGAAGCAGACGGCAACCGAATGGCTCA
>Ga0210396_10004256_pt1 | contig 14073 bp, 13 predicted proteins | sample IncBWH17OmetaG_FD_155466 | JGI IMG/M metagenome (GOLD analysis project Ga0210396, IMG submission 155466) | Forest soil microbial communities from Barre Woods Harvard Forest LTER site, Petersham, Massachusetts, United States - Inc-BW-H-17-O ...
TCAACAGGCACGGCAGACCGAAGCACCCGCTCGATCTCGCCCAACATCGTTGCATTTCCTACAGCTACACAATGGCCAGCGAGGTCTGGCGCTTCACGAAGGGCAGCAGATCCGCAAGCGTAAGGCCCTCAGGTCCCCTACGCGTCAACAATGGCGATGCGATGATGCCCTTCCTAATCGCGGGGACAGGCATCGGGATGCTGCCGGAATTTTTTCTGCGCGAAGCACTCCAATCCAATCTGCTCGAAAGGTTGCTGCCAGATTGGTCTATCCCGCTTGGTGCGGTTTACTGGGTCACGCCGCCCGAGGGACCACTAACAAAGCGCGTCGAGGTCCTCGGAGATTTTTTGACCGAGAAGTTCGCTCAAAATGATCTCGGTGTGCTTCGCAAGGCAGACGTGCCCCTTTGGCCTCAGGTCGCCCAAGGTACGTCCTCCGCAGCACGCCGGATGACCTCACGAATCGGTAGCCATGCAAGCAGACGCCAAGTCTGACTCGGCTGACTTTTTAGTTTTGATGCGCTGCGATAAGAAATCGGATAATTTTTGGCCCTTATACCGACTAGGGCTAGAGCGCGAACGAAACAGGAAAAATTAGGGGTACCGATGGGGTCCGTTTGACAATGTCAAAAATAAATACAAGCAATATCAAATAGATAGGTGCCTAATGCTGCTTCTGATCGATAACTACGACAGCTTCACCTACAACCTCTTCCATTATCTGGGAGAGTTGGGGGCCGACATCGTCGTCAAGCGCAATGACGAGATTTCGGCGCAGCAAGCGCTCAACATGGGCGCGGATGCGATCATCCTGTCGCCCGGCCCATGCACGCCCAATGAAGCCGGCATCTGCCTCGATGTGATCCGGGATGCAGGCGGGCGCGTGCCGATTCTTGGCGTGTGCCTCGGCCATCAGGCGATCGGTCAGGTCTATGGGGGCAAAGTCGTGCGCGCGCCCGAGCCGATGCACGGCAAACTCTCGCGCATCCATCACACGGGCAAGGGCGTGTTCCGTGGCCTCAACAATGATTTCGAGGCGACGCGCTATCATTCTCTCACCATCGCACCGGAAACGCTGCCCGCTTCGCTCGAAGTGACGGCCACGACATCCGACGGCGTCATCATGGGCGTGATGCACAAGACGCATCCCGTGCATGGCGTGCAATTCCATCCCGAAAGCATCGCGTCGGAGAATGGCCACGCGCTGCTGCAGAATTTCCTCACGCTGGCGCGCGAGCGCGTGCCCGCATGAAGCCTGACGAGCAATTCCTGCCACTGCTCAAACGCGTGGCAAACGGCGAAACGCTGGGCGGCGAAGACTCCATGCGCGCCTTCAGCGCCATCATGACGGGCGAAGTAAGCGAGATCCGCATCGCTTCGTTCCTCACGGCACTTGCCATGCGCAAGCCCACGATTGCCGAAATCGCGGGCGCGGTGGAAGCGATGCGCTCGCATATGCGCGCGATCCGTGCGCCCGCAGGCGCCATCGATATGTGCGGCACGGGCGGCGACGGCCATGGCACATTGAATGTCTCAACCGCCGCGACGTTTGTTGTTGCCGGATGCGGCGTGCCTGTGGCCAAACACGGCAATCGCAACATGTCGTCGAAAACGGGCGCAGCCGATGTGCTCGAAGCGCTCAATGTGAAAGTCGATGTGCCGCCAAACGTCGCCGAAGCATGCTTGCGTGAGGCGCATCTGTGCTTCCTGTTCGCGCAGATCTATCACCCGGCGGTGAAGCATGTCGCCAATGTGCGCCGCACGCTGGGCTTCCGCACGATCTTCAATCTGCTTGGACCGCTGTGCAATCCTGCGGGCGTGAAGCGGCAATTGCTCGGCGTGTTCCAGAGCGACTGGATGGTGCCTGTGGCGTCGGTGCTCGATCTTATGGGCGCGGAGAAAGCGTGGATCGTGCATGGCGCGGACGGCATGGACGAAATGACGACGACAGCCGCGACGGCGGTATCCATTCTCGATCGCGGACGCATCACGCAACGCATGGTGCGGCCAACCGATGTCGGTTTGCCGACTGCGACGCTCGAAGATCTCAAAGGCGGCACGGCGGATGAAAACGCGGATGCGATCCGCAAATTGCTGGGCGGCCGCGCGGGCTCATTCCGCGATATCGTGCTGCTCAATGCAGCAGCTGCGCTTGTCGTGGCGGATCGTGTGGGCGATCTGCGCGACGGGCTTGCGGTGGCGGCAGATTCCATCGACAGCGGGCGCGCACGGCGCTCGCTCGAAGCGCTCATCGATGCCTCGCGGAGTGCGGCGTGAGCGTGCTCGACGACATCGCGCAATATAAACGCCGCGAGATCGCGGAGGCGAAAGCGAAGCTGCCGCTTGCCGATCTCGAAACGCTCGCGCGCATGGCGCCTGCTCCGCGTGGTTTCCGCAACGCGCTTATGGAAAAACACGCGCTTGGCGAGACCGGTCTCATTGCGGAGATCAAAAAGGCAAGTCCATCGAAAGGCCTCATCCGCGCGGATTTCAATGTGCCCAAGCTTGCGCACGCATACGAGCAAGGCGGTGCGGCATGCCTTTCCGTGCTCACCGATACGCCTTCGTTCCAGGGCGCGCCCGTCTATCTCGCGCAAGCGCGGGAGGCGACGAAACTGCCCGTGTTGCGCAAGGACTTCATGTTCGAGCCCTATCAAGTAATCGAAGCACGCGCCTGGAGTGCGGATTGTATTCTTATCATCATGGCGAGCGTCGCCGATGCCGAAGCGCACGAATTGCTCGCGGCTGCGCGCGCATGGAACATGGACGCGATTGTCGAAGTGCATAACGAAGCCGAGCTCGACCGTGCGTTGAAGCTCGATGCGAACATGATCGGCATCAACAATCGCGATCTCAAAACCTTCGTGACGGATACGGGCGTGACCAAGCGCCTCGCGCCGCGCGTTCCGAAGGATCGTCTTGTCATCGCGGAAAGCGGGCTTTCCACGCGCGCCGATCTGGACGATCTCGCAAGCATCGGTGTCACGACATTCCTCATCGGCGAAAGCCTTATGCGCGCGGATGATGTCGCCGCCGCCACGAAAGCGCTTGTCGGATGAAACACCTGAGCCATCTGGACGCGCGCGGGCAAGCCCGCATGGTCGATGTCTCGGAGAAAGAAGTCACCGCGCGCGAAGCAACCGCCGAGGCGACCATCGTTTTATCGAAAGAAGGTTTCGCCGCCGCGATCTCCGGCAATGCGAAGAAAGGCGATGTGTTCGCCGCCGCGCGCATCGCAGGGCTAATGGCCGCGAAGAAAACCTCCGAATTGATTCCGCTGTGCCATCCGATTGCGTTGAGCAAAGCCTCCGTCGATTTCGAACCGCTGCCGAAGAAGCGCGCTATTCGAATCCTCGCAAGCGCCAAGACTGCGGGTCAAACCGGCGTCGAAATGGAAGCGCTCACCGCCGCAAGCGTGGCCGCGCTCACGATCTATGACATGGTGAAGGCGGTGGATCGCGCCGCGACCATCGAAAGCGTGCGCCTGCTCTCCAAATCCGGCGGCAAAAGCGGCGTGTACAACGCCAAGCGCAAATGATCTCCGTCGAGGAAGCGGTTGCGCGCGTCACCGCCGCGTTTTCGCCCATCGGCACGGAAACGATTGCATTGAGCGATGCGCATAACCGCGTGCTCGCGAACGATGTGCGCGCGAAGCTTTCGCAACCGCCCTTCCCCGTTTCATCGATGGACGGCTATGCGATCCGCACGGAAGATGCGCCCGGCACATTGCCTGTCATCGGAGAATCTCAAGCGGGCAAACCTTTCGCGGGCACGCTCAGCGCGCGCGAAGCCGTGCGCATCTTCACGGGCGCGGTCGTGCCCGACGGCGCGGACGCCATTGTCATTCAGGAAGATACCGAACGCGATGGCGCGCATGTCATTATAAAAGTAAGCGCGCAAAAAGGCCGTCATATCCGCATCGCCGGACTGGATTTCAAAGCGGGCGATGTGCTCGCGCCTGCGGGCAAGCGCCTTACCGCGCGCGATCTCGCGCTCATCGCGGCGGGCGATATTGCGAACGTCGAAGTGCGCCGCCGCCCGCGCATCGCATTCGCGGCGACGGGCGATGAACTCTCACGGCCCGGCGAGCCACGCAAACCCGGCGGCATCGTCGCCTCATCCGTGTACGGATTATCAGCGATGATCGCATCCTGGGGTGGCGAACCCATCGATCTCGGTCTGCTGCCCGATACGATCGAAGCATTCACGAAGCTGCCGCAGGTGGATGCGGATCTTATCATCACACTCGGTGGCGCGTCGGTCGGCGACCGCGATCTCGTACAGCGCGCGCTCGAACCGCTCGGCCTCAAAGTCGATTTCTGGAAAATCGCGATGCGGCCTGGCAAGCCGCTCATCTTCGGCAGCCTCGGCGACACGCCGTTTCTCGGCCTGCCCGGCAATCCGGTTTCGACGCTTGTCTGCGCGATGCTGTTCGTGCGCCCCGCCATCGCCGCGATGCTGGGAACTTCCGGCGAGATGAATGTGCTGCGCGTCAAACTTGCCGCATCCCTGCCCGCCAACGACTCACGGCAGGACTACATAAGAGCGCGCCTCACCACGCGCGACGGCGAGCACTGGGCGGAACCTTTCGCGGTGCAGGATTCCTCGATGCTGGGCGTTCTGGCGGCCGCCGATGCCCTCATTCTGCGCCCGCCCTACGCGCCTGCCGCGCATGCCGGAGACCCTGTAACCGTAACGCTGCTGGCCCCCTAGATTTAACGTTGACAGGCTCCGTGAACCAAAGTAGAACGATTTTCCATGTTTCGGATTTGTTCGGGGCGTGGCCCCGGTATTAAGGAGACGTGGAATGCTGACCCGCAAACAATATGAGCTGCTCATGTTCATTCATGAGCGGGTGCGCGAAACGGGCATTCCGCCCTCGTTCGATGAGATGAAGGATGCGCTGGACCTCAAGTCCAAATCCGGCATCCACCGCCTCATCATGGCGCTTGAGGAACGCGGCTATCTGCGGCGCATGGAGAAGCGGGCGCGGGCGCTTGAGATTTTGAAGCTGCCCGAAAACGTGTCCGAAAACCTTCGCCCTGCCACGACCCGCAGCCAAGCGCAGCGTATCAGTCAGCCTTCTCATGGCGCACGACATGGGCGCAGTGAGGCGCGTATCCAGGCGGACACGCGCGGTGCGGGCGCGCCAAGACGCGCGGGCGGCGAAAGCGAAGCCGCGATGCAGGTTCCCCTTGTCGGCCGCATCGCAGCGGGTACGCCCATCGAGGCGCTTCAGAATCGTATCGCGGACGTGCCCGTGCCAGTCGGCATGATCGGACGCGGCGGCTCGCATTATGCGCTCGAAGTGACCGGCGATTCGATGATCAATGCCGGCATCCTGGATGGCGACACTGTCATCATCCAGGAATCCGATACGGCGCAGACCGGCGATATCGTCGTGGCGCTCGTGGATGATCAGGAAGCGACGCTGAAACGTTTGCGGCGGCGCGGCGATTCCATCGCGCTCGAGGCGGCGAACCCGGCTTACGAGACGCGGCTATACGGTTCCGATCGCGTGCGCGTGCAAGGAAAGCTTGTTGGGCTTATCCGCCGTTACTGAATCCGGCCGATTGCGATTTTGGTTTCGGGCGTTGGAGCATGCTCCAGGGCCGGTCTCCCCGTTCGCCTTCCACGGTCTTGAATTTGATTTTGTCGCCAAACCAGACCGCGTAGCCGCCGCCAATCGTGATGGCGTGCCGTCCGATCACGAGCTTGGGTTGCTGGCAAAGCCAACGCGGTCGCACCGGCGTGATGACGATGTCCGCCCGCGCACAATCCTCCGCAAGCGCTTCGATACGCAATCCCGCAGCGACCGTCATTCCGTTCGGCGCGCGTGTGATGCAACCGAATTCATCGCATCGCACAGCAGGTGCGCCCGCGACCGCTTCGTCCGGCGTGCGCGAATCGCCGTCACGCTTCAACCATTCGCTCGCGGAATATTCGTCTTTCGCTTCGCGCAAAAGTTCGAGACGGTGGCTGGATTGTCTGATCGCAACCGTCAATCCGTCGCGCGAGACAAGCAGATCCGGCTGTTTCGCCGCGAAGATCAATACGAGCGATATCGCCATCGGCAGCAATCCGAGCCACCGCCAAGCGCTTCGCCACAGCAAAATCCAAAGTCCACCGAGCGAAAGCGTTATGAGAGCGCTTATCGGCATGACGGCGACGGTCGAAACAGCACCCGGCAAATGCGAAACCCATTTGCCGACGCTGAGCATCACTTCGATTCCCCAACCCATGAGTTGAAGCGGTATCGTTTCCAATCCGAACGGCATGAGGATCACGGCAATTGCGGCCATGGGCATCACGACAAAACCCATGACGGGCATCGCGAGCAAATTGCCCAGTATGGCGTAATGCGCGGCACGATCGAAGTGATAGATCGCATACGGCGCCGTCGCGAGGCTGCCGACAAAACTCGTGATCGCGATACCGCCCATATAACGCTGCAGCGCCGCAAATCGCGGCCGCTCGAAAGCAAGCGGATTGGTCCGCGCGCGCGATTGCTCCCATTCCGCAATTGCGATGAGACTCGCGACCGCAGCGAACGACATCTGGAATCCCGGCTCGATGATGCTTTCCGGCGTGAACAGCAAAATAATCGCTGCGGCCGAAGCGAGAGACCGCATCGAAAGCGTCGGTCGATCCGCAAGTACCGACAACATCATCATGGCAAGCATGACGAATGCGCGCGAGGCGGGCGTGGCCGCGCCGCTGATGATAAGATAAAAGCTTGCGCTGCAAAGTGCCGCCAGCGCTGCCCATTTCTTGATGGGCTGCGTCAAAGCGAGTGTCGGGAACAACGCCAATATCGCGCGCACGGCCCAGAACAATCCCAGTCCCACGAGCGCCATATGCAAACCGGCAATTGCGAGCACATGCGCGAGCCCAGCATCGCGCAAGGCGGATTCATCGTCTTCGGAAATGCCGCCGCGATCGCCTGTGATAAGCGCGGCTGCAATCGCTCCCGTACTGCCCGGCAGCGCCGCATGGATTCGCTGCGACATCGCGAAGCGCAAATGCTCTATCGCGATGGAAATTTTCTCGCGGAATGTTGTTTCGCCGAAATTCGCGATTGCGCGTGGCCGCCCATAAGCATAGCCAACCGCACCGATGCGTTCGAAGAATGCAGAACGTCCGAAATCGTAGCCGCCCGGTTCCGCAGGACCCGGCGGCGGCATCAGAACGCCTTTGAATTGTATGCAGGTGCCGGGCTGCAATGCCGGATCGTCATTGCGAAACGACATGCGAATTTTCTGCGGCAACGGATTGAGCCGCTGAATAGCGAGATCATTCAAAACAGCTTGCATTCCATCGTTCTTCGCCCGAACGCTCTCGACACATCCGGAAATATTCGTCGGCGCCACTTTGTGCGTGAGGATCGGTGCGGCCACAAACTCCGTCCGGAATTTCGCAATCGAAAAACCGAAACATGTTGCTGCCAACAATCCGATGAGAAACGGAACGGCAAAGCTGCGAAAAACAGCAATCGCGCAAACGACGATGCCGATACCCGCAAATGCAAATGCGCTCCACAGCGGCGGTTCGGATGGCAACGCGAAGTAAATGCCGATACCCGCGCCCATGCCGACCGGCAACCAAAGCGCCCAGCGATCACGCTCCGCGCGCGCGCTGTTGCGCAGCCACAAAAGTGGATGCGTAAAGATGCCATGCCACCGCGCGGTCTGCGCCATGTTCTTGAACGCGCTAAAAACCGGCGATGGGCCTACCCCCGCCGGAACCGGTTTGCTAGAAGCCACAGCAATGCCGAAATAACAGTCAGCCCCTGACCAGAACCGATCATGCCAGAAAATTCGAAGCCCGTCCTGCGCTTTGCGCCCTCGCCCACCGGCTATTTGCATATCGGGGGCGCGCGCACAGCCCTGTTCAATTGGCTTTATGCGCGGCATATGGGCGGCCAATTCCTTCTCAGAATTGAGGATACGGACCGCGAACGCTCCACAAAGGAAGCGGTCGACGCGATTCTGGGCGGCCTTTCATGGCTCGAACTCAATTGGGATGGCGAACCGATTTATCAATTCTCACGCGCACATCGCCATCGCGAGATTGCCGAGCAATTGCTTGCCGGGGGCAAAGCCTATCGCTGCTATGCGACGGCCGAGGAACTTGATGCCATGCGCAACGAACAGCGCACGGCCGGCAAGCCCATTCGTTATGACGGGCGCTGGCGCGACCGCGCTCCATCGGATGCGCCGCAAGGCGCACCCTATGTGATTCGCCTCAAAGCCCCGCAAATCGGCGAGACTATTGTGCACGATATCGTGCAGGGCGATGTGCGATATACGAATGATCAGTTGGACGACATGGTGCTGCTCCGCAGCGACGGTACGCCGACCTATATGCTAGCCGTCGTCGTGGACGATTTCGATATGGGGATAACCCATGTCATCCGTGGCGACGATCATCTCAACAATGCCGCGCGGCAATTGCAGATCATTTCGGCGATGAATTGGCCCGTTCCGGTTTACGGCCATGTTCCTCTGATCCACGGGCCGGATGGCGCAAAGCTTTCCAAACGCCATGGCGCGCTCGCCATCGAGGCCTATCGCGATATGGGCTATCTGCCTGAGACGATGCGCAATTATCTCCTGCGCCTCGGTTGGAGTCACGGCGATGACGAGATCATCTCCACGGAGCAGGCTATCGCCTGGTTCGATCTCAATAACATTGGCAAGAGTCCTGCGCGTCTCGATTTCAAGAAGCTTGACAATCTGAACGGCCATTACATTCGCGAAACGGGCAACGCGGCCCTCGCAAACGAAGTTGCCGTATTTCATGCGCGCAATCATGCGGGAGCCACTCTCACTCCGCTCGCAAAAGAGCGTCTTGTAAAAGCGATGTCCGGTTTGAAGGAACGCGCAAAGACGCTTATCGAACTCGATCAGTCTGCGGAATTTCTGTATACGGATGGTCCGCAAACCTTGGACGACGCGGCCTCCAAGATTCTCGCCCCCGAAGCCCGCGGTATGCTCGCCAGCCTGTCGCTCGCGCTCGCCGCCACAGATTGGAAATCCGAATCGCTGGAACCCGCCGCCCGTGATTTTGCGGCTGCAAAAGGTTTGAAGCTTGGCCAGGTTGCCCAGCCGCTTCGGGCGACGATCACAGGGCGGGCCACCTCCCCCCCCATCTTCGCCATGCTCGAAGTGCTGGGTCGCGAGGAATCCTTAGCCCGTATAGGCGCTTACGCTGCATGAACGAAAGATGTCCATAGTATGAAGACGTACAAATTCCGGGTGACGCCGTTAACTTTCGCGCCTATATAATTGCTGCGGTGCAAGATAACGGAGGGTGCGGCGATGACGACACGAGATAGCAAGGCTGTTCCCGCGGGCAAGGCCACGCTCAATTACGGAAACCGAGCTTACGAGTTCCCCGTCTATTCCGGCAGCACCGGCCCGAACGTCATCGATATCCGCAAGCTCTATGGCGAGGCCGACGTCTTCACTTACGACCCCGGCTTCACGTCGACGGCGAGCTGTGAAAGCGAGATCACGTTCATCGATGGCGATCAAGGCATCCTGCTCTATCGCGGTTATCCGATCGATCAGCTCGCCGAGCATTCCGATTTCCTCGAGGTCTGCTATCTGCTCCTGCACGGCGAATTGCCGAACAAGGAGCAGATGGAAGGATTCGACGCCGCGATCACGAACCACACAATGGTGCATGAGCAGTTGGCGACATTTTTCCGCGGCTTCCGGCGCGATGCGCACCCGATGGCGGTGATGTGCGGCGTGGTTGGCGCGCTGTCCGCGTTCTATCACGACTCGACCGACATCAACGATCCGGTACAGCGCGAGATTGCTAGCCATCGCATGATTGCGAAAATTCCGACAATTGCGGCGATGGCGTACAAATACTCGATCGGTCAGCCATTCGTGTTCCCGCTGAACAGGCTCGGCTACACCGAAAACTTCATGCGCATGATGTTCGCGGTGCCTGCGGACGACTACAAAATCAATCCGGTGCTCGCGAAAGCGCTCGACACGATCTTCATTCTGCATGCGGATCATGAGCAGAACGCATCCACATCAACCGTTCGTCTCGCCGGTTCGTCGGGCGCCAATCCATTCGCATGCATCGCGGCCGGTATCGCATGCCTTTGGGGACCGGCACATGGCGGCGCGAATGAAGCCGCACTCAAAATGTTAGAAGAAATCGGTACGGTCGATCGCGTTCCGGAATTCGTGAAACGTGCAAAAGACAAGAACAGCAATTTCCGCCTCTCGGGCTTCGGCCATCGCGTGTACAAGAGCTACGATCCGCGCGCGAAGGCGATGCAAGTTCAATGTCATGCGGTGCTCGACGAACTCGGCATTCACGACGATCCGACACTGAAGGTCGCGATGGAGTTGGAGCGCATCGCATTGCAAGATGAATATTTCATCGAGAAGAAGCTCTATCCCAATATCGATTTCTATTCCGGCATCACGCTGAAGGCGTTGGGTTTCCCGACGAGCATGTTCACCGTATTGTTTGCGCTCGCCCGCACCGTCGGTTGGATCGCGCAATGGACGGAGATGATCGAGGATCCGCATCAGAAGATCGGCCGTCCCCGTCAGCTTTATACGGGGCCAACCGTGCGCGATTACGTCCCGCTCGGAAAGCGCTAACGCCGGTTCTTTTGCGCGAAGTCGATGAGGATGGAAGCTGCGCGCAAGCTCGGCTTCTCGCCATCTTGTCCGAGCAACTGCATCGCTTCGCTCAGTGCCTCCACTTGGCGGGCGGCAACCTCCGGATTTGTCAGCAATTCGATGACTGCGTCGCTTAAGGCTTTCGGTGTTGCGCGCGATTGCAGAAATTCCGGAATGACCCCGCGGTCGAGGAGCAAATTGATTAATGTAAAATATTTTATATCGAACAACAGCCACGCGAGTGCATAAGTCAATGCGCCGACGCGATAAGCACTTACCATTGGCGTGCGCGACAGGGCGAGTTCGGTCGTCACCGTGCCAGAAGTCGCAAGCGCGACATCTGCGGCATCGAAAGCAGCAAATTTTTCGTCATCGCTTTCAACGATATGCAATGGCGTCGGCCAATCCTTCGTACCTTGACGCACTCGCGCAGCAACATGCGGCATAGTCGATAGGATCGTGACAAGTCCGGAGACACGCTGCGTAATCAAACGCACGGCTTCGCGATAAATCGGCAAAAGGAAACGGACTTCATTTGTTCGACTTCCCGGTAAAAGCGCCAACAGCTTTGCATCTTTCGGAATGCCAAGCTTTTCGCGTAACGCGTCGCCACCAGTCATGCGGCTCGCGCGTTCGATAACAGGATGGCCTGCGAAGACCGTGTGCAATCCATATTTCTCGAAGAACGGCACTTCGAAAGGAAGCAACGCCAGCACGAGGTCGAAATAACGCGCCATTTTCTTTGCGCGATAGGAACGCGAAGCCCAAACTTGCGGCGCGACGTAGTTGACCGTCTTGATCGATGGATCGATCTTCTTGAGGCGCTGCGCAATGCGATGCGTGAAATCGGGGCTATCGATCAGAACGACCGCATCCGGCCGGGTGGCTAGCGCAAAATCTGCAGCTTCGCGTGCGCGTTTCAGGATTTTGGGGATCTTTGGAACGACCTCACGCAGGCCCATAACTGCCGTATCATCAAGCGGGAATAGGCTTTTCAAACCTTCTGCTGTCATCGCAGCGCCGCCAACGCCTGTGATTTGTACCGTATCACCCGTCAGCGATTTCAGGCCAGCCATCAGCTGCGCACCGAGCTGATCGCCGGAAGGCTCGCCGCACACAAGCATGAACGATAAAGGTTTTTCCGGCGAACTCATGCGTTTGCGCGCGCTGCGCCCATGACGAAAATTCCCGCTGCATCGGCGGCTTGGACTACACGAGTGCGATCCAAAATAAGCGCGCCATCCGCTTCAACAGCGATACCCGCAAGATAAGAAGCTGCGACATTGCGCACAGTTTCGACGCCGATAACGGGTAAATCGGTTTTGCGATCTTGAATAGGCTTAGGCGCTTTCACGAGTACACCGCGTGGCTTGCCGGGCTTGCCACGCACGACTTCGCGCAAATTGATAACACGCTTGATCATCGCATCCGTACCTTCCGCGGCTTCGACCGCAAGCACGAGACCTTCACACACAACCGCCGCCTGTCCGATATCGAGCGCACCCATCGCGCGAACGACAGCGAAACCATGAGAGACATCCGCGCCCTGTTCCGGCGTCGGCTGGACGCGGCCCAAAACGCCTTCGCGCACGATGAGACCTGGTGCGGCATCCGTTACGCTGACGACGCGATGGCCCGCATTCTCGAACATATCGACGAGCGAACGCAGCAGCGCATCGTCGCCTTTCAATGCAGCCGCCATCACGCGCGGCGCGGCCAGCACGCCTTTCGCATCAAGCTTGATATCGGCGAAGCGCGGACGATCGACGCGGCCAAGCAAAAGCATTTCGTTACAGCCATGCTCCTTCAACGCGCGAAAAGCTTTGCCCAATTCGCCGAGCGAAACGACTTCATGGGGAAATTCTTTTACCCAATCGTCCGCCAAGCCCATCAAAGCGAGAACGAACACGCTCCGTCCGGCAGCGCGCGCACTTTCCGCCACGGAGCGAGGCAGATCGCCGCCGCCCGCGACGATGCCAAGCGTGTTATGCGTCATCGTCTTCCTGCATGCGACGGCGAGCAGGACAAATAGGGCGCTTCGCTTTGGCTAAAATGAATGCGACGATTTCCTGGATTTCAGCGATATCAGGCCACGTATCAGCGGCACGACGTGCGCGCTCATCGAGTTTGCCGTCGGCCTCAAGGAAAATTGTGCGATAAGCGGCGCGCATTTTGTGGATTGTTGCGCGCGGAAGACCTCGGCGTTTCAGGCCGACAAGATTGAGGCCATCCAGCTTGATATGCGGTCCTGTCGCGATGGCATAGGGAATAACGTCGGTGTTTGCACCACTGAGGCCGCCGACAAACGCGTTGCGGCCGATGCGGCCGAATTGTTGAACGGCGGAAGCTCCGCCCATGATAACGCCATCGCCGACTTCGACATGGCCCGCGAGCAACGCACCATTCGAAAGCGTGACATCATCGCCGACATGACAATCATGACCGACGTGACTTGCCGCCATGAAATATCCGCGGTCGCCGACGCTTGTGACGCCGCCGCCCCTGCGGCTACCTAGACTCATCGTCACAAATTCACGGATTACATTGTCCACGCCTATCACTAGACGCGTATCACGTGCATCGTTGTTGCGGATCTGGCTTTCGCCGCCAAGCACAGCTTGCGGATGCACGACGGTGCGTGCACCAATCTCCACCTCACCGGCGATCACGACATGCGAAACGAGCCGCACGCCATCGTCGAGTACCGCATGCGCGCTGACCGCACAATAAGGTCCAATCTCGACATCAACGCCGAGGCGCGCTCCGTCTTCAACGATGGCTGTCGGATGGATTTTCATCGGCACTTCCGGCGGAATCACGGATCATTGCGCTGAATTCGCCCTCGGCGCAAAGGACATCGCCCACATAGGCCTCCCCCGAGAAGCGCCACACCGGCCCGCGATGCCTGATCGCTTTGACGGGAAAGCGCAGTAAATCGCCGGGAACAACGGGCTTGCGAAAGCGCGCCTTGTCCACGGTCATGAAGAATACATTGATGTTTTTCTCGCTGAGACCAAGCGAATGCACGACGAGCGCGCCTGCGGCCTGTGCCATTGCTTCGATGATGAGAACACCCGGCATGACGGCGAAAGACGGGAAATGACCGGCGAAATGCGGTTCGTTGAACGATACGGCTTTCCAGCCGACCGCACTTTCGTGAGGCAAAATATCGGTCAGCTTTTCGACGAACAAAAACGGTGCGCGATGCGGAAGAAGTTTTTTGATGTCTTCTACATCCAGCGATGTTTTGGCAGGCACGGCGATATTCATCGTTCACTTTTCCGTTTGCGCGCAGCAAGTGCTTTTACTGCCGCGACCTGACGCATCCATTCGCGCGCGGGGATGGCAGGCTGGCCGCCATAATCACGGCCGCCCGCATATTCGCCCGACATCAGACCGGATCGCCCAATGAATCTTGC
>Ga0210396_10004257_pt1 | contig 14072 bp, 13 predicted proteins | sample IncBWH17OmetaG_FD_155466 | JGI IMG/M metagenome (GOLD analysis project Ga0210396, IMG submission 155466) | Forest soil microbial communities from Barre Woods Harvard Forest LTER site, Petersham, Massachusetts, United States - Inc-BW-H-17-O ...
CTTCGGCAAAAAGCTCGCGGTAAGGCCCATGCGCGTGGCTACCTGGCGGCAAATCAATTTATAAAGTTGAATTTGGTCTGCCGCAGCGACCACTTCGCCGTAACCGTAGTTAATTTCAAATTGCGAGGGCGCGACTTCCGGGTGATCTTTCTCGTTCTGGAAGCCCATCGACCGCTGCACTTCGGCGCAAGTGTCAATAAATGTGCGCAGCGGATCGCCCGGCAGCGAATGGTAATAACCCCCGGTATTCACGTAATCGAATTTTCCGGTTTCGTTGTAACGCGCCTCGGCGTCCGCACCATTGAAGAGGAAGCCTTCAATTTCGTTCGCGGCGTTCAACGTGTAGCCTTCGTTCTTGTGCTGCTGCGCGGCAAATGTTTTCAGCACACCGCGGATATCCGCGCTGTAGGGCGAGCCGTCCTTATCAATCACCTCGCCGAACACCAGCACCTTGCCCGAGCCGAACACGTCCGCCGGCCCCCAGTAAAACGCGCTCCAATCCATCCCCAGGCGCAGATCGCTTTCGCGTTGCGCGGTAAATCCGCGGATGGACGAGCCATCGAACGTCAAGTTGTCCCAGCTCTTCACCAGAAATTTCTTGTCGTAATCCAGCATGTGCAGGCGCCCTTCCAGGTCGCTGAAGAGGACAGTGACAGCCTTGATGCGCTTTTCGTCGGTGAGATACTTCAGGCGCTCTTCCTGGATTTTGTGCGCCGCCACGCGATTCAGGCGCTGCGCTTTGGCGTTCAGATTCAGTTCTTCCAGTTCTTCGTACGGTATTGCCAGAAAGTTACGCAGATCGGTTGTCATGATTCTCCTTGCGGTGGGATCGAGCGCTAATGAATTGCGGGTTCAGCGGCATTTTTGAACAGCGTAGGGTACCGCGCAGGCTTGTGAGCGTCAAATCCCAAAATGCACGCACAAGGTAAAGAATTTCGAATCGAACCCATAAGCAAAACTTTGCCATCGGCGCGCGCACGCGCCGGCGTGCATCAGTGCTGGAACCGCGCTATCAGCTCGGTCTCCGCCAGAATGTGGCCTTTAATGGCGCTTTCCACTGCCGCGACATTGGCTTTCGGTTTCATGCCTGTCTTGTAGTCCAGCGCGTACAACTTAAAAAAATAGTGGTGCGCCGCGCCGGGCGGAGGACACGGGCCGCTATAGCCAATTTTGCCGTGATCGTTTTTGCCTTGACGCGATCCGTCAGGAAGCTTGGCCTTCGTCGGGACGCCCTCGGGCAATGCGCGCGTCGCGGGCGGCAAATCGTAAATCAGCCAGTGAATCACAGTTTTCTTCGGTGTGTCCGGATCATCAGCGATCAGCGCGAAGCTCTGTGTGCCGGTGGGCGCTCCGGTCCAAGCCAGTGCAGGGGAAACATCCGACCCGTCGCAGGTGTATTGCGCGGGGAGCGCGCTATCCGCGACAAAGGATGAACTGGTTAACTGCATTTTCGTTTCGGGCGTTTTCTGTGCCGCAGCTTGCGCGGCCGCTGCGCGAGCGTGTTCCGTCACTGGCGACGCGAGCATCAGGGCGCAGCAAAGCGTCAGCGCGCCACAGTGAAATTTCTGGAAGCGTTCCCGATGATTTCGAATGGCACCCTCCCGATTACATTCACCAACAATGCTACGGGCAGCCGATGTAACCGTCAAGAAGAGGCATAAGGGCGACGCGCTTCCGCGACACTGTTCCATGAATTTCTGGCGACTGCGACCGATCGCGGCCTTCGCATCCGCCAAGTCATCGGAAGCTCGTCGAGTGCATTGCACTCATCGTGTGTACCATGGTACATTGGTACTATCATGCGAACAAGGAAATACCGTAAACACTTTATTGTGCAGCGCGTGCAAACGGGAGTGCGCATCGAAAAGCGCCTCCTCAAGGTGCTCAAAGCACTGGCGGAATTTCACGATTTGACCCTCGGCGACCTGTTCGAAGGCATCGTACTGCACGCTTTCGACGGCAAGATGGCATTCCAGAAGCCCTCGCGGCGGCGCATTAAGGAATTGAAGAAGTTCTACGGCCTCGACCTCGACTACCGCGCCAGCCATCGTCTGATCGAAGCGCGCGTCGCCGCGCAAAAACCACAAGCGAAAGTGTTCCGCCGCACCGGCCGAGCGAAGCGTGCTCGGCGCGGCAAGCAGAGGCGAGCGAAGCGTGCGCGATGAGCAGGCCCAATGACGACGAACTGCTCCGGCAATTTGAAGGCTGTTCCCTGCCCCTCGAGCGTTTCCATCACCGCGTGCACATCCAGATCGCCTTCTTATATTTGTGCCGATACCCTGTGCTGGATGTGCTCGGCCGATTCCCCGCGGCGCTGACCCGCTACGCCGAAGCTCACGGCAAGTCCGGCCTGTACCACGAGACGATTACCTGGGCGTACATTCTGCTGATCCACGAAAGAATGCAGCGCGCGGGCCAAGCGCAGAGCTGGGAGGAATTCACCTCCGCGAATGCGGACTTGATGACGTGGAGCAGTTCCGTTTTGAAGCAATATTACTGCGACGAAACTTTGTCCTCCGACCTGGCACGGAAAATCTTCCTGTTCCCCGATAAAGCGCCCGCGCTTCGCTGAACGTTGCTGCCCGCTCGCCAAACTTTATGCTAAGGTTATTGGTTCGACATTGACGCCCGGAACGTGTGTTTCGGCGTCAGCTGAGGATGCCAGGGAGAATCGGGAAACCATGAAGACTTCTTATAACGGCGTAGCGGTGCCGGCGAATGGCAAGGTAATCGAGTTCGCGGACGGCGTGTTTCGTGTGCCGGATCACCCGGTGATTCCGTTTATCGAAGGTGACGGCACGGGCCGCGACATTTGGACGGCTTCGCGGCGCGTGTTCGATGCGGCCGTGCAAAAAGCTTTTGCGGGAAAGCGCAAAATCGAATGGCTGGAAGTTTTCGCGGGCGAAAAAGCCTACCGCCAATTCCAGGAATGGTTGCCACAGGATACCGTGGACGCGATTCGCGATTTCCGCGTCGCCATCAAAGGCCCGCTCACCACTCCAGTCGGCGGCGGCATACGCTCGCTGAACGTGACGCTGCGCCAGGTTCTCGACCTCTACGCCTGTGTGCGCCCGGTGCGTTACTTCACCGGCGTGCCTTCGCCGGTGCGCGAGCCCGAACGCATGAACGTGGTGATCTTCCGCGAAAACACCGAAGACGTGTACGCCGGAATCGAATGGCGGTCCGGTACGCAGGAAGTGAAGAAGCTCATCGACTTCCTCAACAACGAAATGCTCAAGGGCACTTCGAAAAAAATCCGCGAAGATTCCGGCGTGGGCATCAAGCCTATGTCTCCCACAGGCACCAAGCGGCTGGTGCGCCGCGCGATCGTGCACGCGCTGGAAAATCGCCGCACGGTGGTCACTCTGGTGCACAAGGGAAATATTCAGAAGTTCACCGAAGGCGCCTTCCGCGATTGGGGCTACGAGCTGGCCACGCAGGAATTTCGCGGCGTCGTGATAACCGAGCGCGAGAGCTGGATTCTGGATAATAAGGACAAGAATCCGAACATCACGGTCGAGCAAAACGCGGCATCCGTCGAGCCCGGACTGGACCAGGCCAACGATGAATTCAGGAAGCAGGTTTACGAGGAAGTGAAACGCACGCTGGACGCTTTGTACGCCTCGCATGGCAACGGCCAGTGGAAAAAGAAAATCCTGATCAACGACCGCATCGCCGATTCCGTCTTCCAGCAAGTCTTGACGCGCGCCGATGAATATCAAGTATTCGCGACGCCAAACCTGAACGGCGATTATCTTTCCGACGCTTGCGCCGCACAGGTCGGCGGCCTGGGAATGGCGCCGGGAGCGAATATCGGCGACGGCTTCGGGGTATTCGAGGCCACCCATGGCACGGCGCCGAAATACGCGGATAAGGATGTGATTAACCCGAGTTCGGTGATGCTCTCCGGCGCGATGATGTTTGATTTCATGGATTGGAGGCCGGTCGCGCGCCTGATCGAAGACGGAATCGCGCGCACCATTCAGCAGAAGAAGGTAACGTACGACCTCGAACGTCTGATGCCCGGCGCGAAAAAGCTCAACACGTCCGAGTACGCTTCGGCCATCATCGAAAACATGCAAGCCGCGGTGGGCGCGGGCGACTGAAAAAAGCCATAGCAGGAGACAACGGAACGGAATTTAATCCAATCGGGGGAGTGGAATGCGCAAGAAGGTGACGGTGGTGGGAGGCGGCTTCGTCGGTTCGACCACGGCGCAGCGAATTCACGACTCGGGCCTGGCGGACGTAGTGTTGACCGATATTTTGGACGGCGTCCCGGCGGGGAAAGCGCTGGACATGGCCGAATCCGGGCCCATCATGGGCTCGGACGCGCACGCGGCGGGAATTTCCACGGCCAGCGGCGATTACCGCGGCACCGAAAACAGCGACATCATCGTGATCACCGCGGGCTTCCCGCGCAAGCCCGGAATGAGCCGGGACGATTTGCTGAAGGCGAATTACGACGTGATCAAAGCCGTGGTGGAAGCGGTCGTAAAACTTTCGCCGAAAGCAATCCTGATCGTGGTCACCAATCCCTTGGACGCCATGGCGCAAGCCGCGCTCAAAATCAGCAAATTTCCCAAGGCGCGAGTGATTGGCATGGCCGGCGTGCTGGATTCGGCGCGCATGAGCACTTTTGTGGCGGAGGAGCTGCATGTATCGGTGGAGAACGTGCACTCGTTCGTTCTGGGCGGCCATGGCGACGATATGGTGCCGCTCACGCGCTACTCGACTGTCGCCGGAATTCCCCTCCCCGAACTGATCGCGAAAGATAAACTCGACTCGATCGTGACGCGCACGCGCAAGGGCGGAGCGGAAATTGTGAACTTGCTTAAGACTGGCTCGGCTTATTACGCGCCGTCGGCGGCGGTCTTTGAAATGGCCGAAGCGATTCTGAAGGACAAGAAGAAAATCCTGCCTTGCGCGGCTTATCTCGAAGGCGAGTACGGCGTCAACGGACTATTTGTCGGCGTGCCGGCGAAACTAGGCGCTGGCGGCATCGAACAGATTATCGAAATTAAATTGCTGCCGGACGAGAAGGCCGCGCTGGATAAATCGGCGGCTTCGGTGCGCGAGTTGGTCACCGTACTGGGGATTTGATCTTTACAACAGCGACTCAGGAATCCCTGCTTCAAAAAATCTACGTCGCGCGTTCCCAGGTAAGGCAGGCGTCGCGTGCTTGGGAGTCGTCCACGGGCGTAAGCGCCAGGCGGTTGCCCGAAATTTCGTAGGCGCGCGTGAAATCCTTACCGACGTCGCCGGGACGCAGGCTGCCTTCCAGATGATGCGTGATGGTTTTCTTTTCGCGGTTTACTTCGTAGGTGCCGTAGTACGCGTAGTAACCCTTATAAGCAATCTGCACTTCCTTGGGGGTGGGAAATCCCGGCCCTGAAGAAATATCGGGCCGCGGGTTGCGCATAATCTGCACGGCTACGTGCCCATCCGCGTCATAAATCAGAATGCCCATCGGGCGCTCGCCGAAAAGGCGGGATTCCGACGACGAAATGGAAACCAGCTTCCAGGTTCCCACGAACGGATTCGACGTGGCATGGCTGGTATCGCGCATCGTCATGCTTTGCGTTTGCGTCATGCAACGGGGCCTTTCTTCGGAGTCGCCCGCGAAATTTCTGCCGCTTGCTGATTGACCTGCTTAGCCGCGCGCAAGCCGCGCACCGGAAAATTCCCACAGGTTTAAAAGCAAATATATATCCGGGCTCCCGCCAGAGCAAGTGACCAATCGGAGAAACGCGTCCCCAGTTTCCAGTGAAGATATACGGGCGTCTGCTAAGATTATTCCCGGAGTCGTCAATCTAAAGTGAAATTTTTTGGGCGAAAGAACGGCAAAGGTACGTCTGCGGGCCCTGGTTCGCCGGGCCGGCGTAAAGGGGACAAGCTAGCGGGCCCGGGCGCGCAGCAATCGCGCAGGGGCGCGCTTCCTGCGTCAGTAGCGCACCGGCTCACCAAGGATCTGGCGCGCGCGGAAAGTCTGGCGGCGATGCTGGCACATAGCCGCGCGGCCAGCGCGGTGGAAGTTGCGGATCTGCTTGCTGGAATGTACATCTACGATTGGGAGCGGCTCTCGAAATACTGGCCGGAGCAGGACGGCATCGAGGAATATTTGCAGCAGATCTGCCGCATCAGCCCCCAGCGCTGGCATTACTGGATCGAATTCTACGACCAGCAGCGGCGCGGCGACGAAAAGCCGCCCAAGTGGCAATGGCCGAGGCCGGCGAAGAATCCGGACGGTGACGCCAAGCCTCTCGCACGTTCGAGCGAGCTGAATGCACTGCTGAAAAGCGCCGAAGAAATCGCGCCCGCGCATGATGTGCTGGAGGGCCGCAGCATTCCGATCCTCACCTGCGAATGCGTGCTGCTGGCGATTGCCAAGCGCACGGATTCGGAAATTGGGCATCGGCTGGTGGCGTCAGGATTGAACGTAGCCGAATTGGAGCAAGCTGCGAGGAACCCGCGCCACGCGCCGTTACATTAGTCGTCATCTCATAAATAGTTGAGCAACGGAAATGGCGGGGCTTCGGAGTCTATGCGAGAACTCGGGAATCGTTACAGCTGTTTCTAGCCACTAACCACTCGTCACTAGCCACTGCCTTTTTCCCAGCCAGACCTTAGCGCGCCATCGGTGACGCGGCGCAGGACGATGGCGGCCTGAAGCCGCAGCTACGAAACCTTCCGCACGTTTGACGCGCGCGAACGATCCGTCCGGCTAAATGATCAATTTAAAATGCGGCCAAAGCTCCGCCAGCGGTGCACGCGGGTTGCGGCACACATATACGTGCACGTTTCGCTCAGCAATCGCGGCGTGGGGATCGGTAATTGTTGCGACGAACTGCGCATCCGCGAACAAATCCTTAAGTTCATCGGCGCGCTCGCCGAAAAGAACCACGCACGAGCCGTTGTACGCGCGCGGCCCCCAAAAATAATAGCTGTTGTGGCCGCCGATGGCCGCGGGCAGACCCATGCTCGGTCCGAAATGATCGATCGCACCCGCCTCGCCGTAATTTCCGCCCAGGATTGCGCAGCCGGCCTGCTCGGATTGCGGCAGCGCGCGATAGACGTGCGCTATTTGTGTGGCCATATTTTCCCAACCGAACATGTCCGCATAGAGTTGCGGCAGCGCGGCAGTCGCATCGCGCTCGGTCTTCACCGAATTCGCATAAGGCAGCAGCCTCGAATATCGCAGAAAAGTATCCACCGGCAAGATTGGCGTGCCGAAAGGTAGCGTCACCAAACCTGCGGCGACGAGCAATGCTGGAAGCGCAACCGCCATCCAGCGTCGCGCGGGCGCGGCAAAAAATCCTTCCAGCGCGACGCCGCCCGCCGCCATCAGCACCGGATAAATCGGCAGCGCGTAATACGATTTGCCGCCCAGCACAATGAAAATGGCGAGCACGAATAAGTACGACCAGCCCAGAAACCGGAATCGCCTCCCTTCCGGCGACGCAAAAAACCACACCAGCCCCGCGAGCCACACCGGCAGCGCCAGTGGCTGCATAAAAAGGACTTGCTCGAACAGAAATTGCAACGGCGTGATCGCTTCGTTCTTGAATTGCTGCGCGTTGCGCACCACCTCGATTTGCGGCCACCCGTTCCGCGATTCCCACAGTAGATTCGGCAGGAAAATTGCCAGCGCCAGCGCCGCGCCGAGCCAAATCCATTTTGAACGAAACAGCTTCGCATGCCCCGCAAGCAGCAGCCCGGAAACGAGAGCAAGACCAAACACCAACATGCTGTGCTTATTTTCCAGGCCCAGGCCCGCCACCGCGCCGAACAACAGCCACAGGCGCGGCGACGCTCCCTTAACGATACGAATGGCGATCCAGGCACACAAAAGCCAGAAAAGCGGCTCGAACGCGTTCATGGAAAGAAAACTGTCGAACGCGATATAGGCGGGCGCAAACAAAATGGCGACGGCTGCAAGAAATTGCGCGAACAGTCCGCCACCCAATTCCGCGGCCATACGGCCTGTGGCATATACCACTGCGGCGCCAGCTAAAACCGGCAGCAGGCGCGTGGCAAAGAGCGAAGTTCCCAGTGCGTGCCGCGCGAACCAGGCGACGAGCGCGACCAGGGGTGGCTGGTCCACATAACCCCATGCCAGGTGCTGGCCGCAGGCGATGTAATAGAGTTCGTCGCGAAAAAATCCGTAATGATTGATGCCGGCGAGTTGTATGAGCAGCTTGCAGGAAGCCAGCGCGAAGAGCATCACGCGCGAGCGCAGCGCCGCGTCGCGGTCCATCGCGTAATCGCGAGGAATTGACGCAGCTGACAGCGTGTCCATCATCAGGCGCATAGACAAACGGCGCGCGTGCCGCTGTCTTGGTGAGTCAGCAACAACATCCTACGCGATCGTCGCGGAGTGGATGCGATCGAGCTTCGGGAAATTCTTGTCGAGATACGGCTTGCCCAGCGCCGTGATCGAGCCCTGGTCGGGCGCTTCGCCGTAGCCGCTGTGAATTTTCTTCACCACGTCCATGCCGGAACTCACCTGACCAAACGGCGCGAAGCCCATTTTATCGAGCTGCGCGTTGTTCCCGGTGTTGATGAAAAGCTGCGTGGTGCGCGTATCTTTTCCGGCGGTGGCGAACGTAATGTAACCCGGCTTGTTGCTCTGCGTGACCGGATCATCCTTGAAATTCGATTTGCGCCACACATTGTTCACCGCCGGGTCGGCGCTCAATCCGAATTGCACGACGAATCCGGGGATCACGCGGAAGAAGGCCGCTTCATCGTAGAAGCCGTGCTTCACGAGATTGTAGAAACGATCCGCTCCCAGCGGCGCCCACGCGCGCGTCACCTGCACGATGAAATCTCCCGCTGTGGTTTTGAACGTCACATCAAATTTCTCCGGTGCGGTATCTTTCAGATTCGCAGCATCCAGCAAAGTGGCCTTCGTGGTCATCAGTCGTTCCCCCAAGGAACCGTGCCTGCACAGTTCGTATGATTTCCGTCAAAATAGTGAAACGCGCCTTCGTAACCGCAGTCTTCAGCCCACCATGTTCTACTGCTGCGCGGGCGCGGGCTTCGACGCCGCCGGTGCAGCCTTGTGCCCAGGAGTCGTGTGCACTGCCGGCGCGGGCGAGGTCACCGTCGCCGAAATGATGTGGTCAAGTTTGGGAAAGCTTTTGTCGAGATAAGCCTTCCCTTGCGAAGTGATCAGCGCCTGGTCCGGAGACTCTCCGTAGCCGCTGTATATTTTCTGCGCCACGTCCATCCCGGAAGTCACTTGTCCGAAGGCCGCAAATCCCTGGCCATCGAGCGACCCGTTCTCCCCCAAGTTGATGAACAATTGCGTCGTGCGCGTGTTCGGTCCGGCCGTCGCAAACGTCAAGTACCCAGTGTGGTTGCTCTGCGAGACGGGATCATCCTTGATCGAAGCCTTATCCCACACCTTATTCACCGCGGGATTGGCGCTCAATCCAAATTGCACGATGAATCCGGGTACCACGCGGAAGAAAGCCGCATCCGTGAAAAATCCGTGCTTCACCAGATTGTAAAAACGATCAGCGCCCAGCGGCGCCCAAGCGCGCGTCACGGTCACCACGAAATCGCCAGCCGTCGTCTTGAACGTCACTTCATACTGATCGGGAGCCTTCGCGGTCAGCGTCGCGGGATGCAGCAAAGCGGGGTCCGTATGCGGCGCCGTCGCGTGCGGATGTGCAGCAGCAGCGGGCTTAGCCGCGGGAGTGGCTGATTGAGATTGCGCTTGCGCCAGCGTTGTAACCGGAGCCAAAGCGATGAGCAGCGCGATGAACAACAACGGTACGAAACGTTTCACGATTTTCCTCCTGGCTATAATTGGCATTATTTTTGGGCCGCGGCTTCCACATCCTGCATCAAACGCAGCGTATTGCCACCCAGAATTTTCCGCACGTCGGCGGGAGAATAACCCCTCGCCAGCAGCGCATTCGTGATTTGCGGTATATCCGAAACATCTTCCATGCCGTAAGGCATATCCGCGCCGTCGAAATCGGAACCCAGGCCCACGTGGTCCGCGCCCACCAGTTTCACCGCGTGATCAATGTGCTTGATGATCTCAGTCCACTCCACGCGCGGGAGCTTTCCCTGCGCCACCATGTCCCGGGTGATTTTATCCGCCTCGATCAGTTGGCACGCTTCATTTGCGCCGCAGCGCTTTTTCGCTTCCGCTTCGATTTCCTTGCCCAGCTCGGGATGCGCCTTCGAGACGTCCTGAAATTGCTGGCTCAGGAAACCAATATGGTAATTGATCTGGATCACGCCGCCCTTCGCCGCCAGCGCCTTGATCATGTCGTCCGTCATGTTGCGCGGAGCGTTGCACAGCGCGCGGCAGGCAGAATGCGAAGCGATCACCGGCGCTTTGCTGACGGCCAGCACGTCGTAAAACGTTTTGTCCGCAACGTGCGAAATGTCCACCATCATCCCCAGGCGATTCATTTCGCGCACTACTTGCTTACCGAAATCGCTCAGGCCATTGTGCGCGGGCTTATCCGTCGAAGCATCTGCCCAATCCGTGTTCACAGTGTGCGTCAGCGTCATGTAACGCACGCCCAGCGCAAAAAACTTATCCAGATTCGCGAGCGAGTTGTTGATCATGTGCCCGCCCTCGACGCCCATCAGCGCCGCAATTTTGCCCGCAGCCTTGGCGCGGCGAATCTCTTCCGCAGTGGTGCACAGAACCAGGTCGTTCGGATGCCGCGCGACGGTTTCGCGCACCGCATTGATCTGATCGAGCGCGCGCTGCACCGCAGTCGGCCCGGTAACGGTGCCGGGAATCCAGATCGAGAAGAAAATCGCGCTCAGCCCGCCGGCGCGCATGCGCGGAATGTCCACGCTGCCATCGGTGTGCCGCACGCCGAAATCGAATTTCGGATCCAGCAAGCGCTGCGTCGTGTCGTCATGAGTGTCCACCACGATCGACTGGAAATGCAGCTCGCGCCCCTGCGGAGAAACATTCGATTGAGATTGAGATTGCGATTCAGTAGTCACGGCCACCAGCGGCAAAATGCCTCCCAGCGCGCAGCAAATTGCAAACAAGCCTCTACAACCCATTCATCCCCCACAACTCATACATTCTCTGGGATTCTATAACCCGGGACGTTAAAACTGAAAGCTCGCGCGCGCGGCTCACGAGCCTCGGAAGAAACTTTTCACCGCATGCACCAGCACCTGGCCGTTCACCGCAGCCAAAGACTCCGTCAGCGGAATACCCTTGGGACAAACTTTCACGCAGTTCTGCGCGTTATCGCAGTCCTCGATGCCTCCCGGACCCATCAGCGCTTCCAACCGGGGCCCCGCGTGCATCGCGCCCGTGGGATGCATATTAAACAGGCGCACCTGGCTGACGATCGCCGCGCCCACAAAATTAGAATGTTCATTCACCTTCGGGCAAATCTCCAAACAATTGCCGCAGGTAATGCACTGCGAAAGTGCGTAACCCACTTCCTGCTTTTCCGCCGACATCCGCGGCCCCGGTCCAATGTCGTAGGTCCCATCAATCGGAATCCAGCACTTGGTCCGTTTCAAATTCTCGAACATCGAGCTGCGATCCACCTGCAAATCGCGGATCAGCGGAAATTTTGTCAGCGGCTCCAGGCGAATCGGCTTCTCCAGATCGTCCACCAGCGCCGTGCAAGCCTGCCGGGGCTTGCCGTTGACGAGCATCGCGCAAGCCCCGCAAATTTCTTCCAGGCAATTCGCTTCGTAGCTCACCGGAGTGGATTCGCTGCCGTTGCGCGTAAAGGGTTTTTCGGCGATATCGCGCAGGCAGATGATCACATTCATGTGCGGCCGGTAGCGCAGTTCGTATTCTTCCCAACGCACGGCTTCATCCGGGCGCTGCTGGCGCTTGATCTTCACGATGAAAGTTTTATCGGCCACGCTGCCTCACCTCACGTTCTCCGCCAGCCACTTCGCCAACCAATTACGCGCTTACTTCGCGGCGGTATATTTCCGTTCGCGCAGCGGCAGCAGCGAAATATCCACCGCTTGATAGTCCAGCTTAATTTTTCCGGCGTCCCAACTCGCGATCGTGGTCTTCAGCCAATTCTTGTCGTCGCGGTCCGGAAACTCCGGCTTGTAATGAGCCCCGCGCGTTTCGTTGCGCGCAATCGCGCCCAGCGTGATCACCTTCGCCAGCACCAGCATGTTGCCCAACTCGCGCACGAAATTCAGCGTCTGGTTCGACCATTGCGTGCGGTCCTGCAAATTAATGTGCTTGAAGCGCTCGCTCAGCTCGTCCAGCTTCACCAGAGTCTTCTGCATGGCGGCGTTGTAACGGATCACCGTCACATTCTCAGTCATTACCTCGCCCATCTCGCGCCAAATCGTCAGCGGATTTTCCGTCCCGGTGTGCTGGTTCAGCAATGCGTCCGAAATATCCTGTTGGCGCACCCGCTCGCGCTCATAGACGGCCGGCGAAGTGTTCTCGCAACCCGATTCCAGGCTGCGTGCATAACGCACCGCCGCGGCTCCGGCGATTCCTCCGCCATAAATACACGAAACCAGCGAATTCGCGCCCAGGCGATTGGCTCCGTGATACTGGTATTCACATTCGCCCGCCGCGTAAACCCCCGGCAGGTTGGTGGCCTGGTTCTCGTTGTCCACCCACAAGCCGCCCATGGTGTAATGCATCCCCGGGAAGACCTTCATCGGTTCAACGTGCGGGTCCACGCCCACGAATTTCTGATAAATTTCCAGGATGCCTTCGAGCTTGCGCTCCAGCACCTCGCGCGGAATGTGCGTCACGTCCAGATAAACCGCGGGATCGCCGGCCAAGCCGAGCTTCATTTCGTACACAACCTTGTGAATCGCGCGCGTAGCAACGTCGCGCGGCACCAGGTTGCCGTACTTCGGATACCACTCCTCGAGAAAATAAAATCGCTCGGTTTCCGGAATTTGTCGCGCGGGCCGCGGGTCCTGCGGAGTCTTGGGCACCCACACGCGCCCGCCTTCCCCGCGCGCCGATTCGCTCATCAACCGCAATTTGTCTTCGCCGGGAATCGCGGTGGGATGCACCTGAATGAATTCGCCGTTCGCGTAGTAAGCCCCCTGCTGGAACAATGCCGATTGCGCCGATCCCGTGCAAACCACGGAGTTCGTCGAGCGCCCAAAGACGGCCCCGATCCCGCCGGTGCAGAAAATCGCCGCATCGCACGCGAACGTCTTGATCTCCATGGTCTTCAAATCCATGGCGCAAATGCCGCGGCACACGCCGGCGTGATCCAGCACGGCCGATAGAAATGTCCAGCCTTCAAATTTCTTCACCTTGTCTTCGGCTTCGAAGCGGCGCACCTGCTCGTCCAGCGCGTACAACAATTGCTGCCCGGTAGTCGCGCCCGCGAATGCCGTGCGGTGGTACAACGTGCCGCCAAAGCGCCGAAAATCCAGCAGTCCCTCGGGCGTGCGATTGAACATCACGCCCATGCGATCCAGCAGGTCAATAATCGCTGGTGCGGCCTCGCACATGCCCTTCACTAGCGGCTGATTCGCTAGAAAATCGCCGCCGTAAATCGTGTCGTCGAAATGCTTCCAGGTCGAATCGCCTTCGCCTTTCAAATTTTTCGCCGCGTTGATGCCACCCTGCGCGCACACCGAGTGCGAGCGCTTCACCGGCACAATGGAGAACAGATCAGCCGTTACACCTGCTTCGGCCACGCGGATCGCCGCCATCAAACCAGCCAGCCCGCCGCCCACGATAATAATTTTCGGCTGCCTCATTGGACGTAGCCCCCCAGCGGGAACGCTCCGTAATGCAGCGCAATCACAATCGCCACGCCGATAAATGTAAACGCCACCGCAACGGCCGCGCCAAACCAACCCGCCGCGCGCTGCGCTGGCACGCTCACCGCGATTCCCCACTTGCACGCGAAATTCCACAGGCCATTGCCCAAATGGAACGAAGCGCAGGTGATTCCGACGATGTAGAAAGTGAGGGACCAGGGATTCATCAGGTTGCGCTGCACGTCAGCGTAGGAAGTGACGCCGTGCCCCAGAAACCGCTCGGTGTACAAATGCCAGCCGATGAAAACGAAAGCGATGATGCCCGTCCAGCGTTGCAGCACGTATAGCCAGTTGGC
>Ga0210396_10004258_pt1 | contig 14069 bp, 11 predicted proteins | sample IncBWH17OmetaG_FD_155466 | JGI IMG/M metagenome (GOLD analysis project Ga0210396, IMG submission 155466) | Forest soil microbial communities from Barre Woods Harvard Forest LTER site, Petersham, Massachusetts, United States - Inc-BW-H-17-O ...
GTGGCCGTTCATCGTCGCTGTCACCCTGCGGCGCAGCACCCAGGCCGTAGCGCGCTCAGCAATGCCGGGCGCCAACCGCAGGGTCTCCGCCACGTGGCCGGGGTAGTTGATGCCCACACAGATGATCCTGCCCGTCGCCTGAAAGAAGTCATCATGGCACACAGCGGATCGCGGGCGGCGTGACAGCTCCGCCTTTGCCAGCTGCCGTGCCGGCGGGCTCTGGCCCGAGCTCGGAAGGCCCGTCTGATCTGTTCTGGCGCGGCCAGCCGCCTCAACTGCCTTACGGGGGTTCAACTCGGTTTTATGGGGGTTCAACTCGGCGGCAAGGTCATCTGGGCTGGTTCGCAGGGTCTGCGGCTGCGGTGCGGGAACATTCCGGGCAGCAGCGGGAGGCTGTCACAATGCCTGCCAGACGATGGAGCGCCATGGTGTGGATGCCGCCGTCCGGTCCTGGCCTGCAGCTCGATCCCGGCTGACCGCGGTCATCGTTTCCGCAGGTCAGGTGCTCGGGCTGGTCATGCGGGCCGGGCGGCGCCGCCGCTATTCGCCTGTGGAATGCCGACCCGGGCGGCCCTTGCCGTGTTAGCTTGGGCTGGTGATGGATCCCCAATTCGGGGATGTACCACCACCGACGGGGATCAAGTCCCCCTCGGACACGTTAAATCCCCATGAGCGGCCGTTCACGGGCATGCTCGATCGTCACCCGCGTCTAGCCTCCGGCCACGGCGGGTGCTCTCTTACCGCTTCTCCCTAGGCGGTCCTCCTTCCCTTGCCCTGGCGCGAGTGAGTATCAGTGGCATCCGTGCCGATGACGACCGCCGACGCGTCGTATCGCCGGGCGCGGAGCGTCTGGTGGTCCTGTGGGGTTCCAGAACTCGGCCACTTTGGTGACCTGGGCTTCTACGCGGCCCGCTCGTACTCGTTGAGGAGGCCGCCGAGGACGCGTTGGCGTTTGACCCGGACCTGGGAGAGGTCAGCGACAAGGTGATCGGGTACGGGCGGGTGAAGCTGGCGGCTGCGATGGGGTCGTCGGCCGTTGTAGTGGGCCTGGTACTGGACTAGGACGCGCCGCAGATGGCGTTCGCCGAAGATGAGTATCCGGTCGGTGACCTCGGTCCGGGCGGTGAGCACGAACCGCTCCGCGCAGCCATTCGCCTTCGGGCTTCGCGGCGGGATCTTGATCACTTCTATGCCTGCGCCTGCCAGGACCGCGTCGAACGACGCGCTGAACTGCCCGGTCCGGTCACGAATCAGGAACCTGAAGCCGGCGGCGCGTTCACCGAGATCCATCAGCAGTGTGCGGATCTGCTGCGCAGTCCGCGGCCCGTCCGGGGTGGCGGTAACGCCGCGGATGTGGACGGACCGGGAGCCGGCCTCCATCACGGACAAGCAGTACAGGCGCTGGAGAGTCACCGCGCAGTCCGCGTGGGAGAAGTCGATGGCGAGCATCGTTGCGGCTTGCATGTGCAGAAACCGCCGCCACGTCATGTCGGTGTGCCGCTTCGGCGCCGGCGAGATCTTCAGCGTCCTGAGGATCCGGCGGATCGTGGAAGCGCTGACCCGGTGTCCGAGCTTGAGCAGCTCACCTTGGATCCGCTGGTAGCCCCAGCGCGGGTTTTCGCTGGCGAGGCGCCCGGCAAGCGCGGCGATCCCGGCACTGACCGGCGGCCGGCCCGTCCGCTGCGGATACGTCCATTTCCTGGCGGCCAGGCGATTATGCCACCGCAGGACGGTCCCACGGGGTGACCAGCCGGCGTGCCCGCAGCTTCCCGGGCAGGAGCCGGATCAACGCGGCCATGACGGCTCGATCAGCCCAGTCCAGCCGGGGCCTGGGCTTAGTGCGGCGCAGCACGGCGACCTCGTGCCGCAGCATCAGCAGTTCCGCGTTGACGGACGCTGATGAGCGGCCGAGCAGGACCAGCCAGCCGCAGAGCCGAATGAAGATCAGGTAGAGCAGGCGAAGGGACACGGCCGATCATCATGTCCTACGGGCTGACCTTGGCGCATTGCCGCAGCTCACAGGAACAGCAGACTTTTGGCACCCCGCACGACCGCCCGACACGGTGAAGATTCACACCACCTGACGGAGCGTCACCCACGCGAGTCCGTCAGGGCACGGGAAACCGGTCAGCCAGGACTCAGGTACCGAACAGCTTGGCCTTGGCGGCAGCGAATTCGTCGTCGGTCAGGACGCCTCTCTGATGCAGGTCGGCAAGCTGGTTCAGCTGGTCAATCATCGACGAGCTTTGCGGTGCGGCGGGCGGCTGCTGGTTTTGCGGCGGCGGGGCCTGGTTCTGCTGCTGTTCGAGCTGACTGATGCGCTCGTCCTGGTCCGCCTCCATCTGTGCGCCCTCTGCCTGCCGGTTGGCAACATGCTTACCCGCCAGGTATGCACCGCCGCCCACCGCGGCTGCGCGCATCAACGGTCGCCGTCGTCTGAACATCACTGTCTCCTTGTCGTTTGCTGCCCACGCCCGGCCGGGTGCTTTGTGCCCTTCCGGCATCGGCAGGCCTGAAAGTAACCATTACCTCCGGCGCGGCGGCGACGGTCCTCGGCCCTTCCACCGGGGTTTCGCGGTCATCGCGCACATGTATGCATCGTCGCATCCGGCTGTCGCGTCCGCCTCACCCCAGAAGGGGTGATGACAGCCGTGGCAGCGCTCTGGATGATCGGAGTCATGGCCTCATCGATGCCTCTCCTATTCGACGTCGTGGTCGTCGGCGCAGGACCTGCCGGTGTCGTCGCGGCACTCCGCGCGGCTCGTCTAGGGGCCAGCACGGCGCTGATCACCCGCGATCAGTTCGGGGGAATGGCCGCGAATGACGGCCCGGTGCCGGTCCGCACCCTGGCCCAGGCCGCGCGGCTGATCCGTGAGGCCAGGCAGCTCCCGCTTTACGGGATCGCGGGCTGTGAACCGTCGCTCGATTATCCCCGGCTGCTGGCGCGTGTCCGTGACGTGACCGAGGACGCACGCCAGCACACGCTGCTGCGCGACGATCTGGAGCGTGCCGGGGTAGACATCCACGAGCACGCCGGGACCGCACGATTGGTCGACGCCCACACGGTCGAAAGCGACAACGCGCCGCGGCTTCGAGCAGGCAAGATCATCATCTGCACCGGCGGGACCTCGCGACCGCTGCCCGTTCCCGGCTTCGACTTGACCGCGACGCACAGCGATGCGTGGCACCTTTCCTCGGTACCGCCGTCGCTGCTTGTGATCGGCGCTGGCGCGACCGGCGTGCAGGTCGCTTCGATCTTCAACGCCTTCGGCTCACACGTCCACCTCATCGAGATCGCCCCTCGCATCCTGATGACCGAGGACCAGGAGGTCTCCGAAGCCGTCCGTGCCGCCCTGGCCGCGTCCGGCGTCCAGGTCGTCGAGGACGCCGGGACGATCGACCGCTTCGAGCGCTGTGCGACCGGCGTGCGGCTCACCCTTTCGACACGCGACGGGCAGCACAGCCACGATGCCGCGCTCGCCGTGGTCGCGGCTGGATGGGTAGCGGCCACCGCCGGGCTGGACCTCGACCGGGCCGGGGTGCAGACCGACCGGCGCGGGTACGTCCAGGTGGACGCGCACCTGCGCACGACCGCGCCGCACGTCTTCGCCGCTGGCGATATCACCGGGCGCGCGCTGGTCGTGCACGAGGCGGTCCGCGAGGGACTGGTGGCCGCGACCAACGCGGTCCTCGGGCCAACCACGGTCCTGCCGCCTCAGGTGAGCCCGATCGGCAGTTTCACCGATCCCGAGTATGCGTCGGCCGGGCTGACCGAGGCGGCAGCCCGGGAGAACCGCGAGGTGGTCACGGCGGCGGTGCGCTTCGACTCGCTCCCGCGACCGATCATCGATGGCCGCCAGACGGGGTTCTGCAAGCTGGTCGTCGACCGCGAACTCCATACGATTCTGGGTTGCCACGTCGTGGGCGAGCGCGCCGTCGAGCTTGCGCAGCTGGCGGCGACCGCGATGGCCGCGAAGATGCCCGTCGAGGAACTGGCATTGGTCCCGTTCTCGTTTCCCACGTACGCGAACGCCCTGGGCCGGGCGGCGGTCCTCGCCGCGATCGAACTCGATCGCACCGGAATGTGGGCGACCGATCATCTTGAAACGGCAGTGGAGTCCGGCGTTGCCTGAACTCGCCGCCGGCGCACGCGGTATCAAGACCATGCCCTTATCGATAGGAGGAAGATCTTGGCAACCCCTTCAGGAACGCCCCGACCAGGTGTCCGCGTCGGCTCCACGAGCGAGTTCAGCTTGTTCTTCCGGGTCAGGCCGGGCCACGAGAATGACCTGCGCGAAGCAGTGCAGGCGCTGCAGAACAGTCCCGGCTACCGGCCAGGGGACTATGACATGCCGATCGCGGTCATTCACGAAGCCAGGTTCGTGCTGTTCGACGGTGACACCCGGCTGCTGTTCGCGACGAGCTTCGATGGCCCGTGGGACGCCTACATGGAGGACTTCGCGTCCAAGCCGCTGCAGCTCTTCGACTCGATCTTCCGGCACGTCGAGGGCTACGAGGGCCTCCCGGACCTCACCGCGGTGAAGGACTTCATCTTGAGCGCACAGGTTAGCGCCGGAGCCTACGCCCGGAATTACCCCGGCACGGTGAAGGAGATCCGCAAGGCGCTGCGGGTGAACGAGGCCTTCCAGCAGGTGCTCGACGATCCTGCCGCCGCAGAGGCGCTGCGGCACCCCGCGCTGAAGCCGCTGCTCAACGAGGCCGCAGACGCTTAGGCGGCCCGCGGCGAACGAACCGTGAACCCATCGGAAGGCGGGCGATGTCGCATCACATCTCCGGGCCGCGAGCCGCGGCCGAGCCGATCGCGGACATCACCGACCTTTACGCGTTCCCGAGTCCCGAACACTCAGGCCGGCTCGTCCTGGTGCTGAACACACTGCCGTTCGCGCCGCCGTCGGCGCTGTTCTCTGACGGGCTCATCTACCGCTTCCGGCTGCGCCCGCTCACCGCGAGCGATCGGAACGACGGGGCGCCGTTCATCGCGGGCGGCGAAGAGATCGTGATCGACTGCATGTTCTCGGCCCCCGTGCGCGGACCCGGTGCGAACGGCCCAGGGCAAGAAGGCACGTGCGCCACGCCGACGGGCGCAACGGTCTCGGTCAGGGTGAACGACGAGCATGGCGGCCAGGTCCACGGCGTCCGGGTGTTCGCGGGCCCGCGGTGGGATCCGTTCATCATGGATGCGCCCGCGGCGCTGAAGACGATCGCCACCGGAAAGCTCGCGTTCACCGACCCGGGCGCGATCTACCTTGACGGCAAGAACGTCCTGAGCCTGGTGGTCGAGGTCGACCGCGCCGTGCTGCCCGACGGCGCTCAGCTGGTCGGCGTGGTCGCGGAGACCCTGACGCGCGGCAGCCTCAACGTCCGCCTCGAGCGCGCCGGGCGGCCCGAGGTGCCCAACCTGATGCTCGCGCCGAAGCAGTTCGACCCGGTGAACCGCGACCTTGAGATCCGCGACCTGTACAACATGGACGACGCGTTCCACCTCAGCCACGCCTACGAGAGCGCGTACCGGGCCCGGCTGAACGCGAACCTCGCGTTCTGGGACGGTCTGGACGGCAAGACCGACTGGCCGGCATGCGAGGACGGCGCGCACCCGCTGACCGAGCTCATGCTCGCGGACTACCTCGTCGTCGACATCACCAAGCCTTACGCGGAACACGGTTCGTTCCTGGAGATCGAGCTCGCCGCCCGGCGCGGGGAAGCTCACCGGACCTGCGGTGGCCGGGCGCTCAACGACGACGTGATGGACACGATCTTCACGCTGCTCGTGAACGCGGGGAACGGGCCCGTCATCCGCGACGGCATCGACCAGTCGACCAGGCCCGGGTCGCGCGCGTTCCCCTACCTGGCACCGCCGAATCCCGACCCCCCGGAGGCCCCCCGCCATGGGTAGCGAACGAACGTCCGCGGACACCGTGACGACCGCGGCGGGCACCGCTCTCGAGCTCGACGACATCCAGTCCGGAATGCTTCACCAGCGGCCGACCTCCTACGTCGGCACCTACCTGCTGTTTCGTATCGACGATCGCTCGGCGGGGCGGACGCTGGTCGAGCGGCTGCTCCCGGTGATCGAGTCCGCGCGGTCCCCATCCGATCCGTCTCAGAACGCGTGGGTCTCGGTCGCGTTCACCTACCAGGGGCTGAAGGCGCTCGGTGTGCCCCAGGACTCGCTCAACAGCTTCGCGCCGGAGTTCCGGCAAGGGATGGCGGCACGCGCGGCCGAGCTGGGCGACACCGGCGAAAGCAGCCCCGAGAACTGGGAGAGGCCGCTCGGAAGCCCCGAGGTCCATGTCGCGCTGTCGGTCCTATCGCCTGACGCCGAGCAACAGGAACGCCTGGTCGCGCGGGCGCGCCGCGCAGACGAGCAGCTCGCCGGAGTCGAAGTCATCTGGCGTCAGGACTGCTATCAGCTCCCGACCGGACGCACCTCCCTCGGTTTCAAGGACGGAATCGGGCAGCCGGCGGTGGAAGGCAGCGGAATCCCCGGCTCCAACCCCGGCGAGCCGCCGATCAAAGCGGGCGAGTTCATCCTCGGCTACCCCGACGAGACCGGAAGCGCGGGGCCGGTGCCGACCCCTGACGTCCTCGGCCGCAACGGCACCTACCTGGCCTTCCGGAAGCTTCACACCCGGGTCGCTGCCTACCGGCAGTACCTCCGCGCCAAAGCGGCCGGCCGCGAGGACGAGGCACTGCTCGGCGCGAAGATGGTCGGCCGGTGGCAAAGCGGCGCACCGCTCGCCCTATGCCCCGGACGAGACGATCCCGATCTCGGTGCGGACCCGGGCCGCAACAACCGCTTCGGCTACGGGGATGACCTGCGCGGATTCAAGTGCCCCGCCGGCGCGCATGCCCGGCGTGCGAACCCCCGGGACGCGCTCGATCACGAGATGAGCGCCGACGTCCGCCTGCATCGCATGCTCCGGCTCGGGACGAGCTACGGCACGATGCTGCCCGACGGGGTCCTGGAGGACGACGGCGCCGACCGCGGCATCATCTTCGTCTTCGCCGGCGCGCACCCCAAACGCCAGTTTGAGTTCGTCAAGACGCAGTGGCTGAACGACGGCATCTTTATCGGCGCGCCGGCCGAGAAAGACCCGCTCGCCGGAGCAAACGACGGATCCGGCACCTTCACCATCCCTCAGCGGCCGATCCGCCGCCGGCTGCAGAGCCTGCCGCCGTTCGTGATCACCCGCGGCGGGGAGTACTGCTTCGCCCCGGGTCTGCGAGCGCTGCGCTGGCTGGCCGACCTGGACACCCGGAACGGCTGAACAGGAAGGCGAGACAACGTGGCAACGAGCCCAGCACGCACGGACCGCTGGAAGACTCTCGATTTCGGCCCGCCGCCGTCGGATCTGGAGGAGCCCGGCCAGCCTGTGCTCGTCGAGTACACACCCGACGAGCGGATAGCGGTCATCACACTGAACCGGCCGCACGTAGACAACGCGATCACCACGGCAATGGGGGCGCGCCTGACCGAGATCCTCGAGACGATCGCGGTTCGCCTCGCCGTCCGCGCCGTCATCCTCACCGGAGCCGGTCACCGGGCCTTCTCCGTCGGCAGCGACCTGCGCCAGCGCAGGGACATGACCAAAGAGGGCTGGCTGCGGCAGCGCCAGGATTTCGACCGCACCCTCTATACCGTGCGCCAGCTACGCAAGCCGATCTTCACCGCGGTCAACGGGATCGCCTACGGGGGCGGCTGCGAGCTCGCCCAGAGCACTGACTTCATCATCGCGTCCGACACCGCCACCTTCGGCCAGCCCGAGGCGATGCTCGGCCTCGCGGCCGGGGGCGGCTCGCCAGCGCTGCTCCCGCGCCTGCTCCCCCCGGGGAAAGCCATGCAGATGCTGATGACCGGCGATCCCATCAGCGCGCAGGAAGCGTACCGGCTCGGGATGGTCAACGAGCTCTATCCTCAAGACGACCTCATCGACGCCGCCCACCGGATCGCCGAAAAAATCGCGAGCAACTCACCGACCGCGGTACAGGCAGTCAAGCAGGCGGTCCGGATGGGCCAAGGCGAGCCGATCGAGCAGGCCATCGCGATCATGATGGAGGCACACTGGCGCTCTGCCGTCCATCCCGACCGAGTCGAGGGCATCGGCGCATTCAACGAGGACCGCGATCCCGACTTCCAGGATCCCGACCACTGATGCGCGGCACGCGAAGCACCACGCAACCCGACGGGGTGAGGTGTTCACGGCGACCAGCGACGCTACTCGCCGCGCAAGATGCCTTCACCCTTAGAGCAGGCGCAGTTCGATTGCACGCTCGATGGCCTGCGAGCGAGACTCCACCCCGAGCTTCTGGTAGACCGACCGCAAGTGGGTCTTGATCGTGTTACGAGAGACATACAGGACCTCTGCCATTTGCAGGTAGGTGCTGGTCGGTAGCAGCTTGAGAACGCGAAGCTCGGCAGGGGTCAGTGGCTCGGCAAGGTGGCTGCGGGACCGGGATGCGTCCGGCTGGGCGGCGCGCACATCGAGGCCCGCACCGATCAGTTGCTCGATGAAAGGATCCCGCGGCGCCTGTGTCCCGTGCTCGATGAGGTAGCTGATCACCTGGGGTGCGGTGCTGACGACAGTGTTGAGGTAGCCCTCCTGGCGCGCTGTGTTGACGGCACTGCCTACGCTGCCAGCAGCCATCGGATCGCCGCGCTCAATGGCGGCCGCGGCTAGGAGCAGCTGGCGGACCAGTGCCCGGCGCGGTGTCGGATCACCCAGTGACGGCGAGTGCAGGTGCTCGGCCGCGGCGCGGTGGTCGCCGGAGGCCAGGGCGATCCTGGCGCACAGCAGGCTCCGACGGGCGGGGGACAGCCGGCTGGCCAGTTCGGCGGGGGTGCGCGGGTCGCCGAGTGACAGGCGCAGCAGCGCTTCCAGCTCATCGGCCCACGTCAGCAGCACCGAGCCGGTTCGGGTTAGAACCTGCCGTGCGGCCTCGATGGTCGCCAGCGCCTCGCGGACCTGACCGCGGGCGGCCCAGATCCGGGCCCGATCCAGCAGCGCCAGGAACTCAAACATGGGTCGCCGCCGCTCGACTATGGACAGCGCCTGCTCGGTGAGCTGCTCGGCTGTGTCGAGGTCTCGCCGCTCCAGCGCCAGGCCGGCCAGCGTGCGCAGGCAGTCCACGGCGAAGAAATGCCGGTCGAATCCCAGCCGCCGGGCCTGTGCATAGGCGGCCCCGGCCGCATCGGCGGCCCGCTTCAGGCGGCCGGCTTCGAACCATGCCAACGCCCGCACGCCGGGCACCATCACCCGCTTGACCGGTTCGGTCAGCTCGGGTGTCGCAAGAGCCACCGCCGCCTCACGCTCAACCGCTGGGAAGTCTTCTAGCCACGTGTAGGCAGTCGGGAGGATCATCGGTGCGGCGACGTTCCACTCCTCGGTGAGCTGCATCTGCTCCTTGATCGACCGGGCCTCCAGGGCAGCGGTCACGGCCTGGTCCGCTTGGCCCATCAGCGCATAACGCACGGACTGGAACGCCATGAACCGGGCCCCCAGCCTCGACTCGCGCGGGATCGGCGGCTGAACGCGCTCGAGCAGGTCAAGGTACTGACCGGCTCGGCCCGTGTCACCCGACAGCAGCAGCTCGGCCGCCACCGTAATTAGCCGGTCGGGCGCGTCGGTGAGCACTGCAGCGTCGATCATGCTGACGTCCAGTGGTGCTGGCATGGCCGGGTCGGCCAGGAAGGCGGACACGACCCGGTCCTCCAGCAAAGCCAGTGCACGGTCGGCCTGCCGTGCGGCAAGGTAATGGCGGGCTGCACGCCGGGCGTCACCCGCGGCCTGGAACCATTCGGCCGCCCGCAGCTGGAGCTCCTGCTCGCGGGCCTGGTCCCTGACATGCAGCTCGCTGCGCAGCAGCTGGCGCACCAGATGGTGGTACCGGAAGCCGGTCCCCTCCGCATCCAGTGCCACCAGGAACAAATGAGCCGCGCCAACGGCGTGCAGCAGCGCCGCCGCGTCCGGCCGGCCGGTGACGGCCGCGCACGTATCAGCCGTCAGCTCGCCCAGAATGGAGGTGTCCAGCATGAACTGGGCCACCTCCGGCGGCTGCTGCTCGAGCACCTCAGAGACGAAGAACTCGGCGATTGCGTGACCCCGGACCTCCAGCGCCTGCGCTATCCGCATCGGGTCAGCGGCCCCGCGCAGCGACAGCGCCGCCATCTGCACGGCCGCCGCCCATCCCTCGCTTCGCTGGTGCAACAGCGCCAGCTCGCCATCGCTCACCGCCACGCCGAAACCCGCCAGCAGGTCGCGGCTTTCAGCCAGGGAGAAATAAAGGTCACGATCCCGGAGCTCGCACAGTTCCCCGGTCATCCGCAGCCGGTGCAGCCGCAGCGGCGGGTCGCTCCGGCTGGCCAGTACCAGCTGGGCGGTCCCGGCTGGCCACCGCTCGACAAGGTCGGTCATGTCTCCGGCGACCGCTGCCGCCGCGGTGTGGAAGTCGTCCACGATGACGGATGACCCCACGGGCAGTTCCGCGGCATCGTTGGCGATCGAGGCGGTGACATCCGCCGACATGGTGTTGTCCATCGCCAGCAGGTCGGCGGCATCGGCGCCGAACCACGGCGCCATCGTCCGGGGCGCCTCGATGAACCCTGCCCAGAACCGGACCGGGTTGGCGTCAGCCCGGTCGCAGGACAGCCACGAGGTCATGCCCGGGGGCCGCGCCGCCGCCCAACTCGAGAGCAGCACGCTCTTGCCCGCGCCCGCGGACCCTACCACCACGGTCAGCCGCTGCCCGGCTCCCGCATTCAGCCGGTCATGCAGCACCGGCCTGGCGACCAGCGTGTCCGGCAGGGTCGTGGACCGGAACTTTGCCAGCGCAAACCGGGCGCCTCGCGGGGCGTCGTGCTCAGCCGTCGCGCCCTCTGCCACGCCTCTCCCGCAGTCATTTCCGTCAGGCCAGCGGCTACGGTTCGCAGCCGTTTCCCTGCTCAACCCTCCTGGCAGCATGATTGTAGATGCCGCGCGATCCCAGGCTTGCCGGCGGGTTAACCACGCATGAACGCTGGCTTTCTCGACGCTATCCAGGCTTTGAACGCCCGTTGAAATATGGGTCTTCGGGCGGCTCGGAAACCGATATGAGCGGATGGGATGACTGCGAAGTCACCTAGGCGCTGGCATGACAACCTTTCGCGTCGGCCTGCCTGGCCAGGCGGCCCTCGCCAGCGTCGGCTCTTACCGGTGTGCCTCGGCAGGCTGTTCTTCGGCTGGCGTGAATACTCTGCCAAGTGCCTCAAGGCGTGCGGGCCTTTTGGCCCGGAGAACGCCGGCGGCGATCCCCCCCAGGCATAGCCAGCCGAGCGCTGCGAAGGGCAGCAGGTTCGCCAGCGTGTAAGCGCGCGGGTGAAGGATTCCCCACAGCGGGAACAGGAACAGCACAGCGGCTGCGGCCGGGAGCAGCAGGTGCCGCCAGAGCCGGAACTGGTCACGGAACTCGGTGCGGAACGCGCGGATGGTGGCGATGTTCACGGCCAGGTAGATCAGCACCACGGAGAGCGCGCCGGCTCCGGCCAGATACTGGAAGGTGCGCGGGCCGCCGTAGGCGTACGTCAGCGGCAATCCGAGCATGAGCATGAGCACAGCGGTGCAGCCGATCGCGATGACCGGGGTCCGGCGGCCGGACAGCCGGGCCAGAGACCCTGGCAGGACCTGTTCGCGGCCCATGGCGAACAGGATCCGGATGGCCGCGTTGAACACGGCGATGACGAAGCTCAGGCCGGTGAGCACGACCACCAGGTCAATGGCCCACAGCACCGATGGTGACCAGTAGCGGCTGGTCAGATAGCCCAGCGGGCTGGGCTGCCGGGCCAAGCCGGTGATGCCGTGCCGCCCCGTGCCGAACGTCTCGGCCAGGACGACGAGCAGGTAGAAAAGGCCGGTCACGACGACGACGGCAATGGTGGCTGCGGGGATGGAGCGGCGCGAGTCCCGTGCCTCTTCGCCGAGCGCCGCGGCAGCCTCGAAGCCCGCGAACGCCGAGATGCCGTAGATCATCGCGTTGGTGATGTCGCTGAACTGGCCGTGTGGCGACGATGCCGGGGAGAAAACCGCGGCGGAGTAATGCGCGGTCCCGGTCTTGACCAAGATCGTGATGGCCAGCGCCGCGATCACGGCGACCTCCCCGGCCGCCAGCAGCAGATCGACCGTAGACGAGGTGGCGATGCCCAGGTAGGCGACCAGGACCACCACCGTCAAGATGACCAGGAACAGCACCCACGGGGCGATGGTCACATGCACCACGGCAGCTAGCAGCATCGACGCAAACGCGCTGGTCAGCGCGACACCGGCGGGCGCGTACAGCGCGTACGCGCCGATCATCATCCAGCCGGTCAGGAAACCCCCGATCTGGCCCAGGCCGCGGCTGTTGTAGGTGTACAGCGAGCCAGCCGAGGGCAGCCGCCGGGCGAACTCCGCGATGCTGCTCGCGCAGCACAACGACGCGACGAACGCGACGACCACCACCAGCGGTGAGGCGAACCCGGCGTACGACACCAGGATCACCAGCCCGCCCACCACCGCACCGGCCGGCGCCACGCTGCTCACCCCGAAGGCGATAACCCGCGCTGGCCCGATAACGCCATGGGCCAGCCCACGGATCTCATGACTGCCCTCACTCAAGCTATAGCTCCCTCATCATTGGGTTTGGTACCGATGCCGAAGTTCGCCAGGCCGGCAAGGTGCCTTGATATTTACCCTGGTCATAACACCCTCAGGCATCAAGCGTGCGGTAATTCCCGGCTGGGGGCCCGGAGCGCGCGAAGGGACGACTCGAAGAAGGCCAGACGGCTGCGGACCACCTCGGCTTGCCCCAAGCTGGAGCCGCCAGGGGCCCGCTCGGCGTCCATCGCCGAGCGGGCAGCCTGCAGCGAGGCGAGCGTGTCATCGATTCTGGCCCGGTCGCCGGAGTCGTTCGGGACCGCCTCGCGCAGTGCGTACAGCGTCTGCGCCAGATCATCGGCGCGCCGCTGGATGTCGGACCACCGGGCGCCCGCGTCAGCGGCGGCCAGCCCGCCTGGTGCTTCGGCGACACTCATCGCATCATGCAGAGCCGAGCCCTTGGCGTACGCGTCAATGAGCCGGGACTGCTGGCCGGCCGCGGCCGCCGAGCGGCGGCGGGCCGAACCGGCGATCAACGCGATCAGGCCGGCCACGACCACGACGCCGAGCAGGATCCACAGCCAGAGCAGGCTAGTGCCGGAGGAAGCGCCGGGCGCCGCAGAAACGCTGGACGGGGCGGACGGCGCTGACGCGGTCGCGCTCTGCGTTGGCGGCTGGGTTGTCGGGATCGCCGTCGCACTGGGCCTAGCGGAGACGGTCGCGGTCCGGCTCGGCAGGCTGCCGATCGAGCTCGTTACGGTACCCCCGCACCCCGCCGCCAGGCAGCCGACGACCGCGATGGCCACCAGTAGGGAAAGTCTTTTCGTAGAACGCCGCATGATGATCCCTCCGCATTGTTTATGGCCATCCGCTGAAGCCTCCGCCGCTGGCGACCGGGAAGGGGTCGAAGGAGGACAACCGGTCGCGGACGACTTCGGCTTGCCGCGGGTCGGCGCCGCCGGAAGTGCGTTCGGCGTCCAATGCCGAACGGACTGCCTGCAGCGAAGCGAGCGTGTCCTCGATCCTGGCACGGTTGCCGTCGTCCGGGACCGCCTCACGCAGCGAATAGAGCGTCTGTACGAGGTCATCGGCGCGCCGCTCGATGTCAGCCCACCGGGCCGCTGCGTTACTGTCGGCGAACTCACCCGGGCCTTCCGCGGCGCTCATCGCGTCGTCCAGGGCCGAGCCCTTCGCGTACGCGTCGATTAGCCTGGACCGCCAGTCGGCCGTGGCCGCCGAGCGGCGCCACGCCGAGCGGACGATCCATACGATCAGGCCGGCCAGGACGGCGGCGCCTAGCAGGATCCACAGCCAGACGAGGCTGGTTCCGGAGCCGGAACCGATGACGGCAGCGGTTGGGGAGGTGGTCGCCGCCGGGGTGGTGACCGGCGTCGATGGCGTGGCGGTAGCCGTCACGGTAGCGGTCGCCGCGGACGTCGCGGT
>Ga0210396_10004261_pt1 | contig 14066 bp, 8 predicted proteins | sample IncBWH17OmetaG_FD_155466 | JGI IMG/M metagenome (GOLD analysis project Ga0210396, IMG submission 155466) | Forest soil microbial communities from Barre Woods Harvard Forest LTER site, Petersham, Massachusetts, United States - Inc-BW-H-17-O ...
TAATGCTGCTAAAGCGTGATCTCCATTTCATGCAAAATAACAGGAAAAACCTGTCGGTCGTTTCCTGTTATCTGCGAAACGTTTCCTCTTATCGCGAAATTTGTTTTCTGTTATTTGCGGTCTTCGTGTGACCCAAAAAATACGCTTAAGCGACTGTGATATCTGGAAAATCGGAAATCATAGGGAATCCCAAAGCCGAAAACGCGAGATTCTTTCCTGTATTTCTGCCTGCTATTTTCGCAAAGAGCGGAATTCGAAAACCGACGCACTGCCCAAGCGCAAACCCGAACCCACACTTCGGGCCGGAAGTGTAGGTCGGTGCTCTCGAAATGGAGACTGAGCTCGGTGAGGCACGAAAATCCCCTGATCGGAGAGTCTCTGTCCCGCGTTTAGAGAAAACACGGTCGCGAATTCACGCGCATTTGTGCGCAATTCGGCGAAGCGGTCCGGAAATCGCAGTTCGATGAAACCCGAATGGTACTGCATTGCAAACTGTATAAACTGTGCTCTTTCAAAAGCAGCTGGCTATAGAGCATGTTACGCTGCAACATGACAATTTCGGCGCGCATTATTAGTAGGACTTTTTCGAAAAACGGTGCATCCCGTCTTATCCCCCAAGCCCAACGCTAATTGACGCGAACGGCCCATAGAAGCCCACATTCTCGCGATGCGCCGCATCGACGCCGCCATCCATCGCGCCGAAAAAGAAGTCCGCACGATAACCGATATTCAATCGCGCATTGGGCACGGTTAGAGAAAGCCCAGCAAAGCCGCCCGCATTCGGAACGATCACCGTTCGCGCGCGCATATGGTCGACTGCCGGGTTCGCATAAAAGCTTATTGCGTTCGCGTAGGGGCCCGTGCAGAAGCCGCCGCCGGGAACGCCTTTGGTATAACAGCCAGATGTCTGGTGATGCGTGCGCGCCTGTTGCCGCCCGAACAGCATTGCGCCGTTCACGCCCCAATCAAAATCCAGTGACATACCTGTATCGTTGCCGATAACGGGTGCAGAAGCATTCCACGAGAGCGACGGTCCGAAAAGATTCGTGCTGCGCGAGGAATTCTCGTTTTCGGTATAATGATGCCTGATGCCGTTCCGGAAGGTAATCTTTCCTGGGCTGCGCAGCACTGTCGTCAAATGGTAGGTTGGCATCGCATGCAGTTCCATGTGAGAGCGGGCAGAAAACTGCGCGAAACGTAAACCCACACTGATGACGGACTTGCCCGACAAACCCAACCCCACATCCTTGCCTGCCTGGAAATCAAGCACGGCGTGCGATTCATCGTAACCGGTATGAGCATCTGCATATGCAGCAAACGGCCGCTTCAAATAATAACCACGGAAAGACGTGTATGCGTTCGCCGGCCCCGCCGACTGATGATGCAGGTGCTTGACGGTTCCCGCTTTTCCAAAGCGGATTGCGGCCGAGAACACCCAATCCGAATTCTCCGGCGTGAACGAGATTTCGCCATCAAACCCATTGCTGTAAGGCGGCGGCCTCTGCGCATCCGCCACAGTCGTCTGATCGGCCGGGAGTTCCTTGTTAAAAAAAGGCGGCTCAAACAACTCGGGCTGCTCGTTTGTGCGTTCCAATTGGCCACCGAGCTCAATCCAAACGATGGGATGGTCGGAGCTATCGGATGCCTCAGCGCTTCCCGCGGCGCTCATGCAACCCAACAGGGCGATAGAGGAGACAGTGGCAAGAAATCTTGCTCTCATGCCTACTGTACGGCTACCCACATTTATCGGTTCGCTCATCTTCCCCCTCACCAGTTTTTCGTGACGCGGATGCCGATCAATTTGGGATCGGTCAGGAAGACGTTGGTCGTCAACCCGGTATCATCGCTGTTAAGGAACGCGCCTGTGATGGCTGTGACGTTGAAGACATTTTTGTCATAGAGCATCACCTGCCAGCCATTCTGGTTCGTGAAGATCAGTGTCAGATTGACGGTGTCGTATCCGCGCAGACGGTCGTAAGGATTGTCATCAAATACCCTCCACCACGACGAATCCTGCCAGTAAAAGTCTCCGCGCAACGTTCCTGCCCAATCCTGCGAGAGCGGAACGGTGTACTGAGCGCCTGCTGAAATCGTGTAGGGCGGCGCGTTCGGCAATTTGTCGCCGCCGACATTTTTCGAAAAACCGGCGCCGTCGTTCGGCGGTAAACCCAATCCGTCATTGACGTTGGCAGGCGCATTCGGATCGACGCTGAGCGGATCAAACCCTGGATATCCCGTCGGACACCCGCCGGCATTGTAACATGCGCTGCCACTGATATCCGGATTTTGCACATAGGGCTTGTCCGTCAACGGATCGAGGCCCGCGATATAAGCTATTTCACAAGCGCTTGGGCCGGGGCTGTATCCGCCGCCATGAAGGAGCCATTGGGCGACATATCCGGGAAGTATGCAGTTGGACGCCTGACTGATGAACGGCTTGGAGATATACCAGCCCGGATGCCCCGCGGTGCGATCCATAAGATCGACGGAGCTTTGGCCCTTGGCGATTTCCGTATCTTCCCATCCACCGGCGAAATTGAATTTAAGACCCGGCAGAGGCTCCCAGGTTGCTTCCAATTCGGCACCCTGGGCATGGGCATCGAAATTCAGGTTGATTGCCGTGCGGTCGACAATCTCGGATATCTGATAGTTCTCGTAATTGTAATAGAACACATCGCCGTTTAGCGTCAGCCCCCCGTCGAGCAACGTATTCTTCGTGCCGACCTCGAATGCATCGATGAATTCCGGCTTGAACGTCAGGGGATGAACGGGATTGAGTGGCCCCTGGTTGGCGAATATCGCACCCGGCGGATTGGCCCCACCCGCCTTGTAGCCATGCGCATAGGAGCCGTAAATCAATGTCTGATCGGTGAAATCGAGTTTCGGCGTCCAATCGGCGACGGCGCGGCCGGTCAGTTCGCCCCATTGCTGATCGACAACGCCGGTGACGGGATAGCCATATCCCCTGTCCGCTATCCAGCTGGGAACAAGGGAGAAATGCTTGCGATCTTCAGTCCAGCGCAAGCCCGCCGTTAATTTCAGATCGCTCAAGACGTTGTAATTCGCTTCGCCAAATCCGGCATACGAGTTCAATACATAGGGATTTGTGTTGCGATAGTAATTGTGTCCGTCGCCCGCAAGATCGTTCAGCGGCGTGGGATCGATGTAAACATTCTCGTAAGTGATCCGATTGTAATTGGGCGGAAGATACACATAGCCGAAAGGCCAGGAAGAGCCTTGGCCGGCCACGAAGTCTGTAATCGCATTGATGAAGACAAAATAATTTTCCAACGTCTCGTAATGCAAATAATTTGTGCCTGCGCTGAAATTCAACGGGCCGCTGAAATTCGAATTCAGGCGAAATTCCTGGCTCAATTGCCACGATTGCTCATCGGAAAGATCCTCGACGACGAGACGATCCGAGCAGCCCAGTTGCGGATCGCAGAAGACATTGTTGTTGCCATTGCTATCGGTGCCGAAAAATCCATCAACCGATCCGAACCGGTTGAAGTCTTCCGTTGACCACAAGGAATCGTGATTGTATCCGGTTTGCGACGTCAAGATCAGCGAAGGCGTCAAACTGTAATCGGCATTGAATTCCAAAGTATCGTTTTTCGCACGATAGACCGGATTAAGGTTCGAGTTGATCACCCGCAAATTCGGCGATTGGGTTTCACTGGGATACGGATTGCCTTCCTCCAGCGCGAGAACATAGGGAAGCGCATAACCGAGCGGGGCCTGGAACGCATCCTTGGAATAGAGCGATGTCGGCACGCAGCCTTGGAGATAGAAATTTCCGTTGTTGCTTTGATCTAGGCCGTACCCAGGTCCGATCGACATAACCGTGCCATTGATGTTCACCGTGCCCGTAGAATTCGGATCGCCACCGGGAGGCGTTGGAACAAAGCCCGGACCATAGTCAGTCTTGCAAAGCTGCTTCGCGCTCCTCAACCGGTCGTCGTCTTCAGAGAAGTGTTCCCAGACAAGATAGGTTTGAAGGTGTTCGACCGGCTTCACGCCGAGGGTGACGCGACCGGACCACAAATCGCGGCCGTCGATTGACGTGTCCGTGTATGAATTGAAACTGTAACCATTGCGCTTGGTCCATTCGCCCGCAATACGCAAATCGAGCCTGTCGTCAGCGATAGGAATATTGAGCATGCCTTCCAGTCGGCGGTTCTGATAATTACCGAAATCCGCCGACGCCATCGCCTCGAATTCATCGCTCGGCTTCGCAGAAACGAGATTGACGACACCTGCCGTCGCATTGCGTCCGTAAAGCGTACCTTGAGGTCCGCGCGCCACTTCGACATTCGAGACATCGTAGAATTCCTGCTCGAAGAAATGATTGCGGATGAATGGAATATCGTTAAAGGCGACAGCAACAGCAGGATCGGTCGTCACCGAAATCGCTTGTGTGCCGATGCCGCGAATCTGGATCGAATAACCTGTGAAGTTTGTCTTCGTGAACGTCATGTTCGGAACCTGCTTGATGAGGTCCGGGCCGCCTGTTGTTTGCGTGGCCGTCAATTGCTCCTGCGATAATGCGGTAATCGCGATGGGAATGTTCTGCACATCGCCGCCGATTTTCGAGGAGGTCACGGTGACGGTCTCCAGCGCCGCCCCTGGTGAGGTTTGTGAGTCCATCGCGGCGATTTTTGTTTGCGTAACGCGATCGTCTGCGCGATCTCCGCGCACAATCGCGATAACGCCGGACGAATCGCGCGAGACGCTGAAGCCGGTACCGTCGAGAATACGCAGCAAAGCTGCGTCCGGAGACAATGGCCCATGTACGCCGGCACTGGCGATGCCCTTCACCGCCTCGCTCGGAAACATGAGCGAAACGCCCGATTGCTTCATATATAAGGTCAAGGCGCTGCGCAGATCGCCGCCGGGGACGTTGAAGTTCTGGGCCTCCGCGCTTGCGAAAACCGCCATAGCGAAACCGCAAATGAATACAGCTTTAAAAACGCGCATCGTCCCCCGTCCTGTTCTCTGGCTTGTCGTTTCGTCAGCGTGAAATCACGATATTGTCGCCGCGCCGTTCCGCGTGCAGACCGAAGATCTTTTGCGCAACTCGAACAAAGGCGGATACGTCGTTAGACGGCAAAGTTGCGCCGATTGTGATTTTCGCTGCCGACGGATCGGGGATCACAATCTTGTCGTGGCTATAGCGATTGAACTCGGAGGCGGCCTCGGCGAGCGTCACATTGTCGAAAACAAGCACGCCGCGTTGCCATCCAAGCTCGTTGGCAAGCGCACGCTCGGTCTCCCGGTTGACGATGACCGCAGAACCGTTTGCGACGGCGACGTCACCATCTTTAAGAAGCCTGGAACCGTTACCTTCTCCCGCAAGCTGAATGCGGCCTTCCAGAACGAAAACCTTCAGGCGGTCTTCATCGCGGCGGATGTCGAACGCAGTGCCGATATCCGTGATACGATGATCTCCAACCTTGACAATGAATGGACGTACCGCGTCGGCGCGAACCTTGAAATAGGCTTCTCCTCGATCGAGCCATACGACACGACGCTTACCGGTTATTTCCACACGCAAAGACGAATCCGTATTCAGCTCTACGCGGGATCCATCCGAAAGCGCGAGCACTTTATGGCCGCCGACCGCAGTCGAATAGGTTCGAATGTGAGATTTCGAAAAATACGGAACAGCAGCAAAGCCCACAGCCGCCAATGTTATTCCTGCGACTGTGATGCGAATAGCAGCGGACCGGAAACGAGAGAGCGATTTAAACGGCGCATCGCGTCCAGCGTCACGCAAAGCATTGAGGCGATCGGCTCGCGCCCATGCCGCATCGACGCGCAGGAAAGCTACCTTGTGCGCCGCCGCTTCGTTGAGCCAGGACTGAAATGCAATCTCGTCGTTTTGCGTCCAGCCTTCCCGCTCGCGGCGGTCATGCCACATGGCTGCCTCGAGACGAATTGCCTTGGCGCTTGGAGGCGAAAGCCCGGGTTCGAGATCGTTCATATCGTCCAATCCGGATCTGGCTTACCGGCGTAAAGAAGATCGGCAAGCGCGAGCCGCCCTTCGGTCAAATGCCGATGCACCGTGTCTTCGCCGATGTTCATGCGCTGCGCGATTTCCTTCCGCGACAGGCCTTCGATCTTTTTCAGGACCACGGCTTCGCGGCAGCGCGGCGGCAACCTGTCGAGAGCCGCCTGCAGGCGCCGCAACTCTTCGCGTGCGATCGCGTTGCGATCGGGTCCGGGTTCATCAGCCGCAATCGCCAGCGCGTCGAGGTCGCCGAACGTCTCGATAGGCACGATATGTTCGCGGCGCACGCGATTGATGATGAGATTGCGCGCCACGGCGAAGACGAAAGGACGCGCAGGATCGGGAATTTCCTTTTGCGCCGCTTCATAAACCCGCACGTAAACCTCCTGACACAGATCATCCACATCGGCGCGATTACGCCAGCTGCGCCGGAGAAATTGCATAAGCGCGGCTTCAAGAGGCAGCACTTCGCGCACGAACCAGGTGTCGAGATCGGTCGCAGCCATGGACTCGCCTTCGAGGCGAGGCCCGACGCCTTCACGATCCCTATCCGATGGACTGGTCATGCCCCCCGCGCTTCGTTTTGGAAGCCAGAGCTTACGCCCTCACGAGGTAGTACAATTGGCGTTTCGGGATGGGCCAATGCGAGGAGCAAAAATTTTTGCGCGGCAGATGCGAAATTTTCTTACGCCCGAGGCCTCGGACGGCCAGAAAATTGCCCGTCTTGATTCTAACGATGGTATTTTATCGCAAGCTTACGCATTACCGACAGTCATTGTAGATGCGCTTTCCCTTTTCGTGACCGAAAGAAAACTGTCGTCTGTCGTAGAATGAACGGTAACCCTGCCGGCTGTCCCGGTTAGGATGATATCTGCATGTTAGGGCAAAAACCGTTTTATCCGCCGATACCAACACTGACCGTCGCGAACGGACCATAGAAGCCCAATGTTTTCGACTCGTGCATGTCGATGCCGCCGTCCATCGCGCCGAAGAAGAAATCTCCGCGATAACCGAGACTCAACTTTGCAATCGCGTATCGAAACGAGATACCGGCGAAACCTCCGGCATTTGGAATCGTGACAGTTCGCGAGCGAGTCTTATCGACCGGAGGATTCGCGTAGCTGCGCTGGTATTTTACCCCGCTGAGAATCCCCTTGATGTAATGGCCACTCGTTTGATGACGTACACGCGCCCGCTGCCGTCCGAACAGAACGGCGCCATTCACACCCCAGTCGACATTCAATGTCATACCGGAATCGTTTCCGGCGACCGCCAGAGAGCCATCCCAGGAAACCGATGGCCCCACCGCTTCTGTACTGCGCGAAGAACGCACATTTCCGCTGTAGCTGGCGTGAAAGCCGCTTCGTATAGTAAGTTGTCCGGGATTCAGTACCTGCGGTGGCCCCAGGACATAAATCGGCTGCGCATGAAGTGTCGCGTGAGAATCAGCGACGAATTGGGCGAACCGCACGCCCCCGCTGATGACGGAATCGCCGCGCACGCCGAACATCCCCAACCCGATGTCCTTCCCCGCCTGAAAATCAAGAATAGCATGGGATTCGCTGTAGCCGGAGTGGGTGTCCGCGTAAATTGCGCGCGGCAGTCGATCATACTGGCCACCAAGCGTTATATAAGCAGAAGGAAGCCCGGCGGTTTGATGATGTAGATGTTTGATGGTGCCCGATCTTCCAAAACGAATTGCACCTGAGAACACCCAATTCGAATCTTCGGGCTCGAACGAAATTTTTCCATCGAAGCCGGTGTTATAGGGCGGCGATCTTTGCGAATCCGTCAGAACCGTCAGATCGGCCACAGAAGCCTTGCTGAAAAAAGGCGGAGTGAAGAGTTCTGACGCGTCGCTCCCACGTTCGAATTGACCGCCCAGTTCGATCCATATAACCGGATGATCTTCATCATTATCCGCAGCCTGGGCTTCGCATATTGCGCAGACCGACGCAAGCAATGCCAGAGCCGAGACCGTAGCAAACAATTGCCGCCGGATGCTTGTTTCGCGATTGCGCGTATTTATCAGTTCACTCATCGTGTTCCCCTCACCAATTCTTCGTGACGCGGACGCCGATCAGCTTCGGATCGGTCAGGAAGACATTGGTCGTCAGCCCCGTATCGTCACTGTTCAGGAATGCGCCGGTGATCGCCGTCACGTTGAAGACGTTCTTGTCGTAAAACATCACCTGCCAGCCATTCTGGTTGGTGAAGATGAGAGTCAGATTGACGGTGTCGTAACCGCGCAACCGGTCATAAGACGCATCATCGAACACGCGCCACCACGACGAATCCTGCCAATAAAAATCACTTCGCAAAGTGCCCGCCCAATCAGAGGACAACGGAACGGTATATTGCGCGCCGACCGAGATGGTGTAAGGCGGAGCATTCGGCAGTTTGTCTCCGCCGACATTCTTCGAAAATCCTGTGCCGTCGTTCGGCGCTAAACCGAACCCGCCATTGACATTGGAAGGAGCATTCGGATCGACGCTGAGCGGATCGTAACCCGGATAACCCGGCGGACACTCACTATGTTGGCCCTCGGTGTAGAACGGGCAAGCTGTGGGATTTTGTACATAGGGAAGATCAGTCAGCGGATCGAGGCCAGCGACATAAGCCAGTTCGCACGCGCTCGGCCCCGGACTGTACCCGCCGCCGTGAAGCAGATATCGCGCGAGATAGCCGGGGAATATGCAATTCGATGCCTGACTGATGAACGGTTTGGAGATATACCAGCCCGAAACACCAGCGGTCCGATCCATCAGATCGACAGAGCTTTGGCCTTTGGCGATCTCGGTATCCTCCCAACCGCCTGCGAAATTGAATTTCAAACCAGGCAAAGGCTCCCATGTTGCCTCCAGTTCGGCGCCTTTTGCATGAGCGTCGAAATTGAGGTTGATCGCCGTGCGATCAACGATTTCGGAAATCTGATAGTTCTCGTAATTGTAGTAGAATAGATCACCATTCAGCGTGAGCGCACCGTCCAGCAGCGTATTCTTCGTGCCCAGCTCGAACGCGTCGATGAATTCCGGCTTGAACGTCAGGGGATGTGTAGGATTTAAAGGACCCTGATTGTCGAAAATCGCGCCTGGCGGATTGGCGCCACCTGCCTTGTAGCCATGCGCATAGGAGCCATAGATCAGAGTCTGGTCGGTGAAGTCGAGCTTCGGCGTCCAGTTGGCGACGGTGCGGCCGGTGAGCTCATCCCATTGCTGATTGACGACGCCGGTAATGGGATATCCGTAGCCGGTGTCCCCGATCCAACTTGGAATCAACGAGAAATGCTTACGGTCTTCTGTCCACCGCAGACCCGCCGTCAGCTTCAGATCGCTGAACGGATTATAGTTTGCCTCGCCAAATGCCGCGTATGAGTTCAGAACATAGGGATTTTCGTTGCGATAGTAATTGTGTCCATCGCCTGCGAGGTTCGTAAGCGGCGTGGGGTCCGTATAAACGTTTTGGTACGTAATTCCTCCGAAGTTCGGATTAAGATATTGATAGCCGAACAATGACGGACCGTTCCCGCTCACAAAGTCCGAGATGGTATTGATGAAGACATAATAATCTTCCAATGTCTCGTAATGCAGATAATTGCCGCCGGCGCTGAAATTGACCGGGCCGCGGAAGTTTGACGTCAAACGGAATTCCTGGCTCAGTTGCCAGGCGTGCTCATCGGAGAGATCCTCGACGACAAGCCGGTCCGAACAGCCGAGTTGCGGATCGCAGAAAACGGTGTTCGTGCCGTTGGGGTTGGTACCGAAAAGTCCGGGCGCTGCACCAAAGCGGTTATAATCTTCAGTCGACCAGAGGCTGTCGTGATTGTAACCGGTTTGCGACGTGAAGGTCAGCGTGGGTGTCAGATTGTAATCCGCGTTAAATTCTACCGTATCATTTTTTGCGCGGTAGATCGGATTGAGCGACGAATTAATCGTGCGCAAATTTGGTGATTGTGTTTCGCCGGAATAGGGATTGATTGCACCGACTGCCAGGACATAAGGAAGCGCATAACCGAGGGGCGCTTCGAACGCTGCCGGCGAATAGAGCGACGCCGGCACGCATCCCTGGAGAAAGAAGTTACCATTATTGCTGTCGGTCAAGCCAAACCCCGGCCCGATCGTCATGATCGTACCGTCGATATTCACTGTACCGTTTGTTGGAGTCCCTCCAGGACCGTAGTCCGTCTTGCAAAGCTGCTTGGAGCTTCTGAGGCGATCATCGTCTTCAGAGAAATGCTCCCAAACAAAATATGTTTGCAGGTTTGACAGTGGCTTCCAGCCGATCGTGGCACGACCGGACCACAAATCGCGACCGTCGATACGATCGTCATCAAAGCTATTGAAAGAATAGCCTTGACGTTTCGTCCATTCTCCTGCAACGCGGATGTCCAGCTGATCGCTGACAATGGGAATATTGATCATACCTTCGAGACGGCGGTTCTGATAATTGCCGATATCGACGGACCCCATTGCTTCAAACTGATCGCTCGGCTTGGCGGAGACGAGATTGACGACGCCCGCCGTGGCGTTGCGGCCGTAAAGAGTACCTTGCGGGCCGCGCGCCACTTCCACGGACGAAACGTCGTAGAATTCCTGCTCGAAGAAATGATTACGGATGAATGGCGTATCGTTAAAGGCGACAGCCACCGCCGGATCGGTCGTCACCGAAATCGCCTGTGTGCCGATACCGCGAATCTGAATGCTGTAGCCCGAGAAGTTCGTTTTCGTGAACGTCATGTTCGGAACCTGTTTGATCAGGTCAGGTCCGCCCGCCGTTTGCGTAGCCGTCAGTTGTTCCTGCGAAAGCGCCGTAATGGCAATGGGGATATTTTGAACATCGCCACCGATCTTCGAAGAAGTAACAGTGACGGTTTCGAGCGCACCGGACGCAGTCGGTGCTGCCGTGGCTGCGGCCATATCGACGGTAGATGGGATATCAGCTCGCACGTTGTCGCGAATGATGGCGACTGCACCGGAGGAATCGTGGCGCATCGCAAAACCGGTGCCGTGCAAGACTTGCGTCAGCGCATCGTCCGCCGATAGCGAGCCTTTGACGCCTTTGGTGTGCACGCCTTCGATTGCCGTGCCCGAAACGGCGAGCTCGACACCGGCCTGCTTGGCATAAATGTCGAGCGCCGATTTAAGGCTACCGGCGGGAATATCGAAATATTCCGCCCATGCAGTACTTGCGAAACACAATAGAAGTGTAGCGGCAACAGGATATTTGAACTTAAACATGTATTCCCCCTCACTCCGCCCTGTGCCCCCTTGGGCCTAGCGATGTCTAGCGTGAAATGATGATCTCGTTGCCCTCGCGGGTGATCTGCAATCCAAGAATATCGTGTGCGACATGGGCAAAGCGCGCTACGCCGTCGGTGCGGAACGTGCCTACGACCGTCATACGCGCGACATCTGCGCCGGCAACGACAAGTTTCTCGCGATTATAACGATTAAAACTTGCGGCGACGTCCGAAAGCGGAAGATTGTCGAAAACAAGCAAACCGTTGCGCCAGCTTAAGCTATGTGCCAGTTCATCGGTCTTCGCGCGTAGCTTCGAAACCGAATTTTCTGTCGCCACCAGCTCATCGCCCGGTACGAGATCGGTGGATTGGCTGCGCGAACGGCCCACGGAGTCGAAACGCGCACGCCCCTCTAGCAGTGATATCTCGACTCTGCCGGCCTCGCGTCGAACAAAAAATTCGGTACCGAGATCGGTTACTTGTCCGCTGCCGGCATTGACAATAAAGGGATGCGCAGCGTTGTGCCGAATTCGAAAATAGGCCTCGCCCTTGTCGATCCAGACCAGGCGGGCGTTCCTATAGAGAGTCGTGCGCAAAGCCGTATCAGTGTTGAGTTCTATGTGCGAACCGTCACTTAAGGTGATCGTTTCGTGGCCGCCGAGAGCGGTTGCATAGAACTCGATCTGCGGCCGCGTTATATATGCGAAGACTCCGCTTAGCGCAGCCGCCATCACGACGGCGCCAATAGCGATACGTATAGCCCACGCACGCACACTCTTGCTCGGTTCGGTGTTGGGAGGCTGCATCGCAACAAGCCGATCCGCACGCCGCCAGGCCGCTTCGAGTCGAATATAGGCGATACGGTTGGCGGGCGTTTCAGCAAGCCATGTTTCAAGCTCTGCTTGGTCCTTTTCACTCCACTCTTCGCAGTCGCGACGGCCGATGAGCCGTATCGCCGCCTCCGCACGGATCGTTTCCGCATCGATGGAGTTCCCATACGCGCTCATGGATTACCCCGCCGATCATGTGTCTCGCCATACAGGATTTCGGCGAGCGCGCAGACACCATCAGCCAGATGGCGCTTCACTGTATCTTCCGTGACGCCCATGCGTAATGCGATCTCGCGCCGCGAAAGCCCTTCTATCTTGCGCATGACCACCGCCTCGCGGCAACGTTTCGGCAAGCGATCAAGCGCGATTTGCAACATGCGTAATTCCTGCCGTGCCATCACGACGCGATCGAGTTCGGGCTCTTCGGTGAGCGAGTTCACCGATTCCAGATCTTCCACTACATCGATAGGTATGATCCGCTCTTGCCGGAAACGATCGATAAGAAGATTGCGCGCGGTCGTGAGCAGAAACGGCTTCGTCTTCTCCGGGATCTGAGCGCGTGCAGCCTCATAGACGCGTACATAGACATCCTGGCAAAGGTCGTCGATGTCGCTTTTGTTGCGCCAGTTCTGCTGCAGGAATTGCACGAGGATCAGTTCCAGGGGGAGAATCTTCTGCGCGAACCAGATATCGATATCGGACGTGCACAAAGCATCCGCGCACGGCAGATCCGGGAGGCTTTCCTTCTTGGGCTTCTCGACCATGCCCTTCCCAATCAAGACGGGTGCAAATCCAACTGCATAGACGAAATAGCGAAGCGGTCGGGCCAAGAGTCGCCGGAAATTCTGCTATTGTTGGGCCTCCGAAGGGAGTAAAATGGCAAATGCGCCCTTCCCGCAACAGAAATACAAATGCGGGGCCGAAAAACGCGAGAGCTTAAAAGAGGGATGGCACGGCCAACGGCGCATATATCACCGATGCGCCGCTCGACCATAACCCGTTTCAACTGATCATTACACAAGAATTCTCGCGAATCGAGTCCGATCAGGGGCACTCGCACGCCAAACGCGACGAATTGTCGGTTAGAAGATCACCACTTTCGTACCAATGCACCGTATAGATCGTTTCTGTAGAGCCCTGTAGTAGTCAACGCGAGAGAATTTATGAAAACGTAGTAGTTCTCCTCGGTCTCGTAGCGGAGATAATTTCTGCCGACGCTGAAATTCAACGGTCCAGAAAAGTTTGATGCCAAAGTAAATTCTTGACTTAGCTGCCAAGCATGAAAGCATAACTACTAGTTATCGGCACTGGCGCTTTAAATCATTTTTGATAGAATTCGTTGGTTCAACGACTATCAGCCAATTCCTATGCTGAGTGCGGCGAAACCCAATAAAGTTCTCTATCCACCTAGCCCAACACTGATTGACGCAAACGGGCCATAGAATCCGACATTTTCTTTCTTCGCCGTGTCGATACCGCCGTCCATCGCGCCGAAGAAGAAATCGCCGCGATAGCCGAAGCTTACTTTCGCATCCAGATAGCGGAATGAGACACCCGCAAAGCCTCCCACGTTTGGGATCGCGGCGGTTCGCGCGCGGTTCTGATCGGCAGGCGCGTGCGCGTAGCTGTACGTCTTTATGTGCTTTTTAGAATAAAACCCGCCTGTTCTGGAAAAATGATAGCCCGTCGTCTGATGATGCACCTGCGCGCGCTGACGTCCGAACAGGACTGCTGCATTCACGCCCCAGTCGAAATTGAACGTCGCATCCGAACCGTCTCCAACGACCGGCGCAGATGCATCCCAGGAAATCGACGGCCCAACGGCATGCGCGCTGCGTTCGGAATGCGCGACCGCCTTATAGGTGGCGTGCTCAAACCAGCGCAAATTGCGGTAATATCCAGGATCAGTCGCCGGCGGACCAAAGCCAGCAACGGGTCGCGCCTGAAGCGTTGCGTGAACTCCGGACGTGAATTGTGCAAATCGCAC
>Ga0210396_10004263_pt1 | contig 14063 bp, 2 predicted proteins | sample IncBWH17OmetaG_FD_155466 | JGI IMG/M metagenome (GOLD analysis project Ga0210396, IMG submission 155466) | Forest soil microbial communities from Barre Woods Harvard Forest LTER site, Petersham, Massachusetts, United States - Inc-BW-H-17-O ...
CGGCGTGGAGTACCCGTCCCCTGCTGTTGACCCGCGACAGTCAGGACTCGCGGGCACGCGGCGGTTTCACGGTTGCGGTGCACCCGCTGATGGGCTCGCATGTCCGATTGCAGGAGGACCCGGAACGCCACGTTTGGCAGGGCGAGGTCGGCAGGGTGGCGCACCCCTGGCTGAACGATCACCAGTTGCACGACGCACCCGCCCTGCCGGGGGCCGCCTTCTGCGAGATGGCATCGGCGGCGGCCGGCACGGTCCTCGGCGCGGCGTCCGAAATCTGCGACGTCCGTTTCGAGCAGATGCTGCTGCTTGACGACGAGACCGCGATCGGCGCCGTCGCGACGGTGAAGTCCCCCGGCGTCGTCACGTTCGAAGTAGAGACCTATGACGACGGGGAACGTGTGCGGCGCGCCACCGCGCTCCTGCGTACCGTCTCCGACGAGGACCAGCCGCTGGCGCGCGACGTGGACGACCTGCTCGCCGCGCACCCGTGCCAGGTGGAGGGCGCAGGCATCCGGCAATGGATGCTCAAGCGTGGCATCCAGTACGGTCCCGCCTTCGCTGGCCTGGTGAAAGTGCACATTCCCGAAGGGACCGGTGACACGGTGCTGGCCGAGGTCGGGCTGCCCGTGCCGCTCCGTTCCCAGCACGCCGGCTATGGGGTGCATCCCGCGCTGCTGGATGCCTGCTTCCAGTCGGTGGCGGCTCACCCCAGCGTCGCGCAGATCGCCAATGGCAGTCTGCTGCTGCCCTTGGGCGTGCGTCAGCTGCGTACCTACGGACCTACCCGTAGTGCGCGCTACTGCTTCACAAAAGTGACCAGAGCCGACACCGCAGGAGTCGAGGCCGACCTCGAAGTTCTGGACGAGTTCGGGACGCTTTTACTCGCGGTGCGCGGACTCGAGCTGGGCACCGGATTCTCGGCAACCAGCGAATACGATCGCGTGCTCGGCGAGCGTCTGTTGACCATCGAATGGCAGCAGCAGGACTTGCCCGAGGCGAGTCACGCCGAACCCGGGGCGTGGCTGCTGATCAGCACGTCAACCACCGCGGATGTGGTAGCGAGCGAACTTACCGACGCCCTGAAACTCAGTGGCGCGCAATGCACGTCGATGTCGTGGCATCAGCGTGCAGAACACCTGCTCAACGCCGCTCGGCTGCGAGATTATCTCGCTACCAACGTGTTGGACGGCTTGGTCATCCTGACCGGACCCAAGAGCGGCAGCCCGGGCGAGTGCGCGATGCTCGCCGGGGAGTACGTGCGTCATCTGGTTCGGATCGTCCGTGAGTTGCCGGAGTGCCCGGTCGACCCGCCTCGCCTGCACGTCGTGACCCGAGGCGCCCAGACGGTGCTGACCGGCGACCCGGAAAACCTGGAACAGGCTGGGCTGCGTGGCCTGATGCGGGTGGTCGCCGTCGAACACCCGCAATTGCGCCCCACCCAAATCGATCTCGACGAGGACACCGACGTCGAACGGCTGGCACGGCAACTGCTCGAAAGGTCCGACGAAGACGAGACCGCCTGGCGGAACGGCCAGTGGTACACGGCGCGCCTGAGCCCCGCTCCGCTACGCGCCGAGGAGCGGCAGACCGCCGTGGTGGACCATGCGCTTGGCGGCATGCGTCTCGAAATCCGCACGCTCGGCGATCTGGAAACGATGGAATTCGTTGCGGCCGACCGGGTTCCGCCGGGTCCGGGACAGATCGAGGTCGCGGTCACCGCGTCCAGCATCAACTTCGCTGACGTCCTGGTTGCGTTCGGCCGATACTCCACCGTCGAGGGACAGCTGCCGCGGCTGGGCACCGATTTCGCCGGTGTGGTGACTGCGGTCGGGCCCGATGTCACCACCCACCGAGTGGGTGACCATGTCGGCGGACTGTCTGAAAACGGTTGCTGGGCAACCTTCGTCACCTGCGATGCACGCGTCGCCGTTACGCTGCCGCCCGGACTGACCGACCAGCAGGCGGCCGCGGTCAGCACCGCGCACGCCACCGCCTGGTATGCGCTGCACGACCAGGCCAGGATTGCCGCCGGCGACCGGGTGTTGATTCACTCCGGCACCGGCGGGGTGGGCCAAGCCGCGATCGCGATCGCCCGCGCGGCGGGAGCCGAGATTTTCGCGACCGCTGGCAGCCCGCAGCGTCGTCAACTCTTGCACGACATGGGAATCACGCACGTCTACGACTCCCGCAGCACCGAGTTCGCCGAGCTGATTCGCCGCGACACCGATGGATACGGCGTCGACATTGTGCTCAATTCGCTGATTGGCGCCGCACAGGAGGCAGGGCTGGAACTGCTTTCCGTCGGTGGGCGATTCGTGGAGATCGGCAAGCGTGACGTCTACGCCAACACCCGGATGGGGCTGTTCCCATTCCGCCGCAACCTCACGTTCCACTACGTCGACCTGGGGCTGATGGCGAAGAGCCAGCCACGGCGGTTCGGTGACCTGCTGGGCAAGGTGTACCAGCAGGTCGCGGCCGGTGAGTTGCCGGTACCGCACAGCACGCGTTACCCCCTGTCCAATGCGGCCGAGGCCATCCGCATCATGGGCGCGGCACAGCACACGGGCAAGCTCGTGCTCAAGGTGCCCCACACCGGACAAAGCAACGTCGTCGTTCCGCCCGAGCAGGCCAAGACTTTCCGGCACGACGGCTCCTACATCGTCACCGGCGGTTTGGGCGGCCTCGGCCTCTTCCTGGCGGAGAAGATGACCGCCGGCGGATGTGGTCGGATCGTGCTCTCCTCCCGATCTGAGCCCACGACAAAGGCGCTGGGCACCATCGGGCTCATCCGCGCGATGGGCGGCGACATCGTCGTGGAATGCGGCGACATCGCCGCACCCGGGACCGCCGACCGGTTGGTGGCGGCAGCGACCGCCACCGGACTCCCATTGCGCGGGGTGCTGCACGCGGCCGGGGTGGTCGAAGACGCGACGCTGGAAAACATCACCGACGAGTTGATCGACCGTGACTGGGCGCCAAAGGTTTACGGCGCGTGGAATTTACACACGGCTACTGCAGGGCAGACACTCGACTGGTTCTGCTCGTTCTCCTCCGCCGCTGCGCTGGTGGGTTCGCCCGGCCAGGGCGCGTACGCCGCGGCCAACAGTTGGCTCGACGCGTTCACCCATTGGCGGCGGGCTCAAGGCCTTCCGGCGACGGCGATCGCATGGGGAGTCTGGGCCAACATCGGCCGCGCGGCGGATGTGGCAGAAGCCGCCGAGGCCGCGATCACTCCGAACGAGGGCGCTTATGCGTTCGAGGCGCTACTGCGCCACGACCGCGCCTATACGGGGTATGCACCGGTCACCGGCACACCCTGGTTCGACGCCCTCGCGCAACGCACCAAGTTCGCCGAGCTGTTCCAGCTCAAGGGCCAAAGTGCAACGGACACAAGTAAACTGCTTGACGAGTTGCGCGAATTGCCGGCGGAGGAATGGCCCACCCGGCTGCGGCGTCTGATCTCCGACCAGGTCACCAGGATCCTGCGCCGCACCATCGACCCGGACCGCCCGCTGTCTGAGTACGGCCTCGACTCGCTGGGTAACCTTGAGCTGCGTACCCACCTCAAGGCCGAAACGGGAGTGCGGATCACCTCCACGGACATCACCACCGTTCAGGGTTTGGCCGGGCTCCTTTCCGAAAAGCTGACGGCACCAGAAGCGGTCTCAGAAGCGTCGTGAAGTAGGTCTCCGGTTAATGGGTATCGTCAAAGCCGTGATTGAGTCTTCCATGCCCGCTGTGCTGCGGGAGCGTGCCAGTCTGCAGGCGGGTGAGACAGCGTTCACGTTTGTTGATTACGAGCAGGACTGGGCGGGCGTCGCGGAAAGCCTGACGTGGTCGCAGCTGTATCGGCGAACGCTAAACGTCGCACAGGAGCTCAAAGCTTGCGGGTCGACTGGCGACCGCGCGGTGATAGCGGCACCCCAAGGACTCGAGTACATCGTTGCGTTTCTCGGCGCGTTACAGGCCGGTCAGATCGCGGTTCCGCTGTCGGTTCCGCAGGGTGGCGCCAGCGATGAGCGTTTTATTTCGGTCCTGGGTGACGCGTCGCCTTCTGCCATCCTCACGACATCCTCGTTGGCAGGCACCATCGCCGAATACCTCGATTCGAAGCCCGGTGAATCCCGGCCCTCGGTCATCCAGGTCGATTTGCTGGACCTGGACTCCGAGAATGCACCCGCCGCTGAGGTCGATAGTCGGCCAGACATCGCGTATTTGCAGTACACGTCCGGGTCGACCCGCACGCCGGCGGGAGTCGAGATCTCGCACAAAAACATTCACGTCAATGTCGACCAAATCTTGTCCAGTTACTATCGAGACCGCGGCGGGGTCGCTCCGGACACCACAGTCGTGTCGTGGCTGCCGTTCTTTCACGACATGGGTTTGGTAGTGGGAATCGTCATCCCGATTCAGGGCGGATTTCCGGCCGTGCTCACCAGTCCGGCGTCGTTCCTGCAACGACCGGCGCGGTGGATGCAATTGATGGCAAGCAACCGTCAGGTATTCACCGCGGGACCGAACATTGCTTTCGAATTGGCTGCCGCAAAAACGTCTGATGACGACATGTCAGGGCTTGACCTCGGGGACGTGCGCAACATTCTCAATGGTGCCGAACGCGTACAACCCGCCACGCTCCGGCGCTTCGCCGAACGCTTCGCCCCATTCAATCTTCGACCCGAGGTGTTACGACCCTCGTATGGGCTTGCGGAAGCCACGGTGTACGTGGCGACCCGCGAATCGGATCAACCACCACTGACCGTCTATTTCGAATCCGAAGAACTCACTGCCGGCAAGGCGAAGCCGTCCGCAAGTGGAGACGGCACGCCGCTGGTCAGTTACGGCATGCCGCAGTCGCCGACGGTGCGCATCGTCGACCCCGAGACCCGTATCGAGTGTCCGGCGGGCACGGTCGGTGAGATTTGGTCGCATGGCGACAACGTCGCTACCGGCTACTGGCAGAGACCTGAAGAGAGTGAACGCACTTTCGGCGCAACGCTTGTCGATCCCTCCGTCGGCACACCCGAAGGGCCTTGGCTGAGAACCGGAGACCTGGGCTTCCTCTCCGACGGCGAGATGTTCATCATCGGTCGCATCAAGGATCTCCTGATCGTCTATGGCCGCAACCACTCTGCGGACGACATCGAGGCGACGATCCAGGAGATCGCCGCAGGCCGCTGCGTGGCGATAGCGGTTCCGGATGATGACGGCCCCGAAAAGCTGGTCGCCATCATCGAACTCAAGGTGCGCGGCGACGCCGACGAAGCGATGGACCTCATTGGCGTCGTGAAGCGGAAAATCACCTCGGCGATAGCGAAGGCGCACGGTCTGAGTGTGGCGGATCTCGTTGTGGTGTCCCCTGGTTCGATTCCCATCACCACAAGCGGCAAGGTCAGACGGAGGGACTGTTTAAAGCGGTATCAGCAGGACGAGTTCACCCGCTTGGACAGGCTGATCCGCGAGCCAAAGCAGCGCATGGCCGACGACACCGATGCTGGCGCCGGTACCGGCTCGGGCTGGGCCCAACGCCTGCGCACGCTTCGGCAGCAGCAACACGATCTGCTGGTGGGGGTGGTGTGCTCGCAGATGGCAACGGTGTTGGGCCATCCCAGCCCCAACGACATCGACCCTGAGTGCGCATTCCAAGACCTGGGCTTCGACTCGGTCAAAGCCACCGAGTTGCTTGACCGACTAAAAGCCGAAACCGAGCTGGCCTTGTCACCCACCCTGGCCTTCGACTACCCCACCCCGGACGAGTTGGCCACCCACCTGGGCCAACTACTGAGCGGATCGGTTGCTGCGGCTCCCCCGGTGGGATCGCGGGTGCAGACAGACGAGCCGGTTGCGGTGGTGGGGATGGCGTGTCGGTTTCCCGGTGGGGTGGATTCGCCGGCGGCGTTGTGGGATCTGGTGGCCAGTGCCACCGACGCAGTGGGGGTCTTTCCGGCCGACCGAGGCTGGAACCTGGCGAATTTGTTCGACCCCGATCCTGATGCGGTGGGCAAGACCTACACCCGCGCCGGAGGGTTTCTGGCGGAGGCCGCCGAGTTCGACGCGGAGTTTTTCGGGATCTCGGCGCGGGAGGCCCAGGCCATGGATCCGCAGCAACGGTTGCTGCTCGAGGTGTGCTGGGAAGCGTTGGAAACCGCACGAATCGATCCGGCCACATTGGTGCGCTCCGACACCGGGGTGTTCGTCGGAGCGTGGTCACAGTCCTACGGCGCGGCTGGTTCTGAGGGTGCGGAGGGATACGGCCTGACCGGGCTTTCCCCCAGTGTGGCTTCCGGGCGTGTCGCTTATGCGTTGGGCTTGCAGGGCCCCGCTATCACCGTCGACACAGCCTGCTCGTCATCGCTGGTGGCCACACATTGGGCGTGTCAGTCCCTGCGTAACGGCGAGTCGGCTCTTGCCCTTGCCGGTGGCGTCACGGTGATGACCACACCAGCGGTGTTCACCGAGTTCGCCCGGCAACGCGGGCTAGCCCCTGATGGGCGTTGTAAAGCGTTTGCCGCCAACGCTGATGGCACCGGCTGGGGCGAAGGGGCCGCCGTGCTGGTCCTGGAACGGCTCAGCGACGCCCGGCGCAACAACCACCCGGTGCTGGCGGTGATCGCGGGATCGGCGATCAACCAAGATGGGGCCTCGAACGGTTTGACCGCCCCCAACGGGCCCGCTCAACAACGCGTCATCACCCAGGCCGTAGCCAACGCCGGTATCACACTTGATCAGGTTGATGTGGTCGAGGCACACGGCACCGGCACCACCCTGGGCGACCCGATCGAAGCCGGCGCACTGATCGCCACCTACGGCGCCGCGCGTGGGGCGGAGCAGCCACTGTGGCTGGGATCGATCAAATCCAACATCGGCCACACCCAGGCCGCTGCCGGTGTCGCCGGAATGATCAAAATGATCGCGGCCCTCAACCACGACAGTTTGCCCCCGACCCTGAACGTCGACCGGCCCAGCCCGCACATCGACTGGTCGGCCGGTACTGTCCGGCTACTCACGGAGCCGGTGCCCTGGCCGGTCACCGATCATCCCCGCACCGCGGGGGTGTCCTCGTTTGGGATCAGCGGCACCAACGCTCACCTGATCTTGCAACAAGCCCCCACCCCGCCGGCCGAACCGACTGACACGCAAACCCGTGACGGTGTTGAGTCCGGGCTGGCAAGAGGCCCACTGTGGCCGCTTTCCGCGCGCACCGCCGCCGCGTTGAGCGCGCAGGCCGACCGGCTGCACCAACACCTGGTCGGCCATCCCGACCTGGACCTCACCGATGTGGCCTACAGCCTCTGCTCCACCCGCACCCATCACTCTCATCGGGCAGTGATCACCGCACCGGCAGCAACCACCGACCCGCGCGAAGACCTGCTCGACGCCCTACATGCGCTGCACACCGGCCAACCCCACCCGCAGCTGACCCAACACCATCACCTGGCCCACCTTCGCGGTAAAACCGTGTTCGTCTTACCCGGCCAAGGCGGCCAATACCCCGGCATGGGTCGAGAACTCTACGAACACGACCCCGTCTTCGCCGACATGGTCGATGACTGCGACACGGCGCTGCGGCCGTTCACGGGCTGGTCGGTGCGCGAGATCTTGTGCGGGGACCCGGCCGCCCCAGCGTTGGACCGAGTGGATGTGGTCCAGCCGGTGCTGTTCACCATGATGGTTTCGCTGGCCGAGGTGTTAAGCCGCTACGGCATTGTTCCCGACGCAGTGATCGGCCACTCGCAAGGAGAGATCGCCGCGGCCTATATCGCCGGGGTGCTTCCCTTGCCTGAGGCCGCCAAGGTTGTGGCGCTGCGCAGTCAAGCGCTGAGCGCCCTGCGTGGTGCCGGTGGTATGGCGTCGGTCCTGCTGGATGCCGAGCAACTGCACCCGCGCCTGCAACCTTGGAGTGAGGCGTTAAGCATCGCCGCGATCAACGGCCCGTCACACACCATCATCAGCGGCGACCCCGCCGCGCTGGAGCAGTTCACCGCGGCCTGTGATCGCGACGGCATCCACATCCGCTCCATTGCCGTCGATTACGCCTCGCACTCTGCTCAGGTCGAACCCGCGCGTGAGCGCCTGCTGGCCGGGCTGGCCGACTTGACTCCGGCGCCTGCGCGTATCCCGCTGTATTCCACAGTGGGAGAAGCGCTTTCAGCCGATCCCCTCGACACGACCACCATGAATGCCGACTACTGGTATCGCAACCTGCGTGAGCCGGTCCGGTTCCATGACCGCGTGGTGGAGCGTCTGGCCGCCGGTGAATGCACGTTTGTCGAGTTGTCCCCGCATCCGGTATTAGCCCCGGCGATCACCGACACCTTGGCTCAGGTCGCGGGGCGGACCCAGTCAGCGGTAATCATCACGTTGCACCGGGACCGGCCCGACCAAGACAGCCTGGCTATCACGTTGGCCCAGCTGCACAATCACGGCCACAGCCCGTCGTGGTCGGCCCTGTATCCCCACGCCCGCGCCGTCGGGCTGCCCACCTACGCCTTCGAGCACTGCCACTATTGGCAGGCCCCCGCCCCAACCAGCGACGCCAGCGGGCTCGGCCTGGACGGTGCAGAACATCCCTTGTTGGGCGCGGTCGCCACACTGGCCGACGAAGACCAGGTCATGGTCAGCGGGCGGCTGTCACCCAGCACCCAGGAGTGGCTGGTCGGCCATCAAGTCAACGACACCGTGGTGTTCCCGGCGACGGGGTTCATCGAGGTGATCCTGCGGGCCGGTGAGTTGGCCGGCTGCCCGGTGATCGATGAACTGATCCTGCACACTGCCCTGATTCTGTCGGAGCAGGTGCCGACCGATTTGCAGATTCTTGTGCATCCGCTCGACGAGCAGGGGCGGCGCACGTTTAGCTTGCACTCGCGCGCCGGTGGCCAGCATCCCGCCGCGTGGACCTTGCACGCCAGCGGCGCGCTAAGCGCCGATCAGCCCGCCACCGGCTCCCCGTTTACGGCGGCGCCGGGTGCGGAGGCGCTCGACCAGGGCGACTTCTACGAACGGCTGGCGGAGCGGGGTTACCGCTACGGCGGTCTGTTCCGGTCGCTGCGGGGGATCGGCACCGACCCGGCTCGACCCGACGTCGTCTATGCCGAGGTGGCGTTGCCCGCCGGCACCGATGTCTCCGGCTACGGCATTCACCCTGCGCTCCTGGACGCCGCGCTGCACCCGTTGGCTTCCGTGTTGGACGGCGCCGACGAGGCCGAATCGGCGTCGCTGCGGCTTCCGTACGCGTTCAACGGGATCACTCTGTATGCCACCGCGGCCACTCAGCTGCATATCCAGCTGACCCGCACCGGCGAGGACACGTTCACGCTGCACGCCACCGACCCCACCGGCGCGCCGGTGATCACCGTCAGCGCGGTGACTTTGCGCGCTGTCTCCGACCCGATCGGCCGGCCGACCCCGACGGCCGGGGTATCCGACAGCTTGTTCGAGCTGACCTGGCGATCGGTGCCCGATCTGCCCGGGCCGCCCGGTCTGTCGGGGGCCCAACCGCCGGAGTGGGCGGTATGCACCGAGTCACCCGCGGACCTGCCGGCCAGCCTGTCCAACGGCGCGATCCACACCGACCTGGCCACCTTGACCCCTTTACCGGGCCTGGTGATCTGGCCGCTACCCCGACCCGAGGAGAAGGCAGGAGGGCAGGCTGATCCGCTGCGGCGAGTGCATACCCTGACCCGCCAGGTTTTGGCCCAGCTTCAGAGCTGGCTGGCCCGGCCCGAGACCGCCAACAGCCAGCTGATGATCGTCACCTCTCACGCGGTCAGCGTCAGCGCTTATGACGGTGTCCCGGATCTGACGCATGCCGCAGTCTGGGCGCTGATACACACCGCGCAAACCGAAAACCCCGACCGCATCATTTTGCTCGACACCGATGACACCGCCGCCACCGAGGACAACCTGCTGGCCATCGTCTCGACGCGACCGGCCGGCGAGCCACAGCTGGCGCTGCGCAACGGTGTCGTCCACATTCCCCGCCTGGCCCGCACCCCCACCCTGACCCCACCGGATACCCCCGCCTGGCAGTTGGCCACCACCGGTAAAGGTGACTTAACCAACCTGACCCTGCAGCCCACCGACCCCCCCACCACCCTGGCCCCGGGGCAGATCCGCATTCAGGTACGGGCCGCCGGGCTGAATTTCCGTGATGTGGTCGTGGCATTAGGTGCCATCGCCGACGAAGGCCTAGGTGGCGAAGCCGCTGGGATCGTCGTCGACGCCGCCGACGGGACATTGCTGCGTCCGGGTGATGCGGTGATGGGCCTTTTCCCCGCCAACGCGTTCGCGCCCACCGCGATCACCGATGAGCACATGGTGGTGCCCGTCCCACCCGGATGGTCGTTTACCGAGGCCGCATCCGCGCCGGTGGCGTACCTGACCGCCTATATCTCTTTGGTCGAGATCGCCGGGTTGTCGGCTGGGCAGCGAGTGCTCATCCACGCCGGCGCCGGAGGTGTCGGTCAGGCCGCCGTCCAGATCGCCGGCCACCTTGGTGCGGAGGTGTTCGCCACCGCCCACCCGAACAAACATCACGTGCTCAACGAGCTGGGGGTCGGCCCCGGGCACATCGCCTCGTCGCGCACGCTGGATTTCGTCGACGCCTTCCGCGACGCCACCGATGGGCAGGGCATGGACGTCGTGCTCAACAGCCTCAGCGGAGATTTCGTCGATGCTTCGCTGCAGCTGCTACCCCGCGGGGGCCATTTCATCGAGATCGGCAAGACCGACATCCGCGTGGCCGGCGACGTCGCCGCAGCCCATCGCGGAGTCGACTATCGGGCCTACGACCTCGCCAGCGCGTCGCCGGAATCCCTCGAGCCGGCATGGACGGCCCTGACCAAGTTGTTCGCCGCCGGTCTCCTCAGCCCGCTGCCCACCACCAGCTACGGCCTACTGAACGCCCCGCAAGCTTTCCGCGACATGAGCCAAGCCCGCCATACCGGAAAGATCGTCCTGATCCCCCCGCCGGTGTTGGATCCTGAGGGCACGGTGCTGATCACCGGTGGTACCGGGATGTTGGGCGCGCTCTTCGCCGAACATCTCGTCACCCGCTACGGCATCGAGCATCTGCTGCTGCTGTCTCGCAGCGGGCCCGACGCTCCCGGGGCCAGCGAACTGCAACAACGTTTGGCCCGGCTGGGCGCCCAAGTCGCGATCGCCGCGTGCGACACCAGCGACCCCGCCGAGCTGGCCGCAGCACTTGACACAATTCCCGCCAGCCACCCGTTGAACGCGGTCATCCACGCCGCCGGCGTCCTAGATGACGCCATGGTGACCGATCTAAGCCCTCAACAACTCGATGCGGTCTTGGCCGCTAAAGCCGACGCCGCCTGGCACCTGCATCACCTCACCGCCGACCGCGACCTGGCCGCGTTCGTCTTGTTCTCCTCGGCCGCGGGAATACTGGGCAGCCCCGGGCAGGCCAACTACGCGGCCGCCAACGCATTCCTGGACGCGCTGGCCCGCCACCGCGATCACACCCAACGCCGGGGGACCAGTGTGGCCTGGGGCTATTGGCAAACCCCATCCGGCATGACCGCCCACCTCAACACGACCGACGTGACGCGCCTGACCAGCACCGGCCTAACCCCGATCACCAGCGAGCACGGCCTGGCCCTCTTCGACGCCGCACTCACCAGTCAGCGGCGCAACCTGCTGGCCAGCCCGCTCAACACCGGCGCGTTGAACCGCCGCGCCCGCCACGGCACGTTAGACCCGATATTGTCCGCCCTGGCCCACAGCCGCCCCCAAGCCGCCACCGCCAGCCCCCGCACACTGGTCGCCAGTTTGGCCACCCAAACGCCCCAACAACGGCTTGCCACCCTCACCGCGATGGTCACTGCCACTATTGCTGCCGTGTTGGCCCACCCCGACCCGGCCGCCCTCGATCCCGACGGTCACTTCAAGGACCTCGGCGTCGACTCACTGACCGCCCTAGAACTACGCAACGCCCTCAACCAACAAACCGGCCTCACCCTGCCCGCAAACGTGGTCCTCGACCACCCCAGCCCCGCCGCGCTCGCCACCCACCTAGCCGAGCTACTAACCGACACCGCTGCGCCTGCGGTCCCAGCGACTCAGGTCAGCACGCGTGGCGATGAGCCGGTGGACAATAGGCTCGCATACCTGGATCAAGCGGCATCTCGCGCGCTGCGAGCGGTTCACAGACAATTCTCGAAGCGACGGGGAACTCCGACGAGTTCTTGGCGCCAGTCCCGCTGGCAACGATGACACTGAAGTGGGTGGCCAGGAAACTAGCGGGGATGGTGACGGGTGGTACCGGCTTTAGGGTCACTTGCTCCAATCTCGGTGACATGCCTCCCCGAAGCAACCTAAATACAGACATAAGAGGTGGGCCCTGGTGATAACGCAGGAGTTACTCCCGTTGCAGTCATCGGCATGGGTTGCCGGCTTCCGGGAGAGACGGACTCGCCTGCCCTGCTGCGGGAGGCGCTGCTCCGCGGCGAGGATCTGGTCACCGAGGTTCCGCCGGACTAGTGGGACGCCGACGAGTACTACGACCCCGAGCCGGGTGTGCCTGGTCGGTCGGTTGGCGGATGAAATGGCAGGTTTCCGATGAAATTTGTTTTGGCAGTTCATGGAACTCGCGGCGATGTCGAGCCGTGCGCCGCGGTAGGTGTGGAGCTGTTGCGCCGCGGACACGAAGTGCGCATGGCGGCCCCGCCCAACCTGCTTGGCTTCGTCAAGTCGGTGGGCCTGGACGCGGTTGCCTACGGCCCAGACTCGCTGGCGCAGCTGGAGGAGCCAATTTTCCGCAAGTTCTGGACGATCCGTAATCCGTTCAGCGTGGTGCAAGAAGGCATGGAGTACATGACGCGGGGCTGGCCGGAGATGAGCGCCACGCTGACGTCGCTGGCCGACGGCGCCGATCTGATACTGCACGACCAGACCTACCAGGGGGTCGCCGCCAACGTCACGGAGTACTACGACATTCCGTTCGCGGCGATGCACCACTTCCCGCACCGGGTAAACGGCCAGCTGATTTCGTTTTTGCCGTCGCGGGTAGTCCGCTTCGGAATGAGGGTGGGCGAATGGGTCTATTGGCGCATGACAAAGAGGGCTGAAGACGCGCAGCGCCGTGAATTAGGTCTGCCGAGGACTACAGTCTCCTCCGCGCGACGGATCGTGGAACGCGGATCGCTGGAGATTCAAACTTACGAAGAACTCTTCTTTCCCGGACTGGCAGCCGAATGGAGTGAGCGACGCCCCTTTGTCGGCGTGCTGACGCTGAAGTTGCCGACGGCTACCGACGACGAGGTGATGTCGTGGATCGCCGCGGGAACACCGCCGATCTACTTCGGCTTCGGCAGCATGCCAGTCGAATCCCCCACCGAAACAATCAGAATGATCAGCGATGCCTGCGCTCAACTAGGCGAGCGAGCCTTGATTTGCACTGGGGTGAGCGAATTCGACGACCTATCGCATTACGACCATGTCAAGGTGGTGAGCGAGGTGAACCACGCGGCGATCTTTCCCGCCTGCCGCGCAGTGGTGCACCATGGGGGCGCGGGCACCACAGCCGCCGCCGCGCGGGCCGGAATGCCCATGTTGGTCCTCCCGATCGGGGCCGAACAGCCGCTCTGGGCGGCTCAGGCTAAACGGCTCAAAGTAGGCCTGGCCCGGCGCTTCTCGAACGTCACCATGGAATCGTTGGTCGCTGACCTCCGCACCATCCTCGCGCCGCGATACGTCGCTCGAGCCCGCGAAATCGCCACCCAAATGACCAAGCCCGAGGTCGGCGTTACCCGCACGGCCGATCTGCTGGAACTGGAAGTCACTGCCCGCCAAGCCGCCTGAGGGCGTCTCAGTTAGTCGACGATGCCGGTCAGGCCGAACTCTTTCAGTGTGTCGGCTACCAGCTCACGGAGATGGGGCTTCGAGTTATTCCCCCCGCGCTGGTAGGCAACGACGGAGATGGACATCTTCCCCGCCAGGCGTCCTCCCACTACGACAAGTTGGCCGTTCACGCTTTCGATGTAGTTGCGCGTCACGTTGTGGTCTACCCCCCGCAGCATGAGGTGGTCGGCGTCGGTGCCATCAGG
>Ga0210396_10004264_pt1 | contig 14062 bp, 8 predicted proteins | sample IncBWH17OmetaG_FD_155466 | JGI IMG/M metagenome (GOLD analysis project Ga0210396, IMG submission 155466) | Forest soil microbial communities from Barre Woods Harvard Forest LTER site, Petersham, Massachusetts, United States - Inc-BW-H-17-O ...
AACAATTCGCTCGCCGAGAACAATCTCGCTGGCGCAATCGCCTGCCTGCGCCAACTCGTTCAGGAACAGCCGGATTCGCTGGACGGTTGGGACCTCTTGTTTAAGGTCCAGGAACGAAAAAAAGATCATGAGGGGCAAAAGGAAACTCTCGCCGTTCTTTGCCGGCTACGTGTGATGGCCGGAGAACTGGAAGCCGCGGCGGCTGACTACGAGATGTACAAGAACTTGGGTGGCAACAAGTTGCCACGCGGAGTCTGGCTCGAACTTTGCCGTTATTTAGAGCGCGAGCAGCACTGGGAATTGGCAGTCGAAGAATACGAAAAACTCGCGCACGCGTTTCCCTCGGAGCGGGCGGGCGTCTCCGCGTTGGTTTCCGCAGGTCGCATCTGCGTTGCAAATCTTTCCAGTCCCGAGCGCGCCGAAAGATTATTTAAGGGCGCGGAGATGTCTCCCGTTCCCCATTCCGATCTCGACGCCGCGATTCAAGAAGGGTTGCAGAAGTGCATCCCAGCCCCGGTTCAACCCGTGCGTTACTTGCGCTAGGGCCTTCGCCACTGAGGCACCGCACGACTCGGTCGTAGCTCCTGAAGTTGATGAGGCGGGGATTTGGTCTGCACGGTCCTTCCTGTGCTGTTCAACTCGCCACGATCACGGCACTCGCTGTTCCGGCACGTTCGTCGTTGAGTGTTTCGGAAGGAATTCACGCAGTATATTTCCACCCACTCGCCCGGCGAGCCCGACGGCGGCATTGCTGAAGACCAGGTGCGCTCCGCGATTCGCCTGTGGATAGTAAAGATTAGACAACGCTCCCGAACACATGTCACCCAGCACATAAGAATAGTTGGGTTCGGTGTGCCCGTCATCGCCGCGCGTCAAGAACGCGGAGCCGATCGCGTGCAGCAGGCGCGACTTGACTGTGCCGGAGCCTTGGTAATAATAGCGTGGATCTTGATGCAGCAGCGTGGGGAAAACTGCATGAGTCAAATAGTCGCTGCTTCGTCCGTCCACGAACTTTGCCGCAAAACGCTTGCCGTATCCCTCGGCGCCCTGCCCGTATCCGGGAAACGAGTTGTTCGCCTGCTCGATGCCTGCAGCGACCCCCACGCCAACCATCGCAATCGGATCGAACGTGCCGCGCGTAGCGAGCGAAAATTTCTGCTTCCACGTGAGCGGCGCGGCGTCATTTACGTAGCTGGTATAGAAGTTAGGCAGGATACCGACCAGCCGCTGCTTTTCTTCCGCTCTTATTTCTTCAGCGGCGATCAAGTCCGTGGGGTGCACCGTCACCTCCATGTTCGTCGCCGCAATCGAAAGTGAGATGTTCGGAACTTCATAAGCTTGCAGCGCCGCGACGACGAACTCGGCAGATGTAAAAACCGCAAAACCCCTGGCGTTGACCATCACGAAGTAGGATCCGGGAAGGATCTCTATAAAGTCGAATTCGCCGCCCGCCCCAGACGCCATCGTGTGCGATTGCGTTCCATCCCTGGGCACCAAGCTGACATCCGCGCCGGCAACGCTCGCCCCGCTTACGTCCAGCACCGTGCCCGCGACGCTGCCCGACCCCCCCGTGGCGGGTGTTGCGGTGAGAGGTGCGCCTAGAAGGGAACTGCGGAGAATCCCTGGCTCGGCGGCTGGTTGCTGCGCGGGTGTACTTGCGGGAACCGAACACAGCAGAAGTGATGCGCAGGCTAGAACAACGGAGAACCGGTGTCGATGGGTCGCACTCAACGTGCGCTTCGAAGCTGATGACGTAGGCGAAGCAGAAGCCACAGCGCGAGGCTCAGCCATGCCGTTGAGGCTCGTGCCGCTCGCGCGGAGGAAAGTAGCAGTACATTTCACGAAGTCACAGTAGGTTAGCCTGCGCTGATTCAACTCTCATCGCGTCGCGGACTGACGACCTGTCAAATTGCAGCGCCGAAGCTCGTCCACTCTTTCATTAGCGCATGGCGAGAATCGCGATGCTGTTCGCTATTGCACACTCCTCCGCAGGCAGACGCAGGTTACAACCCGCGAGATAGAGGCCCGAATCCAAAATTCCAGCTACAATCACTGGGGCAATAACTGAGGCGAGTGAACACCGTGAAATATCGCAATCTTGTATTGGTCTTCATCTGTAGCACGCTGGTATCGCCCGCGGCGCTGATTCCTGCAGGCACGCACGCGCAAGCCAAGCCCGCGACCGACGCCGAAATCGTCGCGCGTGTGAACAACGACGTCATTACGCTCGTGGATTATCAGAAAGCCGAACAGCAGCTGCGCGACGAAGTCGCCCACGATTGCGCGGATTGCCCACCGGAAAAAATTGAAACCCAATTCAAAGAACAACAAAGGGATCTCCTACGCGGCATGATTGACCAATCGCTAATGGTGCAGCGCGCCAAGGACATGGGCGTCAACGTCGAATCCGACGTCACCAAGCGCCTCGACGAAGTCCGCCAGCAGAACGGCCTCGCGACCCTCGAGGATCTGCAGAAAGGCGTCGAAGCTTCCGGCCTCACTTGGGAAGAATACAAAACCACGATCCGCAACGGGCTGCTGCAGAAGGAAGTCGTGCGCCGCGAAGTCGGCTCGCACGTGGACATCTCCACCGACGAAGTGAAGCAATACTACGAAGCGCACCCGCAGGAATTCACCCTGCCCGAACGAGTGGTACTGTCTGAAATTTCACTGAGTACCGAAGGAAAGAGCCCGGAAGAATTAGCTGCCGTGCGCAACAAAGCCGAGGGATTGCGCACCAGCGTCCTCAACGGTGACAATTTCAACCAGGTCGCCAGCCTTTATTCCCAGGGCAGCACCGCGAAAGACGGCGGCGGACTGGGCACCTTCAAAAAAGGAGAACTAGCGCCGCAGCTCGACGCGATTGTTTTCCAAATGAGCAAAGGCCAGATCAGCGACGTGATTCAGACCCGCACTGGCTTCGAAATCCTGAAAGTCGAAGACCATCTCCAGGCGGGATTGCAATCCCTGGAAAAAGTGGAACCCGACATTCGCAACACTCTGCACGCACAGAAAATGCAGCCCCGCATGCGCGATTACCTCGCCGAGCTTCGCGAACAAAGCTACATCATCGTCAAGCCCGGCTACACCGACAGCGCCCTGCTCTCCGGCGCCAATGTCCCGCCGCCAGACAAGTCTCACTTGTAAACGCAACTTGCAAAATTCAATTCACGCCGGTTTTCGCGGCTATGCGGTCGCAGCTCGCGCCTTTGCCGCGGCCTCCACGGTGTAAATCAGAATCGCCTTTTTCCCGCCTTTCGACGCCGTGGCGCAGATCGAATTTAGATTCACGCCTTTCGCCGCAAGTTTGTCCAATTGCAGCGCCAATGCACCGGGCTTGTTTTGCAGTTCAATTTCCTCCGCGGCAGTTTCCTGGTACGTGAGCCCAGCCCCGTCGAGCGCCTTTTTCGCGCGCCGCGCATCCTCAGCCACCAGTTCAATCGTGCCGTTCGTTCCCTGCGCGGTGCCCAACAACGCAAGAATGTTCACCTTCGCGTTCCCCAATGTTTTTGCGATATTCGCGAGCGCTCCCGGTTGATTTTCCACAGTAATTGTGAATTTCTTCGTTTTGGCCATTTTGGCACCTCCCGTAAATCTGGCAGGATTATATGCCTCGCTTGGCTTTCGAGGTTGCACGCCAGGCTGAACCCCCGACAACGGCTCTCGGCACGGCTGGGCTCGTCGTCATCACGAGCGATGGGCCTGCGCTGGCTCGTCGCCGCTATTTAAGGCTGGCGACGTAAGCCACCAGCGCCTTCATTTCGTCCGGGGACAATTCCGGCGTAGGCATGCCGCCGGCTTTCATCTTGGCAGTGGGATGGCGCAGGAGCTCAGTGATCTGATCGGTTGAAAACTTCGCGCCTACCCCGATAAGGGCAGGCCCCGCCGCTGTGCCTGCACCGCCATCGCCGTGGCACGCGGTGCAGTAGCGCGACTCGAAAATTGCCTTACCTTTCGCGGCGAGCGGATCGGCCAGCGCCACGTTGGCGGCTGCGAGTGAAGCGGAGGAAAGCTCAGGCTCGAAGGGCTTAGCGATGTAGTCAGCTTCTTCTGTTTTTTGCTTGGCGAGTTGTTGCGCCACTTCGGGATCATGGCTGTCCAGATATTTGCTGCGCAGCCCAAGTCCCACGAGTGCGAGCATCACGAAGGCATACGCGCCGGTGGCGATCGGACGTTTCCACGGGCGACGCTCCACACTGCGATCGAGAAACGGCAAAGCGATAACGCCTAGAGCGAGGATCGTGGGTATCACCAGGACGCCGATCACCGACGCAGCACCGTGCCAGTATTTCAGCCACTGAAAAATTGGCAAGTAATACCATTCAGGCCGCGGGATGAATTGCGCGTCTGCGGGGTTCGCGGGTGGCCCTAGCTGCACCGGAACGAAAAACGCCAGGCATCCCAATCCGACGATGAGCAGCGCGGTCAAGGACAAGTCCATCAAAATCTGGCGTGGATAAAAAAGCTCGGCTTTCTGCGTGGGATGGAAGGGATCTTCATTCACGGGTCCGGCCGCTCCGACGCTGCGGAACAGAAAAAGATGAGAGGCGACCAGCGCGAAGATGCACGCCGGAATCAAAAAAACGTGGGCGACAAAAAACCGCGAGATGGTCAGCGTGCCCATGTCTGCACCGCCGCGCATCATGCTTTTTACACTTTCTCCAATCAAGGGTATTTCGCTGGCGGCGTTCGTGCCGACGGCGGTGGCGAAGTACGCTTTTTGGTCCCAGGGGAGCAGGTAGCCGGTGAAAGCCATACCCAGAACCAGCGCGAACAGCACGCAGCCGGAGAACCACAGCAATTCGCGGCGGCCTTTGTACGCGCCGTAAAGATACGTTTGAGAAAGATGCAGGAGCAGCACGACGATCATCGCGCTAGCGCCGTAGGAGTGCAGTCCGCGAAGAAACGAACCGGCCGTGACCGACTTAGTGATGTACGCGACGGTAGTATGGGCGTGATCCGCTGAAGGAACGTAGTACAGCGCCAGGAATACGCCCGTGATGATTTGCGAAAGGAATATGAACAGGAGGCCGGAACCGAAGACGTAAGCAAGCCGCGCCCCGCCCGGAATCGGCTCGTCCAACGCACTGCGCAGCACGGAATCCAGCCCAGTGCGGCGGTTGAGCCAGCCGCGAAAACCCGTGGTCAGTTCCGGTGCCGCATCTTCTTTTTTCCCGTCAGCCGGTTGCACTTGTGAAGCGACTCCTTCGCGTTTTCCTAACCTATGACTTCCTTGTCGGCCACCAGTTGCCGGAAGTATTGGAACCTCACCAGAAGTTGGCCGTTCTGTTCGACTGTTTCGAGCGTATCCATTCCTCGCAGGCACGGGCCGCTGATCCGGCTGCCGTCCGGCGCGTAGACGGCGCCGTGGCAGGGGCAGATAAATTCCTGCTTGGCGCTTACCCAGGGGACGGTGCAACCCAGGTGCGGGCAAATCGAGGAGAGCACCCGCAACTGGCCTTGGCCGTTCTTGGTGATGTACACCGTTTTCTCGGATACTGCTTTGCGCCAGCCATCCACCTGCTCGATCTGAATCGTCCGCTCGACCGGCTCGTTCAAGGATGAAAATTCGCTCAACGAGCCGACCGGAGATGCTTTCAATTCCGTAGTAAGTCGCAAGAGGGGAAAAAGTGCGAATCGAATCAACGGCACTGCAAGCAGCGCGCCAACGCACAGCGAACCCAGCGCGAGCAGAGCTCCCAGAAACGATCGCCGCTGCTCATCGAAGGGTTGCGTCGTGGAAAATTTCCACCGTGGAGTATTTCCGGTGTCGTCCGCACCTATCGTCATCGCATCCTCCCATAGATGAGCGGTTGCCTTTGAGCCGGGAGCGCCGTGTTAGCGGCCGCACACCTCACAGAGATGTTTTCATTTCTTGGGGAGTTGACGAATGTAGGCCACAAGCGACTTGATCATATCCGGAGAAAGCTTCGAGCCGAAGGCGGGCATCTTGCCGCTCCCCTTGGTAATGATGGCAGCCAGCTGCGCGTCCGTTTGTTTTTGCACGTCGTCCGATCGCAGGTCTCTGGCCTTCAGCGCCTTGCCGGTGGGTGTATTGGCGCTGCCGTCTTCGCCGTGGCACAACGTGCAGTTGGACTTAAAGGTCTTGGCAGCGTCGTTCTGAGCCCGCAGCCCTGATGGGAAAGCCAAAGCCGCCAGAAAAATGAAAATCGTCGCGGCTGCCGTACGACCGATGATTTGCTCCATCTTTTTTCTCTCTTTCGCTCGCGCAATATCTCGCGGAAAGTCCCCGGGGGATTTCGGTAGTCCCAGTAGTCCGAAGCCCCGCGCGGAACCGGAAAGAAGTTTACCGCAGCATTGTCATCGCGTCGCGCTCTTTTCTCCTGAACTTCTCGTGATCGCCGTTGTGCGCGTCGTTCGGCGCGACGACCCTACCGTTGAAAGCCGCGCGGGTGCGGCCGTAATGAACGCTGCAGCGCCGAAGCCGAATCACCCTGCGATTAATACCCCTATGCGGCCAGCGGAACTTCAGAATGCGCTTCGAGCAAATCATTCCAAAAAGAGCTATCAAGATCAACCGAGGAGACGCCGATCTGGCCGCGCCGCTCCGTAATCTCTCCTCCTACCCACGCGATTTGAATGTGTTCCACCTTGTTTTGACGCGTGAGTGAGACTTGGCTCCCGGACCGCAGCTGGCTGCGAATACATTTCAAATGGGCTCCCCGCTTACTGACGTCAATGGTCACGACTTCTTGCTCCAGAGCGCGGCCGTTGGCGTCGGTTGCCTTTAGTTTCACGGGCACGGCCAAATTGTATCGCCGGTCGCTGCGCTCAATTTTGAACAGTCGCATCAGGTCGCCGAGCTGCGCGGCTATGGAGCTCAACTCCTGTGCCGCCTTTTGCGACTCTTGCGCGCGCAACAAAGTGCCATCGGCGGCGTGCACTACTCCGTCGATGTTGGATGAAATTCCGTTGGCTCCGCTCGCCGCTTCGCCGGCGTTGCGAGTCATCTCATTGGTCGTCGCGCTCTGTTCTTCGACGGCCGCTGCAATCGTCGCGGAAATGCTGTTGATCTGATTAATCACGCCGCTAACCTTCCCGATCGCTTCGATAGCCCCCTTGGTGTCCACCTGAATGGCGCTGATTTTGAGGCCGATGTCCTCCGTAGCTCGCGCTGTCTGCTTGGCAAGCTCTTTTACTTCGTTAGCCACTACCGCAAAGCCTTTCCCCGCTTCTCCCGCGCGCGCCGCTTCAATCGTTGCGTTCAAGGCCAGCAGATTGGTCTGCTCCGCGATGGAGGTTATGACCTTGATGACGACTCCAATCTCCCCGCTGGACTGGCCCAGTTTAGCCACGGTGCTGTTAGCGGCGTCCGCTGCATCCGCCGCAGACGACGCTACCTTCGCGGCTTCTTGCGCATTCGAGGCAATGCTCTGAATCGTCGTCATCTCGCTAACTCCGATGGAAAGGCTGTTCAGATTCTGCGTAACCTGCTGCGTCACCTGCGACGCGGAATTAGACTGTGTGGCCGTCTCTCCCGAATTGATCGTAATCTGCTTGCTGGCTTCCAGTAGTTGCAGGCTCGCCAATGTCAGCTTGCCCGTGTGCGACACCACCCCTCTAAGGATTTCCTGAAGTTTGTCCATGAAAGAATTGAAGAGGCGGCTTACTTCCCCCAGTTCGTCGTCGCCGAAACCACCCGCCACTTCCAGCCGCTTGGTGACATCGCCCTCGCCCTCCGCGATATCTTGAATCATGTGCGTCAATCGGCTCAGCGACCCTGTGATCCTTCGCACCAACGTCAGATTGCCAAATATCTTAATCAGAAGCGATGCTCCGCATATCACCAGTATCATATGGGAGGCGCGTGCTGCTCGCACGGCTGCGTCAAGCCGCTCTTGTTTTCCTCCCGCTTCCAATTCCTCGCCAGTGTCCTCAATCTTTTGTTGTAGCGCCTGGTAAATCTGGAAAGTTGCGTCGCCGTCCGGAGTTGCTGCAGGGTTATTCACAACCGACTGTGAGAACGCAGCGATCGCGCTCTGGTATTTTTCCGCCAAACTGACCGCTTCGTTCAGGTCGGTCTTCAGAGCAGGAGCCGTCACCGCATCGCGCGCCGCGCTGATGCGTTGCGCCAGTACTTGGGAGTGCACACTGAGGTTGTCCAAGCTGTCTTTCCGGTCTTGGCCCGTTTTGTGAACGGCCGAGGAAAAATCCTCTCGTGTCATGTCCACAAATGTTGGGGCCTCCACGTGATTTCGAATCGCCTCTCCCGTCGCAGCTACTCGGCGGTTGTTTTCTCAACCGTGGTGAGACCCCAATAGCCAGTCGCAGCCACGGCTGCCAAGAACATGAGTGCCGTCGAAGTCAAACCGTACAACTGAGTTCTAATTGTCAATCGCATATGAAATGTCTCCCTCATCCGGCATGGTCTGACTTTTCGAACGGGGGTTTAACTGACGCGGTGGTGTGCGTAGGTATGCGCCCCTCAAAAGACGGCAGGCGTAACGCCATCGCGCGCGAATCCGCAGGAAGCCGCAGGTCAAGCTGCCAATTTTGTGAAGGGGTGATTGCAGCCTACAACAGGTCCAGCACGAGCAAGTGCGATTTGTGCATGGAATGTTCGCAGGATACACCGGAAGCGAAACGCTCTCGGTCGAGCGATTCCCGACTGGGATGCATCGGCCTTGCGATTCCACGTCAGGTTTTCGCGCAACATCTTGTCCGTTGACGACGACTTTGTTGCAGCACGAGCTATTCCAAGGCGGCGCTGCGATGATGCTTAGCCTCTACGTCGCACCAACGCTGCTGTGTTAATAGCGATGCGAAACCTCAGTCGCCGAATCGCATTCCAATCGCCTTCGCCCCATGGCCGGGCTTTGCTCACGCCATTATGTAGCCGCTTCCTCGAAATGTCGCGCCAGCCAAATCCAATCGGATGTTCGCTCCCGCCGAAGGCGCGTCCCACAACCGGACAGACGCGTGCGTCCTTGCCAATGACAGACCGGCTAAGAGCTGCACCAACAATCGGATGGACGGGCGCCGTGGATGGGCGAGCACGTGCTTTGATTCGTTGTAACATGTGCCCGGAGGTGCCCAGATGAAGTCGTTCTGGCAAGACATACGCTTCAGCTTGCGAATGATCGCCAAGGCCCCCGGCTACGCGGCGATTGTCATTCTCACGCTGGCGCTGGGCATCGGCGCAAACTCCACGATCTTCAGCTGGATCAATTCCGCGCTTATCAATCCGGTTCCCGGACTTTCCAAGCCAAACGAGATCGTATCAATGACGCAAGGCCACCCTGGCGGCAACCCGCTGGGTTTTTCTTATCCCGATCTCCAGGCCATGCGCGACGGGCAACAAAGTTTCACGGGCATCGCCACGTGTATGTTTGCTCCCATGAGCCTCACGGGCAAAGGCAAACCAGAGCGCATCTGGGGCATGGTCGCTTCCGCGAATTATTTCGATGTGCTGGGCGTGCATCCGATGCTGGGCCGCGGCTTTCTCCCGGCGGACGACGAAAAGCCCGGTGGCGCGCCCGTCGCGGTGATCAGCTACCGCCTGTGGCAAACGCATTTCGCCGCGAATCCGGCCATCGTCGGCCAGTCCCTCGAAATCAACCAACTTTCCTACACCATCGTGGGCGTAACTCCAGCCGTGTTTCAGGGCAGCATCACCGGCCTGCGCATGGAAATTTGGGTCCCGATCATGATGGAGGCGCAATTGATGCCGGGTGGCGACGCGCTTCATGATCGTCACAATGACTGGCTGTTCGCCTATGGACGGCTGCGCCCCGGCGTCTCCCGCCGGCAGGCCGGAGAGGAAATGACGCTTCGCCTGCAGCGCGACGCTAAGAATTATCCCGACGAGCACAAGGGGAATAGCAGCGTCACAGCGCATCCGCTCTGGCGCAATCCATTCAGCTTCAATATTTTTTTCGCGCCCCTGCTGCCGGTGCTGATGGCCATCGCGGGCCTGGTGCTGCTGCTCGCCTGCGCGAACGTCGCCAATCTAATGCTGGTTCGCTCCGTGGGACGCAGGCGTGAAATCGCCATTCGCATGTCGCTCGGTGCCAGCCGCTGGCGGCTGGTGCGGCAATTGCTCGTGGAAAGCCTGATGCTGGCGCTGGCCGGAGGCGCCATCGCGCTGCTGATCACGCTGTGGACCGCGGGAACGCTGATGAAATTCCTGCCCGCGATGGATTTTCCGATCTCGCTCGTCATCCGCGCGGATCGCAACGTGCTGCTCGCGACGGCCATCATCTCGGTACTCACAGGCGTCATCTTCGGAATTTTGCCCGCGCTGCGAGCCTCCAGCGTCGCGCCTGTGGCGGTGTTGAAAGAGGATACTGCAAGCGCATCCGGTGGAATGCGCAAAGCGCGCCTGGCGGGCGCCCTTGTGGTCGCGCAAATTTCGCTGTCGCTACTGCTGCTGATCTGTGCCGGTTTGTTTATTCGCAGCGTCATGCGCGCCGGGCAAATCAATCCGGGATTCAACGCGCACGACGTTCTGATCGCTTCCTACGATCTCTTCCCCGCGGGCTATTCAGAAGAGCAGGGCGCGCAATTCGATCGCCAGCTCGTCGCGAGACTGGAGGCGCTTCCCGGCGTGCAATCCGTGGCCCTTTCCAGCCGCGTGCCGCTAGGACTGATCCCGGACTCGACCACTGTGAAGCCTGAGGGCTACGTGCCGCAGGCCAATGAATCGCTGGACATGCCCATGGCCATCGTCTCGCCGAATTTGTTCCGCACCATGCAGATTCCGCTTGTGAAAGGCCGCGACTTCACGCTGCAGGACGCCAAGAATTCGCAGCGCGTCGTAATCGTCAATGAAGCTTTCGCGGATCGCTACTGGCCGCATCAGGAAGCTCTCGGCAAACAACTGAACTCCGACTTGACGCACGAATGGTTCACGGTGGTCGGGGTGGCGCGAGACACCAAGGTCTCTACCCTGACCGAAAAACCCACGCCCTTCCTGTTTCTGCCGCTGTCCCAGGTTTACCACGCGTCCATGATCATTCATGCGCGTCTGAACGGAGATCCCTTGGCGTTCGGGAAGTCCGTCGAGAAAACCATCCACGAACTGAATTCCGATTTGGTCGTGTTCGACGTCACCTCGCTCGAAGTGAACGAGCAAATGAACACTTTCCCGCAACACATCGCCGGCACATTCGTCGGCGCATTCGGATTGCTCGCGCTGGTCCTCGCCGCGGTGGGAATTTACGGCGTAACGGCCTACACCACGCGGCAGCGCACCCACGAAATTGGCATCCGCATAGCGCTGGGCGCGAACAAAGAGGACATTCTTCGGCTGGTGCTCGGGCAAGGGCTTCGCCTGACGTTCATCGGGTTAGGCCTGGGCCTCGCGGCCTCGTTCGCATTGACGCGCTACCTGAGGAGCTTGCTCCTGGGCATCACCAGCACCGATGCGCTCACCTTTGCGACCGTCGCAATCCTGCTCTGCGCCGTCGCGCTTCTCGCCTGCTTCCTGCCCGCACGCCGCGCCATGCGCCTCGACCCCATGGCCGCGCTGCACTACGAATAAAACCTGCAATCGCCGATCCGTCGCGTACGAAACTATTCGTATCGCAACGCCACCATAGGATCAACGCGCGTGGCGCGCCGGGCCGGGATATAACACGCGGCCAGCGCCACCTGCGCCAGAAGCACAGCCACCGCGCTCATCGTCAGCGGATCGCTCGCGCGCACATTAAATAGCATCGACCCCAAATAACGCGTCACACCCAGAGCCACGCCGATCCCCACCGCCGCGCCAACCATCGCCAGCGCAATTCCTTGCCACAGCATCAGCTTCAGCACTTTTTCCGGCTGCGCCCCCAGCGCGATGCGAATCCCAATCTCCCGCGTGCGCCGCGAAACCTCATACGAAAGCAATCCGTACAATCCGATGCACGCCAGCACCAGCGCCAGCACGCCGAAAAATCCCGCCAGCCGCGCCACCAGCCGCTCTTGAAACAGCAGCCGGTCAATTTGTTCCGATTGTGTCGTCACGTTGAACAGCGGCAAATTCCCATTCACTTGCCCGACCACTTCGCGGACCGCCGGAAGCAAGGCCTGCGGATCCGCCGCCGTGCGCAATTCAAACGTTGCTCCCCCCGCGTGCTGCGGCGAATACATCATGGGGTGAATTTCCCGCCGCAGGTCGTTGTATTTCGCGTCGCGCACCACGCCAACGATTTCGTAGCCGGGAGTAGCCGCTCCAAATGGCCCAGCCGCCGATTCTCCAAACGGTTTCCCGATCGGATTTTCTTTTCCCAGATATTTCTGCACGAACGACTGGTTCACGATCACCGGCGTCGGCGCCGACGTTGGCTTATCTCCGCTGTTGGCAGCGGCCAACTCGAAATCCGAAACGCCGAAGCCGCGTCCGGCCAGAAACGGGATGCGCAGCGTCTCAAAAAAATTCGGCCCCACTTCCAGAATATCCGATTCCGCCGTCTGATCCTCCGGCGTGCCCGGCCAGTGGAACATCGTGATCATCAGCCCGTTGCTCAGCAGCGGCATCATCGAATAGCTCGCCGACTTCACGCCCGGCGTTTCTGCCAATCGCCCCTGCAAATCGCGGTACAAGTTGTCCGCGTCTGCGGCTTTGTAGCCCGCCAGCGTCGGATCAATTCCGAAAATCAAGATGTTGTGCGCATCGAACCCCAAATCCACGCTGCGCAGATTCTGCAACGTGCGCACCAGCAGTCCCGCGCCCACCAGCACTACCACTGCCAGCGCTACTTGCGCCACCACCAGCAAGTTGCCGGCGCTGAACCACCTCCCGCCGGATTGTCTCGATCCTGCCGAGCTCCCCTCGCCCTCCTTCAGCGTAGGCGTCAAATCTATTCGCGCGCTGCGAAACGCCGGCGCCACGCCGAAAAGTATTCCGGTGAAGAGCGAAATCGCTACCGTGAATGCCAGCACGCGCAGGTCCACGCCCGTCGCGAATCCGAGCGGCCACGCCTGATTACTCGACAGAAATGAAATAATCGTATGCGCGCCCCAATACGCAAATAAAATCCCCAACAAGCCGCCCAGCGCCGAAAGCATCACGCTCTCCGTCAGCAATTGCCGCACGATCCGAGCGCGCCCCGCTCCCAGCGCCAATCGCACCGCCATTTCTTTTTGCCGCGCCGCTGCCCGCGCCAGCATCAATCCCGCCACGTTTGCGCAAGCGATCAGCAAAATGATTCCGACTGCAAGCATCAGTACGTACAACGGATCGGTATATCGCGTGCGCGGCCCGCTTAGACCGCTCTGCGCCGAAACCAGCGTCACCTGCGGATTATCGTCGGCCGTCGCAATCGTCTTTGGTGCGCTCGGTGCTTCAGTTTCGTTGGCACGCGCGCCTCCCGCCGCAGGCACCGCTCCTTGCAGTGGCGCATCCATCGTGAACTGCGCCTTCGCATTCCCCGCAGGCTGCGCTGTCGGCCTACCCGCTCCTTTGCCCTGCATCTGAAACGCGGCGTTCCCGGGCCCCAGCGGTATCGAAGCTGACGCTGGCCCGCCTGCCGCCATGCTCGGCCTTCCCTCTCGCGGAATCGGCAGGGCCCCCATCTCGCCGCCAGGGAACAGCAGAACGGCTCCATGCAGCACTTCGTTGCGGAACACTCCACTCACCGCCGCTTGCGTCTGTGCCACCGAAGTTCCCGGCTTCAGCCTGCCCACAATCGTCAACCACCAAAACCCCACATCATGCTGACGGTCCTGCCCGCCCAGCGCGTCCATTCCTTTCTGCGGATTAATTTTTTGCTGGTTCGAAAGTGGCACCCACACATCGTAATCGCTGCCCGGCGTAATTCCCGTGAACCGCTGCTCGGCTACGCCCACGATCGTGAAAGGCACGGCGTTCAATTCAATCGTGCGTCCGATCACCTCGCGCGAGCCGCCGAACGCGCTTTGCCAGTAGCCATAATTCAGCACGGTGACGGCCGCGGCAGCGGGCGTGTCGTCGCTCGCGTCCAGCAGGCGGCCCACCGCGGCCTTCAGTCCCATCGTGTGAAAAAAGTCTCCCGAAACCAGCTGCCCGTTAATCACGCTGGCTGGCCCGTTGCCCGTCAAATCCAGCTTGCCGGTATTCGCGAACGCAGCCGTCCCG
>Ga0210396_10004266_pt1 | contig 14060 bp, 10 predicted proteins | sample IncBWH17OmetaG_FD_155466 | JGI IMG/M metagenome (GOLD analysis project Ga0210396, IMG submission 155466) | Forest soil microbial communities from Barre Woods Harvard Forest LTER site, Petersham, Massachusetts, United States - Inc-BW-H-17-O ...
CCGTGTATATTGGTAACAATAAGCTGAGGGCAAAAGGTGCCTGTATCTGTAAATATATAAGTAGGGTTTTGTATACTATCTGTGCCATCTAAGGGGTCGCCAAACTGCCACAACCAGCTTTTTATTCCATATGCATCGGTACTTTGATCGGTAAAGTTAATGGTAGGATCTAAAATAGTTGCAGGTTGCGGCGAAGCAGTGTATGCCGCAATAGGGTGACTATAAACGGTTATCATATTAGGTATGATCAAACTACTAACACATCCACTATCAGAAGTAACTGTCTCTCCAACGGTAAACACACCGGCACTATCATAGCAATGCTTTGCCGAATCTTTCTGATTAGAAGTTGTTTCATCGCCAAAACTCCACGCCCATGTTGACAAGCTGCCAGGTGCGATAATAGTAGTAAGGTCAGTAAATTTCACACACAATGGAGAACATCCCTGCAATGTATCAGCTTTAAAATTTATTACAGGAACAGGATCAACAATTGCTTTAACACTGTCAACTACAGGAGGAGTACCACAGGCATCGTTAACAACAACAGTATATTCTGTAGTCGTTACCGGGGTTGATGTAACCGTAGCACCGGTAGTTACATTTAATCCGGCTGATGGGGTCCATGCATATGTATATATACCATCTCCACCTTTAACAGTTGCCGTAAAACTAACACTACCACCCGGACAGATAGCTTTATTAGGCGAAATAATGATACTTAATGGCGGATTCACTGTAACAACAATTGTTACAGGGGTGCCGGGGCAATTATTGGCATCTGTCGTATTAATGGTATAGGTAGTTGTTGTAACTGGAGAAACACTTACAGAAGGCCCTGTCATTCCACCTGGCATCCAGGTATAGGTATATCCGGGTGTTCCCCCAACCGCTGAAACAGATAATGTAGCTGACTGTCCTATACATATTGTTTGCGGAGCACTTGGAGTTGCAACAACCAAGGCCGGTTCGGTAATTGTTGCAATGGCCGTACTGGTGCATCCTATTTTATCGGTTACGGTAACCGTATATGAACCAGCCGTAAGTCCTGTAGCAGTCTGGGTTGTTTGAGCCACCGGCAATGTGCTCCATGAATAGGTATAAGGTGGGGTTCCACCTTTACCTCCACCAGTAACGGTACCTGTATTACCACCATTGCATATCTCATTAGTTGTAGCTGTAATAACAGCAGTATCGCCAGGTATATTGGGAACAAATGTCTTTACGGTATCATTACACTTATTAGCATCAGTAATTATTACACTGTAGTTATTAGAAAAAACATTATTTATACATGTAGTTGTTATGCTATTGCTCCATAAATAAGTATAGCCAGGTGTACCACCTCCGGCGGTAACACATGCACTACCATTTGCCAGTCCACATTGAGCTGTAGCAGGTGTAACAGTTCCGGTTAATACAGTTGGCTGGTTAACTACAAGCCCTGTTGTATCTACAGTACATCCATTGGCATCGGTAACCACAATAGAATAAGTGCCTGTGCAAATTTTCAAAACACTTGCAACCGTGGCTCCATTACTCCAGTTATAATTATACAATCCTGTTCCACCTGAAACCAGGCTTATCAATTGTCCATTACATTCACCATTACAACTTACTGGAAAAGCCGCTGCACTTATAGTTAATTTAGCGGGCTGTTTAATAGTATCAATTGCAGTATTACTACACCCTGCAACATCAGTAACCGTCACCGTATATATACCTGCAGTTAGGTTGATTGCACTACTATCTGTACCACCCGAAGGGGCCCATAAATAAGTATAACCGGGAGTACCTTTTGATACACCAACAGTAGCTACTCCAATTGCATCGCCAAAACATTTCTCATTTACTGTTGCAATTATAGAATCTCTCGGGCCATTGGAATTAGGGACAACCACAGTTAAAGGAAAACTACAGTTATTAGCATCAGTAACAGTTACAGTTAAACTCCCTGCAGCAACACCTGTAATTGTAGATGTTGTTTGCCCTGAACTCCATTTATATGAATACGCACCTGTTCCGCCCGTTACAGTAACCAGGCCCGCAGCACCATTACTTGCACCGCAAGTTGGTGGCGTAGTAGTTGTTGTACCGGTTATCGGAGTTGGCTCAGTTAAGTTAACGGTTGTAGTTACAACGCAATTATTTTTATCGGTAATTGTTACCGTATATGGCCCGGATACAGCAGTAATACTTGAACTAGTTGCACCATTGCTCCACACATAGACATAACCGGGTGTTCCGCCGGAGGTGCCGGTTGTAGTAATAGTTCCATTATCACCATTACATAAAGGCGGAGTAGGAGTTATAACAGGTGTTATGGGTGTAGGCTGAGTTATTGTAACCGTCCCGGTTCCTACACATCCATTATGATCGGTAGCGGTAACAGTATATGTTCCTGCAACCAGTCCGGTTGCATTTGTCCCTGTTTGCCCATTATTCCATGAATATGTATAAGGGCCAGTTCCGCCTGTAGTACCAGCTATAGCTGCTGAACCGGTTGCTCCGCCATTACAAAGTATGTTTGTTGGAGAGGTTGTGGGTGTTATAGTAGCACCTGTGCTGGGAACAGTAATATCGGTAATTATCTGGCAACTGTTAGCATCAGTTACCGTAACAGTATATGTACCAGGGCCAACATTGGTTACCGCTGATGTCGTTTGTCCACTACTCCATGAATAACCATAATTGGTAGTTCCACCATGCACTGTTATGTTAGCTGTGCCATTATCGGCAGCACAATTAGAAGCCGTTGCTACTGTAGTAGTAGACAAAGGTGTTGGCTGTGTTATAACAACAGTACTCGGCCCTGTACAACCATTTGCATCTGTAGCTGTAACCGTATAGCTACCGGCAGTTAAACCGGTTATAGTTGTAGTTGTTTGCGCCGGTGTCGTACTCCAGGAATAAGTATAAGGAGATGTCCCATTTGAAACACCTGTAACTGTTGCGCTAGCGGTATTTCCACCATTACAAACATCGTTGACCTGAGATGTAGTTGGTGTTAGAGTCGGGTTTGTATTGGTTACGGTTGCAGTAGCTGTTTTAGTACAACCCCTATTATCTTTTACCGTAACAGTATAGGTTCCGGCACCCAAATTAGTAACTGCCGTTGTAGTGGCTCCCCCTGCAGCCCATGAATAGGTATAGGTTGGTACACCGCCTGTAACTGAAGTAACTGAAACACTTCCTTTAGTAGTACATATTTCATTTGTAGAAGTTGTATTAATCACTATAGGAGGAGGAACAGTTACAACTGTATCAAGAGTATAAGTACATCCGGGTGAAGTAGTAACCACAACTGAATATGTGCCTGTCATATTTACAATCGCAGTATCAGTATTACCACCACTAACTACCCCTGGGCCTGTCCATGAATACCCCTGTGCGCCCCGAGGCGCAATAATTGTATCGGTGGTACATGTAGGTGACACAACAGGCCAAACCTGGCTGCATAAACAATCAATGTATGCATAGGCAAAATGTAAGCCTGGCTGGCAACCTGCAGCAGTAAAAACTATTGTTATAGTAGTACCAATGTAAGGCTTCAAATTGAAGGTATGGGTTGTCCATGGCAAATAATATACCGGCCCATTACCTGGGCCTGTTAAAGCCGAGGTAAAGAATCCTGCGGGAGGAACTCCATTCGTACACACTTGTGAAAATGATAAACAGGTAATAAGTGTGTTACTTGCATCATATACATTCGCACTAAAATATGGAGCTATACCGGCTGCATGGCTTCCGTCATTCAAGACCACAGCATAATTAACAGTAAACAAGGAGTTCGCTGTAGTTACCGGAAATGACTGTTGTAATACTTCGCCCTCACCATCCATAGGATCCATAGCATTTGTACCACAACCGGCATCAGCCTTTGATCTGTTAGCATTATCTCCGCCAATACGACATGAATAAGATCCTCCACCTGGGTCTACCATTGGAAAACCACCATAAGGATCGGTACCCGTATTAACCAGGGTATGCCATGAACATGAATTCACAGCAGAATTCACACCCAATGTATTTACTCCAGGAGGGCCGGCTAAAGTGGGTCCTTTAGTAACTGTTAAAGGAGCAAGGGAATTAGCATTATACCCTGTACTTCCCGTCCAATTAGTAAAATCCCCGTCTTCAAAATCAACATTGTTACATGCACTTACACCTAAAGGCTTATTAGTACCATTCTGCTTGTTATTTAGCAAATATGAAGGTAGGGATGAGGGGTTATATTTACTTTCAACAAAATCTTTTTCAGTTCTGTGCAGGTATTCAAGTAGCCTCTGTTTATTATATGACCTAACCTCGGGATCGTTAAGGTACATCTTGAAATCAAAATCACTAAGTGTATCACCACCGTAAAATAAATACTCTTGTGGAACAATAATAGTCTGACCACTAACTCTACTTACCGAAAAAATGGCAACAAAAAACAAAAGAAAATATGAGGGTATGCTTAACTTCATTATGGAGTATGATTTCCGCTATCTATATCAATTTAGGGTATTAATGAAATGAAAGACAAAGGCTACTTTAATAACAACAAAATCAACTTGTTTTTCATTGTAACAAATGTAGTTTTTTTTAAAGTCATTTACTACATTTTTCTCTTAAATAATTATGATTTTTTTTGAACGCGCCTAAATCTTGTTTTGTCGCAATAAAAAAGCCCCGCATAATGCGAGGCTCTTATTCATTTTAACAAAATTTAGTTTTGTGCGTGCAGCCCAATCTTGTTACCTTCGGTATCTACAAAAAATGCCATACAACCAATTTCAGGAGAAATTTGTGTTTTAGGCATTACAACCTTACCGCCATTAGCTTCAATTTTATCAATTACCTTTTGTATGCTTGGATTAGCATTCAGGTATACAACTGCTCCATCGGTAGATGGCTTGTGTTGCTGACTTTGAGCCAAAGCACCTGAAACCTTTCCATTACCCATTTCAGCAGGGAAGCTTGTCATTTTCATGCCCATCATTTCAGGCATATCATCCATCTTAATGTCAAAAATTGACTCGTAAAATTTCTTAGCTCTGGTAATGTCTTTAGCAGGAATCTCGAACCAGTTAAGTGCATTTGCTGTCTTTTCCATGATAGTTTAGTTTTTTAGGTTATTATTTTTGTGGGGCTTTAGCCGCGCACGATTAATTAACTGCCCCAAGATATACAAATTCCATTACGCTAATATTAATTTTTCGATAAGGAATAAAAACCCTCCGTCAAGCTTTTCTTTTCCTACATTAAACAGCTTAACTATCATCCTGTTTAAATTCCATTTCTAATTCTCTATTTATTTCTTGCATGGAATATTTAATTAGTTATTTTTGCTGTGTTTCAAAAATGAACTTAGCGTAACCATAAAGTAATCATGCAAGGTAAACTTATAGCAGTAGCAGGAAATATTGGCTCGGGAAAGACAACCCTTACGCGTTTGCTTGCAAAGCACTACAAGTGGAAACCACATTTTGAAGATGCTGATGAGAATCCTTACCTCAATGATTTTTATGAAGACATGCAACGCTGGTCATTCAACCTACAGGTTTCTTTCTTAAACAGCCGTCTTCAGCAGATACAACAAATACGCAAAAACAACAAGACCGTAATACAAGACCGTACCATATACGAAGATGGGTATATATTCGCTTCGAACCTTCACTCAATGGGCTTAATGACAACACGTGATTATGAAAATTACATGTCGTTATTCAATACCATGCTGGAATTTGTATTGCCTCCTGACCTACTAATCTATTTAAGAGCTTCAGTACCTACTCTTGTAAAACAAATACAAAAGCGTGGCCGTCCATACGAAGAATCAATCCGTCTCGATTACCTGAGAAGGCTTAACGAGCGTTACGAAGCATGGATCGACCCATACGAACATGAAACTAAGGGTAAGCTTATTATTATTGATGTTGATGACAACAACTTCTCTGAAAAGAATGAAGATTTGGAGAAGGTAATTAAGCAGATTGACAGCAAACTGTTTGGCGGACTGTTCTAAAGAATTTCAGAAAGCACTTTTACTATTCTTTCGGTAGACTTACCATCCCACATAGGTGGCACAGAACCCTTTTTGTAAGTACCCTTTTCAATACTTTCTATTTTTTTCTGAATAACATCCAGATCGAACGGTATCAACTCGTTCGTACCTAAAGTTACGGTTACAGGCCTTTCAGTATTAGCTCTTAAGGTAAGGCAAGGGATTTGCAAAAAGGTTGATTCTTCTTGTATTCCGCCACTATCCGTCAGAATAAAAGCGCTCTCCTTTATGAGTTTCTGGAAAGAGAAATAATCCATTGGTTCAGAAAACACAAGGTTGGGATTATTCTTTATACCGTCATACAGTCCAAATTTCTGAAGATTTTTAACCGTACGCGGATGAACAGGAAAAACAAGTTTGTATTTTTTAGTTATATGCGCTATAAGCTTGCTCAACTTGGTCAAGCCTTCAGCAGTATCAACATTCGATGGGCGATGAATGGTCATTAGCACAAACTTTTTAGACGTGAGCCCAAGTTTGTGTAACACATCACATTGCTCAATCTGCTTTGAGAAAGCCACCATGGTATCTATCATGGTATTACCCACAAAATGTATATCATCTTTTCTGTGGCTTTCCTTTATCAAATTATCATAACCACTTTGCTCAGTAACAAAAAAGTAATCGGTAACGGTGTCAGTAAGTAACCTATTCAATTCTTCAGGCATTCCACGGTCATAGCTTCTCAAGCCACTTTCAATATGTCCAAGTCGCACATTCATACGTATGGCAACCAATGCACCGGCAAGAGTTGAATTCACATCGCCGGGAACCATAACAATATCAGGTTTATATTCCTCCATCACCTTTTCGAGCCCAACCATAATTTCAGCCATTTGTGAAACAGGAGTTCCACTCTTGATATTTAAGAATATATCGGGCTGAAGATTGAACTGTTTAAAGAAAACAGAAGACATAGCCTCATCGAAATGCTGGCCTGTATGCACAATCTTGCATTCAAGGTTCGGGTATTTAGCCACCAAAGCCTTAAACTGGGTAACTTTTATAAAGTTTGGCCTTGTGCCTACTACTATGAGTATTTTCTTTTTCACTGCTGCAAAAATAGCCTAATTTCACTATCAGCGAGAGGCATTAACTGAATTTGGACAATATCTCCCCTACCCTTTTAATTTCAGATAATGGCACACTTGCTTCTGTAGATAGTTCAATAAATCGTTGGGCATTTATAATAAAATAGGGTTTATCGGCAGTTTCATTTAGCCCTATGGTAATAGAATCAAACAGGCAGTAATAAGGGACATTGTTCTCTGCCAGGTATTTCTTAAACCTGTCAACATCTTCTTTTACATATAAAACATATTTAAAATACAGTCCTTTACCATCATCATAAGCAATCGAGAGGTATTGATTATTACTTACCACATCCTTCAATATATTATACCTTTCTTTCCTTTCAGCACTTCTCTTCTTGACCAAACTCATTGCATATTCAGCTGCATCTTTTTGAATAGAACTCATAGATTCAATTCTAACAGATGCAGGCATTCTATTTGAAATACGTTGAACCAGCTTATCATAACCTGAAAACTCATATCCAAAAACTCTGGACTTCAAAAACAATTTTGCCTTTATTCCTGACCAGATTGAAGGGTTTTGAATATGTTCTTTGTAAAAAGCACCATCCATAGCCTTAATTAGTCCACCTCCGGCTGCAGTAGTTGATTTACCAGGCCCGAATGAGTAAACAATGCTTCCGAAATTAAGTTGAGATTCATCTGCACCGTAACACTGCGCCATATCGTGAATAAGTAATATCCCATTCTGTTTACAATACTCACTGACTAAACTGGTATCGGGATGAATAAAACCATACAAGTGAACCAAGATTACTGTAGTCACCTGTTGTCTCTTCAGTAAATTCAATTCATAATTAGTCCAATAAGTGCTCTCTTTTATATCAAGATAAACAGGCTGAAGGTTTTCTTTAATTACTGCAGTCTTTAGCGAATCACAAACAAATAAGGGTACGGCAACCTTTGCGTTAGCAGAAAGGTTAAAACTCTTAAGCACCAACCTTATTGCATTTTCACCTGAATTGATTGAATACTTGCAAAAACCCGTATTATGAGGAATATTAATTGTATCAATGGGGCCAGGGAAGTAATAATTCATAAACTAATTCTCTGGTTGTAATTTCATAAAATCAGTATTCACCTTATACGATCTGCGTGCGCGCTTGACGAAACTACTGAAGGTGTCTATATTATGCTGTGTAAGCATTTTTGGGTGCGATATGAATTGCATGTATTCATTCTTCTTTAAATATCTTAAATACAAGGGCAATTTCACATCATTCAATAATTCCACCGATACCATTTCGCTACCATTATCAGCACTGTTTTCAGTTCTTTCAACTACAATACCCTGTCCATCTCCATGAGAGCGACTGCCATTCAATTGCAAATATTTGAGGTATGCCCTGTTTATAAGTGAGGTATAGCTTGAGACTTTAACCATGCTTATCGGGAACTCGGTATAATTACCCTTACCCGGCACAGTAACATCGGTAGAGAATGTATATGGTCGGGTTATTTTAATATCAGAGAAATCGTAATGCTGGCCTATAGAAATGCGCTTAGTACCCGGCAAAACACTAAAATCGTATTTTACATTATATTTTTGAAACAGGGGTTCAAAATCCTCAAAAGGTTGAATAGACCAGCCTCCGGCTCGGTAAGCCAAAGGTTTATACTCATCACCTAATATTTCTTTTAACATCGCAACTGAATCGCCGAAACATTGTTCACGTTCACTTTTATCAAGGCTATGTACCCTATACCGGGAATAATTAATAAGCTGCCACTGGTTTGTTCCTTTGCTATATATAGCATCAGCCCAGTGTGGATGCAAATGAGGGAATACATAATGGCCAAGTCTTGATATTTGTTGTAGCTGCTGAACCACCATTTCATAATCTTTTCTAGCAATAGAGCTTTCTGAAGCCACTTTCTTTAACCTGATAAGCCAAAGCGTATCCACAAAAAAAATAGCCGATGACATACCTAACTCGTAGAAAATATTGAGGATCTTTTGAGTCGGCTCAATGGCGCACCTATAAACGCTTCCGCTCTGCTTCCCCAGGAAAAGCTCGTAGTCGAATGTAAAGATAATATTTCTTTTAGGCTTATCGCTCATACTTACCTTACGGCTTTTTCGAGTTCTTCGTCAATAATATCCTTATGTTGTTTTGCACCTTTAAACGTACGGTTAACTTTTAAAAGGCCATCAAATACAGTACACTGAAGAGAGTCGATATCCATCTTCCATAAATAACCTTTCATAAGTTCACCGCCAAACTTCTTCTTGAAATTCTGTATTCCCTCCAGCTTTGTTCCTTTAACATCACTAAGCCTTGCCCCAACAAAGTCGTATTGTTTAACACCTTTTGCCTTTAGCATACGAATTGCTTCCCATTGCAAATAATCCATTGCACCAGGATTGGCCATTTTCTCAGCCATAGCTCCATGCAGGTAATATCCGCTATATTGAGTAAACGGAATAAACAAAGCAGCTTGTGGTTTATTATCTACATACGAAACACCACAAAGAATATTTTGTTCCCCCAAACATTTGGTCATCTCTTTGAAATATTCAATTGGATCAACATACATGCTTGACCTTTCCATAGTGCTTTTATAAAGCATATAAAAGTCATTTATACGATCAAGACCCCACTTTAACTCTACTTCATTCTTTTGGGCATTCCGTATTTTATTACGCCCTTTCGGGTCAATAAGGGAAAACAATTCGTTTCCGGACTTTGTTAAATCAATTATATAAGTACCAAATGGGCATGAAACTGCCCCCTCAGGAACAGATTGAAAAACGGCATAACTATATGACTGAACAATACGAATTGCTAGTTTTTGCTTTTTAACCAATTCAACAAACTCATTTAAGAATTGTTTTTCATCTTCCGGTGAAAGACGCTTTCCGGCAATTGTAACCGGAGGGTAAATTACCTGCAATATGGCAAAGGTCTTTATAGTATATTTCCGCACAGGTATAAGTGCCTTGGTAGACTCTGAGAAAAACAACAGGTAATTATCCTTATTAGATTCCATCGTAAAGGACTCGTAACCCTGAGAGAAGAAATAAGGCATTAGACCTTCACTATAATTAGCGAACTGCTTTAATATTTCGGCTCGTGTTACTACTTTCATTACCCTGTTAACAGGGAGCATTTATTTAAGCAACTGCTCAACCTGCTTTGCTAAATTAACAAATTCAAAGGGAGACAGGTCGAAGTTTTTATATGAAAGTGTATCGAATTTATTTTTATCCAATATCCAACCCAGCATATCACCTATAGTTTCATTCGAAAAGCGGGTACCAACATTGTTCTTTTGCAAGAAGCTACCCACATTACCCTCAGGGCCAATCAGGAATATTTTTTTATGAAGTGCCATACACTCCATTAGCTTAGTATTGAACTGAATATCTTCGTGATCTTTAGCAATAATAATAAGCCCCACAGACGCTTCATTTAGTATTTGCAATGCCTCTTTATAAGGTTTTACACCGTGATAAACAACAAATCCAGAAGGAGCCTTCTTCAAGATAGACAGTCCACTATCATTCACATGCCCACAAAACTCAAACCTTACATTAGCCTCTAGTAGCTCTACCTTATTCTTATTTATAAAACCAACCAGTGCTTCAATATTATCTTCAGTACGAGGGTATAATGAGCCATAATAGACAATTCGGAAGGCATTCGAGCTTGAAGTATTACTATCCTTCAAAAATCGATAATCTGATGAATCTATACCATTGGTTATAGTTACAAACTTATCCTCCGACCTGCCCAATGTCTTTTTAAGTCCCTCTGTTATTCCCTCTGAAATTGAAATTACCTTATCAGCCTTTTCTAATGCAAGTTTTTCAATTTGCAACTGATATTGCATACGTTCAGGAGAAAGGCTGTAAAAAGCAGCAAAATCACTATGCTCAGCCCATGGATCTCGAAAATCAAGGATAATATTCAGGTGAGGGTACTTATCCTTTAATTCAGCAACATAATACATATGCTGAAACGGAGGTGCAGAAACAATGACATTTATTATACTCTCCTTTGTAGTAATCTCAATTATCTTGGCCTGCAACGCTTCTTTCCAACAAACCGACTTATCATAAACATTCCCCTTATTGGTATAGTTAAGATACCTAACCGATAAGGCATATTTCACTTTATCGAAGAAACTCTTGATCTTGTGATTTGTAAGAATAGCAGGGTAACCGCTATTAATTCGATGGATAGTTATACCCTCGGAAACATTAACACCATATTGACCATTCTCATCGGGTATGGCAGTAATTACATGAACCAGGTTACCACTTCCAACAAGATGTGCAGCTAGCTTAGACCAGCGCCTGCCACCGACATTTGGCGAAGGAGGAAAGGTGTAAGAAACTATAAGTACTTTTTTACCCATATTACTTTAGCTCAAATAAAGGGCGAAGGATAAACTTAAACGGCTTTAATAATCCTACTACTCTATAATACTTTTTCCAGTAATTCTCTATATTGGGATAATCGGTATGTTTATGAATAGGTGCTTCCATGTATTCATTAAAAGACTCATCAGTAAAATCTAGTTTCTTCTTTACATATTCCATATCTTCCTTCAACATCTGAGGGCTTGCATATGGAGGCTTCTTCATTTCCTCTAATGCTTCTTCACGGCTAATCTGCCCAGAACATATAAGAATAGAATAGTGAAACTGTCTTTTGTCAATATGAAACTTCTCAGGCAATATATATCCCTGGTAAAAACGGGTAAAGACTGATTCGTAATGCTTGCCCCCATAATCGCGCCAGCCCATTTCCTTTGTTATCAATTCTTTTGCAGCCTTCTTATCATATTCAGTATAATTAAGCAAACGGATATTTTCAAATTTCTTTGTCAAAGCAAAATATGACATCTGCCATGGCGAAAAATGAGGGAAGGTCTTCATCGGTCGTTTACCAAATAGCTTATGGATAGCTTTAATATTAATAATATCCAACTTATCATGTCTCCAGCTTTTAGGCATAACTGTTCCTTCCGTAACCAGGTTATGGCCACTGAGCAAGCTTTGTATACCATGCTTTTTTGCAACTTTATAAATAGAAACCACCAATGCATAATCATAAGGCAGTTCAATATCTACAACTCCTGCTTTAAAAAAAGAAAGTTGTATATCTTTAAACTCTTCCCAATTAAGTACGATAGTATGCAGATCGAAACCTGTATATTGAATGATACCTTCTATATTCTTTACCGATAATTCAGAGTTCCATCCATTATCGCAATGCACCAATAATAACTTCAAACCCAGTTTGTGCGCCAGGTAAGCCAAATAAGTACTATCTACTCCACCACTCACCCCTAAAACCGCATCATATTTTTTGCCTTTACTCCTCGCTTTAATAGTATTAACCAGTTCATGTAATTTCTTGTCACGAGCTTCGCCTTTAGGTATTAATTCCGCAGACTCGATATAACTCCTGCAATAATTACAAACCCCTTTTTCATCAAATTGCAAATCAGGTTCATTCACATTATCCATAATGCAATGCACACATACTTTCTTGTCCTTATCCTCTTTACAACCTGGCATATAGCTTATTTATCTCTTCCTGCGAAGGGTAATTAATCAATATTGAATCAATATCGCCTTTATATACAAACATACTACCGGCGGCAACAGCTGCAGTACCCGATTCTGTAATTGCTTTATAAAAGTCTTCTATATTATCTGCTCCGCCACTTGCAATTACAGGCACATTCACTGCTGAGGTTATTTTAGCCAATAAAGGTAAATCATATCCTTTACGGGTACCATCCTTGTCAATAGACGTCACAAAAAGCTCCCCTGCTCCTGCTTCAACGGCCTGCTTAGCGTAAACAACCGGGTCAAATTGTGTTTTTCTTGAACCTCCGGTTGTATAAACTGTTACCGAGCCCAGCAAGCTCTTCTTATAGTCAATTGATACTACAACACTTTGGCTGCCATATTCATGGGCTACTTGACTAATAAGGCCTTTATTGTTCTCAAATGCTGAATTAATTACCACCTTCTCTACCCCAAGGTTAAATACCTTTCGGGCTTGTTCCACAGTGCTAATACCTCCACCATAGGCCATGGGCATAAAGCATTCGCTTGCTATATCTTCAATCAATTTAAAATTAGGCCCGCGTTTTTCAATAGTTGCATCAATGTCCAAAATAACTATTTCATCCACCCCTTTATCATTAAATATTTTCACAGCATTAATAGGGTCACCTATGTAATTAGGGCTCTTAAAGCCAATGGTTTTATAAAGCCCATTCCCTTTCAATAAAAGCACCGGAATTATTCTTACCCTTCTCATCTTCTATTTTGTGGCAAAATTATTGAGCAGGGTTAAACCAAATCGGTGGCTCTTTTCAGGGTGAAACTGCACCCCTGCAATGTTTTCGTGCTCTATAGCACACGAAAACCGCAAACCATAAACCACACTTGCAATTGTATACTCAGGATTATAGTCAACATAATATGAATGAGCGAAATAAAAACGGGGCTGTTCCGTATAACCTTTAAACAGCCAATGCTCGGATTTATACTCAACATCAGCCCAACCCATGTGCGGAACGGTAAGCTTCACTGAAGCATCGAAAACAAATTTCTTCGTCTGGATAGGTAACCAGTTCAAACCATTTACATTTCCCTCTTCGCTTTGACTGGTCAATAACTGCATACCCAAGCAAATACCCAATACAGGTATCTTTTCTTCCAGAGCTTTTTGGTTTAACACATCCAACAAGCCCATACTTTTAATATTCTCCATTCCTTTACCAAATGCACCCACACCCGGAATAATGATCTTTGATGCTCTAGCTATCTCCAGCACATCAGAAGTGATAATAGTATCATGGCCAAGTTTGCGCAGCATGTTTTTTATTGCTGCCAGATTACCAAGTCCATAATTCACTATTACAATGCTCATTTACTCTTCGCTTTACTT
>Ga0210396_10004267_pt1 | contig 14057 bp, 31 predicted proteins | sample IncBWH17OmetaG_FD_155466 | JGI IMG/M metagenome (GOLD analysis project Ga0210396, IMG submission 155466) | Forest soil microbial communities from Barre Woods Harvard Forest LTER site, Petersham, Massachusetts, United States - Inc-BW-H-17-O ...
GAGAAATCCTCCCAACGCTGTCCGGTATCGGCTTAATCCTTGCCGATCCGCCCTACGGGATAGACTTCGCGACAAACTTCACGCGCCTGCCAGGCGGCGGGCAGGACCATCCCCGCGTTTTCGATGATGATAAGCCATTCGATCCCACGCACCTGCTCGGCATTTCGCGCTATCTCATCTTGTGGGGCGCGCAGAATTACGCGAGGCACCTTCCCCCTTCGAACACCTGGATCGTTTGGGATAAGCGATACGGGATGGATTCTGATGCCTTCCTGGGCGATGCCGAGCTTGCCTGGACAAACTTGACGGGGGGGGGTATCGCTGTGCCGCCTCCCGTGGGCTTCCAGCCAATCGCGCGGATCGGAAGGCCGCTGGCACGGCACGCAAAAGCCGGTTGGCGTCATGCGTTGGTGCATCGAGCGCGTGGCTTGGATTACATCCGACAATAAACTCCGGACCTGGGACGGTGCGATTTGCGATCCCTACATGGGATCGGGCACCACGCTCTGTGCCGCAAAGAAACTCGGCAGGCCCGCCATCGGGATCGAAATCTCGGAGCAATATTGCGAGGTCGCCGCCAACCGGCTCCGCCAGGAAGTTCTCGCCTTTTAGCCAGTTTCCGCCGATGTGCGTTTTTCAAATCGCACAGAAACGCACGTGCGAATTGATGTGCGAAATGCGCCTGTAAGTCCTTTAGAATCTATAACCCTTGTGCGATGTATGTGCGATGTATATACATTTTTGACCCCTCTTTTGTTGATGGCAAAGGACTTGTGCGTTTTTGTGTGCGATGTGTGTGTGTGTCACCCCCCTTCGCACAGCCCGAAACGCACAAATATCGTATAAACCAGTGTCGGAATAATCTGGCAGTGGTTTAGAGAGATTCTATTTCACACACACCCGCACAAAAAGACTCTAACTCTTTTCTTTTCTTAGAGAGCCTAAAAAACGCCGCACAACCCCGCCGCTAAGTGCTTTGTTTCCGTAGGCCGCTCAGTAGGTCCGCACCGAGGCACCGCACATCGCGCACATGCCTGTATCTATTAGACTTATCGAAATAATGTAAATATATTTACGTGCGATATGAAAATAGTGCTTGACAAAGAATCGTAAATATCGTATAGTCCGTATATGCCAAGGGGTAAGCAAACGCGGGCGCTACGGCCAGACCAAATCGCACGGCTGGCGGCATTCAAAAAGGCGGCACACCCGGAGCATGGCGCGCCGCACGGTTACAGTTATCCACAGCTACGAATGGCGATGGCGGCATCCTTCCGGTGGGAGACGCTCAAGAAAGCGCTGGGCGGGCTTCCTGTGTGGGATCTGCACCATAACTACATCGTGGGCTGGATTGAACGGTATCTACCAGCGCCCCCCGCGCCGATCGATGGCAAGAGCCTGGCCGCGGGCATGGAACGATCTTCCGAAGAGGCGGCACCGTCCCTGCCCGCGTCTAGTTCGAGCCAAAGGCGTGGCACGCCGCTGATGGATGCCGCCTCTGAGGAAGTATCCGAAGATGAGCCAGACGAAGAAGAAGCCGGCGCAACTGGAACTGTTCGCGGGAGCCGGTGATCCCGGCAAGGGATCGCGTGGTCAAGTTCACGCCTTGGGATTGCTCGGCTGGGAGGACGCGCTGTGGACAAAACGCTTCGAAGTGAGGCTATTGAGTGGGGACCGCCTGACGTTCGACTTGGTGACATTACGCCGATCGCGACAGGACAAATCATCATCAGCGGCCCATGCGTCCGGTGCCGCAAAGACACCGAATTCGCCGTAAGAGGCGACGCGGACACCGTGATCTTCCTCTGCCCGCCGTGCGGCAAAGCCATCCGCGAAGGGCGGGTGTCGTGAAGGATAAGCGGTCAAATCGATGGCAGGAAGAGTCTAAGTTAACCAGGGCTTGGGTAATCGCGAATCGTCCAGATGTATGGCTTAAAATCCGAGAGGCCGCGAGATCTAGATTCCCCCTCCGTCGTTATGGCAATCAAGAGGAACGGTCAAAAAAAGTGTTAAAGGAAGCGGGATTATGAAAGCCGAAACGAAACTAGCGTTACGCAGGTTCGCTCTACGCTGGCTGCGGAAGTTGGTCGACGTCGCCGATGATCGACTCCACGCCGCCGAAGTGACGCTCCGAAACGATCTCTCGGGCCTGAGTGCTAGGCAGCATCCTACTCTCACAGTCCACAGTAGCGAGGACCTGCTTCACCAGCGAACGGACGACAAGCGGCCAGAGGCCGCGCGGCCCGAGAGCGAAACATTCTTAGAATGGGAAGCGCGGCGCAGCGGCGTCGCGCCAGTCTCTAAGAAAGCCGCGCGCCAGCGTCGCGAGCGTCAAGGCGCGGCGGCGTTCGATCTGAGATACGCGCGATGAAGGTTAGCGAATTTCTTCGGGAGTATCAGATCAGCGGCCTTGTTCCGGAGACTCCTCCGGATGATGCGATGGTGCCGTTCTGGGCAGGATGGTTGTTAGGGCATCAATTACGGGTATCCACGGACCCGGAGCATAGTTTCGATACGGCCATCAAAGCAGCAGAGTTCATCGAAGAGCACGCGAAAGGATAAATCGAAATGACGAAATCGCCGATTCTGAATTTCCTGATGGGCATGATCACCGGCGGGATGCTGGCCGCGGTCCTTGTGGTGCACGTCTTCACGAATCAAGTGCTGGCGCGCAACCGGCAGGCGAACGAAACGATGGACACCGCGGCAAAGGCCAACGCCGATAATCTCGCGCTCGCACAGCGAGTGATTGACACTTGGCGCGGCCGCGCGGAAGCCTGCGAAGCCAAGTTTACCGTGGGCACCATCGTTTACCAGCGGCAGCCGCTGGCCAGCTTCCCGATCCTGCACGGCATGGCTGCCTTCGATCTCAACGACGCCGCACAGCCCAAGCCGTCGCTTTACATCCCCGCGCAAGTGGATATCTACACAGATCGCCTCGATGTGCGCTACGCCTGGATTGATGGCCGCAGCGGCGCGGCCACTGGCGGCGTTCACGTCGCACTGTCCCCCTCGGCGGTCCAATGAGTTGGCTTGTTAAATGCCCAACGTGCGGCGCAGAAAATGAATTCTACGACTCCGTCATCGAAGCCCGGCACGATACGGTGAAGGTGGAATGTCAGTCATGCGAGGCGCCGATGTTGCTGGTTATAGATCGCGTCATCAGAGTAGACGCTAAGAAAATAGGCGAATGACCGCAGCAATCCATCTCGGCTACGTGGTGGGAACCGGCGAACCTGTCGAGATCCCGCTGCGGCATACCGCCGTCACCGGGCAGACGCAGGAATCCGGCAAAACCACCACGCTCGAGGGGCTGATCTCCCGCTCAAGGCTGCAGGCGGTGGCCTACGTCACCAAGCGCGGCGAATCCAGCTTCCACGTGATGCATCCCATTCCGCCATACTTCCAGGAGCGCGCCGACTGGAAATTCGTGCAATCGCTACTCGAGGCGTCCACCGAAACCAAACTGAAATTCGAGCAAAGCTGGATCATGCGCGCCAGCGAAGGCGCCCGCACGCTGCAAGACGTGCAGCGCAATATTCGCCGCTTTCTGGAAGGCGTCAAAGCGCCGCCGCTGCCGCCGGCGAAGCCAAAGCGCGGCAAGCAGCCTGCCGAACCAAAAGAGCGCTGGACGCAAAAGCCGGCGCGCGGGCTTTCCGGCGATGTCTACTACGTCCTAAACAAATACCTGGACGACATCATGCCGCAGCTCGGGCAGATGCCGTACACCACGGCGCTTGAGCTCGCGCCCGGGCTGAACGTGATGGACTTGCGCGACTACGAATTCCCCCTGCAGGCGCTGGTGATTCGCTCCGTAACAGACCGCATCCGCGAACACCTGGACGGCACCATCAACATCATTCCCGAGGCGTGGAAATTCGCGCCAAAGTTTCGCGGATCGCCGGTGCGCCTGGCGGCGGAAGAGTACGTCCGCGAAGCCGCCGCCATGAAAAACTTTCTGTGGATCGACTCGCAGGATCTTGCCGGCGTGGCCGACGTGCTGATGCGCCAGGTGGGTGTGTGGCTCTTTGGCGTGCAGCGCGCCACGCGCGAAATCTGGCGCGCGCTGGAACACATGCCGGAAGGGCTGCCAGCCAAGCGGCCGCGGCCGGCGGATATCGCCACGCTCAGCAAAGGCCAGTTTTACGTTTGCTTTGGCAAGGAAATGCACAAAGTGTATGTGCAGCCGGCATGGATGACGGCCGCGCACGCCGAAGCCATCGCCCGCGGTGAGGAAGACGTGGAATCCGCCCGCGAGATCTTAAAGGAATATACCGATGACCATAAGCAAAAAGAAAGAAAGCTGGACGTTCGAACTGTCCGCGAGCGAGTGCAAGAATCTAGCGTCGATGTTCGAGGACATGGCGACGCATCTAAAGGGTGTGGTAATAACGATCGATGCGCCGAGACAGAAAAAGACCAAACGAGTTCCCCGCGAGAAATGAGCCAGCACCATGAACCGCCTAGAACTGACGTTGACGCCGGAAGAGATTGCCAGCCTGCGAAGCCCGAAGCCGCACGTACAAGCGCTGCTGCGCGTGATGCGCGGCCCGTGGCACCGCATGACGATCCAAAGACCAGCGAGCAGGCTCCCGGTAAGGGGCGCTGCGAGCCAGAGGAGGAAGCCATCTGGAAAGAAAAATACGAAGCGCTAAGACAAGACTTCGAAGACTTCCGCAACGCCGTTGCCCAGGATGCGGCTGCCGCCAACGGCAACCGCGATCCTGGCATTCTCCAAGTTACCGCTACGCGCCCCATGATTACTGCGACCATCGACAAACCAGAAGTCCAGGTGAAAGTGAAACGGCGCGTGATCGAGATGGACGGCAGCACGGTGCAGGGAACAATCGCAATCTTATTGAGCGAGGGATTCTTTGATCAACCTAAAAATGCCACTAGCGTGATCAAAGAATTGCGGCGACGTGGGCTGTCCTTTAAGGATGCAACTGCGGGCGTCCGCTGCGGCGAAATCGCTGGCATGGGTTTCCTGACACGTGAAGGCAGGGGAGAGTACCAAGCCGTCCCCGGCATGAAAGTCCACATCGTAGAGGAATAACCGTGAAACTAGCAACGCAACTTGTCCATTGGCCAGGGAAAGACACTCCCGCATGCGAAGAGCACGCGCAGAAACTCGCATCCGTTGCAGCGGCGATGGGATTCCCCGTTAGCGCGAGTCCCATTGTCGGGCTAGAGGTAGCGTGTACGAATTGTGAGAACGAAGCGAAAAAGGCGCAGAAATGAAAGCCTTTATCGCAGGGGTAAAGCGATGGTGGATGCGGCGCTTCCGCGGCGTCGTAAAGCCGCCGCATGGTCAGGTGGGGACTACATGGAAACAATGGCCAGCCTGGCGCTTCGTATTCACTTGTGCATGCGGCACACAACTCGCTTTCTGCAAAGAAAACTACGTGATCCGCGCGCAGGAACACGTCGACGGCTGCGCCGGTTTGATGGACACCAGCACCCACAGGATCGCCGATCTCGCCAAAACGAGAATTATGGATCTGCAGGTGTGCCAGTGCCCCGTGACGGATGCCCGCTACATCAAAATCTGTCCGCAGTGCCACACCGGCCACTGGAAGCAAGCGAAATGAGCCTCGCCGAACGAGTTCCCGAGCCGCGGCCGCCAAAATGCCCGCACTGCAAAAAGGATATGCTGATCGTAGTGTTGTATCCCTATCAGATCGGCCAGTTACTGCTCCCTTCGGTCCAATGCCCGTGGTGCGCCGTGATGCTGCACATCAGCATCATCACGCCCCAGCCGGCGAAAGAGCCTGATATTGAAGCGCCGCCCACGGGGCCATCAAAGATCGTGATGCCATCGTGAAGCGGAAAGCGTTCAAAACGTCGCCGAGCGTGCGCATCCCGCGCGCGGCGGTCGAGCGTCTGCAGGAAAGCAAGGCGCAGGCGCAGGCGCAGGCGGCTCAAATCACTTCCTTGCAGGCATCCGTTTGGGCTGCGGCGCACGATAACGCCATCTATGTGGAAGCGCTGCGCGATCTGATGGGCTTCTTTGACAAAGTGTCCGGCAGTTCGGGCAGTTGGTGCGTGGCGGAAGTGAAACGAATTGAACAGATCCGCCTTTTGAGTCTAGGGGTGTGAGATGGAACGCTGCGTAGAGTGCCATAAGCGGTGCTGGCCGTGGGGCAGTGGACTGCAATCTCCTCGCTACGGATGGATTCATGTGCGCTGTCTTGACCTTAGGTTACAGCGAGAAGCGTGGGAGGACGTTTTCCGAGCGCTCATTAAAGAATTCCGCGTTCGCAGCGGACAGGCGGGGGAAAATCCAAATACCGCTGCGCCCACGAAAGTGGACGCCATTCCCCCGCCTGAAAAAATCCACTAAGAAGGACGCATGGGCAAAACATCGATCGAGTGGACGGACGCATCGTGGAATCCCATCGTGGGCTGCACGGAAGTCTCCCCAGGCTGCGCGAATTGCTACGCCGCGCGGCTGGCGGCCACGCGCCTTTCTGGCGTGCCGGCGTATAAAGACCTGGCCATCCTCAACAATGGCAAGCCGCGCTGGCTGGGGAATGTCGCCTTTCTCGCCGAGCGCCTCGAGGAGCCTCTACACTGGCGCAAGCCGCGCCGCATCTTCGTCTGCGATATGGGCGATCTGTTCCACGAAAGCGTACAGATGGAATGGCTCTGGCAAATATGGTCTGTGATAGCCGCGTGCCCGCGTCACACGTTCCAGATCCTCACAAAGCGCGCAGACCGTATGCACTTCTATGTGAAGTATTTCGCCAACGAACTAACGAAACACTGCATCGGCGAGCTGAATACACCGCTGCCAAACGTGTGGCTCGGCGTGAGTGTCGAGAATCAGCGCTTTGCCGATGAACGGATCCCGCTGCTGCTGCAGACGCCGGCGGCGGTGCGCTTCCTTTCCTGCGAGCCGCTGCTCGGGAAAGTGGATCTATACAAACTCCGCCACGCAACACGGAAAAATATTCTTGTAGATTGGGTGATTGCCGGCGGGGAGAGCGGGCCGCACGCGCGGCCCATGCATCCGGATTGGGCACGTTCGCTGCGCGATCAGTGCCAGGCTGCGGGCGTACCGTTCTTTTTTAAACAGTGGGGCGAGTGGTGGTCTGGGATGCGGCTCGGCAAGAAAAAAGCCGGCCGGCTGCTGGACGGGAGGGAATGGAATGAGTTTCCTGCACCTACATCGTGAATTCGTGTGGGGCGTGCTGGCGGGATCCGTCGCCGAGCTGCTGATCATCTACGCTTCGCGATGGGCTTGGGACCGCTACCTGTGGCTGCGCTGGTTCTCCCATCAATGACGGCAATCATCAAAACTCTTCCAACCCGTTTCGCACGGGATCACATCGAGAGGTTCTTAGGGCTCGACGGCAAACCGTGCTGGACTACCTACTTCTTTACGCTTGGACGTGGACGCCCATCGAAAACGAGATACTGCGATGCGATCGAATTCGGCGGTGTGTCGAATGCTTGGATAGGGATAGATCAGCTTTGGTTCACACATCGCGGCCAGATCATCGGACATTTTCACGTAGTAGCGATCGTGCAGAACGTCGGGCAGCTTCCGAAGTTGACAACGATGGACGGTGATCCGTCCGAATGGCAAATCAAGCCAGACCGATGGTTGGCAATCTGTAATCCGCCGTTTCAGCGCTTAGAAAAGAAAATCTTTCACGAACCATTTCGCGGCTGGCATTACTTCGACTTGGAAGTCTACTCGCGTACAGTCGGCGCAAAACTCCACATCTAAAATAAAAAAAGCGCGGGACGCTCAGACGGAGTGAGCATCCCGCGCGGGGAAGTGGCCTTGTCCGGGTAGACAAGGCCGGCGAGACTATTTCGCGGCAGGAGCAGCGGGCGCAGGCGCGGCGGCCGGCGGAGCGGCTTGCGGCGTTGACGCCTTCAAATTCGCCCAGAGGCTCTTGATGTCGCTGATCAGCGTCTGATCGAAGCCCACGTTCAGCAGCTTGCTTTCGACGGCTGTGCCGCCATCCTCGATCAGCGAGCCGATCGTGGCGGCGGCGTTCGAAGCCGTGACGGCGTATTTGCCGGCGCCCGCGCTGATCGAATTCAGCAGCGCTGCCGCTTCCGGGCCGTACTGCGCGATCAACGCTTCCGCTTCCGGCACTTTGGCGGCCGCGCCGGTGATGAAACTCACCACGGCGTGTTCCGCCACCGTCACATCGTGCCAAACCTTAGACCAAAATCCCACTTTTGCTGCTACTACTGGTGTTGCTGGTGTGCTCATGTTCCCTCTCTTTTCGTCTAACTTCGAAAAACGAAGGTGGAGTGCCGTCTACACGGCTTGCCCTTCACTCCCCACCCGCTGTGGCCACTTAGTTATGGCTCTCTTTTAAGTGGATGCCTAAATCTCTTCCTCGACTGCCGTTTCTTCCTCTTCGTCTACTTCTGGCCAGGAGACTTGCAGCGGCTGCGCCTTTGGCGCTGGCGCCAGCAGAATCAGCGGACGCGGAATCAGATCCTCGATCGCTTCGCGTGCCACTTCCTCTGTACAGGGAATCAGCCGATAGATGCTGCCTGGCCCGAGCAACTGTGAGGATGCTGGACTGGCAAGACGTTTCACTTTCGCGCCGGATGCTGTCCATGCGCGCGTGCTCGGATCGTCGGGCGAGCTCGTATAGCTTGGCCGCAGCAGCGTGTATTCGCGTTCTGGAAGTTCCGGCGTGTCCACGCGGAAAAGGCAGGCTGAGCCGTAGGCTTCGGTGGTGACAAATCCAATAGCTTTCTGATGGCCGAAAATCTCTACAATCGCCCAGCCTTCAAATGCTGCCTGTTTTGGTTCCATCTATTTCACCACCTGCGCGGCGCTGCCGGCCAGCGGCAGCAATTCTTTCACCAGCCCCCACCAGAGGTTCACCGGCTTCAAATACGTTTCGCGGGCTTTATCGGCAATCTGGCGAACATCGGTGGACGCCGCGGCGAGCTGCTGCATCCCGTCGGCCATAGCTTTGCCCGATGCCGCCAGGTTGTCAAGCGCGATCTTGATCGAAGGATCCTGCACCTGCCCCTGCAGCGCCACAATCAGATTGTTCACGCGGTTTACGGACGCCTGCACTTCCGCCATCGTGGCGGAGCCGCTGGCCAGCAGCGCGTTCAGGCTGCCGATCGCGGCGTCGGCGCGCTGGATGGCGGCGTCCAGGTGCCCGGCGGCGCTGGCGAGATTATCCATCGCCGGCTGCGCTTTGCGTACCAGCACCGTGGCTTGCGGAATCAGCCCGGGATGCGCTGCGGGACCGTTCAGCGTCAAATCGGTGTGCGCGATCAGGTCGTGGGCATCGGCCAGGACTTTGTTGGTTTCGATCAGCTCGCGCGCGGAGTTTTGTTTTACGTCGTAGCTCGAGGAAGAAAAGTTCCACAGCGCGTTGTGGATCACAGGTTTTTCCTTGAGCGCCCAGAGGAAGAGGAAGACCAGCAGGACGATCAGCCAGGCAAGCAAGAGAGCCAGCAGAATTTCGTTGACGCGCTTCACAGCGATGGCGTGAAGCTGTGCGCCGCATCTCGCAGAATCGAATCGGGCACGGTGTGGATGGCTTTTACGGTGTCGGCAAACATTTTCAGGACAGCTTGCAAGTCTTCGTAGGTTTCCGCCTGGATGCGCACGTTCTGCGTGAACTGCGCGCCATCGCTCTCGCCGTTTGCGTAAAACGTTCCTGGCATCGCGATCCGTGGCGCCATCATTCTTTCCGCGCGTTCTAGGAGCCGCTCCTGCACCTTTAGCGGATCGATGGAACGGGATTCCGGTGTTACCTCCGGCGGGTTATCGGGCAATTCGGCGATCTGCGTGATGCTCACGCGAAGAGACACGTTGAAGATTTTCAAGGCTTATTTTACCTCCGGAGTGGGAGCCGCTGCGGGGACAGCAAGAGGATGGGGAGCGACGCCGTTGACGGCGACAGGGCCGAACACGCCGCGGTGCACAAGAAACTGCACGCTCCACTGCTTCGCCCAGATCCAGAGAGCGGCGGCGATGCCCCAGAACGTGAGCCCGGTGATCGTCAAAGAGTGCGCCGAAGCGTTCCACGCGAAGTTAACGCCCACAGCGCCGGCGGCGGAAGTGATCAGCAAAATGGCGTGGTTGATCTTGCCGGAATTTTGGTTGATGAAGGGCAGCCACTTTTGCGTTTTGAGAAACTGCAGAAATCCGGAAGCGAGCATTCCGATGGTGACTTGCGTGGCGAGAACGTTTTCGGCTGCCATGATTATTTCAGCGCTTTCCTTGCCGTAGAGGCTACCACATCGCCCCAGGTGTGGCCAACCATCCAGCGCCAGCAGCCGCGCACCGCCAGCAGAAAGAACATCGCCGCGAGAATCATCAGCGCGAAAGAGAACAGCACGATCGCCCCAAAAAAGATGTTGGCGGCGCCGTCTTGCAGCGCCTCGATCGCCATTTCGATGAAGGTCACAGCGTAGCCCACAGCTTCATGCGCTCGAGGCCGTGCGGCACGTACTGCGGATCGAACGTAGCCGCCGTGGGATGCCCGCCATTCCAGCAGCGGAAAAGCGGCTCGAAATCTTTCGTCACGTCAAGCTGAAACTGCGCGGCGAACTTCGCCAGCATGTGCGTGGCTAGGCTCAGGTTGCCTTCCGGGCTGGCCAGATTCGCGATGGTTACATCGAATTCGATCGCGTGGTATCCCATGATCTGGGTAAGACCCCAGCTTGCCGCCAAAGCGTCAAGACGCTGGAAGGCGTCACTGGGTAAATTGGCTGGCGCGTTGATGGTAGGAATTGTAACGCCCGCGACGTAGGCGACCAGGTCGAGTCGCTTGATGCTGCCGTAAGCCGCCGTTCGTCCCAGCAGAACTTCCCAGAGAGATGCAAGCACGCCGTGTTCGATTCGTTTCGCATTTTCGTTGCCGCCAGACTCATTCGCAATCAGCGCCGCCAGAAACGCCGGCGGGACGCTGGAAACGTCGCAGGCCGCGGCGATCGCCGGGCCGTACTTCTCGTTGATCTGCTGCATCAGCTCGAGGTCAGTCATTCTAGGTCGTCCAGATCGAACAGTTCTTTCCAGCGAACATAGGCCATGAAACCCGTTGACACAGTGATCGCGGATTGAATCGCTACCATCGGCCACATCTTAACTATGCAGGCCATGAAAACGGAACCAACGGCGCACACGCAAAGCACCGTCCATGCGATAGAGAGAATGTGCAAACGTCGCTTTGTAGTTTTTATGGATTCCATTTCGCGAGGAGATAAACACTAAACGGCGTGCGTGTCAAGAGGTGGTTTTGAGGGCTGTGCGAATCTTTTCGCACAGCCGCGCGGACTGATCACTTCGCCGCTCAGAGTTGCCTCGATTCCACCAGTTCGGGCAGGATTCACACGTCCCCGGCGTAGTCAAGCAAGTGTTCCCCGGTTCCGCTATGCCTTGCTCTTTGCGGCATGTGTTTTTTAGAACGCGCGGCATGTTTGCCCCTTCTAAGATTTTCGAATGCTAGAGGTTCCGGCTTCCAGATGAATTGTCCGCCAGCGCGCTCTGCGCTTCGATAGAGTTTCATGCGGAATTCTGGCTCAAGTTCCCACCAGCGTACACGCCAGACTTCGAATCGTGGCTTGACAGTGCCCAGAGGCGCATCCGTTCGCCGAGCCATCTTCCGCGCGCGTAAAATCAACCACGTCCGCTCTTTAGGTGTGCCGCAATTCGTATGTAGCAGATCCCCGCGTTTAGGCGCTTCACCGGCGGGCACGGTCATCGTAAACATCACGCCTCGCTGAAAAGCCACAGCGCGGCGACGCCGAGGGCGCCCCAGAGCAGCACCTGCCCGATGGAGGGCGACGTCGACGGCGGCGTAGTGAAAAGATTCGCCACTGTGGGCGTTGCGCTGACGATCGGCTGGCCAGTGGCGGCATCGAGCACCAATGGAAGTTGCCCGCTTGAAGCGGGACCGGGCGGCGTGCCGGGCATCACCTGTGCCAGCATCGCCGGCGTTTCGTACATGCCGTATTCTCCGCTGGTGTAGGTGCTCCACGGATGGAAGTTATTTCCCGCGATGGCGTAAATCGAATAGGCGGCGTTGGCGTTGGTTTGCGGATCGGTCAGGTCTTCGCCGGTAAACTCCGGATGCGCCGCCAGATAGATTTGCCACAGTCCAAAGGATCCCTGGCCCTGCGGAGCGCCCGCCGCCGTCTCTGGATTGTAGGCTTGCGGGTTGCCGCCCGATTCCGCCAGCGCGATCGCCACCGCCGTCACCAGATCCGCGCCGGAAAAGCCCGCCGCCGCCGCGTACTGCGCAATCTGTCCCGCCGTAAGGTTCATTTCGCCACCGCTCGCCATATCTCTGCCACCATCCTCGCGATCCAGAAAAGAACCACGATTGGAGCGATCACAAACTTCCAGAACAGATTGTTTCTCATTTCTGCTGCGTCTTTGTAAACATCTCTGCTCATTGGATGTGCTCCACGGCGGCATCGGGGATGCCGCGCGAGCGGCGCACGTAGGTTAGAAACTTATCCGGATCCAAGTCTCGGAATTTTTCGCAGTAGGGCAGGTCATGCATCACCGCTGGAACGCCGTTGCTTTCGCAGGAATAGATCCGCAGCCCGCAGGCGCACAATCCCAAATCGGTGACATTCGAAACGTTCATCGCCGCACGCCTTCCTCATCCAGCAGGATGGCCAGGTCGCGGATAGCGCGATGGAGCATGGCATCGGAAAGCGGATGAGCGGCGGCGTGGCGATACACAATGGACTTCGAAACGCCGATACGCCGGGCAAGGTCTGGCAGGGAAGGGCAGTGGATGCGGATTTGCACGATCACCACCGCTTTGGCGATCACGTGGCCGTTATAGACGCGGGACGTTTCCTGCGATGCGTCGAAAAGTTCTGCGCCGGTGAGCAGCGCCAGTTCTTCCGCCACACTCCTGGTGGGTGCCAGCTCGCAATCGCACATCTCGCAGTGGGCGCCGCTATACAAACCGCCGTATCTCTTGCACCACTGCTGCGGGTAGGTCGCGAGTTTAGCGGCGGTGGCCACAGTGAGGACAAGTCTCTTTCTTGGCGTCGTCTTCCATAATCATCCAAGCGAATCTCGCACAGACGATGATCGCGATGGTAACTCCAATCCTTTCGCTCCACGTTTTGCTCGCCATCAAAAAAGGAAACCCCATCACGAACGAAAAAATAGAGAAAGTCCAAGCGAAGATGCGCTGCCATCGCGTCAACACTATCGCGCTCATTCCGGATCCACCTCGATCACTTCGTCTTCGGCTTCGTCGCCTTCGCCGGCGAGCAGCTCATCGAGCCATTCCTCGAGCGCATCGCCTTCGAAATCCGGCAAGTAGTCCACTTCGCGCGAAAACTCGATGGTATCGCCGGCGCGAAACGCAGGACCAAAATCCGGGCAGCCGCCGGCGTGGGCTTTCATGTCCGCCTCGGCAGCGTGCTTCGCCGGCCGCATAAAGCCGTGGAACATAATCCCGCCATCGGGGAAGCGCTTGAAGCTGAAGATCACGGTGGCCATGCGGGGATTCTTTCGCTAATTATGTACCGTGTCAAACAAAAACTGGCGCAGACAGGCTGCGAGCTCTGTCTGCGCCAGGCTGAGGGTTGGAACTACTCGCCGTGCGCTACGGCTGTGGCAATGGCCGCAAGGCCAGCCGCCGTTGCCTGCGCCTTGGTTTGCCCAGCCGCCAAAGCGGCGTTGTAAGCAGCCAGCGAAGCCGCAGTCTGCACCGCAGTTTTGCCGACCGGCGCGCCCGTAGCCGAAGCCTGTGCGATGAATTGCAAGTCAGACGACTGCGCCACGCCAGAGATGATGGTGAGCACTCCCGAGCTCGTCAACTGATTCCCCGCGTTCAAGCCAACGACGGTGGTTTGCCCTTGCTTGAAGTAAACGAGGTTTCCGGTGACAGGATCGACAGTGGCTACCGTGGGATCAGAACTGGTGTAGCTTGTGGGGCCGATACCAGGAACAAGATTCCCTGTCTTGTTCGGACCATCGAACTCCGCCAAGAATGCTCTTAGCGGTGCATCATTTAGGTGAACGGTTACATCCATGAAAAACTCTCCTTTGGAGTCCACAAACACCAGCGAGGAAGACAGCGCTT
>Ga0210396_10004269_pt1 | contig 14053 bp, 4 predicted proteins | sample IncBWH17OmetaG_FD_155466 | JGI IMG/M metagenome (GOLD analysis project Ga0210396, IMG submission 155466) | Forest soil microbial communities from Barre Woods Harvard Forest LTER site, Petersham, Massachusetts, United States - Inc-BW-H-17-O ...
CGTGGATCTCGCGCATCATACCGATTGCTGTAAGGTCGTTCGAACCCATCACCGCCGTCGGAGGCTGGCGCAATTTCAGGAGGTTTGCCATCGCGCTCTGTCCCCCGTCTATTCGATGGTTGCCGATTTGCATATAGTCGGCACTGACGCTGAGTCCCTTCCGCTTAAGAGAAAGCGCGAAGGCGTTGCTGCGAGTTTTGGCAGAGGCCAGGGTCGGGGGACCGCTAACGAATGCAATCCTCTTGTGTCCGAAGGAGATCAGGTGCTCAATAGCTTGTTCGATTCCACTCACGTAGTCGATGAAGACGTTGCTAATATTGGGTCCCACACGTCCGGTGTCGAGAAAGACAATCGGGATACCCCGCTTGTTCAGCAGCTGCACGAGTTTGGGATCCATCTCCGATGTCATGATAGCGACACCATCAACCCGTCGCTCGAGCATCCGACGGACGCATACCTGCATTCGCTTCGGCTGGTAATCAGTATTGGCAATCAGAACTTCCTGTCCGTGCTCAACCGCGATGCGCTCGAAAAACTTCAAGATATCCGGGAAGAACGGATTCGCGATATCCGAGATGATGAGGCCATACATATGGCTCCTGCCGGAACCCAGGGTGCGCGCATGCGTATTGGGATAATACCCGAGGGACTTGATGGCGCTGCGAACCTGGCGCTCAATCACCGCGCTGACCGGAACTGTTCCATTTACCACCCGAGACACTGTGGCTGTGGAGACGCCGGCCTTTTTTGCAACCTCTCGAATGTTCATGTAAAGGTCGGGATCCGTTGCCTTTCTGCGTCCGGGTTAACCGCGAAATGCGATTCTTCGATCGATGGCAGCACCCTAACCGGCTGCATCGCACCCTGGCTGGGGACACCGTCACTATAGCTCATCGTTGAGCACGCAATTCGCAATTATCTAGTTGACACCGCGTCGGCACGCTCCTGGAGTCGGCTTCTAACTTCAAAATCGGCTGGCGGGGCAGACCACAGACATCGTGTTGCGTCCGTCATTTATCGGACAGTAATTCGCCAGGCGGCATGCAGCTAGACTGGTCTATGCTTGGTGAAGATTAGCTTTACCATGAATCGTCTAAGCGATTGGATTCTTTCAGGATTGAGGGTTTCCCGGTGAGCAACTCCTACAAGTCGCGGTCTTACGCCGAAACCGTGAGTTCCCGGTCTCTTCGAGCCGCCTTCTCAATCATCGCTGCCCTGATCAGCGTGCTCCCCGTTGCGGCGCTTGCTCAGCAAACTGAAACTCAACACCGGCAAGGAGTCACAATTCAGGGCAAGGTCGTCAACTCGGCGGCCAAGTCCATTGGCGGCGCGTCGGTGTGGCTGGAGCAAGAGGGTACTCTCAAGCACGTGGAGACGAAAACGAATGCCGCGGGTGTCTTCGCATTTACGGACCTCCTGCCAGGTCGGTATCTGCTCAGCGCCGAAGAGTCTGGGAAGAAAAGTCACGGCACTGTCGTTCTTGCATCGCCCGAGGGAGATCGGAAAAGTATCGACCTCATTCTCGAAGTCTCCGCAGATATTGGGTCAGATCCAAAAGCGCCTTCACCGTCTCCAGCGCAAGCTATGGAGTTTTCCGATAAACCGAATTTCACGATTGCGGGAGTTACTGACTGGACTGCGGTAGGAGGGCACGGGTCGGATTCTGCTCTGCGAACCAGCGAGGATCTCGCGCGCGAAACTCTTACGCTCAAACCCGACAGTTCAACTCGCCTCGGACCAGGGTCAGCAGGCGACGCAATTAGACAGAATGAATCTGAAAGCAAGCTGCGTGCCGCTCTCGCAGGCGCCCCCGCAAGTTTTGAGGGAAATCGTAAGCTTGGCGAGTTTTATTTGCACGCTGGCAGATATAGGGACTCTATCCCACTGCTCCTGGCTGCCTACCAGATCGATCCAGCGATGGATAACAATACGTACGATCTTGCGCTGGCCTACAAAGAAGTGGGCGATTTCTCGCGGGCCCGCGAATACGTGCAAAAAATCAGAACGCACAAGGACTCCGCGGACCTGCATCGCCTGGCGGGTGAACTTGATGAGAAGCTGGGCGACCCATTGGCTGCAGTCCAGGAAGAGGAGCAGGCCGTCCGTCTGGATCCTAGCGAGCAAAATTACTTTGACTGGGGCTCGGAGTTATTGGTGCACCGGGCTGTGTGGCAAGCTGCAGAGATTTTCAGAAACGGATCCCGGCTCTATCCAAAATCATCCAGAATGCTAACCGGGCTCGGCGCCTCTCTCTTTGCAGCCGCCCTCTACGACGAAGCGGCTCTCCGGCTCTGCGACGCTTCCGACTTGAATCCCAACGAATCTCAGCCCTACATCTTCATGGGCAAGATAGAGAAAGAAGCTCCCACACCTTTTCCGTGTGTTGAGCAAAAACTCGCAGGGTTTTTGCAGAGACAGCCCGACAGCCCTCTCGCGAATTACCTGTATGCGATGGCTGTTTGGAAACGGCAGGAACTGCAGGCGAACCAGCAGGAATTACAACAGGTCGAGACTTTGCTTACGAAAGCTGTAAAGATCGACCGCAATTGCGTCGACGCCTACCTGCAGCTCGGGATTCTTTATTCTTCCCAACATAATTACGAGAAGGCGATCGGCTTTTACACCAAAGCAATCGAACTAGACTCGCAGTTAGGCGAGGCCCATTACAGGCTGGGCGTGGCCTATGATCGGACGGGTGAGCCGGCAAAGGCCAAGAGAGAGTTCGTGCTTCATGATGAGATCGAGAAGCAAAAGGCTGCTGCTGTCGAACGTCAGAGGCGAGAGATCAAGCAGTTCTTAGTTGTCTTACAAGGGCAGCCCGCTCACTCCACGCCGCAGTGAAGATGCAGGAAGGTGGTTCGAGTCGATTCGCCATCCTCGCGCATATACGACGCCCTACGTTGAGACCGGTTTGAACGCCTTGACGATCCCGTCACCTTCGCGGATCGTGAGTATCTGATTTGCTTTGACCTGCGTGAATCTTTCGACCTTCAGAGTAGTCGGCCACTTAACTTCCACATCCACAGTCTCCATCTTCCCCAGTCCAAAGTGAAGGCGCAGGTCACTCTGCGACATGACGCTTGTACCGCTGTGGACTTCATCCATCTGGATATGTTTCCCCGTGATAACTCGAACCCTCGCCCCAATGGCTGTGCGATTGCACTTGGTGCCCACGAGCTTGATCTTGATCCAGTTCTGTTTGTTGCCTCCATCATTGCGCAACAGCGATGGCAGATCGTTCATATTCAAAATCAGCGCATCCATGTCGCCGTCGTTGTCGTAATCTCCGAAAGCCGCCCCGCGGCTCGAAAAATGTTCGCCAACGCCGGGTCCCACCTCCGATGAAACATCCTGGAAGCGTCCATTCCCGAGATTTTTATAGACCAGGCGCGGATTCTTGAAGGTTTGATCGAGATGGTAGTTGTCAATCTCCGGGTAAACGTGCCCGTTCACCTGAAGAATGTCCTGCCATCCATCATTGTCATAGTCAATAAACCCGCATCCCCATGCGACATAGCGGTTGTTGACTCCAACACCGGAAGCGAACGTTACGTCGGTGAAAGTCCCGTCGCCGTTGTTGTGGTACAGGTTGCAGGTGTCGTCAGCAAAGTTGGTTTTGAAAATGTCGAACCAGCCGTCGCAGTCGTAGTCGGCGACCGCGACACCCATCCCGGCCTGCTCATGGCCGCCATCGCTGTAGGCGCAACCAGCCATGACAGCGACATCGGTGAAAGTGCCGTCATGATTGTTCTGGAAGAGAATGCTTGGTTGAGAATCTACAGCAACATAAATATCCGGCCACCCATCGTTATCGAAGTCGTAAGAGACCGAAGTGATGGAGTACCGCGGTCCAGGCCTCAAAATGCCCGCCTTCGCCGAAACATCGGTAAAGGTGCCGTCGCCATTGTTGTGATAGAGAATATTCGTGTCGCCTGGAAGGCCACGCGGACCGCACATGATAGGGATGCCCTTCCATTGGCAATAGTGCGTATCGTCGGCCGCAGGAATCTTCGCCGGATCCAGTTTGATGTAGTTGCACACGAAGAGATCGAGGTGGCCGTCCCGGTCATAATCGAGAAAACTGCAACCTGCGCCCCAGCGGACCTGATCGTGATAGAGTCCTGCCTTGCGAGTGACATCCGTGAACGTTCCATTTCCATTGTTGTGAAACAGAATGTTATGCCCCCAGAAGGTGCAAAACAGGTCGTCCCATCCATCATTGTCGTAGTCGCCGATGCAGACACCGGTCTGCCAGCCAGTAACACCCAGTCCTGACGTCTCGGTCACATCGGCAAACGTCCCATCGCGATTGTTCTTGTACAGATGAGAGATCGGCGCCTTTCCCGCGGGCCAATGCGCATCCAGCCGATTTCCATTCGTGAGATAAATGTCTAGCCATCCATCGTGGTCGTAATCGAAAAAGGCCAACCCGCTTCCCTTGGCCTCGATGATGGACCGCTTGTGATCGACCCCGCCCCACACATTAGACGTCTTCAATCCAGCTTGCTGCGCAACATCCACAAACTGCACCGGAGACGGCGCGGGATTTGAAGTCGCGGCCTTGACGAGGGTGGGATCTCCCCACTGCCAGAGCGGTGTCATCAAGGCGTCCATCAGCGTGCTTCCAAATAGAAACAAAGACGAGCCAAGGAAACGCCGACGGGGGAACTTCATAAGTTGCGATTATAGAGGCACACACCAGCTCCAGCTTCTTCGCTTACAGTGTCCATCAAGGCACGATATTCAGTGTTTCGAGAGCCTGTAGGGCACTCTGATTGTAAGGTTGGATGCGAAGAAGATCTTGCAAAACTCCCTTCGCTCCTTCCCTATCATTCCGCAACGCATAGAGCCGAGCAAGATTGAGATAAGACTGATCGAAATTCGGCGCAACCCGTATGCAAGTTTTGAACTGCTCCTCTGCCTTCGCATAATCCTGCTCCCGCACGAACAGAACGCCAAGGTTGTTCAGGGCTTCGGGATAATCCGGACGCAGTCCGATCGCTTTCTGCAAATAGTCCGATGCGCTCCGTACCTGGTTCTGCTGGGCGTAGAACATGCCCAGACTGTAGTTGACTTCAGGATTCTCCGGTTCAATGTCCAGCGCGCGAGTCAAGCAGTCCAGCGCTTTCTCAAAAGCTCCCTGCCGACGGTAGACATTACCCAGGTTCAGAAGTGCGATCGCATAGCTTGGTCTCAGGAGCAATGCCTGTTGAAAGTTCTGTACGGCTTCGTCCGCGCGGCCTTCCTGGGCAGCCATCATGCCGAGATTGTTCCACGCCTCCGGGTAGTTTGGACGCAGCTTCAGAGTCTGTTGAAGATATTGGCGTGCCTGCGTGAAGTCATTTCTCCGCAGGTTGAGCGTCCCAAGGTTGTAATATCCTTCCGGGTCATCCGGTTTTGCCGCGACGACCTGTTGAAAAGACTCTGCGGCTTGTTCCAGATAACCGCGCTGGAAGAGCGCCACGCCGTACGTAAAGTCATTACGCTGGAATCCTCCGTGGTAAAGCTCTCCACCGAAGGGCATAGCCTTTTGCCTGCGAGCCGCCGCCGTTGTCGGGATTGACCTTACATCCTCGAGAACATGCTCAGGCGCAATCGCTCCCTGATACACCTTGACGATCATGCCTTCTTTGTTCAGTAGGAACGACGTCGGAATAGCGAGGTTCCTGCGACGATCGAACAAGTAGCGGTAAATGATGTTATAGATTCCTGCTACGTCTTCATTTGCAAAAACGACGGGAAAGGAAAATCTCTCCTGCGCCGCGAAGGAGTGAGCCTTAGCGAGGTCGCCGGTGTCGTCAACGCTCACCGCCAGAATTTTCACTTGGACGGCTGCGAATGCCGCCTCGTGACGATGGAGAAGTTTCAGCTGATCGCGGCTGAGCGGCGCCGTAGTCGCCCAGAAGTTGAGAAGCACAAAGCTGCCAAGCAGCGATCGGAGTTCTCGGGTGCTACCCGCCAGATCGGGAAGAGAAAACGCCGGCGCCATTACGGGTTCAACGAGCCACGTCTCGACTTGGGACGGCAATGGTTCTACTATCGGCAGTGGACCCGCTTGCGCGTAAGAAGGGTTTGGTGCGGCAAAGGGTTTCGCGATAAAGGTGGCGGCGCCTTCCTCGATTTCAATCCGATGGTTTGCAGGCAAACCATCGAACTTTTGAGAGAGCCCACTCGGCCAGCGAATCGTGGCTCGTATGGCTCCTTCCGGCTTGCCCACTCCGAAGAACATCTCTTTCGAATGCTGAGCCAGAAACCCCGATCCCGCTTGCAGATACTTTGTCTGGGTCAGCTTTCCCGCTTCGACCGTAATGGACGTTCCGATAGCATCGCGATTGCTTTTAGTCCCGCGCAAACGGAATGCAATCGAATCGCCGATATCCTTCATCCCGTTATGCAGAATCCGTAGCTGAGGAGTATTGCGATTTTTGAGAATGAGTTCCAAGCGCCCGTCATGGTCAAGATCCGCCAGAACAAACGAGCGGCTGTCCTCAGGAAAGTCCAATCCAATGACGCCCGAAACCTCGGAGAACGTGCCATCCCGGTTATTCGCAAAGGCTACGTTTCTTTCGTCGCCACTCCAGGAGTTATCCGACCGGATCAATTCGTTGAGAGCATTCCATCCATGTTCGTAAGCCAACGAGGGCGTCGCGTCCTCCGGAGATTTCGCTACCACCTGCCGCCAGAAAAAACTGCCAAGGTCATTCCGCTCTAAGTTCCGCTCAGGGGCGGAGATGTACCCATTGGCAACGTAGAGGTCCGGGTAACCGTCGTGGTCGAAGTCCCAAAAATCGGAGCACCAGCCCCAGCGGCCCATCTCAACCCCGGCTTGTTGGCTAACGTTTCGAAACGTCCCATTTTCGTTATTCCGATAAAGCGAATTGCCTCGCGCGTGCCGCTGATAGAGTGCCCGGATGTCTTCCGGAGCCTTCTCCTGAAAGCGCTTTTGCGTCGAAACTCTCTGCCCCGCCGACGACCACATATTCGCGACGTAGATATCCTGATTTCCGTCATTGTTATAGTCGGACCAGCAAGCACTCATCCCAGCGCCAACGTCTTCAACGTGAGCCGAGCCAGAGACTGAGATGAACGTTCCGTCGCCATTGTTGCGATATAAATTATTGCGCCCGAAGTCATTGGCGACATAAAGATCAGGCAAGCCGTTGGGACTGGATTGGCCCCACGCACAGGCGAAACTATAGCGGTCGTTATCCACGTTCAATCCAGCCGCTTCGGTTTTCTCTACAAACCTCGCCTCCCCTTCGTTGTGCAGCAGGCAATTGGCGGGGCCGTTGCGGGCGTCGAAATAGGGAACCGGATAGTGATATTGATCGAGCCCCAGGTAGTAGCTGTACAGGCAGAAGTAAATATCAAGACGTCCGTCGCGATCGTAGTCCGCAATAGCTCCATGCGTGAACGATCCCTGAGGAGGGTTTGCAAACTTGAAGGCATCGCGCTTGATCGCGAACGTTCCGTCTCCTTTATTCAGGAAGAGCAGGGGCCCGCTGCCACACACCACCAGAAGGTCCTGAAGCCCATTATTCCGAAAGTCAGCGAAGAGAGCGCACGCGGTATTGTCCAGCACTCCAACTCCAGATTTTTCTGTGACGTCTTCAAAGGTCCCGTCGCGCCGGTTGCGATAGAGCCGGTTAGGCAGTCCCGCCGGCTGGCAGACATAGAGATCGTCGAATCCATCGTTGTCGAAGTCACCCGCGGCCACACCGTTGTTGCCATAAACATCAATGCCGCACGCGCCATCCAGAACCGTGCGCCAATAATCGGACCCGCGAAGCATCTGGTTTTTGTACGACTCCGTTCCGCCCAGAGTTTGAGACGTGACGTCGACAAACACAGGGCCGGCTGTGACGCTCAGAATTTCTTCTCCAGCCTCCCATCGGTGCGCCTTCCAGGCCTCGAGTGCGTTGCGCGATTCATCGTAGGACCACTCGGTATGCCACGACCCGACCCGTTCCTCGCGGCGCTGACCGTTTCGACTGGCAACAATGTCGTATCGGATATCGAGGCGCACCTTGAGCGGAGCGCTCGCCACTTCCTCGATACCAATAATTTCAAACTCCGCGGTTTCCACGCGCGAGACCTGCCCCAGCCAGTCTCGTACCGCCTCGAGAAATCGCTCGCTGCCGGCAACGATATCGGCGGCAAATTGTCGCCTCACGATATGGATCCCATCTCCTGAGCGAAGCGTGGTCTCCTTTACCGGAATCAGCGGCGAGGCTTCCAAGGAAGGATCGAGTGACCGCGCTAACGCAGAAACATCGTGCGCTGATGCCTGAAGAGCACGCCCCCACTGGTTCAACTGCGAGCCGATTTCAAAAGCGTATTTCTCCGTGACGTACTCATCCGAACCGGGAGCCACTAGCCGGAGGACGTCCTCCAGAGGAGATTTTGTCGGGTAGTGGGGTGTCAGCCGGATGTCGGTCAAGGAGAAGCCGGAAGTGTCACTGGAGGGAGTCTCGCGAGGCTCAAACAGGAACGAGGACGCGTGGAAGGGGACTGGACAGAAGAGCATCGGCGCTAAACCTAAGCTCTTGAGGAGCCTCCGTCGGGAAAGGAATTGATTGTCGTTCTTGTAATGCGACATTTCAAAAGGTTTCCGCGTAGCGGCAATGTTAGCACCCTCTCTGGAACCAGCCCAAAAACGAGTCGTCCAAACACGCCGCATCCGGCGTTGGAGGGTTCCGCCCGATTGTTGATATCGGCCTCATCATTTGGGTTGACAAAAGTCACTGGGTTGGCCTAGCCTCATCGCGATCCAAAATGTAACCGGTTACTTCAATCGAGTCAGCGCAACCGATCTCGTCGGCCCAAGAACGCAGACCAAAACGGAGGTTATTCGGATGGCCATTGATCGCAATGCTGTGAATTGGTTTAAACGCTTCAAGTACGTAGCCCTTACTTGCTTGTTCCTTCTTCTGGTGCAAACCCAAACCGTGTTTGGCCAGGTAGATCAGGGATCAGTCTTTGGAATAGTTCAAGATGCTTCCGGAGCAGTCATCCCCAATGCGAAAGTGACGCTCCTGAACAAGGACCAAGGCTTATCCCTGGAGACAACGACGAAAGCAAGCGGCGAATACATCTTTACGCCGGTCAGAATCGGGAATTACTCCCTTTCCGTCACGGCTCCCGGATTTGCCACAACCACCCAGGAAAACCTGCAGGTAGACGTTCAACAACATTTGCAGGTCAATATCCAACTGAAAACAGGTGCGACGACTGAAACCGTGGAAGTAGACACGACCCCGGCGTTGCTCCAGACCGAGGAGGGCTCAGTCGGTCAAGTGATCACTGAAAAGACAATCAATAGCCTTCCTCTGAATGGACGCAATTTCACGTTCCTGGCGCAGCTTGGCGCCGGCGTCAACACCCCGCAGGCTGACACGCGAGGCAATGCGGCATCGGGCGCCTTTTCCGCCAATGGTCTGCGGCCCTCCCAGAACAACTATCTGCTGGACGGCATCGACAACAACTCCGACACCGTCGACTTCCTCAACGGGACAAACTTTATCGTTCTTCCGCCGGTGGACGCGATACAGGAGTTCAAGGTCCAGACAGCCGACTTCAGCGCCGATCTCGGCCGCTCGGCTGGCGCTGTCCTTAACGCCACGATCAAGTCCGGTACAAACAGCATCCACGGCGCGATCTGGGAATTTCTGCGAAATGACAAGCTCGACGCGGCGGACTGGTTTTCAAATAACAATGGAACTCCAAAAGGCGAGTTGCGCCTGAATCAATTTGGAGGCTCCATCGGTGGCCCAATCCTCAAAAACAAGCTGTTCTTCTTTGGCGATTACGAAGGGCTGCGAGTCGTACAAGGCGTGACTTCAACTGCTACTGTGCCAACTCTGAAGGAGCGCAACAGCGGTTACACCAACCTTTCGGATCTCCTTCAGACAAAGACGCAAAAGGACGCACTTGGTCGGATCATACCGCTCGGCACAGTCTTGGATCCGGCGACAACGCGAGCGGTTAGCGGCGGCTATGTTCGTGACCCCTTTCTAGGGCCCGGGTCCCCCTGTTCCGCTGCGACCATTGACTTTTCCACCGGCTGTAACCTCAATCAGATTCCCGTTGCCCGTCTGGATCCGAACGCCATCAAGCTGTTGAACCTCTACCCCTTACCGACCAGCGGAGCCCTTAACACCACAAACTTCGCATCTTCTCCGAAGTCGACCCAGAATCGAAACGCGTTCGACGTTCGCGCAGACTTCAATCCCAGCGACAAAAATCAGGTATTCTTCCGCTTCAGCTATGTGGATGACCCTCAATTCATTCCTGGCACCTTTGGCGGTATCGCAGACGGCGGGGCCTTCCAGCAAGGTATCCAGACCGCGAAAGCTGATCAGGCCGCGTTAGGATACACCCATGCGTTTTCTCCGAGCACGGTCAATGTGGCACGCGCTGGGTTCAACCACCTTCACACCACGCGATTCGGCCCAGAGGGCTCCACCATGGGCATCCCCGCTCAATTCGGGATTCAAGGAATCCCGCAGGTACCTGAAAACGGCGGTCTTCCCGGCTTCACATTCGGTGGCTTGTCCAACTTGGGCGGCAATAACTTCCTGCCCTCCGACGAAGTCAGCCAGACGCTCCAGATCACCGACGACTTTACGAAGATCTACGGCAAACACAGCTTCAAAACAGGTATCGAATACCAGCACGTAAAGTTCTCAACCCTGCAGCCGGCATATTCGCGTGGCCAGTTCGACTACAACGGTACCTACACGGATGTTCCCAACAGCAACCAAAAAACCACCGGCATAGCGCAGTTTCTCCTGCCGCCAACGCTGTCCACCGTTCCGGGTGGAGTCAATTATTCGGGAGGCTCCGATCAAGTACAGGCTTCCAACATCAACAAGACCTACGATGTGAAAAACTACTTCGCGGCGTACTTCCAGGACGACTGGAAGGTAAGTCCTAAATTTACTCTCAACCTTGGCCTGCGTTGGGACTACTTTGGACCGCTCGGCGAATCCAATGGCGGTCAGGCCAACTTCATCCAAAATGGGCCGCCAAACGGGACACCTACCTACCTTATCCCGGCCACCGGCAAGGACAATAGGGCCTTGTCGACGAGCTTCGTCAATCTGTTGGCCAAGGATGGAATTGCTCTTGAGTTGACCAACAAATACGGTAATGGACTGACGCAGACACAAAAGAATAACTTCTCACCACGCGTAGGATTTGCGTATCAAGCTTCTCCAAAGGCCGTGATACGTGGTGGCGTGGGCATGTTCTACAACGCATTTGAAAACCAGGGATACGGACCCAACATCGGTGAAAACTATCCCTTCGTCTACAACTTCAATTATCAAATTCAGGGGGCAGTCAATCCTGTCAGTGCCGGTACACCCTTTGCCGGGTGCCCGACAGCTGGCCCAGGTGGAACCGCAACCTTTGAGTCTGGTTTCTCCTGTCTCTCCTTTACTCCAACTCAGGTCAATGGATCGCAACTCAATCTGCAGGGACTTCAGTTCAACTACCAAACCCCCGTCACGTTGAGTTCGAACCTTACTGTTCAATATGCGATAACGCCCACACTAAGCGCGACAGTGGGGTATGTATTGACGAATGCTTGGAATCTTCAGACAGGTATTGGCAACAACAACCCGTCTCAGATCTGGGCAGCCGGCACAAACCTAACCACAACCCCAGGCGCACTGCCATTCCCTGACTTCGCACGCAATGGTAGTTATCAGCGAACGATAGGAAGCAGTGACTACAACGGCCTGCAAACCAAGATCGAACAGTCAAACTGGAAGGGGCTAAGCTTCCTCGCAACCTACACCTATTCGAAGGCGCTCTCCGACGCTGGCGACCTGCTGAATGGCGGTAGCGTTGGTTCATATCGCGCACCGGCCATACCCGGCCTCGGTATTAGTTTTGACAACGCCCTGGCCGGCTTCGATATCCGAAACGTATTCCATTTCAGCGGCGGATATAACCTTCCTTTTGGAAAGGATAAGCAGTTCCTCAGCAGCTCAGGAAAGCTGACCAACGCTGTCGTTGGAGGTTGGAGTGCAAACTGGATCGTAACCCTTGAGGGCGGCCAGCCTATTACTCTTACTTGCCCGACAGCGACTACCTCAGGGACGAACTGCGACGATGTCCAGGTCCCCGGGCAGAGTCAGAAGCTCGGACTGCACCTCGACTCGAACAAGAAGTTGAGTTGGTTTGGCAATCCGAATGCCTTCCAGCAACCTTGTCCGCTGGGCGCAACTGCCACAGCCGGATGCATTGCTGCAACCGGTGCCGGCTTATTGGGAGGCAATCCTGCGACAACAACTGGACCGGGAATCAAGACCTTCGACTTCTCAGCGTTCAAGGCCTTCCAGCTTACCGAGCGGTTTTCGATGCAGTTCCGGGCCGAGTTCTTCAACATCTTCAACCACGCAAACTTTAATGCTCCAAACTTCGGCGGCAACGGCGTCGTCGGGGTCTCTGGCTCTGGCAACTTCACCAGTAACACCTTCGGCGAAATCGGATCCACTCGCACTGCTCCAAGACAGATTCAGTTCGCTCTGAAACTGTATTACTGAGCTAAGATGAAGACACCTTGGAGGTCACTATTGCCAGTGACCTCCAGAGGTGTTTCTTCTGCGTAGCACCCTTGCTGACGCGGTGATAACAGAGGTGTGTGGACTGTGAGGAAGGGGCCTCAATTTCGGCTTTTGCTTTTTTGCTTCTTGGTAGTTTGCGCCTCGCCGGCCAAAGCTGAGCCTGCCACAGTGCAAGACACTCCCAGGCAGAAACTGGATCGCCAGTTCCAGTCTGCTGTGGCGCAATACGACGCCGGACAATTTGCAGAGGCAACGGCGCAGCTCGAAAAACTTCTACCCCAGGTGCCGCAGAGCTTTGAGGTCCATGAGCTTCTGGGGCTCGTCTATGCCGCCCAGTCGCAGGATTCCAAAGCTCTGGAACACCTGGACATCGCGGTCCGACTAAAGCCAGACTCCGCCGCCGCCAGAACCAATCTGGCTGCGAACCTCTCCCGCGCAGGAAAGTTCGAATTAGCTGCGAAGCAGTTTCAGAAGGCGCTGGTTTTGGAACCTCGAAACTTCGATGCTAACCATAACTATGGTGAGCTATATATCCAATCCGGCAAAATCGCGGACGCGATTCCGTTCCTGGAGAAGGCGCAGCAGATAGATCCTTCCTCTTATGATAACGGCTACGACCTGGCACAGGCTTATTCGCTCACCGGCCAGCTTAGCCAGGCGAGGCAACTTATCCAAACTCTCGTTCGACAAAAAGACACGGGCGAGCTCCATAGCCTGCTCGGCCAGGTAGAAGAGAAAGATGGAAAGTTCCTGGCCGCCGCAAACGAATATCAAACAGCCGCCCACTTGGATCCAAGCGAGGACAACTTGTTCGATTGGGGAGGCGAGCTTCTAGTCCATAGAACGTACGACCCAGCCATCGAGGTCTTCCGGCAAGCTACTCAACGTTATCCAAATTCGCCCCGGCTGCGGATCGGGCTGGGAATGGCGTTATATTCACGCGGCAACTATGAGGACTCGATCAAGTCCCTGCTCGCTGCAGCAGACCTGGACCCTGCCGATCCACGATGTTATCTATTCCTATCCAAGTCTTACCTTAGTTCTCCCGACCAGGCGGACGAGGTAATCCAGCGCTTCCGGCGCTACGCTGAGCTGAAGCCGGACAACGCGCTGGCCCAGTATTATTACGCGGTAAGTTTATGGAAGGGAAGACGGCTGGAACAAACCAGTGTAGATTTTCAAACGGTGCAGTCCCTGCTGCAAAAGTCGATAGCGTTGGACGGAACACTTGCCGACGCACACTTGCAACTCGGTATCCTCTACGCAGACCAGCATGAGTTAGCCAAATCGCTTCCGGAGTACCAACGCGCACTGGAGTTGAATCCGAACTCTCCAGACGCTCATTACCGGCTCGGCCAGTATTATGTTCGCGCCGGGCAAAAAGACCGTGCGCAACAGGAGTTCGCCCTCTATCAACAGCTACAGGCCCAGCACATGGCCGCAGTTGATAAGGAAAGGGCCGAGGTCCAGCAATTTGT